>Ga0316622_100004703_pt1 | contig 10074 bp, 5 predicted proteins | sample OWC_Aug_OW2_C1_D_FD_207646 | JGI IMG/M metagenome (GOLD analysis project Ga0316622, IMG submission 207646) | Wetland soil microbial communities from Old Woman Creek delta, Ohio, United States - OWC_Aug_OW2_C1_D5_C | ecosystem: Environmental > Terrestrial > Soil > Wetlands | place: USA: Ohio... | reverse complement strand
ACTACGTGAACCTCGGCGGCGCCGAGATGGTGGTCTACCGCGTGTCGCCCGCCGACGCGACGTCCGGCGTGCAGGCGGGCAGCCGCTACTACCCCGGGTTCCCCGCCACGGGCGCCGCGGGCACGAGGGCCGCCGGCGCACCGCCCGTCGATCCGGCGCTTCGCGTGGCCTTCTTCGGACTGCTGCACGACCAGGACATCACCACGCCCATCCGTCTCGTCGCGCGGGACCCCGCCGGCAACACGGCCGCCGCCGAGTTCGCCTACCGTGCCTTCACCACGCAGTTCGCGCGGCGCCGCCTGCCGGTGAACGACGCATTCCTTCAGAAGGTCGTGCCGCCCATTCTCCAGGCAACACCTTCGCTTCGGCTGCCGGCCGGCACGCCCGAGGAACGCCTCGAAGCGTTCCTGAAGATCAACGGGGACCTGCGCCGCGCCAACGAGGCGCAGATCGAGGAACTGGCGCGCGGGACATCGTCCGAGATGCTCTGGCGCGGAACGTTCACGCGCATGGGCCGGGCGAAAGCGGAAGCCGTCTTCGCCGATCACCGGACGTACGTCTATGGCGACCGCGAGATCGATCAGCAGGTGCATCTCGGGACGGACCTGGCGTCCACGCGCGGGGCTGCCATCACGGCGTCGAACACCGGTCGCGTCGTCTTTGCCGGTTTCCTGGGCATCTACGGCAATTGCGTGGTGCTCGATCACGGAATGGGCGTGCAGTCGCTCTACGCGCACCTGTCGAGCGTCGGCGTCGAGGCGGGCGACCGCATCAACCGCGGCGAAACCATCGGGCGCAGCGGCGCCACCGGGCTGGCCGGAGGCGACCATCTGCACTTCACCATGCTCGTGGCCGGCCGGCCCGTGAATCCCATCGAGTGGTGGGACCCGCATTGGATTGCCGACCGCATCGACCGCAAGCTCGTCGAGGCGGGCATCATGGCCGAGTCGGCCGCCACGAAGGCGCCGGTGGTGAAGGCCCCGGCGAAGAAGAAGGCCCCGCCGCGGAGGAAGCGGTGACGGCGCCCGGCGCGCAGGCCGGCGACTACGTCACGCTGGCCAAGCCGCGCCTCAACCTGCTGGTCGTGGCCACCACGCTGGCGGGGTACTACATGGCCGCGCCGCGCGGCCTGGGATGGGCGCTGCTCCTGCACACCCTGATGGGCACGGCGCTCGTGGCGAGCGGCGCCTCGGCCTTCAACCAGCTGCTGGAAATCGAGGCCGACGGCCTGATGAGGCGGACGCGCGCGCGGCCCCTGCCGAGCGGGCGCATCGAGCCGAAGCGCGCGAAGACGTTCGCGACCGTCCTGTCGATCGCCGGCCTCGCCCAGCTGGCGATCGCCGTGAACCTGCTCGCCGCCGCCGTGGCGCTCGCCACCCTGCTCACCTACACGGTCTTCTACACGCCGCTCAAGAAGAGGACGTCGCTCGCGACGGTGGTGGGCGGCGTGCCGGGTGCGCTGCCGCCCATGATTGGCTGGGCCGCGGTCCGCAACAACCTCTCGCTCGAGGCCTGGATCCTCTTCGGCATTGTCTTTCTCTGGCAGATGCCGCACTTCCTGGCCATCGCGTGGATGTACCGCGAAGATTACAGGCGCGCCGGCTTTCCGCTCCTCCCCATCGTCGAGCCTGACGGCGGGTCGACCGGCCGCCAGGCGGTGATTTACGCCGCGGCGCTCCTGCCGCTCAGCCTCGCGCCGACGGCGGCGGGCATGACCGGCATCGTCTACCTGGTGGGAGCGGCAGTGATGAGCGCCGGCTTCTTCGCGCTGGCCGTCCGGTTCGCCTGGCACCGGGCGACGCCCGATGCGCGGAAGCTCTTCTTTGGGTCTATCCTGTACCTGCCCCTCTTGTGGATCCTGATGGTAGTCAACCGGGTGGCGTCATGAGCGTCGCCGATCTTCCGGCGTTGAATGCCTCGCTGAACGGCGTGGCTGCGCTGCTGCTGATCGCCGGCTACATGTTCATCAAGCGGCGCCAGATCCCGGCGCACCGTGCGTCCATGCTGGCGGCGGTCGCCGCGTCCGCGCTCTTCCTGATTTCGTACGTGATCTACCACGCAAACGCCGGCTCGAAACCGTTCCCGGGGATCGGGCCGGTCCGCGTGGTGTACTTCGTCATCCTCGTCACGCACATCGTGCTGGCGGCGGCCATCGTGCCGATGGTTCTCATGACCCTCTCCCGGGCGTTGCGGGAGTCCTTCGACCGCCACGTCAGCATCGCGCGGCGGACGCTGCCGCTCTGGCTGTACGTGTCGGCGACGGGGGTGGTGATCTATCTCATGCTTTACAGGCTCTATTAGGGCAGAGGGGATAGGCGAGAGGCGAGAGGGTCCGACGGACTGGGACTCGAGGTTCGGGATTCGGGGTCCGGACAGCAACGCAGACCCGGCGTGAACCTGCACGCAAATGGCATCGAAAAAGCGGCAACCCATTCGGACGGCAGACAGACCGAAGCCCCTCGTCTCCACGAGGCCATCGTGGCGGCATCCGGCCGTGGCGGTCGCGGGGGCGCTGCTTCTGGCCGGCGCCGCGGCGCTCTGGTGGCGGGGCAGCGCTGCCCAAAGCGCCGTGGGGCCCATCATCTTCGTGTCGATCGACACGCTCCGCGCCGACCACCTGCCGGTCTACGGATACCGCGGCGTGCAGACGCCGGCGATCGACGCGCTCGCCGCAGATGGCGTGGTGTTCGAGCGTGCCTACGCGCACTCTCCCCAGACCCTGCCGTCGCACGCGTCCATCCTCTCGGGCCGTTTGCCTTTTGAAACGGGTGTTCGCGACAACGTCGGCTTCGTCGTTGCACCCGGCCTGGCTTTGCTGCCGGAGCTGCTGCGCGCCCGCGGATACTCGACGGGCGGCGTGGTGTCGTCGTACGTGCTGCGGAGCGAGACCGGGATCGCGCGCGGGTTCGACTTCTTCGACGGCAAGATGCCGGAGTCGGCGCCCGACAGACCGATCGGCCAGATTGAGCGAACGGGCGAGCGATCGCTCGCGGTGGCCGAGCAGTGGATGCAGTCGCTGGCGTCCACGCGCTTCTTCCTGTTCTTCCACATCTACGAACCGCACAAGCCGTACGCCCCGCCCCCGCGCTTCGCCGGTTTCACACCATACGATGGCGAAATCGCGTGGTCGGACGAGATCGTTGGCCAGTTGGTGGCATGGCTGAAGACGCGCAACATGTACGACGCGTCCACCATCGTGCTCTTCTCGGATCACGGGGAAGGCCTTGGGGATCACGGGGAACAGGAGCATGGCCTGTTTCTCTACAGCGAGACGATTCGCGTTCCGCTCGTCGTCAAACTGCCGCACCAGGCACGTTCCGGCGGCCGGATCCAGACTCCCGTGCAGCATATCGATCTGCTGCCAACGGTGCTCGACTGGGTCGGCGCGCCGGCGCTCGCGGGTGCGCGCGGCCGGTCCCTTCGTGGCCTGATCGAAGACGGACGCGACGATCTGGGTGAACCAGGGTTCTACGCCGAGGCGCTGTACGGGCGGTACCATTACGGCTGGAGTGAACTCTATGCGCTGACCGAGAGGCGGTTCAGGTTCATCAGGGCTCCCAGGGCTGAACTGTACGACCTCGACCGCGATCCCGGCGAGAGGCAGAGCATCATCACCGACCGACCGCAGGCGGCTGTCGCCATGCGAGGGGCGCTCGACCGCATGCTGTCGGGTGCCGCCATCGACAAGCCGGGCGTCGTGTCGCGGGAGGCGCTCGAACGGCTGCAGGCCCTCGGTTACGTCGGCACGCAGGCAGAAGTCGCGCAGGACACGCCCGGGGAGTCCCTGCCCGATCCGAAGGACAAGGTGGCCGTCATCGAGACGCACCGGCAAGCCGCCGAGTTCGCCTCACGCCGGGAGTACGACAAGGCGATCGATCTGTTCCGGGCCATCCTGCGCGACAACCCGGACATGAAGGACGTGTGGCTGCAACTGGGCGTCGAGTTGATGCGTGCCGGCCGGCTCCAGGAATCACTGGACGCCTTCAAACGCCTCGTGGCACTCGACCCTCGCGACGGGAACGGGCTGGTCAGCGCCGCCTCCGTCCTGTTCAGGATGGGCCGCCTCGAGGACGCCGCAGTTCACGCCCGCACCGCGGTCGAAGTCATGCGCGGCGGGGACGCCCGCCGGCTGGCGGCGGCATACGAGGTGCTGGTCAGAGTCGCGCTGGCCCGCCGCGATTTCGACGGCGCCCGGCGTGACGCGGCCCTGGCGCAGCAGGCCGACCCGTCGCTGCCGCTGCCGACGTACGTGGAGGCCTTGATCCTCCATGGCGAAGGGCGCTATTCCGAAGCGCTACAGCTGTTCCAGGCCACGATCAAGCGGCTCGAGGGGCAGAGCATCACGATCCAGGACCTCTACTACTACACGGGAGACACCCTCGGACGATTGGGGGAGGGGACACGCGCGGAGGCCGCGTTCAGAATCGAGACGCGACTCTCGCCGGCAAACACGAAGGCGCACGCGGCCCTGGCGATGATCTACCGGGCCGGTGGACGGCCCGCGGAGGCCGAGGAGGCAATCCGCGTCATGCTTCAGGACGTGCCCACGAGCGAAGGCTACGCGATGGCCATCCGGTTGTGGGCCATCTTCGGCGAGCCGGCCCGTGCGGCGGCCCTGCGAATAGAGGCGGTCGCGCGCTTCGGCGAAGCGTCGATCGGCCGCGACGAGCGCCGGCTGCTGCCGACCGGCCCCGGGGCGCAGGCGCCACGTTCATGAGCAAGCACAAACGGCGAGCGCTCCGTCCTGCGGCCACGCCCGCACCAGCCGCCGCGGCGGCCGGGCGCGGCCAGCAGCACCGCTGGGTCTTCTGGGCCGCCGCCGCAGGTGTCGCCGTCCTTGCGGCGGGCATCGTCGCGGTGCGGGTCCTCCGACCGGCGCCAGGACCCGCTTTCGAGCGCCGACTCGACCAGAATGTCCTGCTCATCACGCTGGATACGGTTCGCGCCGACGCGGTGGGCTCGTACGGCGGCCGCGCGCGGACGCCGAACCTCGACCGCCTTGCGGCACTCGGCCTCCGGTTCGACGCCGCGCATGCACACGCCGTCACCACGCTGCCCGCGCACGCGAGTATCCTGACGGGACTGAATCCTCCCGAGCACGGGATTCACGACAACAACGGCTATCGGCTGGCCCCGGCGATTCCTACGCTGGCGTCGCGGCTCAAGGCAAAGGGATTCGCCACGGGCGCCTTCGTGGCGGCCTTCCCCCTCGACTCCCGCTTCGGCTTGACGACCGGCTTCGATCTGTACGACGACCACTACCCTGGCACGTCCGGCGGCCGGGAATTTATTCTCCCGGAGCGGCGGGGCGACGCCGTCGTGGCGGCGGCCCGCGCCTGGATTGGGGCGCAGAGGGGCCGGTGGTTTGCGTGGGTGCACCTCTTCGACCCGCATGCGCCCTATACGCCGCCGCCGCCTTTCGATCGGGAGTATGCGGACTCGCCCTACCATGGCGAAGTCGCCTACATGGACTCGGTGATCGGCACACTGCTGGCGTCGCTCCCCTCCTCCGCGGGCCGGCCCACGGTTGTCGTCGCCACCGGCGACCACGGGGAGGCCCTCGGCGATCACGGCGAGATGACGCACGGCCTGTTCGCGTACGAGTCCACGCTGCGGATTCCGCTCATCGTCGCGCAGTTGGGCGGCAACGCGCCTGGCTGGACGGCCGCGCCGGCCCCGGGTCCCGTCATGGCCCCGCACGTCGTCGCGGACCCGGTCCGTCACATCGACATCATTCCCACGGTGCTCGATGTTCTTCAGCTGCCGGCAGCCGCCGACCTGCCAGGAATGTCGCTGATCCAGCCTCTCCGCGCGCCGCCGGATGCCGGCCGGGTGTCGTACTTCGAAGCGCTCACCGCATCGCTCAACCGCGGATGGGCGCCACTGCGCGGAGTCGTCGTCGGCCGCGACAAGTACATCGACCTGCCGTTGCCCGAACTCTACGACCTCGGGGCGGATCCCGGAGAGCGGGACAACCTGGCCGGTCGTTCGACCGCCCGCCGTACCGCGCTTGAACAGGCCCTCGATCGGTTCTCCCGCGGCGCGGTCGATTCGAGGCAGGTGAGCGATCCCGAGGCGACCGAGCGGCTGCGTGCGCTTGGATACGTGACCGGCAGCGCCTCGCCGAAGGCGAGCTACACGGAGGCAGACGATCCCAAGCGCCTGGTCGAACTCGACCAGGCCATTCACCGGGCGGTTGACCTGTACCAGCGTGGACGGGCTCGGGACGCGATGCCCATCTACGAGGAGATCCTCGCCGCGCATCCGAAGATGGAAGTCGCATACGCGCACCTCGCCATGCTGCAGTGGGACATCGGCAATCCGGGCGCCGCCGTGTCGACGCTGCGGCGTGCGCTCGCCGCAGGCATCGACAGCCAGGCCATCCGCACGAAGCTGGGGATCTACCTCGCCGAGAGCGGCAACGTGGCAGAAGCAGTGCCGTTGCTTCGCGCCTCGGTCTCGGGTGAGTTTCCCGATCTCGACGCCCTCAACGCCCTGGGCATCTCGCTGGCGCGGTCGGGACGTACTGAAGAGGCCGTCGCCACCTTCCGGCGAATCCTGGCGCTGAGCCCATCCGATGCCATGGCCCTCGAGAACCTCGGGTCCATTGCTTTGGAGCGGGGCTCCCTCAACGAGGCGCGCGACTACTTCACCAGGGCCCTCGCCTCGGACCCGGCCTCGGCCCAGGCCCATAACGGCCTCGGTGTCGTGGCGATGAAGTCCGGCGACCGCCGGGCGGCCATCGACCACTGGCGGCAGTCTGTGGCGCGGGATCCCGGGAACTTCTACGCGCTCTACAACGTGGCGATCGCACTGGTCGACGAAGGACAACCGGCTGCCGCCAGGCCCTATCTGGAGCGCTTCGCGCAAACGGCGCCGCCCGCCTTCTACGCCGCCGACATCCGGCGCGTGCGGGGCATTCTGGCCCAGATGAGCCGGGCTGGCGGCCGATAGGCTGCCCTGCGCTCGACACGCTCGAACCTGCCGCACGGGCAGCCGACCCTCCGCCGCTCTCCGTGCTACGATGACTTGACGCTCCCATTCTCACCACCGGCAGGTGTCCTATGAAGCCCGCGTGGCTCGTTGCGCTTCTGGTGGTCGCGCCGCTCGCGACCGGGCCTTCGGCCCAGGAACCAGACCGCCAGGCCATTCCCCCGACCCCACCCATCTTCAAGTCCGGCGTGGAGGTCGTGCGCTTCGACGTGCGGGCCGTCGATGCCGAAGGGCGTCCCGTCAGGGACTTGAAGATCGAGGACCTCGAGATTGTCGAGGACGGGCGATCACGGCCCATCGTGCTCTTCCAGCACGTGGCGGAGCCCGTGGGAAGCTATGCGGAGGTGGCGCGCCAGACGATCGGGGGCGAGGTGTCCACGAACCGCGGCGCCCCGCGGGGCCACCTGTACGTCCTGGTGTTCGATCAGAGCCACATCACCACGGGCCAGGAGCAGCGGCCGCGTTTCGCCGCCGAGCAGTTCCTGCGGACGCGCGTCCGCCCGGGCGACCGGGTCGCCCTGTACGCGCTGCCTGGCCCCGGTCCGCAGATCCCGTTCACCAGCAACCCATCGCTCGTCTCGGCGCAGCTGATCCAGGTGCGCGGCAGTCTGGACCGGGAGGCGACCCTTGGCGTCGGAGGGATGAGCCTCTTCGAGGCGTACGAGATCAATAGGGGAAGCGCGGAAGCGATCCAGAAGGTGGGGGCACGAGTCCTGGACAGCCCGGTCGGAGACCTTCCGGGACGGCCCGCGAACCTGACGCCGGCGAGCGGCACGAACCCCGAGTCGATCGGCCTTCTGGAGCGCCTCGTCAGGGACAACGCCCGGACGGTCGTCGATCGCAGCGACGCCGAAACGCGAATGTTCCTGTCGCTGTTCGCGGACGTCATCCGGGGCCTCGCCGGGATCGAGGGCCGGAAGTCCATCATCCTGCTGTCGGAGGGGTTCTACGGCGACAACGTCGGCAGGGACGTCGAGGTGGTGGCCTCCGCGGCGGCCCAGGCCTACGCGGTGGTCTACGCCCTGGATCTCAACCGTCGCGGGATCGACGTCAATGCGGCCGCGCCGGCCGGCGGCGACAGCCAGCGGGAGATCCAGAGCCGGCTCGAGCCGCTCGGCAGTCTCGCCGCCGACACCGACGGTGAGCTGCTGCTCGATGCCTCGAGCCGCATCGATCGAGCTCTCAGCAGCGTTGCGAGCCGGTCGCTCGACTACTACGTGGTGGGTTTCGAGCCGCCCGCCGAGGCATTGATCGACCGCTACCGCTACCGGCGCGTGTCCATCCGCTCGAGGCGCCCTGGTGTCGCCATCAGCGCGCGAACCGGCTATTCCTTGCGTGACCCGTCGCTCGTACGCGACCGGCGCCGGGCGATCGACATGGCCCTCGCCGCGCCGTTTCCCCAGCAGGGCCTGCCGGTCGAGTTCACGACCTACGTCACCCGGGGCACCTCGCCCGGCGCTCACCGGGTCGTGATGGCTTTGCAGGCGGAACTGCCTATTCGGGCCGACGACTCCCAGCGGGAGGCAGACGTTGTCTTCGTGGCCAAGAGCGCGCGCACCGGCCGTGTCGCGGCCAGCGGAACCGACGTGATGCCGCTGCCGCGCCAGCCGGCACCTGGGCGATCTACGGCGATGGGCCAGTTCCAGGTGCAATTCGACGCTCCGCCTGGCGAGTACGTGATGCGCGTTGTCGTGAGGGAGCCGGGCGGTGCGACGGGATCCGTCGACCGCCGGTTCGAGGTGCGGCAGTTCGACGGCGTGGATGTCACCGCCAGCGACCTTGTCGTCGGCAGGCGGGCGGGCGGGCTCCCGGTCCGTCCCCAGGCGTACTCGACCGACGTGCTGTCCGGCGGCCTGGAGATCTATGCGCGCAAGGCGGCAGACCTCGAGCGGGTCGAGGTGGTGGCCACGCTGGTGTCGGCCGGAGGCGATGCCCTGTTCCGCGTGCCGGCGACACTGCTCGACGTCACCCGGGATGGCCTAGTTGTCAGCCGCGGCGCGCGAATGGAACTGCCGCTCGAATCGGTGGCGCCGGGGACCTACGTCGTTCGCGCGACGATTCGCGCAGCCGGCGAGGTCGTGACCGAGCTCGAGCGCGAGGTCGAGATTCTCGCGGGCTTGGCTCCGCCAGAGGTCGGCCCTCCGTTCCCCCGCGACATCGATCCGGCGAACGTGCTGAACGGCGACGTGGCCCGCCGCGTCGTGGCAACGCTGCGACGGCAGGCAGATTCGCCATCCGTCAGCAAGGCAGCTGACCTGGCGTCGGCGCGATCCTGGGATGCCGTCGCATCCACGCTGCAGAACGCTGAAGTCTCGTCGATGCCAGCCCGCGTGCTTCGCGGCATGGCGCTTCTTGGGCAGAGACAGTTCGAGAAGGCGGCGGAGGAACTGCAGGCCGGCTTCGATCTGGGAGCGGCGGCCATCCCGGCGCAGGGTCGCGGCGCAGAACCCGGGGGTTCCGGCCTGACGGGCCAGGTGGCCTTCCTCGCAGGCTGGGCCGAGGCAATGGCCGGAAGCGACACGCGCGCGATCAGTGCATGGCGCAACGCGGTGCGTCTCGAACCAGCGCTCGTGCCAGCGTATCTCGCCCTGGCCGATGCCTACGTGAGACAGGCTCAGCCCGCGCTCGCCGTGCAGGTGCTCCGCAGCGGAATGGCCGTGCTGCCGAAATCGGCCGAACTCCAGCGCCGGCTCTCGGACATCGTGCGGCAATGAACGCCGGAACGACGGTGAATCTCGAACGCGCGAGCAAGACGTCAGGGGTCGTCTCGTCCGCTCGGAGTCCACGCGTGTCGGGGTCACGGGGTGCACGCGGCCTGCCTCTGGTCCTTGTCGCTGCCGTCGTGGCGGGCCTGGCTGTGGTTTTGTCTGCCCAGGCACCGCGGGCGAACCTGCTGCTAATCACCCTGGATACCGTGCGGGCCGATCATCTCGGCAGCTACGGCGACAGGCAGGCGTCTACCCCCGTGCTCGATCGGCTGGCGCGCGAGGGCGTCCGGTTCGCTGACGCCACCAGCCACGCTCCCATCACGGGGCCGGCGCACGCGGGCTTGCTGACGGGGGTGTATCCAGCCCGCTTCGG
>Ga0316622_100004702_pt1 | contig 10074 bp, 8 predicted proteins | sample OWC_Aug_OW2_C1_D_FD_207646 | JGI IMG/M metagenome (GOLD analysis project Ga0316622, IMG submission 207646) | Wetland soil microbial communities from Old Woman Creek delta, Ohio, United States - OWC_Aug_OW2_C1_D5_C | ecosystem: Environmental > Terrestrial > Soil > Wetlands | place: USA: Ohio... | reverse complement strand
GCCACTGCGCCGCCTCCGGTCCGGGCGTGCCCGGCGACGAGGGCGACGCCGAGCGCGAGGAACGACCCGACGAGCGACAGGCGTGCGCGGGGCATCGTCGACCTCCCATCTCGAGGAGGATACCCTCGAAGCCACGCTTCCATTCCGCCGCTTCGGGATATGATCAGGGTCTTGCCGTTTCGTCAGGAGGCCCGATGGGTGATGCCGGTGAAGGACTGATCGACGCCGAGGACCGCTTTCAACAGTGGGTGGCGGAGCGCGAGCAACAGAAGCAGCGGAAGGGTGTCGCGTCGGCCGACCCGGAGCGCGACCGCAAGCTCAACTCCCTCCGGCTGGCGAAGGCGGAGCTGGAGCGACAGCAGGCGGTGACCACCAGCGAGATCCGCCGCGAGCAGATCCGCCAGGCCCTGGTGGAGATCGAGCGACAGCTGCAGTCGACGTAGGAGCCCTCAGCGCCTCGTCGGCGTCGGGCCCGCGAAGGCGAGCGTCGCCGGCCCGACCTTGCCCGCCACCCGGTCCCGGACCCAGCTCCCGTCCCACCACTCGACGGGGTTCACCGGCAGCCCGCGGACCAGCGTCGTGAAGTGCAGGTGGTCGCCTCCGGCGAGGCCGGTGGCTCCGGTGCGCCCGAGGATCGTGCCGCGCTCCACCGTCTGACCCTCCGCGGCCTCGATCGAGGAGAGGTGCGAGTAGAGGGTGGCGAGGCCGAGCCCGTGGTCCAGGACGACGGTGTTCCCGTAGATGCCGAAGTAGCGCGCGAGGAGGACGACGCCCCGGTTCGCGGCCGGCACCGGCGTGCGCGCCACCACCGCGAGGTCGAAGCCGAGGTGCGTCTGGGTGTCCACCTCGCTCCCCCCGTGGACGTAGGTGCGCCGGTCGGCGAACGCCGACATGACCTTGGCGTTCGGCAGGGGAAGAAAGGGCTCGGTCCAGAGGAAGGCCCCGGCCGAGCGCGCGCCGAGCGCCACGAGCTCCTCCGCGTTCCTCTTCCGCAGGTCGCGGTTGATCTGGAGGTAGTTCTCCAGGAGGCTCCCGCGATCCTCGAGCGCCGGCGTCTGCGCCCGGATCTCCGGGACCACCTTCGCGAGGAACGTGTCGTCGAGGGCGATCGTGTCGCGGGCCGGCGGCTTCGGGAAGAAGCGGTCCACGAAGGCGAGCTCGGCCGCGTTGCCCGCGTCGTCCTCGGCCACCACGCGCAGCCGCGCGTCGTCGGCGAGGTCCCACGGCACCCCGAAGAGCGCGAGCCGGTCCTCCGGTCCCCCGCCCGGCAGCGGCGCGCCGGGGAAGAACCACGCGCCGGAGCGCACCCCGTCGCGCGCGGCCGATTTTCCGACCCGGTAGAGGACGACGCCCGAGCCGCCCTGGGCCACGTAGTGCTGGGAGGACAGCAGGGACAGTGCGGGCGGCACGAGGCGCACCGGCAGCCGGAGCTCCTCGATCACGGGAGCGGGGTGGCGCAGCCACGTCGGGGCGCGCTCGGCCACGACGCGCACGACCGCCTCGCCCTCCTTCAGATCCGGGAGGGCCGAGCGCCCCACCTCGACCCGCAGCTCTTCCTTTTCCGTCCGCGCGCCCGAAAGCGCCCAGGGCGGAAGCGGCCGGTGGGTCTTCTGCGCCACGACGCGCGCGACCCCCCCCTGCTCGACCTCGACCCTCAGGCCGGCCAGGCCGCGGCCCGGCGCCGACGCGACGACCGTCAGGCCCGTCCGCGAGCCGATGGCCTTCGCCTCGCCGCGTATCTCGACCAGCGGGGCGGGGCCGACGCGCAGCGTGACCACGAGCCCGGCAACGACGAGCAGGGCGGCGAGAAGCAGGAGGGCGGTCTTCAGGATCGTCTTCATTCGTTCGCTCCCGGGGGCGCCGGGGGGGCGGGATGCCCCCCGGTTGGAAAGCCGCTCCGTCAGCCCTCAAGTATCTCAGGTCTAGAGGGCCGTGATCGGGCATGGGCCCGAGACGCCCGAGACGCCCGAGACGCCCGAGACGCCCGAGACCGCGCACTTGCAGTGGCCGACGGCGGGCCTTACACTTGCCCCGGTCCTAAGTCGCGCGAGTTCTAGGAACTATGGCTAGCGAGGAACCCGTCGCCCCGGACACAGAGATCCTGGCCTCCACCGAGGTCACCCGTCCGCGCCGCAAACCCTTCCACAAGGACCCGCTCAGCATCCTCGGGTGGGGCATCGCGCTCGCCTCGATCGTCGCGTACTGGTACTTCTTCGTGCGCAAGCCCGTTCCCAAGCCGGGCCAGCAGATCGCTCGGCTCACCGGAGTCGAGGGCAGCGTCAAGGTCAAGCCGAACGCCATGGAGGCGTGGGAGAGCGCGCAGCTCGCCGATCAGCTGCACGTCGGCGACGTGCTGCAGACCGAGACCCGCGCCGGCGCCCAGATCTCGTTCAACTCGGGCAGCGTCGTCGCCGTGCGGCCCGACAGCGTGGTGTACATCGGCGGCTCCGCCGAGGCCTCCACCGCCGCCTGGCGCGTGCAGTCCGGCCGTGTGAACTTCTCGGTGGGCGACGAGGCCACCGAGATCGTCACCCCCACGGTCCGCACGACGGCCGCGCAGAACGCCTCCGGGAACATCGACGTGACCGAGACGGGCGAGACGGGTGTCAAGATCTTCCGCGGTCAGGCCGAGCTCGAGACGACGCAGGGCCAGAAGATCACCCTCAACGAGAACCAGGCCGTGCAAGTCGACGCCGCGGGCAGGGCGGGCGCTCGGCTGGACCTGCCGCCGCCTCCGACTCTCGTCGCCCCCGCCGCCAAGGCCAGGCTGCCCCTCGTGGCTCCCCCGGAGCCGTCCGCCCAGCTCTCGTGGAAGTCGGTGAAGGGCGGCGTCACCTACCACGTCGCGATGGACTACAACGTGACGCAGGCCAACCTGCTGCTCTCGGCCGCGCTCGACGAGCCGGCCATCGCAGGCACGACCCACGACATCAAGGGACTGAACATCGGGCGGTACTTCTGGCGGGTCTCCGCGTTGAACAAGGACGGGCTCGAGGGAGCGTTCTCCCGTGTCTCGTTCTTCGCGGTTGTCGAGCCCGAGACGCCGCAGCCCACCCCGACGCCGGGCGTGCAGCCCCCGGCCCTGGTGCTCCAGGCGGTCGACGAGGTCGCCCCCGGGGTCGTCCACGTCGGCGGCCGGACCGACCCCGGCGCCACGGTCGTGGTGGACGGCACCGCGGTGAAGGTCCTGGCCGACGGGTCCTTCAGCGAGTACGTCCGGAGAACCGGGCCGGGCGAGGTGGTCATTCGCGCCACGGGCGCCGACGGCCAGTTCACCGAGCAGGCGCGCGCGGTCTCCAAGCGATAGATGGCGCGCGAGCGCTGGTTCTTCGCGCAGGGCCACCAGAGAAGGGGGCCTGTCCCCTTCAACACGCTCGTCGAGTCCGTGCTGGGGCAGCCCGACCCGCGCGCCGTGCTCGTCTGGCGCAAGGGCTTCGCCGACTGGACGCGCAGCGAGGACGTGCCGGAGGTCGAGCGGCGGCTCGCACCGTTCCTCGCCAGGAAGGCGGCGGAGGAATCGGCTCGCCACCCTCCCGCTGCCGCTCCCGTCCCGGCGCCCCCCCCGCCCGCGGCGGTCGAAGAGGCGAAGCCGGGGAGTCCCGCCCTCGTCTACGGCGGCATCGCGGGAGGCGTGGCCCTGCTGGTCCTGCTGGGGTGGCTCTTCTGGCCGCGGGCCCAGCCCCCGGCCCCCCCGCTCGTGCCCGTGCCCCTCGGCGGCACGACGGCGGAGAACGCCCCGGCGGTCGTCATCCCCGCGACCCCGGCCGGCGGCGTCCCCGCGACGCCCGCTCCCACGCCCCCTCCGGTGACCACGACCACGACCCGTCCCGCCGCACCGGCGGGCGCGGCCATGGCCGCCCGCGAGAGCGATCTGCCGCCCGCGGAGCTGCGCAAGCTGCGATCGGTCTGGGCGTGGGAAGGCGACGCGCTGAAGGGAACCGTCTACAACGGAACCGGCTGGCGCGTCACCGAGCTCTACGTGCGCGTCGGGCGCTTCGTGAACGACGACTTCATCGAGGATCCGCGGCCCCTGCTGCTCGTGCCCCCCGGGGCGCAGGTGGATGCCGGGGTCGCCGACCTCCTGAGCAAGGTCGCTCCGGACCGCAAGAAGCCCGGGCTCAACCCTCTCGACACGGGCGCCTTCGAAGGCAAGGCGGGAGCGCGGCCCGAGAGCTTCCGCGTCGAGATCGAGTCCGCCCGCGGCTACGCGCCGCGTTAGTGTTCTGGGGGACCCCGAAGCGTCAGCGAGGCGAAACGAAGCGGCCTCGACGTGACGAGGGCGCTTCGCAATCCCGCTGCGCTCGCCGCTGTGGCCCGCTACCTGGCGTCGACGGCGATGAGGCCGTCCTCGGACGGGACGCCCTCGAGGCCGCGAGCGCTCCGTGCCGACACGCGCCAGCGGAAGGCGCCTTCCCAGGGCACCTCGATCCGCACGGGCGAGGCCGTGACGTCGCGCTGCAGGAGCACGACTTCCGAGCCGACGGGCAGCAGCTCGAGCTGATAGCCGGTGGCATCGCCCTTCCAGCGCAGCTCCAGGGGCTGCCCAGGGGCCACGTAGGCGGGGTCCTTTCCGGGCCACAGTCCCTGCGACGGCGGCGCCGGCACGTCCTCGGGCGCCGAAGGCGCACGGCCGGCGCGGACGACCGTGCCGCGGCCGGCGGCGAGGGTGACGGTGGTTTCGCCGCCCAGGACGTGGAAACGCCCGGCGAGGCAGGTCACCAGGGTCTCGCGGCCCTGGCGCCGGACCACGGCGCGGCCCTGGCCGCGGATCTCGGCCTCCCCGGTCACGACCTTGAGCGCGTCGCGGCCCTGCGCCTCGACGAGGGCGCGGCCGCTCTCGAGCGAAGCGGAGAGGAGAAACGAGTCGGGGAAGCGCAGGGTCGAGCCCGGGCCGAGAGTGAGCGCCATCCAGGGCAGCTCGAGCCTCGCCACGGCGTCGGGGCCGGTGCGAAGAGCCTGTCCGATCTGCAGCGGGCCGCCCTCGACCGCCGCCTGCCAGGTCGCGCCCTTCTTCGAGAGCTCGACCTGGCGCTCCACCAGGCTGAGACGGGCCAGCCCGAGCGCCTCCTGTGCCGTTGCCGCCGCCGGGGCGGCGAGAAGCAGGAGCAGGGCGCCACGGGCCAGGCGCGGCCGCCTAGACGATGGACGCATCGGTCACCTCCGCTGTGGGGGGCGTGGCCTGCGGGCGGGGGCGCTTGCTCGTGGGCCCGCGGCCCGCGCTCTTCTCCTGGCGCTCCTTCCGGGAGCCGTAGTAGGCGTAGCCGTAGTAGTCCTTGGTCTTGACGTCCACCGCGTTCAGGACCGCCCCGATGACGTTGGGGGTCACCTTGCGCAGGGCTCCCAGCGCGCGCTTCACCATCGCGCGGTCCACGCGGTTCTGCTGCACGACGAGCACCGTCGCGTCGGCGCACTGGGCCAGCAGCAGCGCGTCGGTCACCGCCGCCACCGGCGGCGAGTCGACGAGCACCCACCGGTAGTGCCGCTTCAGCTGGGAGAGGGCGGTGCCGAGGTCGGCCCGCGCGAGCAGCGCCGGCGGGTTCGGGGGGAGGGTCCCGGCCGGGAGCGCGAACAGGTTGGGGACGCGGGTCGTCCGCACCAGCCCCGACAGGTCCACATTCTTCACGAAGTAGTCGGTGAAGCCCGGCTCGCGCGGCACGTTCAGGCGCAGGTGCAGGTTGGCGCGCCGCAGGTCGCAGTCCACCACCACCACGGTCTCCCCGGACACCGCCAGCAGCTTGGCCACGTTGAGCAGCGTCGTGGTCTTGCCCTCGCCGGGCGCCGTGCCCGTGATCAGCACCACCTGGCCGGCCTCGCCCCGCCGCGAGAACAAGAGCGCCGTGCGCAGGTTCTGGTAGGCCTCGGTGGCGAGGGTGGCGTCGTCCTTGCTGTAGCGCGGGATGGCCGCCAGGAGCTCCAGATGGAGGTGACGCTCCACGTCCTCGCCGTCCTTCAGCGTGTTGTCGAGCGCGTCGCGCAGCAGCACCCAGCCCGCCCCCAGCAGGAGGCCGCCGACGAGCGCCACGAGGGCGAACTGGCGCTTGCGGGGCCACACGGGTTTGACCGGAACCACCGCGCGGTCGAGCAGCCGGATGTTGTTGTTCTGGAGCGAGGCGGCGATGTTCGTCTCGTTCAGCTTCTGCAGCAGTACCCCGTACAGCCCGCCCGCGGCGTCCGCCTTCTTCTTGAGCGACTCGAGCTCCGTCAGCTTCTGGCTCTGCTCGGCGGCCCTGCCCTTGTGGTCGTCGATCGCCGACTTGAGCTCGGCTTCCTTGCGCTGGAGCTGGCGGTACTCGGCGCGCAGGCCCTCCTCGATCTGCGCGACCCGGGCGTCCCGGTCCTTGCGCAGCTGCTGCATCTGGACCTGGACCTTCTGGACCTCCGGGTGGCCCTCCTTGTACTTCTCGCGCAGGCGAGCGAGGTCCAGGGTCAGGGACTGGATCCTCCCGTTGATCTCCGAGGCCGCCTCGTCGCCGGCGACCTGGGGGATCGCGTCGAGGCCCCGACCGCGGCGGCGGGCCTCCGCGAACTCGCCGAGCTGCGCCTCGAGCTCGATCCGGCGGGCCTGGGCCTGGATGTGGTCCTCGTTGAGCTTGGTGATCGAGGTCGTGATGGCGGAGACGCTGCCCTCGGGCACGAAGAGGTCCTGCCCCTGGTACGTCTTCAGGAGCTTGTCCTGCGCCTCCTGCATCCCGGTCTCCGTTTCGGCCAGGCGCTCGGTGACCCACTTGTAGGCGCGCTTGGCCGCCTCGACCTGGCCCTCCAGGCTGTAGTCCATGTAGACGTCGGACAGCGTGTTCGCCCAGAGCGCCGCGTCCCTGGGGTCGTTGTGGGTGACCCGCACCTCGACGACGTAGGTCTCGGGCACCGGCTCGACGGCAACCGCGCCGAGGAGGACGCCCACCGGGTCGAGCGCGCCCTGGAAGGCCGGCTGGTCCTTCAGCTTCAGCCTCTCCACCACGCGTTCGGCGATGGCGCGCGAGTGCAGGACGTTGAGCTGGGTGTTGAAGAACTGCCGGTCCCGCGTCGGGTTGCCGGTCTGGACGAGCGCGTCGGTGACGCTCAACGACGTCGGGTTCGGGGGCATGACCTGCAGCAGCGTGCGCGCCTGGTAGCGCGGGACCTGCAGCTCTCCCCCGAGCACGCCGAGCGCCAGGCCCCCGATCGCGGCGGCGGCCAGCAGGATGCGACGCCGCCACAGCAGCTCCGCGTAGTAGCGCGCCTCGAAGTCGCGCGGTCCGGCGCCGGGGTCGACGTCGCCCGGGCGAGGGACGTGGGCGAGGGTGCTCACGGCCGCCGCGCCCTGACCACCACCTCGTCGCCCGCCGCGAGCGCGACGTCCTCCGCCTTGCCCTCGCGGATCGCCCGCAGGTCGGCCTCGAACTCGCCGCCGTCGCGGCGCACGACCACCCGCTCGCTCCCGCCGCGGATCACCCCGCCAGAGGCCTCGACCAGCGCGAGGAGCGTCGGCGCGCCCTCGAGCGGGCGTCGACCCGGGCTCTTCACCGCCCCGCTCACGATCACCCAGCGCTGCACCACGGCGGTGATCACGTCTCCGGCCCTCAGCGGCAGGCCGAGCTCCTCGAGCTCCTGGGGGGTCGGGCTCGTCCCTCCGAAGCGGAAGCGTGCCACCGGCGAGCCGTCGGCAAAGGTCCCCGCCGCCCTCTCGACGGCCACCTCGCCCGAGGCGCCTTCCTGGAAGCCGCCGGCGTCGAGGAGCGCGTCGACGAGCCGGGTCCCGCTGCGCAGGGGCTTGCGGCCCGGGCGCTGCACGGCGCCATACACCCAGACGGACTGGCTCTGGTACTCCACGACGCGGACCGCGACGCGGGGCGAGGCGAGGTCTTCGCCCGCGAGCAGCGGCGTCACCCGCGCGGCGATCTCGCCCGTGCTGAGCCCCCGCACCTCCACCTCGCCCGCCCGGGGAAGCCAGACGCTTCCCGTCGTCTGCACCGTCGGCAGCCGCGACAGGTCGGGCCGGCCGTCCACCAGCACCTCGAGCACGTCGCCCGGGCCGACGCGGTAGGTCTCGGCTCTCGCGGCCTGCGCGAGAAGCAGCAGCGTGACGGCGGCCAGGGTGCTCATCGCGAGGGCACGCCGAATATGTCCCACTCCAGCTGGAGGTAGAACCCGTCGGCGTTGGTGTCGAACTCGTCCACGTTCGAGCGGCGGTCCTCTTTGCGATAGGCCCCGCTCAGGAACAGGTTCTGCCGGACCGGGCGACGCAGGCCCACGTACCAGCCGAGGATGCGGTCCTCGCGTGGCTTGCCGATCACGGTGGCCACGGTCCGATAGTCGTTCCACTGGTACCCGACCCCGCCCCGGATCTGGAACTCGGCCGGCAGGGGCACCTGCAAGGTGCCTTGCAGGCCGGTGGAGACGTAGAAGGCGTTCTCCTCGTAGGCCGAGACCGGCGTCGAGCGGTTCGCGTAGACGGCCACGCTCGCCTCGCGTCCGAGCTGGCGCGTCAGTGCCGCCATCATCGTGAGCCCGGAGTAGCTCGTCCCCCCCGGGCCGGCGTTCGGGCTGTCCTGGTTGCGGTAGCCGACGCTCACGTCGCCGGTCAGGAGCGGCAGGATCTCGCCCGTCAGCGTGAGCCGGCCCGAGTGCGCCGTCGCCTTGGCCTGTTCCCTCTGGGAGGGGAGCGGGACCGCGTCGTACACGTAGGAGGCGACCGCCTTGAGGGTCGGCGTGAGCTCGAAGCCGAAGCCGGCGTTGGCGGTCCGCGTGTCGTAGTCGAAGAAGTTCGACGGCTCCTGGAAGCGGATCGTCCCCAGGCCCCCGCCCAGCTCCACGCTCAGGCGCGGGCCCACCAGGATGCTGGCCGAGGCGTCGGCGTCGTTCCGGCGGAAGTGGCCGAGGCCGAAGAAGTACTCGCCCCCGGGGTCCACCACGCGCGTGTCGAGGGTGCCGCTGCGGAAGCGGTCGCGGGCGCGCAGCGACACGCTGGGCCCGACGGGGAGGTCGAGCGCCGCGCCGACCACGTGGCTGGAGCTGTTGACCTCGTCGTAGGTGGCGAAGGCGCGGAAGACCGGGGCGTAGTCGAACGTGAAGCGCCCCTCGCCGACCGGCGCCGCCGCCGAGACGCGCGGCTGGACCTCCAGGTAGCGGTCCTTGGTCGGCACGGCCGTGCTCTCGACGAAGGTGTCGGCGTCCACGTAGCGCGCATCCAGCGAGGCGCGCACGCGGAACGGACCCAGCGCGAGTCCCGCGTCCTGTCCCTCCCCGATGATCTCGGGCGGCGTCAGGGTTTCCTCAGGCGGCGCCTGGGGCGCGGCGGCCGGGAACAGACGCGGGTACAGCTCGGACACGGCCCCGGTCGTGGCGGCCTGGCCTTCGACGGGCGCGGTGGGGAAGAGGCGCTTGGCCAGATCCGCCGTTTCGGCCGCAGGGGCGGGAGACGGCGGCGCTGCGGGAGGCACGACCTCGGCGACGGCGGGTGGCGGGGCGAGCGGCTCCACGCGAGCGGGCGCCACCGGCGCGGGCTCGGGCGTGGCCGGAGGCGGGACGGCGACGGCCGGCTCCGGGACCCCTCCCACAGCCGGCGGGACGGGGGCGACCGCGACGTCCGGTGCCGGCGTCACGGGCGCTGTCTCCGGGACCGCCCGGGCGACGCGCGCGGGTTCCGCCGGCATCCCGGCGGAGCGGAAGACCAGCAGCAGGCCGCGCGTGTCGCGGCGCACGTCGACCGACACCTCGGGCGGCACGTGCAGCAGCACGCTGACCTCGGAGGGGCCCGCCGCGACCTCCAGGCGGTCGAGCTTCGCCGGGGTCGCGGCCAGCAGGGCGGGGTCGAATCCGTCCGACGGCGTCCATGAGAAACGCCGCCCGCCGGCGAACCGCAGCCCCAGGTCGGCGTCCATGATGGAGACCCGCGCGACGTCACCCTCGCGGTGGACCGCCACCAGGCCGGGCGTGCCGGACAGGAGCACTCGAACCGCGAGACGCGATTCCAGGGTGGTCAGGCTCACCGACTCCACCCGCGCGGCGGCGGCGGCCAGAACGAATGCGGCCAGCAGGTTCATACCCCCAGGCCTCCCGCCGGACGGAGCGGCCTGCATCGCCTGGTTTCACGAC
>Ga0316622_100004701_pt1 | contig 10075 bp, 9 predicted proteins | sample OWC_Aug_OW2_C1_D_FD_207646 | JGI IMG/M metagenome (GOLD analysis project Ga0316622, IMG submission 207646) | Wetland soil microbial communities from Old Woman Creek delta, Ohio, United States - OWC_Aug_OW2_C1_D5_C | ecosystem: Environmental > Terrestrial > Soil > Wetlands | place: USA: Ohio... | reverse complement strand
AACGCGACAGAAGCGTTGCTGGCGTCGATCCCCGGGCGCGCAACCATGTTGGCGCGCATGCGCGAGATCGAGAACGCGGCGGCCGGCCTCACCAACGATGTCGTGCGCACCGAGTCGAATCGCTTCTTCTTCCAGCGCCGTAACCCCGGCGAAGGTCAATTCAAGCTGGTCTGGCGCGATGGCGCCGACGGCACCGACACGGTGATCGTCGATCCGGAAGCCTTGTCGAAGGCCACCGGCCGACCACACGCGATCATGGACTTCGCGCCGTCGCGCGACGGGCGGCTGCTGGCGTACTCGATCCAGGTCGGCGGCGGCGAGATCGGCACGCTGCACGTGGTCGACGTTGCGACCGGCAAGCCCGTCATCGAGCCGGTCGATCGCATCCGCTACGCCAGCACGGCGTGGCTTGACGACGGCAGCGGCTTCTTCTACTCGCGCCTGGTCGAGGGCTACGAGAAGCTGCCTCAGAGCGAGCGCTTCCGCGACCGCACGCGGCACTTCCGCTCGCTCGCCGACGGCGTCGACCGCCCCATCCTGAGCCCGAGCCGCAACCCGGAGCTCAAGCTGCCGTCCTACGCCTCTGCCTACGTCTTCCAGCTTCCCGGGACCCAGGTCGCTGCCGCGATCGTCTCCCTCGGCGTCGAGCGCAACCGCATGCTCTTCCTCGCCGACCTCGCCACGGCCATCCGCGGCGAGGCGAAGTGGCGCAAGGTCGTCGATGTCGACGACCGCGTCACCGACATCGCGTACACCAACGGCTGGCTTTATCTGCGCAGTTCGAAGGACGCTCCGCGCTTCAAGGTCGTGCGCATGCCGCTCGACCGTCCCGAAATTGCAAAGGCCGAAACCGTCATCGCGCCCGGCCCGGCCGTGGTCGTCAGCATGGCTGGGGCACGCGATGGTCTTTTCGTCACCCAGCGCGACGGGCCAACCCTGTCGTTGTCACGCGTGGCGCCCACTCCGGCCGGCGTACCTGTGAAGCGCGAGCCGATCGCGCTTCCGTTCGCCGGTAACGTCACGATCGACTCGGCCAGCACCCGCATGGAGGGCGTGGTGCTTGAACTCGGCGGCTGGGCACACGCGACCAAGCCGTGGCTGTTCGACGGAAAGACACTGACCCAGCTGCCGTTCGTCAAGGCCGGTGCCTTCGACGCGCCGACCGACATCGAGGCCCGCGAGGTGCGCGTCAAGAGCCACGACGGGGTCGAGGTGCCGATGTCGATCGTGCTGCGCAAGGGACTGAAGCTCGACGGCCGCAATCCGACCATCGTCTACGGCTATGGTGCTTACGGCATCACCGAGAATCCATTTTTCAATCCACGCATCCTGGCCTGGCTCGAGCGCGGCGGCGTCTATGCGTTCGTGCACGTGCGCGGTGGCGGCGTCTACGGCGACGAGTGGCACCAGGCCGGCCGCAAGTCCACCAAGCCCAACACCTGGCGTGACGTCATCGCCGCCACCGAGTGGCTGATCGCACAGCGTTACACCTCGCCCGATCGGGTTGGTGTGTATGGCGGCAGCGCCGGCGGCATCCTGGTCGGGCGCGCGATCACCGAGCGGCCAGAACTTTTCGCTGCGGCGGTGCCCGCGGTCGGCACGATGGACATGGTGCGCGCAGAAACCAGCGCCAACGGAGCCGCGAATATCCCTGAGTTCGGCACCGTGAAGAAGGAGGACGAGTTCCGCGCGCTGCTGGCGATGAGCAGCTATCACCACTTGAAGGACGGCACGAAGTATCCGGCGGTGATGCTGGTGCACGGTGTCAACGACATCCGCGTCGACGTCTGGCAGTCGGCCAAGTTCGCGTCGCGCCTTGCCACGGCCAGCACGAGCAGCAGGCCCGTGCTGCTGCGGCTCGACTACGAGTCGGGACACGGCCAGGGCAGCACACGGACGCAGCTGCAGGAGCGCAGCGCCGACATCTACAGCTTCATGCTGTGGCAGTTCGGCGTGCCGGAGTTCCAGCCGCTCCCTAAGGCCGCGGCCGTCGCACGCTGAGCGGCTGTGCTCACGAGCAGGTTGCGCGCAGTCGGCGTTGCAGCGTGACGGACGTCGGGAAGTTCTTCGGATTCTCGTCCGGATAGAAGAGCTGATCCGGTGGCAGCCCGGGGCTTCCGACCGGTGGCCAGCCGCGGATCGCGACCACTCCGGGAATCAGCCCCGACAATGAGACAGCGCCTGAGTCCACGTCGCGTTTGCATACGAGGAAGACGGCCCCCGCCTTGGCGGCGCGGTCGCGCAGCGCGACCACGTTCGCCGGCGCTTTCAGCGAAAGCCCGCGGGTCTCCGGCGGCAACGCCAGCAGGAAGAACCGACCCTGGTTCTCCGCGAGCCCGGCCTGCACGGCCTGACTGAAGGTGAATCCTGCGTCGCCAGCGATGTAGAGCCCGCCAAACCGGTCCTGCGCAGCAACGGCGCCCGCCAGCACACTCAACAGCACGACGAACCATCTCTTCATTGTGGCTTTCCGCTGAACCGTGGATCCATCAGAACGTCGGTTTCGGGGTTGCGCTGGACCGGGCGTGCGCCCTGCGCCAGCAGTTCCTTGTACCGTTTCTTTTCCGCGTCGAACCGCTCATTGATGCGCGCGATTTCCGTGCGCGCTTCGGCGAGGATCCTCTGCTCGGCCGCCACCGCCTGGGCGTTGAGTTCATAGGCCCGCTTCAGGCTGTCCGGTTGCGCGCGATTCTTGTAGAACTCCGACTCGTCGTCGAGGCGCTTGCGGTCCTTGGTCAGACTTGCGGTGCGCTCGGCCGAGCGCTTGATACTCTCCTCTGCCCCCTCGAGCGCCTTGCGCCGCGCAGCTTCGATCTCCTCGTCGTTGGCGTAGGCCTCGAGCAGCGACCGGTCCCGCCGGCGCTGCGCCAGTTGCCGCTCTTCCTCTTCGATCTTCCTCTTGGCTTCGAGCGCCTTCGCGCGTTGCTCTTCCGGGGTCAGCGGCCGCGAAATCACACGCCGAACGGAGCCATCGCGGTTCAGCTCGCGGATGTCACTGTTGGCACACTCCGGCGGCGGCCGGTCTGCGCTGTAGGTCTTGCCGTTGGCGATGCAGCTGTACATCGTGCCCGCGGGTGGAGGATTGGCGCCCTGGGCGTGCGACGGCACCGGCAGCAGAGATGCCGCCAGTGTCAACGCGACACCGGCCAATGGCGAGGCGCAAGCCCGAGGTGAATGCGAATCACGCACCATAGCGTTCCCGATATCGCTCCACCGCTGGCCGAAAGCCGCGCACGTGTTGCGCCTGTGTAGTCTCCGCTGCCAGGTAGTGCATTACGTCATCGAGGTTGGCAATGGCGAGGACTGGAATCCCATACGCCGCCTCGACCTCCTGCACCGCCGAACGCGGCGACAGAGCGTCGTCCGGCCCGGCACGTTCCATGCGGTCCAGCGCGATCAGGACGGCCGCCGGCGTGGCGCCAGCCGAGCGGATCAGGTCCACCGACTCGCGCACCGACGTGCCGGCCGTGATGACGTCATCCACGATGACGACGCGACCCGCGAGCGGAGCACCGACCAGCAGGCCGCCCTCGCCGTGGTCCTTGGCTTCCTTGCGGTTGAACGCAAACGGCACATCGGACCCGAGATCGGCCAGAGCGATCGCGGTGGCCGCCGCGAGCGTGATGCCCTTGTAGGCCGGTCCGAACAGCATGTCGAACTGCACGCGCCCTTCGGCGCGTGCCGCCAGCAGCGTCTGCGCATAGAAGCGCGCCAGCTTTCCGAGCAACGCGCCACGGTTGAACAACCCCGCATTGAAGAAATACGGCGACAGGCGTCCGGCCTTGGTCTTGAACTCGCCAAAACGCAGCACGCCGGATTGCAGCGCGAATTCGATGAACTGCTGACGCAAGGATTGCACTTGTCCGCCGACGGAACCCCGCGGTTCCGGCCCCCAGATGTGTCCCAGCGCGGATTTTGCCGCAGGCGCGCGGCCAAAAGGATGGAAAATGCCGCCGAAATCCGACCTGCCGAGGCGATTGCCCCGTGATCCGCATCCTCTCCTTGAACGTCAATGGTATTCGCTCGGCGGCCTCCAAGGGCCTGTTCCGCTGGCTGCGCAAGGCCGAGCCCGACGTTGTCTGCCTGCAGGAAGTGAAGGCGGACGAGGCCGACATACCCGAGGCGCTGCGGTTTCCCGACGGCCTGCACGGACATTTCCACTGCGCGCAGCGCCGTGGTTACTCCGGCACGGCGCTCTACGCGGTCAAGGATCCGCGCGCCGTGCGGCTCGGCTTCGGCTCGCGCGAGTTCGATGCCGAAGGCCGCTACGTCGAAGCCGAGTTCAAGGACCTTACGGTGATTTCCGTGTACTTCCCGTCGGGCTCGTCGGGCCCGGAGCGGCAGGCGGCCAAGTACCGCTTCCTGGCCGAGTTCGGACCGCACCTGGAGCAGCTGCGCGCCAGCGGGCGCGAGGTCGTCTTCTGCGGCGACATCAACATTGCGCACAGGGAAATCGACCTGAAGAACTGGCGCAGCAACCAGAAGAACTCCGGCTTCCTGCCCGACGAACGCGCCTGGCTGACGCGGGTCTTCGACGAGCGCGGATGGGTCGACGTGTTCCGCAGGCTCGATCAGCGGCCGGAGCAGTACACCTGGTGGAGCAACCGTGGCCAGGCCTGGGCCAAGAACGTCGGCTGGCGCATCGACTACCAGATCGCAACGCCCGGCCTGGCCGCACGGGCCAGGCGCGCGGAGATCTACACCGCCAAGCGTTTCTCCGACCATGCACCCCTCACGATCGACTACACAGGACGGCTCTGAATCCCCATGCGCCACGCCGAAAGTATCCGTAAGCGCCTGACCGTGAACATCGGAGGCCGCGCCCTTGCCTGGTATGTCGTCGGGGTTGTCGCTCTGCTGGCGCTGCTCGGTTGGGGTCTCACCAAGCTCGCCCCGCCGCCGCCGCCCAAGCGCGTGATCATGACGACTGGCGCCGAGGACGGCGCTTATCACCGCTATGCACAGCGCTACCGCGAAGTGCTTGCGCGCAACGGCGTGGAACTCGAGCTGCGCCCATCTTCAGGGGCCGCCGAAAATCTCGAACGGCTCCGGACCGGCGCCGGCGGCGTCGAGGTCGGTCTGGTGCAGGGCGGTCTGGTGCGAGAGTCCGACGCGGATCAGCTGACGACGCTCGGCAGCCTCTTCTACGAACCGATCTGGGTGTTCTATCGCGGCAAGTCCACGATCGAGCGCATTGCAGATCTGCGCGGCCAGCGCATTGCGCTCGGGATTCCCGGCGGCGGGACGCATGCGCTCGGCACGTCGGTCGCGCGGGACAACGGACTGGCCGAGCCACCGACGACGCTGTTCGACCTAGGTGGCCTTGCGGCGGCGGAAGCGCTGGTCGACGGCCGCATCGACGCCGCGTTCTACGTCTCCGCGATCGATGGTCCGGCCGTGCAGCGCCTGATGCGTGCCCCTGGAATACGGATGATGGATGCGCGGCGCGCCGATGCCTATATCCGGCGCCTGCCGTACCTGCACAAGCTCGATCTTCCCGAGGGTGTCGTGGACCTGAAGGCCGGCATCCCTCCGCAACGCCTGACGCTGATTGCGGTGACCGGCAATCTGATCGCGCGCGAGGACCTTCATCCGGTGGCCGTCGAACTGCTGCTGGAAGCCGCACGCGAAGTGCATGGCGGACCGTCACTGTTGCACGGGGCGCGCATCTTCCCGGCACCGATGGACATCGAGTTGCCGCTTTCGACCGACGCGGATCGCTTCTACAAGGAACGCCCGTCACTGCTGCGGCGCGTGCTGCCGTTCTGGGTGGCGGTGTGGGCAGAGCGACTGCTCTTCATCATGCTGCCGCTGCTGGCGATCGCGATCCCCGCGTTTGCCTACCTCCCGAAGATCTACGACTGGCGCATCCGCAGCCGGCTCGACGGCTGGTATGCGGAAGTCAATCGCATCGAACGCGTGGCGATCGATCGGGGCGGCGATGCCGCCGCTCAATTGGCACGAATGGATGAGATCGAGACCCGCCTGAACCTCGTGAAGGTTCCGAAGGCCTATCTCTCTCACTTGTACACGTTGCGCGAACATGCGGACTACGTCCGCAAGCTGCTGCTGTCGCGCGCCGGCACGCCGCCCGCAAACTAGGACGACATCGCGGCCACCCCGGCCAGCGCAAGCGCCAGGCCGAGCCAGCGCAGGGTGTCGTAGCGCGGACGCAGGACCATGCCCCCGGGCGCCGTCGCCGACTCGCTCGCGCGGTGCGCCCGGCGCTCCCAGGTGTGGGTAAAGAACACGATCAGGGCCCCGCACCACACGAGCGCCCCGGCGTAGCGACCCAGCGCCACGGACATGACAAGCAGCGACGCGAACGTCAGGATGCCCGCGTTCTCGAGAACGCGGCGCACGGCGTACCGTGGCCGGGCCCGCTCGCCGATGCGCATCAGCCCGCCACCCGGTCCGTTTGCTGCAGGACTCTTTTCATTCTTTCGCTCCGTACCTGATCGGCCGGTCTGGCAACAGTATCGAATGCCCGGCACACGCGCGGCAACACGAATTGTTCGGTGATCCGCCGCATGTTCAATGTTCAGCGCCTGCGCGCCCTGGCCCGGGTCGCCCCGCCGCCGTCCGGATCAGTCGCCGCCGGGGCGCCTCTACACTGCGCGCACCCATGCCCAGCCCGACCGCGTCCACGCCGACCGACGAGACCGACCCCGCCGCGGGGCGACCGATGCCGCGACGCCCGTGGCGCGAAGTGTTGCGCGTCTATGCCGAGCCGGCGGCGCTGCGCATGTTCTTCCTCGGATTTGCCGCCGGACTACCGTTGCTGCTGGTGCTGGGCACGTTGTCGTTCCGGTTGCGCGAAGCCGGCGTCGATCGCGCCACGATCGGATACCTCTCGTGGGTCGGCCTCGCGTACGGCTTCAAGTGGGTGTGGGCGCCCCTGGTCGACCGTCTGCCGCTGCCGCTGCTGACGCGCGCGCTGGGCCGCCGACGTGCCTGGCTGCTCGTTTCCCAGGCCTTCATCATCGGCGGCCTCGTCGCGATGGCCATGGGCGATCCTCAGCACGGGCTGCGCGCACTGACGATCGCCGCGCTGGTCGTCGCCTTCGCGTCCGCCACGCAGGACATCGCGCTCGATGCCTACCGCATCGAATCGGCCCGGGTCGAGAAGCAGGCGGCGCTGGCGGCGATGTATCAGACCGGCTACCGGCTCGCGATGATCTGGGCCGGCGCAGGCGTGCTCTGGATCGCGGCGCGGGCGGCCGGCAGCGACACCGGCTACCACGCCGGCGCCTGGACCATCGCCTACTTCGCGATGGCCGCGTCGATGGGAGTCGGCGTGCTCGCGGTGCTGCTCTCGCCGGAACCTGCGGCGCGGGACGCGATCATGCCCGCAACGCAGGCCGCTGCACCGATGCCGGGCGCGCCCGTTGCGCGGGTGCTTGACTGGCTGCGGGTTGCGGTGGTCGGCCCGTTCGCCGACTTCATCGGACGCTACCGCTGGCACGCGCTGCTGTTGCTGGCGCTGATCGCCACCTACCGCATCTCCGATGTCGTGATGGGCATCATGGCCAACCCGTTTTATGTCGACATGGGCTACACGAAGGACGAAGTCGCCGCCGTTTCGAAGTTCTACGGCGTCGTCATGACACTGGCCGGCGCCTTCCTCGGTGGCGCACTCGCGCTGCGCTTTGGCGTGACCCGCATCCTGATGCTGGGCGCCGTGCTTTCGGCCGCGTCGAACCTGCTGTTCGCCTGGCTCGCGACACGGGGGCACGACCTGACCGGACTGATCTTCGTCATTTCAGCCGACAACCTGTCCGCCGGCATCGCCTCGGCGGCGTTCATCGCGTACCTCTCGGGGCTAACCAACGTTGCGTACTCCGCCACGCAGTACGCACTGTTTTCCTCGGTCATGCTGCTGCTGCCGAAGTTCGTCGCGGGATTTTCCGGCGCGTTTGTCGACGCCCACGGCTACGTCGCCTTCTTCACCTCGACTGCCGCGCTCGGCGTTCCGGTGCTGCTGCTCGTCTGGCTCGCCAGCCGCGTCACGGCCCGGCCGCCACCGCGGTCCGCTCAGGGCTCGCCGTCCCAATAATCGAGGTCGGTGTCCGGGCGGTGCATGCGCCCTCCTTCAAGCAGCGTGCCCTTGACCCGGGCGAAGGCGACGTACTTGCCGGAGTCGGGGTACTCGCAGACTTCCGGCAGTTCCTGCGTGCTGATCGACAGGTACTTCAGCGGCGCACTCGACGTGTTGATGATCTGGTGCGGATACTCCGGCCCGGGTGGAATGCCGACGACGTCGCCAGCCCGGATCGGGATCATTTCCCCAGCTACGCGCAACGTGCCCTCACCCTCGAGGATGACGAACATTTCTTCCTGCGCGTAATGAAAGTGGTAGGGGCAGGCGCGCTTGCCGGGCGGCACGATATCGACGCCGGCACCGAGCTTCCGCGCGACGGTGCCGACGCGCTGGCCAACCACGCTACCGCTGCGGGAACCGTCATACAGCGGCGCCCGCGTCGACTCCTCGAGTTCGACCTCGTCGAGGTTGCGGATCAGTTTCTCGCGCAAAGAACTCATCGAATCCCCTCCCTGCACGGCACGTCGTGCGACGTCAGCGTGTTTCGAAGCGATAGATCGCGACGGTCGCACGCAGTGCCGGCGCAAAGCGCACCGGCCGCCCGTCCGCGAGCACCGTGCGGCCGGTGATGACCAGCCCGACGCGCGCGGCCAGGATCTCGAAGTCCTTCAGCGTGCACAGGTGAATGTTCGGCGTGTCGTACCACTGATAGGGAATCAGCTTGTTCACCGGCATGCGCCCCGCCAGCAGCGAGACCGCATGCCGCCAGTGTCCGAAGTTAGGAAAGCTGACAATCCCCTGACGCGCGACGCGGGCCATCTCGCGCAAGATGCCCTCGACGTTGTGCATCGCCTGCAGCGTCTGCGAGAGCACGACGGTGTCGAACATGTTGTCGGCGAACAGGCGCAGGCCGGCGTCCAGGTTCTGCTGCACGACATTCAGGCCGGCCTTGACACAGCGGGCCACATGTTCGTCGTCGATCTCGACGCCGTAGCCACAGCACGACTTCGCATCGCGCAGGTGGGCCAGCAGCGAGCCATCGCCGCACCCGAGGTCGAGCACGCGACTGCCCGGCGCCACCCACTCGGCGATCTGTGCGAGGTCGACGCGCAGGGTCATGTTGCCCCCTCGCCCGTCGGGCCGTCACCACGCGGGGGACGTGAGCGCCTTCGGAGTAGCCGCGCGGCGCTCATCGCACGCACTCCGTCGCGATGTTGTCGAAGTAGGCTCGCACCACCTTGTGGTAGCGCGGGTCCTCGAGCAGGAACGCGTCGTGCCCGTGCGGGGCGTCGATTTCGGCGTAGGCCACGTCGCGCCCGCTCTCGATCAGCGCCTCGACGATCTCGCGCGATCGTTCGGGCGGAAACCGCCAGTCGGTGCTGAAGCTCGCGAGCAGGAACTTCGCAGTGGCCGGCGCCAGCGCCTGTACGAGATTGCCGGAGGTCGTGCGCGATGGGTCGAAGTAATCGAGCGCACGCGTGATCAGCAGATAGGTGTTGGCGTCGAAGTACTCCGAGAACTTGTCACCCTGGTAGCGCAAGTAGCTTTCCACCTCGAACTCGACGTCGTAGTGGAACTGGTAGTCGTCGGTGCGCATCGCGCGCCCGAACTTCTCGGCCATGTCGGCGCCCGAGAGATACGTGATGTGGCCGATCATGCGCGCCACGCGCAGACCGCGCTTCGGCACGACGCCATGGGCGTAATAGTCGCCGCCGTGAAAGTCCGGGTCCGAGCGGATCGCCGTGCGGGCGACTTCGTTGAACGCGATGTTCTGCGCCGAGAGCCTGGGTGCCGACGCGATCGCGACGCAGTGCCGTAGGCGTTGCGGAAACTGGATCGCCCACGACAGCGCCTGCATGCCACCGAGCGACCCGCCCATGACGGCGGCCCACTGTTCGATCCCGAGAGCATCGGCGAGGCGCGCCTGCACGCGCACCCAGTCCTCGACCGTAACGACGGGGAAGCGCGCCCCGTACGGCGTTCCGCGGGCCGGGTCGATCGACATCGGCCCGGTCGAACCGAAGCACGAACCGA
>Ga0316622_100004699_pt1 | contig 10077 bp, 12 predicted proteins | sample OWC_Aug_OW2_C1_D_FD_207646 | JGI IMG/M metagenome (GOLD analysis project Ga0316622, IMG submission 207646) | Wetland soil microbial communities from Old Woman Creek delta, Ohio, United States - OWC_Aug_OW2_C1_D5_C | ecosystem: Environmental > Terrestrial > Soil > Wetlands | place: USA: Ohio... | reverse complement strand
ATCTGGACCTCGCCGTGCGCGAGTGCGCGCTCGGCGCCCTCTCCTACAACGGCCAGCGCTGCACGGCGCTCAAGATCCTCTTCGTGCACCAGTCCGTGCTGCCCGACTTCCTCGACCGCTTGAGCCTCGCCGTCGAGGGACTTCGCCCCGGCATGCCGTGGGACGACGGCGTGGTGATTACGCCGCTGCCGGACCTGGCGCAGGTGCGCAAGCAGCTCGATCTGGTCGACGATGCCACCGGCAAAGGCGCACAGGTCGTGAACCGCGGAGGCGGCCGAAGCTGCCAGACGCTGCTGCTGCCGACGGTGTTGCACCCGGTCGTCCCGGGGATGCGCCTGTACGACGAGGAGCAGTGGGGACCGGTCGTCCCCGTGGTGGCGTTCGACGATCTGGAGACGCCGGTGAGCTACGTGCTCGCCTCGAAGTACGGCCAGCAGGTGAGCGTGTTCGGCAGCGATCCGGAGACAATCGGCCGATTGATCGACCCGCTGGTGAACCAGGTCTGCCGCGTGAACATCAACTCCCCGTGCCAGCGGGGGCCGGATGTGTTTCCCTTCACAGGCCGGAAGGACTCGGCGGAGGGCACGCTGTCGGTGAGCGACGCGCTCCGGGTCTTCTCCATCCGCACGCTCGTGGCCGCCAAGGAGCATCCGGACAACCGCGCCCTCATCTCACGCATCGTCCGGGAGCGGAGGAGCAGCTTCCTGAACACCGATTTCATCCTCTGAAGGATCGCGCGCTCGTCTACGTCGCCTGCATCAAGCTCAGCGCGAATCCGGCATCAGTGTCCACCCACTGCCCGCGCACGCTGAAGCCCGCCCCTGCCGCGAACTCGGCGATCCTGGCAGGCGTGTACTTGCTCGAGCTCTCGGTCCAGATCGACTCCCCGGCATCGAACGTGACGGTGAGGTCCGATCCGGGAATCAGGACGCGCTGCGGCACCCGGCTCACCAGGTGCATTTCCACCCTCGAGTGCCCGGCGTTCCACAGGGCGCGGTGATCGAAGGCGGCGAGATCGAAGTCGGCGCCGAGTTCACGGTTCAGCCGCACGAGCAGGTTCTTGTTGAACGCCGCGGTCACGCCGAGCGGGTCGTCGTAGGCGAGCACCAGGTCGCGTGCCGGCTTGATCAGGTCGACGCCGAGGAGGAGCCAGTCGGCGTCCCGACCCGCCGCGCGCACGCGCCGCAGAAACGCCAATGCGTCGTCGTCATCGAAGTTGCCGATGTTCGAGCCCAGCAGCAGCGTGAGCATCGGGGCGGCCGACGGGCGCACCTCGCCAATCGCAGCCAGGCCATCGTCGTACGTCGTGTGCGCGACGGTTACGGTGAAACCCTCGAGCCGCGCCAGCGCCTGCTGGGCCTCCGCCAGCGCGCTGCTCGAGATGTCGATCAGGTGCAGGTGCGCCTTGTGCGGGCCCGTGCTGAAGGCCTCGGCCAGCCGCAGCAGCTTGTCTCCGCTGCCGGGCCCCAACTCGACGATGAAGGGCGGATCCGGGATGTGCCGGGCGACCAGCGGCGCACAGCGCGACAACAGGGCCGTCTCGGCGCGCGTCACGCGGTACCACGGCAGCGCGCAGATGGCCTCGAACAGCGCCGAGCCGAGCTCGTCGTACAGGTACTTCGGCGGCAGCTGCTTGGGCCTGCGCGAGAGGCCCTCGCGAACATCCTGCGCCAGTGCGGCGTTCACGGAAGGCTCCTCGCGCACCGGAACGCCGCGTACACATATGGGTAATGCGGGCGGAACCAGTTGCGAAAGCTGCGCCGCAGCAGTTCGTGCGCGGTCGCGGGCGAGGCGCCCTTCAGAACGTAGTGCTGGCCGTCGAAGAACTCGGCCGAGTACTCCGGATAGGACGGCATCGGCTGGAACCCCTCGAACGGCGCGAACACCGTGCTGGTCCACTCCCACCCGTTGCCGACGAGATCGTGAACGCCCCACGCGCTCGCGCCGGCCGGACGCGAGCCGGCAGGCACCGGGTCCCAGCCCGCGAAGCCGAAGTGACCCCGAGTAGCGTCCGGCGGATCCTCACCCCAGGGGTATGAGCGTTCCGTCCCGCCGGGCGTGCCGTAGGCCGCCCGATGGAACTCGGCCTCGGTGGGCAGCCGCTTCCCGCGCCAGCGGGCGAAGGCCGATGCCTCGGCGTGGCTCACGTACACCGGCCACGCGGGCGGCAGCGGGCCGCGATCGAACTGCCCGCGCCAGAACCACTTGTGGTCGTGCCGCTCCCAGAACATCGGGTGCCGAACGCCGGCGCGCCGCACCCAGCCGAAATCCTCGTTGCTCCACCATTGGGGGTTGTCGTAGCCGCCCGCCTGGACAAACTCCAGGAACGCCGCGTTGGTGACGTCGTGCGCGTCGATCTCGAAGGCGGGCACCACAACCTCGTGGGCCTCGAACTCGTTGTCCCAGCCGAATCGTGCGATGAGGCGTCGTGCCCCAATCGTGGCGATCCCGGCCGGGACCGTCACGCTGCTCTGGACGGGCGGATCGCCGGCCGCATCCGGCGCGTAGCCGCTGGGCCGCTTCTTGTCGCCGTGCGGCACCTGGTGCCACATGTAGAGGAGCGTCTCCTGGTGCATGGCTTCGTGCTCGAGCAGCGTGAACACGCCCTCGGCCCGTTCCAGCACCCGCACGCCCGGCCGATCCACCTCGTCGTACAGCAGCGCGCGCTCCACGAGCCGGTCGCACGCATCGGCAAATTGCCGGACCTCATTGCGAGCGGGCCACGCGCTCACGCCGCCTCGCGGTGAGGCCAGCGCTTCGTCCTCAGGGTCGATCCCCCTCGCGAAGATCTCTTCGAGCCGGGCGTCCACGCCGGTCCGGCCGAGCCCCGTCTTGATCAGGGTGTTCACGCTGAAGCCGGGGAGGTGGCCCTCGTAGAACACGATCGGATTGCGCAACGCGATCGGGCGCGTCGCGTAACAGGGCTCCGCCAGCATGTCGAACAACTGGGCGGAGCGCGCCCGATTCCGGCGATACCAGTCGAGCACCGCCACGCGATCGAGTGTGGCTGTCACACCGACACCCGCAGGCGACGCTCCAGGGTTGATGCCGCAGCCTGACGTCATGAGACCTCCGACAGCCGCGTCACGGTCCGGCGCCTCACCAGCCTGCCGTTCCAGCGCCGCCTTTGAACGGGCCGACGACCTCGGGTGTGATCCAGCCCCCGTAGAAGCCGCCTGGCTGTGCCTGCACCCGGACCTCGTCCACGTAGCATGCGATGCGCCCCGGGTAGAATGATATACACTCGCGGATGTTCTCGAACGCCGGTCGCGGGTCGTCGTACGACCAGCCCACGGCTTCCAGCCGGAGCGATGGGGTCGAGACGGTCGAGTAGCGGGCCATCCCTTTCCATTCGCAGTACGACCCCCCCGGAGCGGGCTGCAGATACGCGGTGGCAATGTCCGCGCGGGGAATGTAGACGGTCGGCGGGCTGGCCGTTTCGAGCACGCGCAGGGCCCGCCGCGTGCGAGCGATCTCGATCTCGCCGGCCTTCACCACGACCTCGCGGTCAAGACGCTCGAGACGCGGCGGTCGCGGATAATCCCACACCGACTCCTCGCCCGGTCCCGGCGCGACGGCAAACGGCGGGCGTTGCTGGCCGAAGTAGCGCCAGCCGCCAGGGCCAAGTGACGCCGACGAGCGCTGAGGATCCATGCTTTCTAGACGACGATCTCATCCGGGAGGGTTCGGAAAGGTCGGCCGCCTGCCTCGCGGTCGCGGCTTGGTCGACGGCGATCCGTGCGATGACCCGCCCCGTGTCATGGAGCCGCCCGTATCCGTTGGGGTGAGACCTGCGCGGGAGCGTCGGAGAACGGGCGTTGTGTTCACTCCAGCCGACCGCGGCGGCGCGAAAGCCGCTCGTACCGCCTACTGTCTGTAATCGGTTTCACCCGGCCACGGGTTGACCACGGCCACGTCGTCGATGTCGCCGAAGTCCTTCGTGTTGCGCGTGGCGAGGATGAGCTTGCCAGCGCGCGCGATGGCGGCGATCTGGGCATCCTCGACGCTGATGGGGCGTCCGAGCCGCGTCCTGGCCGCGACGATCTCGGCGAACTCGGTGGCGGCCCTGAGATTGTAGGGCAGACATCGGCCTGAGAAGTCCTCCTGGAACATCGTGTCGGCGAGCTGGACGAGCCGGGCCTGTCGCTGTCCGGCTGGTAGAACGGCAATCCCCAATCGAATCTCTCCCACGGTGATCGCGCTGACCCAGAGGTCGCTCGCCGGCTGGGCATCCACCCATGCGACCACGTGGCGGTCTGGCGCCGGCCGCATCAGCTCCGACACGACATTCGTATCGAGCAGGATCATCCCTCGTCCTCACCCGGCTCGGATGAGAACGGCTGGCGCGGCAGCGATCGCGCGGCGAGCGGCAACTCCGCGCCGCCGACCTCGGCGAACCGGCGGGTGATGCGCGACCCGAGGCCCATCGCGGGCTCCTCATGGGTGAGGGCCCGGCGTAGCAACTGCCTCGCCTCCTCCTCCATCGACCGGCCATGGCCGGCTGCCCGCAGACGCAGTTTCGCCTTCAGGTCGTGGTCCAGGTTTCGGATGGTCAGCGTTGCCACAGGGTTCCCTTTTGTTGAGGATGCAACGAGTGCGTTGACTGCAATGATAGCATTGCTGTCACCATTCGGCAAGTCGTATCGATCGTCTGAAAACGCCTCGGTCCCCTGCCAGCCATCAGTATGGATAAGGCTCCCGGGCTGGGCGACCTCGGCGATGAACCCCTGGAGGCTCGTCATGCTGAGGTTGGCGACGTGTCGCAAGCGGGTACATCCATGTTCTCCAGGCGACCATCTCATTCGGGAGGGTTCGGAAAGCTCGGCCGCCTGCCTGCCCAACGGTCACGCCAGCTCCAGGTCGAACTCCGGAGGGCCGACCGTGACGATGCCCAGGTGCCCATCCACCGTGACCACGTCGCCATCGCGAAGCTGCTCCACTGCGCGGGCGACCCCGTTGACGCAGGGGATCCCCATCTCGCGAGCGATGATGGCCCCGTGGATCAGCATGCCGCCGCGCCGCTCCACGACCGCGGCCGCCAACGGCACCAGGTGGGTCATCATCGGCTGGATCGCATCGCACACCAGGACGTTGCCGGCGCGGAATCTCCCGATGTCTTCCCCGGCCGTGATGCGGCAGACCCTGCCGCTCGACAGGCCCGGCGAGGCGGGCTGACCGATGAGCTGTCGAGGCGTATCCTGCGAGTGGGTCTCGACCTTGGCGTCCTTGGGAGTGGCGGCAGGCAGGTCCAGCACGGCACCGGGATCTGTGAGTGCCGTGGCGATGGCGGGCACCAGGTCGTCAGTGCGCCTCGGCTCCTGCGGAAGCCGGCCGGCCGCGCGCAGCCGGTCGAGTGCCATCGCGACGGCGCGATTCAACTGGCTCTCCACGCGGCTGAGCAGCAGGTTGTCATCGTCGCGCAACCGCCAGCTGACCCTGCCGATTCTCAGCACCTCGACCGCCTCGTCGCGGCGGGCCGGGCCGGCGGCGTCGAACAGACGCGCCTCGAGGTCGGCCCGGCCGAAGCCCGGACGGGGCTCCGCAGGACGCGCCGTGCGGGGGGCGACGTCCGCCAGTTCGAGCAGCGTGTGCAACAGCAGATCTGGACGATCCAGCAGGCGCTCGGCGCCGTACATGACGTCCATGAACTCCGACGCCAGCCCGTCCAGCGCGTCGATGAACCCGGGACCGCCTGGAAGCTCGCGGACCGGCTCCAACCACTGCCGCCACGTCCTCACATCGGCGCCGGCCAATGCGGCACAGGCGTCCGAGACGGCGAGCCTGAGCTGGGCATTCCCCCGCAGCGTGGCCGCGAGGTCGGCCATGGCCTGGTTCCGCCGCGTGGCGAGCATGTCCTCCGACTTCAGCAGTCCGACGAACTCGTAGGGGTCATCCGGGCGTACGGTATCGGTGTAGTACTGGGCGAGCTGCCGGACCCCGTGGGCCAGCGGGATGAACTCGTCCCAGTAGATGGTCTTCCACCGGTGCAGTGCGTCGGACCGGTCGAGCAGGGCCGCGGCCAGCTCGGCGTCGGTGCACACGGCGAGATCCTGCGCCGCGAAACGCGCGCCTTCTGATTCGAGGGCGGGAATCAACTCGTCGGTGACGCGTGCCGCGAGGGCCGAGAGGCGTCGCAGCGTGGGCCGCAGCGTGAGGTACCAGCCGCGCTCGTCTTCAGCGTCGGGCGGCGTGCTCGTGATGGGCCGGGCCTGGAGCACCACCGTGTCCGGCGCTCGGCCGGTCCATTCGACATCGGGCGGCCACGCAAACAGGGTCTCGATGCGGCTGAGCACGCCGAGCAGATGTTCCAGATCCCGCGCGTCCAGCAGCGGTGTGTCCTCGTCCGATCCGCGGCGCCCTGGCCGCCACTCGACCAGCTCGCCGGAGGTTCGCGTCAGAACCCAGCGATCCGGATCCACCGAACCGTCAACCAGCAGCGCGCACGGGCCCGGCACGGCCTCGACGACCGCACGGTCGGCGTCCGGGCTGCGCGGGTCGCGGCCAAAGGCCACGCCCGAGCGATCCGCCAGTTCCACCGCCTGGACGAGCACCGCCATCCGGCTGAGATTCGGGTCGAGCGACAGCTCGCGCCGATAGAGCAGCGCAGCATCCGACCACAGCGAGGCCCAGACGGTCCGCACCGCATCGAGGACGGCGCGGTCGCCCTGAACCCCGACGATGGACTCGTGGAGCCCGGCAAAGGACCGCTGCTGCGAATCCTCCCCGGGCGCTGACGAGCGAACGGCCACGGCGCCATCGCCGACGTGGTCCGCCAGCGCCCGGCGGATCTGCGCGGCCACGCTGTCTGGGACACCAGCTCGAAGGAAGGCGGACCGAATCCGCAGCGCGGCGTCCCAGAGTTCCTCCCACCGCATGGCGTCCAGGGGCTTGCGGCCCAGTTCCATCGCCACGTGCCTGCTCAGGCCGGCTTGGTCGACGAACTGCTCGTACGCCCTGGTCGTGATGCAGAATCCCCGGGGAACCCTGAATCCCGCCTGGATGAGCGAGCCGAGGCTGGCTGCCTTGCCGCCAACCAGCCCGTCTCCCGCGCCACCGGCCTCCGCCAGGGGGACTATGCAGGACGGACTGGCACCCACTGCCGGACCTCCTGAAAACGGGTGACGTGGAAGTACCGGACGATGTCGATGCGGAAGAGCCCGCAGGACGAGGAGCGGACGAACGTGTTGAGGTAGGGGTGCCGGTCGGTGAGCAGGCGGGACCACCGCTCGAACTCAGGTCCCGCCGGCACTTCGTGCGCGCGGCCGGTCGCCGTCACGCCTTCGACGTCCATGAGCTCGCCGGGAAGCGCCGACCGGTTGTCGACGACAAGCGCCACGTGGGCGCACTCCGAGAGCAGGCGGTACTTGCGGGTGGCCTTCTGCGTCGCGAAGACCGCTGAATCGAGGTCAGGGGTGATGGCGTACGCCACCAGCGACCCATAGGGCTGTCCCTGGCCCTGCGTGCACAGCACGCCGTACAGCTGGCCGTCGACCAACCGCCTGATGATCCGGTCGAGGTCCTCGCCCGAACCATGGTCCGGGGCAGGCTCTCCGGCGATTTCGTCCGGGACGCGCATCTCTCACTCCCCACGCTGCCGTCGGCTCGTGCCGAACCGTGTGAATCGCCGCGTGTGCGGCCCTCGGCGGCGCCGCGGCTGCTGCCGCTCAGCCAGGAGGAGCCTCGAACAAGGCATTGCACTCCTGTTCGAGCACGCCGCCGGTGATCGTACAGGCCCACCCCGGGCTCCGTCGCACCACCTCGTCGGCGAGGATGTCGATCTGCCGCCAGCCCTGTTGCTGCAGAAAGCGGATTGAGGAGCCGAACACGACCCTACCGATGCCGCTCCAGAGGATGGCCGCCATGCACATGGGGCACGGCTCCGCGGTCGTGTAGAGGACGAGGCCGGGTCCGCCTTCGCCGCGGCCCGATTCGGCGAGGCGGTTGACGGCGTCGATTTCCCCGTGCCACGTCGGATTGATCGCCGACTTGTTCCACCCCTCGGCCACCACCTCACCCGTCCTGGCCGACACGATCAGGGCGCCGAAGGGTAGACGAGGGCAGTTGGCCGTCAGCGCGATGGCCCGACGCATGGAGCGTTCGTGATCAAGGGATTGCATCATCACCGTTGTCCGCTCAACCGGATCGTCTGCGAGCGTCAGCGCCTGCTCGTCAGGCTGACTCACCGAAACGCAGCGGCCAGCGCGAGCGCGATGACGCTTCGCGCCGTCCACGCCGCAGTCCGAACCCAGTTCGTGCGCGTCAGCCGCAGGTGGGCCGCCGCATCGAATCCGGCTTCGAGCCGGCGGTGCGCCGGCACCTGCCAGAGCCAGGTGCTCATCCAGATCACCCCCGCCATGTACAGCGTCGCCGCCGCGTGCACCATCAGGAGCCACGCGCGCGCCTCGTCTGCCGTCACGGCGCAACCGCCCGCACGGCCTCGGCTGCGGCCCAGCCCGAGAGCGCCGCACCCTCGACCTTCGGGCCGGCGAACGCGTCGCCGGCCAGCACCAGCGGCGGGACCTGGCTCACCAGCGCGCAGGACCGTTCATCCACCTGCAGCGGCTTGCTGTAGAGCCAGCCGTGAACCTGGAACGTCCGCACGTCCGCGCCCAGCCAGTCGATGGCGGCGTCGAGCAGTCGACGGCCGCTTTCCTGCCGATCGCGCTCCCAGTGCTCCAGGCTGAAGGCATCCGTGGCGTGAATCGTGACAGCAGGCTCGGCCGAGATTCCCTTCAGCTGATTGTCCGCGATCCAGGCAATCGGGCCGTCGCCGGGCGCCAGGCCGCCTGGCGGCGCCAGACGCGACGGGCCCGCGAGCACGGCCATCACGGCCAGGCACCGCTCGTACTGAACGCTCTCGAGTCTGGCGCGGGTCTCCGGCTGGAGGGGGACCGCGCCAGCCTTCACGATCGCCAGCGACTGCGGCACGGGCGGCGTCAGCACCACGGCGCCGGCGGAGTAGACCGCTCCGGTCTCGGTCTGCGCGCTCCAATGATGCCTGGACGCCCTCAGCGCCACGACCCGCGTTTCCAGCACGACCTCGATACCGCGAGCCAGGTACTTGGCGACAGCGGTCATGGCGGGATGTCCCCGCCAGCGCACATGCCCATCCGGTCGACTGCCAGAGCCGCGGTGCCATTCCTCGACGGCCCCGCCGCGGCGGCACTCCTCGACGAGCGCCGCGAAACGTGCTGTCCGGGCCGTGATGAACTGCGCGCCATGGTCGAACGCGGCCCCGCCGATCCGCCGGCTCGCCAGCCGGCCGCCGACGCCTCGGCCCTTGTCGAGCACCACCACCCGGCAGCCGGCGCGCTGGAGTTCGGCGGCTGCGGTCAGTCCGGCCACTCCGGCGCCGATCACGAGCACATCAGCCATTTGTCCAGACTCTTCCGTCACCGCAGAGATCGTACTCCACGAGGGCCACGCGTGCCGTTCGAGCGTGCAAACGCCGTCCAGTTACTCCAGCTCCCCGGGTCTCCGCGCCCGCCGGACCACGGCTGCGTGGCATCGATTGCAGGCGTGGTATGCTCAGAAAGTTCAGGCATCAGAACGTTGACGTCTGCCCGACGCAGTGGGGCGGGCCTCCCAATCGGAGGCCAATCCCGTCCCGACGGCGCGCTGGCCTGCCGGAGGTTCCATCGATGTTCCGAGGACGCGACTACTTCATCTTGACGGCCGCTTTCGTCTCGTTCCTGCTCTCCGTCTACCTCTGGTTCGGCGGACAGCGGGAGGCCGGGATGTTCGTCGGAATCTGGGTGCCGTCCATCCTCGCCTTCGGCGCGTTTGCGAAGGCCGGTGGGAGTCGCTGACATGTTGTCCGACTCGACCATCTTCATCATCGGGCTGTGCGTCTCGGCCCTCTGCGTCGCATTCGTCGTGGCGTCCTGGCTGGGGCTCCGTGAGGCGGGCCGCGACCGGCCGTGAGGGTCAAACGGGCGGGACACCCCGGCCGATGCTATCCTGAGTGAAACGCGACGACGACCGCAAGGAGAGAGACCATGGGCGATCACGGTCACCACAAAGGTCCCCACGACAGCAAGCTGTGCGCGATGACCTGCTGCCCCGGCAAGGTCGACA
>Ga0316622_100004698_pt1 | contig 10077 bp, 12 predicted proteins | sample OWC_Aug_OW2_C1_D_FD_207646 | JGI IMG/M metagenome (GOLD analysis project Ga0316622, IMG submission 207646) | Wetland soil microbial communities from Old Woman Creek delta, Ohio, United States - OWC_Aug_OW2_C1_D5_C | ecosystem: Environmental > Terrestrial > Soil > Wetlands | place: USA: Ohio... | reverse complement strand
CCACGACGGCAACCGGCGTACCCACCGCGCCTGCGTGCCGCGAGCCGACGGCGAAATGCAGTCCCTCGACGTCGGAGGCGAGCTGCTCTTCGAGCGCGAACGGCACGGCCTGGGCGATGCGCGCGCCCCCGCGCAATGGAAGCTCGGGCTCGGCGAGCGTGATTTCGCTGCCGGGCAGCAAGACCACGACCCTGCGTCCCTGCGCGACGCCGAGCGCGTCAGCGACCGGCCCGCTCTGCACCGGACCGGAGCGAGCGCCGTTCGCGTCCACGATCAACCACGACGCCGGCGCCTCTTCAAGGGCTCGGAGCCGTATCACCAGGGTCTCTGACATCGGTCCTCGGGACGATTATTCGCTGCCGAAACTGCGCAGGGCCGGCCGCACCGTACCGCCGCCGGCGCCGCCACCACCACGTGCGAGGAGACTGTACAGGGTGAACTGGGTGGTGCCAATAGTTACCCATACGGTGGCACGGAAGTAAGAACTCGATTCCGAAAGCGAGTTCTTCACCTTGTTGAACGCCTCGTCACCCATCGACCCGCGCAGGTCTTCGAGCGTCGGGAAACATGCGTCCTTGCGCCGGGTCGCCAGGGTCGCCGGATTCAGTCCGAACTCGCGGCTGGTCTCGCTCAAGGCGTCGAGTACGATGCCCGGAGCCGTGCAGACGTTGAGCGTCGTGCCGACGGGCAGGGCGGTGACGTAAGGCTTGAGCCGGGCATAGCGCTCGGCGCCGAATCCGGCAAGCACGAGGAGTTCACTCGCCCGCGTTATCGGCATGTTCGCGGCGAGGTACGGCGGACTCTGTCCGGTGTAGACGCTGTCCTCCGCCCCGTCCGGGAAGCCGGGTTGGGCGTCCTGGTCGATCCAGTCGGCCATTGCGGTGGCCCACGCGGGCTCGATGTTCAACACCGTGAGAATTCGTTCCAGTTGCTTCACGCCTTCGGGGTTCGTGGTGCCATCGGCGAACACGAGGCTATTGAGGTTGAAGAGACCCTGCTGGTCGTCGAGGCGGCCCTCGACGGTGCCGCCCTCGATCGGCAGCGGCGGGAGAGGGCGCGCCCAGACCTCCCCGAGGTGATCCGTCTTGGAATCCTGCGCATCGCGGCGCAGAAAATCAGCGGCCCAGGCTTCGGCGCCGAGCGCGATCTCGAAACCCTGGTCGAGCGCGAACAGCGTGGCGGTGCGTCGCTGGTCCAGCATGCCGCGGAAACTGACGTTCACGGCGAGGATGGTCGCAAGCGCGACCATCAGCACGGCGGTGATGAGCGCTACGCCACGCTGGCCGGCGCGCGGGGTCCGCCGCCTGACAGGTGCGTTCATCCGGCGACCTCGACCACGCGCCGCAACTCGCCCCAGTCCTCGAGATCGAGCGTGACTTCCACGGCAGCGGGCCGCGCGCGCTCGTCGGTGGTTGCCGTGCCGTCGTTGACGGGCCAGCGATCGACCCACTGACGAGTCGCGTCCATGAACCGGAATTTCACGGAGCGCACGCCGCCCAGCAGCTTGCGGCGAGTGGGCTCGACGGTGAGGGTGCGGTCCAGGGCGGCCCAGTGGTCGCGCCAGAGACCTTCCCGGTCCAGCCGGTAGCCGACGCGCTGCAACGTCGGACGGGCGAGGCCGGCCGTGTTGCTCCATCCCGAACGCGTGAACTGCACGAGGTATTCCGCGGAATCCGCGGCGAGCACGGCAGGTATTCTCGCCTCCCCCAGCGGCTCGCGGATCGGGCGGGGCTCGATCTGGGCAAGGTCCTGTGCAAGCGTCTGCATGGCGCGCTGCACTTCGCGCACGCGCTCGAGGCGCACGTCGACGTATTCGCTCTGGCGCACCAGCTGCGTGTAGCCGCTCAGCGCCAGCGCACCGACGATCGTGAAGATCGCCATCGAGACGAGCAGCTCCATCAGCGTGAAGCCGCGACTGCGGCCGGGGAACGGCGGGGTCATTCCTCGTCGTCCGTCGGTTGTGGTTGTGGTTGTGGTTGCGGTGCCGGCTGCGCCGGCGGCTGCTGAGGCGCGCCGGTGCTCTCGCCGTCCGATTCCTGGCTGCCACCAGCGCCCTGCGGACCGCCCCACGGCAACGAACTGCCGCCCGCCGCACCGATCGCCCTGCCATAGAACCCCGTCACGGTCGTCAACGAGGTGTTCTGCGCGGCATCGGCCGCGCGCACGGACACGTCCATCCGGACCAGGCTCTCGACCTGCGTCTGGGTGACACGCATCGTCCAGTGCCAGCGTTCGCCGGCGAAATCGACGTCGTCGGAGGTTTCGCCGACCTCGGGCGCCGTAGCCTGCAGCCGCCGCTCCGTGATCACGTTCATCGCGATCCAGTGGGCGAGGGTCTTCTCGCGCATGTAGGTGCCGTTGCGCGCCGACTGGGTCACGGCTTCGATCACTCCGAGCATGCCGAGCGCCACGATGACGAGCGCGGCGAGCACCTCGATCAGCGTGAACCCGGCCGCGCGCCGGCGATCAGCGACGTTCATCTGCACTGACATCGCGCACCTGGATCGTGCCCTCCACGGTGCCTGCCACGCGACGTTCCTCTTCCGTGCCGTCGCGCCTGAGCACGATCTCGAACGGAATCAGGTCGCCGGATGCCATCACGACGACTTGCGGGGCCGCCGGGGCTCGCTCCGTCGGCACGCTGCGCGCGCGCAGCAGCACCTCCCGCGATTCGAGCCACAGTCCGGCAGTCAGGCCACCGGGGAGTTCGCGCTCGCGCAACAGCGGGTCGTCCGCGACGAGGTCCCAGGCGTCGGCGCGGCTGTCGTAGCGGAGGAAGTCATAACCACGCGAATCGACGCGCAGGCCCACGTCCCGGCCTTCCAGCATGGCGTCCTCGCGCGCCTGGGTCAGCACGGCCTGCAGCCGCCGCGCTTCCTGGTCCATTTCGTGGTCGCCGCCGAGCACGCGGATCGAGACGACGGCCATGCTGGAGATGATGCCGATGATGACGACGACGACGAGGACCTCGAGCAGTGTGAAGCCCGAGTTCCGCGCCGCGGCGGCTCGCCGGCGCAATGAACTACTCGATGTTCCAGTTGCCGATGTCGGCATCGGGACCCTCGCCACCCGGCTGCCCGTCGGCGCCGAGGGTGTAGAGGTCGTATTCGTTGCGCGTGCCGGGGAAGATGTAGGCGTAGTCGTTGCCCCAGGGGTCCTTCTTGAGGCCGTCAATGTAGCCGCCCTGCTTCCAGTTGCGGACGTTGGGGTCCAGCGGCTGCTTCACCAGCGCCTCGAGCCCCTGCTCGGTGGTCGGGTAGCGGAAATTGTCCATGCGGTACAGGTTCAGCGCGGTCTCGTAAGCGCGGATGTCCTGCTTGGCCTTGGTGATGCGCGCGTCGTCGACACGGCGGATCACGTTCGGCGCCACCAGCGCCGCCAGGATGCCGAGGATGACGACGACGACCATGATTTCGATCAGGGTGAATCCGGACTCGTGCCGGCTGGCAACGGTCACGTCAGGGGAAAAGTTCATCGCGTATGAGGGTATCTGGCTGTAGAGTTCGTGAATCATAACAAATCGCAACGCGTGCCCTGCGTCCGTGCTCCAGCGCCTGTTTCACCTGCGACCCACGGAGTGGATCCTGCCTTGCGGCATCACGGCCGTATCAGCCGCGCTGTTCCTCGCAGGCCCGCAGGCAACCCATGCCCTTCGCTACGATCGCGCCGCGATCCTGGCCGGGGAAGGCTGGCGCCTGGTCACCGGTCACCTCGTCCACGCCGATGCGCCGCACCTCGCATGGAACGTCGCCGGCCTGCTGCTGGTGTGGTTCCTGTTTGCGCGTGAGTACTCCGTCCGCGGCTGGCTCGGTATCCTGCTGGCTTCGACAATGGCGATCGACCTCGGGTTCCTGCTGCTGGATCCCGGCCTCGAGTGGTATGTGGGATTCTCCGGTGTGCTGCATGGCTGCATGGCGGCCGGCCTGATCGCGTGGCTGCGCACGGTCCGGGACCCGCTGACGGTGATCATCGGCGCGCTGTTTGCGGCCAAGCTCGTCTGGGAGCACATCGTCGGGCCGCTGCCATTCACTGCGGCGTCGATGTCGCTGCCGGTGGTCTACGAGGCGCACACCTACGGAGCGCTGGGCGGCGCCCTGGCGGGGCTGTGGATGATTTCGCGGAGGCCCCCCGGCGGCCGCTCGCTATAATCCGTCGACCGGGCGGGGCAACCGTCGGCCGGGAGAAGAAAAATGTCGCTGGCATTCGTGTTTCCAGGGCAGGGATCGCAGTCGATCGGCATGCTCGCGGCACTTGCGGCGGCGGAGCCTGTCGTGCAGGAGACCTTCGACGAGGCGTCACAGGTCCTCGGGTACGACCTCTGGTCGCTCTGCCAGCAGGGGCCCGAGGCGGACCTCGCGGCGACCGAGCGGACGCAGCCTGCCATGCTCGCCGCGGGCGTTGCGACGTGGCGCGTCTGGTGTCGCCACGGTGGACCGCGCCCCGTGGCGATGGCGGGCCACAGCCTCGGCGAGTACACGGCGCTCGTCTGCTCCGATGCGCTCGACTTCCGGACAGCCGTCGATCTCGTGCGTTTCCGCGGCCAGGTGATGCAGCAGGCCGTCCCGCGCGGGCAGGGAGCGATGGCGGCCATCATCGGACTCGAGGACGCCGGCCTCGGGGAGGCCTGCCGTGAAGCCGCACAGGGTGAGGTCGTCGAGCCCGTGAATTTCAACGCACCGGGGCAGGTCGTCATCGCGGGACACGCGACGGCCGTGGCGCGCGCCATCGAGGCCGCGAAGATGCGCGGCGCCAAGCGGGCGATTGCATTGCCGGTGAGTGGGCCGTGGCACTGCAGCCTGATGATCGGCGCTGCGGAGCAACTCGCCAGCCGGCTCGCCGCCGTCGATCTGCGCATGCCCGACGTGGCGGCCGTGTACACGGTGGACGTCAGGACGCACTCGAGTCCGGACGGTATCCGCCAGTCACTCAAGGAACAGCTGTTCAAGCCCGTCCGCTGGGCGGACACCGTGCGCGCCATGCTCGCGACCGGCGTGACCACGATCGTCGAATGCGGCCCGGGTAAGGTGCTCACGTCGCTCAATCGTCGTATCGAGCGTCGCCCCGAGTTCGCAATGCTGGCGCTCGAGGATCCGCCGTCGGTTGCGGCTGCACTGGCGACCTGCCGGGAGAGAACCCATGCTTGAGAACGAACTCGCCCTCGTCACCGGCGCCTCGCGCGGAATCGGGCGCGCCATCGCGCTCGAACTCGGCCGGCGTGGCGCGCGCGTCATTGGCACCGCCACGACGGAGCCGGGGGCCAACTCGATCAACGAGGCGCTGGCTGCGGCCGGCGTGCGGGGGCGGGGCGTGGTCCTCGACGTCTCGATGGCTTCCGCCGTCGAGCAGTGCTTCAAGGAAGTCGAGGCAAACGAGGGGACGCCGTCCATCCTGGTGAACAACGCGGGTGTCACCCGGGACGGGCTGCTGATCCGCATGAGCGCCGACGACTGGCAGACAGTCATCGAGACCGACCTGTCCTCCGTCTATCGCACGTGCAAGGCCGTCATGCGCGGCATGATGAAGGCGCGGCGCGGGCGGATCATCAACATCGCATCGGTCGTGGGAGTCATGGGGAATGCCGGCCAGAGCAACTACGCAGCCGCCAAGGCCGGCATGATCGGGTTCAGCAAGAGCCTCGCGCGCGAAGTTGGATCGCGCGGTATCACGGTCAACGTCGTCGCGCCGGGGTTCGTCGCGACCGACATGACTGAAGTGCTCGGCGAGGAGCAGCGCAAGGCCTTGCTGGGACAGGTGCCGCTCGGTCGACTGGGTTCGTCGGAGGACATTGCGCACGCCGTGGCGTTCCTCGCGTCACCCCAGGCGGCCTACATTACCGGCGAGACGCTGCACGTGAATGGCGGCATGTACATGATTTGAATGATTTTTTCTGGCAATTGGACCCCATTCCGCCCTTAACTTAGAATACGCGCCCCATGCTGGACGCCCCGATGCGGCAGACCGGCTGGACCGTTTCCCACAGAGGACTCAAAAGAAAATGAGCAGTATCGAACAGCGGGTGAAGGCGATCGTTGCCGAGCAGCTGGGGGTCAAGGAAGAGGAAGTAACCAACGACTCGTCCTTCGTCGACGACCTTGGCGCCGATTCACTCGACACCGTCGAGCTGGTGATGGCGCTCGAAGAGGAGTTCGAGACAGAGATCCCCGACGAGGACGCCGAAAAGATCACGACCGTCCAGCAGGCGATCGACTACATCAACGAGCGTCGCAGCCAGGCCTGAGCCGCGACCACCCGCGCCGCCACGGAGGGCGGGCGCGGAGAGTTCTCTCATTGCCCGGACAGGGGGACGCAGCTTGACGAAGCGCAGGGTCGTCGTCACGGGACTTGGCATCGTTTCCCCGTTGGGCAGCACCATTGCCGCCGCCTGGGAAGGCATCTGCAACGGCCGCAGCGGCATCCGGGCCATCACGCGGCTCGATACGAGCACCTTCCCGTGCCGCATCGGCGGGGAGGTTGTCGGCTTCAACGCCGAGGACTACCTGCCAGCCAAGGAGGTGCGCCGATTCGACCCCTTCGTGCCCTTCGGCGTCGGGGCCGCCGTGCAGGCGGTACGCGAGTCCGGCATCGAGGTCAGCGAAGCGAACGCGCCTCGGGTCGGCGTCGCCATGGGCGCGGGTATCGGCGGGCTGCACACGATCGAGGAAAACACCTGCAAGTGGCTCGAGGCGAAGTCGCCGCGCAAGATCTCCCCGTTCTTCATCCCGGGCAGCATCATCAACGCAGCAGCCGGTCAGGTATCGATCCTCTTCGGGCTGAAGGGCCCGAACCTCGCGCTCGTCACCGCCTGCACGACCTCCACGCACTCCATCGGCATCGCCGCGCGTACCATCCAGTACGGCGACGCTGACGTGATGGTCGCGGGCGGCTCTGAGATGGCGTTCACGCCGCTCGGACTCGGCAGTTTCGGCCAGGCCCGCGCGCTCTCACTGCGCAACGACGAGCCGCAGCGCGCGAGCCGGCCCTGGGACCGCGACCGCGATGGATTCGTAATGGCAGAAGGCGGGGGCGCGATCGTGCTGGAGGAATACGAGCACGCGCGCGCGCGCGGCGCGAACATCTACGCCGAGTTCGCTGGTTTCGGCATGAGCGCCGACGCGCACCACATCACGGCCCCGCCCGAGGACGGCGATGGCGCGCGGCTCGCAATGGTTAATGCGGTCCGCGACGCCGGCGCAGCCCCGTCGGACATCCAGTACATCAATGCGCACGCGACCTCGACCGAACTCGGCGACCGCGCGGAGACGGTCGCCATCAAGCGAGCGTTCGGCGATCACGCGTGGCGCGTCGCGGTGAGCTCCACGAAGTCCATGACCGGGCACCTGCTCGGCGCGGCCGGCGTCGTCGAGGCCATCTTCAGCATCCTCGCGATCCGCGACGGCATCCTGCCGCCGACCATCAATCTCGAGAACCCGGACCCCGCCTGCGACCTCGACTACGTACCCAGCACCGCGCGCGAGGCGCCGGTGCGCATGGTGCTGTCGAACTCGTTCGGCTTTGGCGGGACCAACGGCAGCCTCGTTTTCCGCGCCCTGCAGTGAGGGCACGGGCGGGAGCCGCCATTCTCCCCGACGACGCGTTTCTCGCGCTGCACGAGCGATTCGCGAATCGCTATCCGGTGCTCCTCGAGAGCCTGGGAGGCGGCTCACCCCTCGGTCGCTACGACGTCCTGCTGGCTCGGCCAGGCGAACGGCTGACACGCCTGCCGGACGGTCGCCTGTCGGGTCCCGGGGTTCAGGACACCTCGGCCCGGTTCCTCGATGCGCTGGACGCGTGGTGGCGCGCGGAAGGCGGCGCCGCCGTCGCAGATCGCTGCGGCGCGCCGTTCACCGGCGGGTGGTTCCTGTATCTAGGCTATGAACTCGCCGATGAGATCGAGCCGGCCTTGCGACTCCGGCCCCCGCAGCGTCCGCGAGCGGTCGCATGGCGAATGCACGGTGCCGTGGTACGCGACCGCGACACCGGGGAGGTGTCGTTTCACGCGGACGACGGCTCGACCGCGACGCTCCGCCGCCAGGTCATGGACGATCTTGGGCGCCTGCCAGCCGCGAGCGAACCGGTTGCGCCGCCGAGCGCGATGCGCGTCGAGGAGGAGCCAGCGGAGATCTTCCTTGGCGGCGTGGAAGCCGCGCTTGACGCGATCCGCCGAGGCGATGTCTACCAGGTCAACCTGTCGCGCGCGTGGCGGGCCGAACTGCCGTCCGGCGTGCGGGCCGCCGGCCTCTACCGCCGCCTGCGTGAAGCGAACCCGGCGCCGTTTGCCGGCATCGCGCAGTTGCCCGGGCTTGCCGTGCTAAGTTCGTCGCCCGAGCGCCTGCTGCGCATCGAGGACGGCGTGGCCAGCACGCGGCCCATCGCCGGGACGCGGCCGCGCGGTGCAACCACCGCCGCCGACGCATCGCTGCGCGACGAGCTGAGACTGAACGAGAAGGAGCGGGCGGAGCACGTCATGCTGGTGGACCTCGAGCGCAACGACCTCGGCCGCATCTGCAAGGGCGGATCGGTGCGCGTCGACGAATTCATGACCATAGAGAGTTACGCAACCGTGCATCACATCGTCTCGAACGTGCGCGGCGACCTGCGCCCGGACGTGACCCCCGGACAGGCGATTGCCGCGGTGTTTCCCGGCGGGACCATCACGGGTTGCCCCAAGGTTCGCTGCATGCAGCTGCTCGCAGAGTTCGAGGCACGGCCGCGGGAGGCCTACACTGGCTCCATGGGTTATCTGGGCCTCGACGGCTCGCTCGACCTGAACATCCTGATCCGGACGCTGACGGTGGCGGACGGGCGCGTCGAGTTCCGTACCGGCGCAGGTATCGTCGCGGACTCGCAGCCCGTCGCGGAACTGGCTGAGACCCGTGCGAAGGCCCGGGGACTGCTGCGCGCACTGGGAGTGCACTCGTGCTAGGGCGGAGGCTGGTCAACGGCGTCGAGTCCACCGGCGTTGCAGTCGACGATCGTGGATTGCAGTACGGCGACGGACTGTTCGAGACGATGGCAGCCGTCGACGGTCGCATTCGCCATTTCGGGCTGCACCTCGCGCGCCTGGACGAGGGTTGTCGCAGGTTGCGCATACCGGTGCCTGCGGCGGACCAGCTCGAGCACGAATGCAGCCGCGTACTCGAGGGCCTCGGCGCGGCCACCGTGAAGCTCATCGTGACGCGTGGCCCGGGCCCGCGCGGCTATCGACCTCCTGCGGAGCCATCGGTGTCGCGCATCGTGATGTCCTCGGCGGCGCGTCCTAGGTCCGAGCACACGGCGATCACCGTGCGCATCTGCGAGACACGCCTCGGCCAGAATCGGTTGCTGGCCGGGCTGAAGCACCTGAACCGTCTCGAGCAAGTCATGGCCTGCTCCGAATGGGACGACCCTGCAATCGCCGAAGGGCTGATGTTGTCGATGGACGGGCGTCTCATCTGCGCAACCGCGGCCAACCTTTTCCTGGTACGCGGCGGCTGCCTGGTCACACCGGACGTCCGCGATTGCGGAGTCGCCGGAGTCATGCGCCGGCTGGTGCTCGACATTGCGGCTCGCATCGATATTCCCGCGCGCGTCGAGGATCTCCGTCCGGAGAGCCTTGGACAGGCCGACGAAGTGTTCCTGACCAACGCGGTCGCCGGGATCAGGCCGGTCGGCGAGATCCTCGGCACGGGCCGCTGGGCCGCAGGCGGTGTGACTCGCGCGCTGGCCGCCGCTGCCGCGATGGAGGATGCGTGACGTTGCGCCGCCTGGCCGTGATGCTGGTCGTGACCTTCGTGCTGGCCGCCGCGGCGGCCTGGTTCATCTTCGACCGGTGGCTCGCGGCGCCCCTGCGGGTGACGGACGAGCCCGTGCAGGTTGAAATTCCGCGCGGCCAGCCGCTGTCCGTGACGGCACGTGATCTTGCGGCACGGGGCATTCTCGATCATCCCCGATGGCTGATCGCCTACGCGCGCTTCACGGGAGCCGACGCGCGGGTCCGCGCGGGCGAGTACCAGATCGAGCCGGGAACGACACCGGCCGGGCTGCTTGGCCTCTTTGAGTCGGGAAAGGTGGTGCAGCACGCGGTTACCGTCGTCGAGG
>Ga0316622_100004697_pt1 | contig 10079 bp, 8 predicted proteins | sample OWC_Aug_OW2_C1_D_FD_207646 | JGI IMG/M metagenome (GOLD analysis project Ga0316622, IMG submission 207646) | Wetland soil microbial communities from Old Woman Creek delta, Ohio, United States - OWC_Aug_OW2_C1_D5_C | ecosystem: Environmental > Terrestrial > Soil > Wetlands | place: USA: Ohio... | reverse complement strand
CGGCGGCCTCCAGGGCCTCCAGGAGCGGACCCAGCTTACCGGCGAGCACGCTCTCCAGGGAGAAGTTCATGTTCAGGCGGTGGTCGGTCACCCGGCCCTGGGGCCAGTTGTAGGTGCGCACGCGCGCGTTGCGGTCGCCGGTGCCGACCTGGCTCTTGCGCCAGGCGGCGCGCTCGGCGTGCAGCCGCGCCTGCTCGGCCTCGAGCAGCCGCGAGCGCAAGATGCGCAGCGCGCGCGCCTTGTTCTTGTGCTGCGACTTCTCGTCCATGCAGGTCACCACCGTCGCGGTGGGGATGTGCGTGATGCGCACGGCCGACTCGGTCTTGTTGACGTGCTGCCCGCCCGCGCCCCCGGCCCGCATGGTGTCGATGCGCAGGTCCTCGTCGCGCAGCTCGAGCTCGACTTCCTCGGCCTCGGGCAGCACCGCCACGGTGGCGGCCGAGGTGTGGATGCGACCCTGGGCCTCGGTTGCGGGCACGCGCTGGACGCGGTGGCCGCCGGACTCGTAGCGCAGCTGGCGCCAGCAGCCCGGGCCCGAGACGGCGAAGGTCAGCTCCTTGAAGCCGCCGATCTCGCTCGGTTGCGCGTGCAGGAGCTCGCTCCTCCAGCCCTGGGCGTCGATGTAACGCTGGTAGATGCGGTAGAGGTCTCCGGCGAACAGCGAGGCTTCGTCCCCGCCCGTCCCGGCGCGGATCTCGACGATCAGCTTGGTGCGCAGGTCGTCCTCGTCGGACACCAGCGCCTGGCGCACCTCCTCGTCCAGGGCGCGCTCCTGTTCCTCCACGGCCTCCAGGTCGGCGCGCGCCAGCTCGAGCAGCTCCTCGTCGGCCTCGGGGTCGGACAGCAGGGCCTCGTCGTCCGCTCGCCGGCGCCGCAGCTCTTCCAGCCTGGCCGCCATGCCGGCGATCTCCTCCAGGGCGCCGCGCTCCTTGAGCAGCACCGGGTAGCGGCGCGGATCGGCGGCGGTCTCGGGCGCGGAGAGCTGGTCGGTCAGTTCGGCGTAGCGCGCCGCCTTCTCGCGCAGCTTGTCGACGATGGCGGGGGCGAACTGCATCGCGCCTGCGGGCGCGCCACGCCCGCTGGGGGCGCCGCGCCGCGCGGATCAGGAGCCGGCCTTGGCCCGGCTGCCGTACTTCTTCAAGAACTTGTCGACGCGCCCGGCCGAGTCGACGAACTTCTGCTTGCCCGTGTAGAACGGATGGCAGACGTTGCAGATCTCGATGCGCAGCTCCTTGACGGTGGCGCGCGTCGTGAACTCGTTGCCGCAACCGCAGTGCACCTTGCACTCCTGGTAGCGCGGGTGGATGTCGCTCTTCATGGCGGGGTCTCTTGCGGACCGGCAGGTTCCGCCGAGGGCGCCGTGCCGGATCGTCGCGCGCCTGGCGCTCGCGGCGGCCCGAGGTCCGCGCAGCGAGCGGAAGAGAGTAGCGGCCCGGCCGGGCAGCAGCAAGGCCCCCCATCGGGCCGCAGCGGGCCTTCCCTGCTCGCCGGCGGACGGGCAGCGCGGGCGCCCCCGGCGCCCCCGCTACTGTTGCGCGATCTGCGCCCGGCGCGCGCAGCTCCGACCCTGGTGGATCAGCGGCCCTGCGGCGCAGCCCGCTCGACCTCGTCCAGGAGCCGCAGGGCCAGCGCAACGGGCAGCCCTACCACGTTGTCGAAGCCGCCCTCCTCGAGGGCGGTCACGAAGCGGTCGGCGCTCTCCTGGATGGCGTACCCGCCAGCCTTGTCACGCCACTCCCCGGACGCGACGTAGGCCTCGACCTCGCCCGCTGCGATGGCGCGCATGGAGACCCAGGTGCGCTCGCAGTTGCAGGCCAGCGCCAGGTCGGGGCAGCGCACCGTGCAGACGCCGGTGACCACCTGGTGGCGCGTCCCCCCAAGCGCCCTCAGCATGTGCGCGGCCTCGCTCGCGTCGTCCGGCTTTCCCAGCAGTTCCCAGGTGCCTGCGCGCGCGAGCGCGACCACGGTGTCGGCGGCGAGCACCACGATCCGCGCCGCAGGCTCGCGCTCCAGGCGCGCGCGCGCCGCCGCCAGCGCCTTGCGCTTGGCCAGCTCCACAGCCGCTCCAGCGGGGTCCGCGAAGCCGACTAGGTCCTCGTCGACCGGAACGGGTCCGAGCTCGAAGACCACCCCGGCCCGGGCCAGGAGCTCGCGCCGCCGCGGGGAGGCCGAGGCCAGCAGGACCGGCAGCCGGCGGATCTCGCCCACCACGGCCTCGGCGGGTGGCACGCTCGTCTCAGGCCTTGCGGGCGCGCGCCTTGCGCGCGGGCCGCTTCCTGGAGGCGGGCGGCTTGGCCGCCTTCTTCTTGGCGGGCTTCTTCTTGGCCGCCTTGCGGGCCGCGGCCTTGCGCGCCGCTTCGGCCTTGGCCTTGCGCTCGGCCGCCTTCTTGTTCGCCTCGGCTTGACGCGCCTTGCGCGCCTCTTCGGCCTCGGCCTTCTTGCGCATCCGCTCCTGATCGCGCTGGCGCTTGGCCTCCTCGCGCGCGCGCACGGCCGCCAGACGCTTCTCCTCGGCCTCCTTCTGGCGCGCCTCGCTGCGGGCGCGGCGCTCGGCCTCGCGCGCGCGCTGCTTGGCCTCGGCCTCGGACTTCTTCTGGGCGCGGGCCTCCTCGCGCGCGCGGCGTGCCTCCTCCTTCTTGCGCAGCGTGGCCAGGCGCGCCTCCTCACGGATGCGCTGAACCTCCATGCGCTCCTGCTGGAGGCGCCACTCGCGGAAGGCCTTCCTGCCGTACCTGCAGTCGTCGACGACGGCGCACTCGTGGCACAGCGGCTTCTTGGGGTCGCACCAGCGCGAGGCCACCTCGCCGATCTTGGCGACGAACTCGAGCTCCTTGCCCTTTTGCACCAGCGGCGTGATGGCCGCCCGCGCCTTCTTGACGTTGGAGGTCCGCGCCACCAGCCCCATGCGGTCGAGTACGCGGCCCAGGGCATTGGTCACGGGCAGCTCGCCGCCCCCGGCCAGCCACATCAGGTAGTGCGCGCAGGCCATGCCGATGAAGGGCAAGGTGGCGGTGAAGCGCTTGACGGCCTCGGCATCGTCGCGCAGGAACTCCAGATCGAGGCCGTGGCTGCGCTGGAAGACCTCCTGCAGGTAGGCGCGCACGTCGCCGGCGACCAGCACGCCCTGGGGACCGACCCTGAGGACGCCGGCGATCTCCTGAGCCTGCGCCACGCGCAGCTCGTTCCAGTCGGCGTAGGCCGCGTGCAGCTGCTCGACCGCGCGGGCAGACGCCTTGGTGTCCAGGCGGCGGCACAGCACGGCGTGCAGACCCTGCTCGAGGAGCTTCGCACCCTCGAGCGGCGTCGGCAGCGCCCAGCGGGGCTCGATCTTGGAGAGCAGCTTGGCGACGAGATCCGACTTCTTGGTCACGCAGGTCTTCGCGTGGGAGGACTCTTCTTCGCGGGCCGGCGGCGCCGCTGACAGGGACTAGGCCTCGCTGGGGGCCTGGGCGCTGGACTTGCGCGCCGCGGCGGCGGCCTTGCGGCGCTCGTCGCGCCGCGCGCTCTTGGCACTGGCGCGCGCGCCCTGGGCGGCCTTGCGCCGCGCGTTCCCCTGGGTCTTCTTCTTGCGCCCCGAGCGATCGCGCCGGGGCTTGGGCGCGCCAGATGCAACTCCCATGCGCTTGAAGATCGAAGCCACGGTCTCGCTGGGCTGGGCGCCCTTCTCGATCCAGTAGCGCGCGCGCTCCACGTCGAGCGTGAGCTGACTCTCGGCCTTGGGGGCGATCGGGTCGTAGAGGCCCAGCGACTCGAGCGTGCGCCCATCGCGCGGAGCGCGCGAGTCGGCCACGGAGATGCGGTAGAACGGGCGGTTCTTGCGCCCGCTGCGCTTCATGCGGATGACGACGGCCATGTTCGGGGGTGGCTTCCGGATCGGGTCGGGGCGGACGCGCGGCGCCCGCGCCTTGGAAGGGCGAGGAGTCTAGCGTCCGCGCTGGCCCTTTTTGCGCTTCTGCTTCTGTTTCCGCTTCGAGCCGCTCTTGCGGGTGGGGGACGAGCCCATCGGCCGGGGGCCGCCGAACAGGCCGCCCGGGGCGCCCCCGGGGCCGCCCCGGCCCCCGCCGAACAGGTCGGAGAACCCCAAGCCCCCCAGGAGCCCCCCCCCGGTGGACGGGGCCGCCAGCTCGCCGGTCGGGGACATCTGGCGCAGGGTCTCCTGCTTGGCCCGCGCTCCCAGCCGGGCCCCCAGACCCATGCGGTTGAGCTCCTTCATGGCCTGTTTCATGGCCTTGTGGCCCTTGAGCAGGTCCCCCACCGCCTGGGGGTCCTGACCGGCTCCACGCGCGATGCGCCTGCGCCGGGACATGTCGATGATCTCGGGGTGCAGCCGCTCGCGCGGCGTCATGGACGTGAACAGGGCCTCCATGCGCTGCATGCGCTTGTCATCGGCCAGGTCCATGTCCGCCAGCTGCCCCAGGCCGGGCATCATCCCCAGCACCTTCTTGAGCGGTCCCAGGCGGCGGATCATGCGCAGCTGAGCCAGCATGTCCTCGAGCGTGAAGGTGCCGAGCACCATCTTCTCGTAGCTGGCCCGGGCCTCGTCCTCGCTGATCTCCTGTTGGGCCTTCTCGACCAGGCCGACGACATCGCCCAGGCCGAGGATGCGCCCGGCCATGCGCTCGGGGTGGAAGCTGTCGAGATCGTCGATCTTCTCGCCGACGCCGGCGTACAGGATCGGCCGGCCGGTGACGGCCTTGATCGAGAGCGCCGCGCCGCCGCGCGCGTCGCCGTCGAGCTTGGTCAGGATCACGCCTGTCAGCGCCAGGCGCTGGTGGAAGGCCTGGGCCGAGCGCACCGCATCCTGGCCGGTCATCGCGTCGACCACGAGCACCTGCTGGTGGGGGCTCGCGCGGCGCGCGATCTCCTCGACCTCGGCCATCATCGCCTCGTCGACGTGCAGGCGGCCGGCGGTGTCGAGCAGCACCACGTCGTGACCCTTGCGGCGCGCCTCTGAAAGGCCCTGGGCGCAGACCTCGGGCGCGCTCTGGCCCTCGGCGTGGAACACCGGCACGCCGATGCGCTGGCCCAGGATCTTGAGCTGCTCGACGGCGGCGGGGCGCTTGACATCGGCGGCCACGAGCAACGGCCTGCGGCCGTGCTTCTCCTTCAGCTGCTTGGCGAGCTTGGCGCAGGTGGTGGTCTTGCCCGCGCCCTGAAGGCCCGCCATGAGGATCACCGTCGGCGGCTGCTTGGCAAACTCCAGCCGGGCGTCCTGCGGCCCCATGAGCTCGACCAGCTCCCGGTGGCAGGCGTGGATGAACTGCTGGCTCGCGTCGACTCCCTTGATGCGCTCCCCGCCGACCACGCGCTCTCGCACGCGCTCCGTGAAGTCGCGCGCCACCTTGAAGTGGACATCGGCCTCGAGCAGCGCCGCGCGCACCGCGCGCAACCCCTCCTCGATGCCCTCCGCGGTCAGGGCAGCGCCCCCTCGCATCTGCGAGAAGGCCGCCGCCAGGCGCTGGGTCAGGGTCTCGAACATGGTCTCCCCTCGCCGGCCGTCCTCGGCCGGCGGGACGCCCCTTATAGCGCATCCCCTCCTACGCTACCCTTCCCCGCCGCCCCCCCTGGACCTGCACCGCGCGCGGGCCACCCGGGCTGCGCGGCCCGGTCGGACCTCCGGCGCTGCTGCGTTCCCCAGCCCGTCCAGCGCTCCACTGGTTTGCACTCGATTCGGCAGGGGACTGGGGCATCCCGTCGAGCGCTCCCTCTCCCGCCAGCTCGAGCCGTCGTGGCTCTCGTCCGGGACAGCGCCGACCGACACGACCAGCTCGCGGGGACACCTTCCCGCGGGGCGTGTGCCTCAGCGAGGCTGCGCGCGCTTCACCGCGAGCCACGTGACTGTGGACGCCGGCACAAGGTCTCCCTGGCCAAGCACGACCGCTCTGGCTCTTGCTGGCGCTTGTCTTGCGTTGTCGGTCGCTCCTTGCAGCTGCGGCAGCGCCCCCACCCCTGGAAGCCTTCAAGCCTCCGGGCGACCCCCAGGAGCGCACGTCAACCCGCTCCCCCGTTTGTCGCCGTGGGCAGGGCTTGCACCCCGCCGGGATTAGGGCCGACGGCGGGCAGGTGCAGGCCCCTTTGGCCCGGGAGTCGAGCGGTCCGCGGTGAGGCCCCGACGTCGAGCCCAGACAGGATGCGGTGCCCTGGCCCCGCAACCCGCCCGGGCAGCGTTCGTCACACCCCCGGGGCGGGGGAGCTCGCCCCGGGCCGAAGGTGCATCCAGGGGCCTGCCGCAGAACCCACGGCCGGAGCAGGGGCGGCGCGGCGAGCGCGGGATCAGGTCACGTGGCCCGCGCCGGGGTGGGCTGGGGCGGAGTCGCGGCGGCGGGTGCCGCCGCAGGCGGTGCCGCGGCAGGCTGGATCACGTGCACGGGGATGTCGTCGTCGCTGGGGTCCTTGTCCTCGACGCGCGCGATCTCGGCCCCCAGGTCCTGCAGGCGCTCCTCGATGCGTTCGTAGCCGCGATCGATGTGGTAGACGCGGTGCACCTGGGTAACGCCGCGCGCGACCAGGCCGGCGAGCACCAGGGCGGCGGAGGCGCGCAGGTCGGAGGCCATCACACGGGCGCCCGACAGGGGTGCGGGGCCGACCACGATAGCGGTCGTGCCCTGGCGGCGGATCTGCGCGCCCATCCGCATCAGCTCGGCCACGTGCATGTAGCGGTCGGGGTAGATCGTCTCGGTGATCAGGCTCATGCCATCGGCCAGGGTCATGAGCGCCATCCACTGCGCCTGCAGGTCGGTCGGGAAGCCGGGGTAGGTGAGCGTGGTGACGTCGGTCGGCTTGGGGGCCCGGGATCGGTCGCGCGTGTCGTAGGGCACGGTCTCGACCCAGCCGGAGCCGATCCGGAAGCGCAGGCCGGCCTCGCCCAGGCGCTCGAGCAGGATCATGAGGTGTTCCGGCCTGCAGCCCTCGACCCGCACCGCGCCCCCGGTCATGGCCCCGGCGATCACCAGCGTGCCCGCCTCGATGCGGTCGGGGATGACCGGCCAGGCCGTGCCGTGCAGGCGCTCGACCCCCTCGATCTCGATGCGCGGCGATCCCAGGCCGCGGATGCGCGCCCCCATCGCGACCAGGCACTCGCCCAGGTCGACCACCTCCGGCTCGCAGGCGGCGCCATGGATCACGGTCCTCCCGCGTGCCAGGCTGGCCGCCATCATCACGTTTCCGGTGCCGAGCACGGTCGAGCCGGCCGCGCCACCCAAATACATCTCGGCCCCGCACAGGCCGTCCGGCGGGGCCTCGGCCACCACGTAGCCGTGCTCGACGTGCACCCGTGCCCCCAGCGCCCGCAGTCCCTTGAGGTGCAGGTCGATCGGGCGCACGCCGATCACGCAGCCGCCCGGCTGGCTGACCTCGGCCCTGCCGGTGCGCGCCAAGAGCGGCCCCAGCACCGCGATCGAGCCGCGCATCTTGCGCACGTGGTTCCAGTCGGCGTGGCAGCGCGGCACCTGCGCCGAGCAGACCTCGATCGCGCCGTCGGCGCGCCGCTCGGCGCTGCCGCCCAGGTCGCGCAGCACGTCGAGCATCGAAGCGACGTCGGCGACGCGCGGCGCGTTGGGCACCACCAGCGGTTCGTCGGTGAGCAACGAGGCCGCAAGGATCGGCAGGACCGCGTTCTTGGAGCCCGCGCAGCGCACACACCCGCGCAGCGGGGGCCCCCCCTGGATGACGAACTTGTCCATTCTCCCCTCCGCCACGCGCGGACGGCGCGCTGCGTCCTTGTTTCCAAATCGGGCTGCGCTTTCCAAGCACGGCGGCGGAATCCAGCGCGGCAGTCGCAGCCGCGGGAGCGCCCGCCGCCGCGGCCCCGCCCGCCCGCGGGCGGGCTTGGTTGACGCCCCGCTGCGAACCTCCCTATCATCCCTCGCTCCGCCGCGCGGTCGGCCCCCGCAGGCGCCCGAACGCGCCCCGGCTCGCCCCACATCCGGGGCCCGAGGGGGTCGTGCGCCCGGCTCCCCCCGCTTCCCGTCCCACATCTCATGAGCACCGAATCCAGCGGTCCGGAATCGACCACGCCCACCCTGGACCGCGAGCCCGCCGCCGCGGCCCTCGACCCGCAGGAACGCTTCGACCTCGTGAAGGGGCCGATCCCGAGCTTCAGCGAGCTGCAGCAGTCGCGCGGTGTCGTGTTCCGCAAGCGCGAGCACGTCGCGGCGCTGAACCGCACGGTCGAGAACCTCGGCAGCTCGGGCGAGGAGGGCCGCCGCAAGGGACTCGGCCTGTGGATGCTGGGCCGCTGCACCGAGGCGGTCGAGCAGCTGCGAGGCTACCCGGGCGACGAGGTGGCCTCCTTCACCCGCGCCCATGCGCTGATGACGCTGGGCCGCCCCGGCGAGGCCCTGCCGATCTTCGAGCGCCTCTCGGCGGGCTACCCCGATGCGGCCCGACCGCGCGGGGGGATGCTCGAGGCGCGCCTGGAGCTCGACCAGGCCCAGGGCGACGACGAGTGCGCGCGCCGCAACCTGGAGGAAGCACTCTCCGCGGCGCCCGCCTCGTTCCAGGACAGCGCCGAAGCCGCCTACCTGCGCGGCCGCGCGGCCGAGCTGGCGCGCGACTGGGAGCGCGCCCTGGATCACTACGCGATGGCCTACGCCGCCGACCCGACCCACCGCCAGGCGCTGTTCCACGGCGCGTGGCTGGCCGAGCGCGGCGGCCTGGACGAGCTCGCGTTGCAGTGGTACGGCGCGCTCGTGCAGTTGCTGCCGATCGACAAGCGGGTGCTCTACAACCTGGGCGTGCTGTACGAAGACCTGGGACGCGACCAGGACGCCGCCGCCTGCTACGACACCATCGCTCGCTCCTACCCCGGCGAGCGCCGGGCGCGCCTGTACCTCGAGGACGCGCGCCAGGGCATGGACATGTACTACGACGAGGATCTGGAGCGCAAGGAGGACCGCCTCAACCAGATCCTGCGCACGCCGATCACCGACTTCGAGCTGTCGGTGCGCGCGCGCAACTGCCTCAACAAGATGAGCATCGTCACGCTGGGCGACCTGGTCAAGCTGACCGAGCAGGAGCTGCTCTCCTACAAGAACTTCGGCGAGACCTCGCTCAACGAGATCAAGGAGATCCTCTCCTCCAAGAACCTGCGCCTGGGCATGGCGCACCACGAGGCCGTGGCCTCGATCGAGGCCGCCGCGCGGCCGCGCGCCACGGGCGAGAATGCCGACGTGCTCAACCGCCCGGTCAGCGAGCTGGACCTCTCGATCCGCGCGCGCCGCACGGTCGAGAACCTCGGCTGCCTGACCGTCGGCGACATCGTCCAGCACACCGAGGACGAGCTGCTCTCGATGCCCAACTTCGGCGTGACCTCGCTGCAGGAGCTCAAGCGCAAGCTCTCCGAGCTGGGGCTCAGGCTGGCGGACAGGAAGAAGTAGGCCCGCCGGCCGCCGCGAGGACGCGCGCGGCGCACGGGACCGCGACGGGTGTACGACTATCTCGAGGGGCAGATCGCGCTGCACTCCGCCACCCGCCTGGTGGTGGACGTGGGCGGAGTGGGCTACGAGCTCTCGACGCCCCTGGGGTACGCCTGGACCGTCGGCCGGCGTGCGCGGGTCTGGGCGCACCAGATCGTGCGCGCCGATGCGCACCTGCTCTACGGCTTCCCCGACGCCGACACGCGCGACCTCTTCCGCGTGCTGCTGACCGTCACCGGCGTCGGCCCGCGACTGGCGCTGGGCATCCTCTCCGGCCTGCCGCGCCGCGAGCTGCTGGAGGCGATCGCCCAGGGCGACCGCCGCCGCCTGCTCGCGCTCAGGGGGATCGGCAAGCGCACCGTCGACCAGGTCCTGCTGCAGCTCTCGGACAAGGCCCGCGAGCTGCTGGCGGCCGAGCGCGCGAGCGGCGCTGAGGCGCGCGCCGCACCCGGCGCTGCCCTGCCGCGCCGGGTCGAGGATGCGATCGCCGCCTTGATCTCGATCGGCTACGCCGACAAGGACGCGCGCAGGCAGGTCGAGCGCGCCGCCGCCACCCTGAGCCCCGACGCCGACCTGGAGCTGCTCGTGCGCACCGCCCTCTCCGCTTGACCGCCGCGCCCCAGCAGTGTCATGCCCGGCCCCACCCCGTTCGCCGACGACCAG
>Ga0316622_100004696_pt1 | contig 10079 bp, 7 predicted proteins | sample OWC_Aug_OW2_C1_D_FD_207646 | JGI IMG/M metagenome (GOLD analysis project Ga0316622, IMG submission 207646) | Wetland soil microbial communities from Old Woman Creek delta, Ohio, United States - OWC_Aug_OW2_C1_D5_C | ecosystem: Environmental > Terrestrial > Soil > Wetlands | place: USA: Ohio... | reverse complement strand
CATCGGCTTCAGCCAGCACGCTGGTCAAGTGATCGTGGCGGATGGCACGCCGGAAGCGGCTGTCCGCCTCGAACGCGTGCTCACCACCGATCCGGGTCTGGGTGTGGTCCGGCACGCGGATGCGGGATACGAGGAGGCGATCGCTGCCGCCCGGCGGCACCGCATCAACATGCCCATGCTTCCGAAGGCGAGCCAGGGAGCGAAGTAATGGTGATGCGGCGTGCCCTGGGCGGCGCCATGGCACTCGCCATCGCGACGCAGGCATGCAATCTCCCTTCCATCGCTCCCACGCAGGCCGCCGCGACGCCAGCGGCGGACGGCACAGGTCTTCCGACCGTCACGAGCCTACCAACGCTCCCCGTACGAGCAGCCACAGAGATCCACACGGAAGTTGCCGAACGCACGCCCACGCCGGACATCCCGGTGGCTTCACCGAAGGATCAACCGGTCAATTGTCGATACGGTCCGGCGCTTGGCTGGGAGGCGGTGGGCGCGTTGCTGCCCGGGCAGAAGGCCGCGATCGAGGGCCGGAACTCCAACAACACGTGGTGGTATGTCGAAGATCCGCAGAACGTGGGCGGCTTCTGCTGGGTGGCTATGAGCGTAACCGACGCGGCGGGGAACACGGCCGCGGTGCCGATCGTCGGCGCGCCGACAGCGGTTGTCACAGGCGTCACGGTGGGCTCTGAGGTCACCTTCATCGCCTGCGGCGAACCCAGTGTTATCCAGTTCGGCGGATCCATCACGGCCAACGGCCCGGCGACCGTGAGCTACCAATGGGAGATCCGCGGCGACAAGGAGAACACCACAGATCCGGAGAACCTGGTCTTCGACGAGGCAGGAACACAGCAGGTGCCGGAACCGGGGGCATATACCGCAGACTGCGGGAACTACTCGATCCGACTCCGGGTTCTAAGCCCGAACCAGGCATCGGCAGTCGAAGAGTTCGCCGTGGGAGACTGAGTCAGCGAGCGTCCCTGCATCATTGACCGGCGGTCTTCATGCCGCTGGCCCTGTCTTCCGCGCCTCGACGCGCAGCCATGGCGTGGGAATCGAGGTTTGGACGTATAATCGCCGCGGGAAACGCCGAGAGTGATCGTTGCTCGAACCGAAGGCGACCCGGGCGCCTTCGAGCAGCGACGCGCACATGATCCTGAGACTCAATTCAATAGCGATATTATTCCTACAGGATGGCTGATCTGACCGGCAAGGTCATCGCGGGTCGATATCGTGTCGATGAGTTCATCGGCCGCGGCGGCATGGCAGAGGTCTACAGAGTGTGGGACACGCGCCGCAACACAACGCTGGCGATGAAACTCCTGCACGCGGACCTTGCGCTTGACCGCGCGTTCCTGCGAAGATTCCACCGCGAGGCGGAGACCCTGGCGCGGTTGCAGCACCCGAACATCGTGCGGTTCTATGGCCTGGAGCAGGACGGCGAGTTGAGCTTCATGCTCATGGACTACATCGAGGGCCGCAGCCTGAAGCAGCTGATCTTCAACGCGAACGGACCGCTGCGCTTCGGGCAGGTCCTGGACATCATGCGGCAGCTGTGCCAGGCCCTGCAGTTCGCCCACTACGAGGGCTTCGTGCATTCCGATGTCAAGCCGGGCAATGTACTGATCGACCGCGCCGGACGTGTGATGCTGAACGACTTTGGCATCGCGCGCATGGCCCAGTCATCCACGGCAACGCTCGGCGGGGCCGGGACACCGGTGTACATGTCGCCGGAGCAGGCGCGCGGCGAGAAGCCATCGCCGCTGAGCGACATTTATTCGATGGGCATCATGCTGTTCGAGATGCTGACCGGCGAACGGCCATTCAATGGTGAGCAGTCCAAGGCACGCGGGACGGCGGATGACCGCGTCCGCTGGGAGCAGATCAACCTGTCACCGCCATCGCCGCGTGAGCTGAACCCCGAGGTAACCGAGGCGATGGAAGCGGTGATCTTAAGGGCCCTGTCCAAGGACCCAGCCGAGAGGTTCCCTGGAGCTCTCGAAATGGCGCAGGCTCTCGAGCAATCCATCACCGCCGCGACCGAGCAGCCTGGTGCGACGCCTGCAATTGGCGCCGGAAGCCCAGCCGCGGCCACCACGAAAACCAAGCGGCAATCGCGAAGCGCTGGAGCTGCCGGCGCGGCGAGCCGTCGCACATCCACGCTCGTCTTTGGGGGCCTTGCGCTTGTGGCGCTCGGAATCGCAGCAGCCGCGAACAGCCGCTCGATCATGGCGTTCTTCCGCACGCCCACGGGCACGCCCACGGTCACGCCAAGTTCGAGCCCGACGCCGGAGCGGCCCACGCTGACCCCGTCGCCTTCGCCGACCCGCACACCAACCGCGGCTGCTGAGGCGAGCGCCACGTGGACCCCCACGGTTCCGCTGGCAATGGCGCGGGACGTCAATGTCAATTGCCGATACGGACCGGGCATGGAGTGGGAAAGCGTCAGCGCGTTAACACTGGGGACTGCCGCCGAGATCGTTGGCAAGGAGGCAGACTTCAATTACCAGTGGTGGCAGATCAAGGATCCATTGAATGCGGGCTCCCTGTGTTGGGTCGCTCTGAGTGTGACGGACTCGGCGGGGAACGTAAGTGCGGTGCCGGTTGTGCCTCTGCCGATCGCCGAGGTTACGCGGGTTGTCGTGAATGCGGAAGTGGAGTTCACGGCCTGCGGCTCACCAAATCCGGTGGCTTTGGGCGGGCGAATCACCACCACGGGACCGGCAACGGTGCGGTACGAATGGGAGGTCGAAGGCGGACAGAGTTTCAAGACCGAGCCGGCGAGCGCAGTGTTCGACAACTTCGGCGCGCATTCGGTGAGCTTCCCGAGCGACTTCTCGCCGGATTGCGGCACGTACAGCATCACGCTGCGAGTTCTTGCACCCAACCCAGCCGTCGCCGAAGAGGGCCTGATCATCCCGCCCTAGCATCGCCTTTGGCGGCTCGACACGGACCGCCCGGCGCGTCGCCGGGCGCTTTGATTCTGCGTTCCATCCGGACTGAAGGCCTTGGCTTTGCGCAAGCCTAGTAGAATGAAGACGTGATGAGGCAGGGCCTGCGCGCGATCCTTCAGTTGGCCGCGATGACACTGCTTGCCGCGTGCCAGTCTCCGCTATCGTGGCCCTTCGCTCCCGCATCGCCAACACCCACTGCTACCAGCACGTCGACCCCCACGGCGACGCCGGCAGCCACGGCCACCGCGACCGTTACTGCAACGCCTCGGCCGCATGCGAGCAGGGTGGTCATCGTCAGCTATGATGGTCTCCGCCCGGAGGTCATTGACCTGGCTCCCATGCCCGTGCTGCAATCACTCCTGCAGATCAGCGCCTACACGCTCAGCGCCCGCACCGTCTTCCCAAGCTCGACGCTGCCAGCACACAGCTCGATGCTTACGGGAACATGCCCGGTCAAGCACCTGGCGCTGTGGAACGACTACCTTCCGCTTCTCGGGTATGCGCAGGGGGAGGATCTGTTTGACCTGGCGTCGGCGGCGGACCTCGAGACTGCGATGTATGTAGGCAAGGAGAAGCTGCGCCAGATCACCGAGCCGGAGAGCACGGACATCTTCAGGTTCATCAATGACCGCGACCTCGTGATCGTAGATGAACTGATCAAGGACTTCCCGCAGGACTTTGGCTTGCTGTTCGTGCACTTCCCTCTGATCGACATGATGGGGCACGAGTACGGCTGGCTCTCCCCGGAGCAATTGAGTGTGGCGTTCCGCGGGGATCAGGCGCTGGCCAGGCTTCTCGTCGCCCTTGACGAGCGGGGCTTGCGCCCCGGCACGCTCATCATCGTTACCGCGGATCACGGCGGACATCAGACCACGCATGGCTACAGTTTTCCGGAAGACATGACCATCCCGTGGATCGTCTCCGGTCCAGGCGTGTGGCCCGGGCAGCTTTCGACGGCGGTTCAGACCATGGACACCGCGGCGACAGCGGCATGGGCCCTGAACCTTCCAATCCCAGAAGAGTGGGATGGACGCCCGGTCCTGGAGGCTTTCGGTTTCGAGCCGGCAGCAGAACCGCCGATTCAGTGTGAAACGCCGCGCCTGCCCTGAGGTGGCATTGCCAAGCGCGGCGGCTGATGTTACAGTCTCGGCCGATTTTCACCTGCATCAGACAGGCGGCAGACTCCTGGCCGGCCGTTTTGCATGGACGGGCCTAGTCTGAGCGCGATCGCTGAACGGAGGAGGAAGGATGAGAGTTCAGAGCTACTTGGGTCCCGCCGCAGTTGCGCTGGCGGCGCTTGCGTGCAACCTACCAGGCGGGCCGCCACCTGCAACGGCCACACCGTTGGTGCTGTTCACGGAAACAGCAACGACAGCACCGCTGCCGACCGACACTCCCTTGCCGACGCCGACTGGTACGCCTCTCGTGCCGATCGCACGGCCCGCGGAGGTTGGCGTAAACTGCCGGGTCGGGCCGGGGATCGACTGGAAGGACATCAGCTATCTGTTGGTTGGGCAGACGGCAACCATACAGGGTCGGAACGCGGACTCATCATGGTGGTACGTCGTGACACAGCAGGATCCGGGCACGCCCTGCTGGGTGGCTGCCAGCGTGACGGTGACCGCGGGGAACGTCGCCGCGCTACCTGTGATCCCCAAGCCGCAAGCGGTGGTGACCAGCGTTGATCTTGACCTGCAGCCGCGCAATCAGTCCCTGCCCGGCTGCTTTGGCCCGCCACAACCCATCGAGTTTGATGGCACCATCACAACGAACGGGCCCACCGAGGTTACGTGGCATTTTGAGACCGAAGACGGCGGCTCCATGCCGTCCCATACCCTGGAATTCGACCAATACGGCACCAAGGGAGTCGACGACAGTATCCTCCCGACGGACTGGCCTGGCCAGTTCTGGGTGAGTCTGGTAGTCACCGAGCCCAATGGCAAGGAAGTGGAGAAGAGATACAAAATCGAATGCTGACGTTCAAGTGGGGTTGATTTAAGAGAGGCCGGACAGGACCAAGGTCCATCCGGCTTCTTTTGTTTGGCGCGTCCCGACCGAGTCTGGGCGAACAGAGTTCCATGAAGTCTCTGTTGTGCTGTGGCGGGCGAGACGAGAATCTCTCGTCAGTGGTGGGCAACCTCTGCATCGGGCCCCTCGAACGGAACGCCGTTCAGTACGATATACTCGAGGCATCTCAAGGATCCTCGGGAGCCGTGCATGACAGATCTGAAGCTACCCAGCGCGATGGCGGAATTGCGGACCGATCTGGGCAAGATTGTTGCCGACGCAAACCAGGCGGCCGCTCGCTTCTCGGTGCTGGCGCTGGCGCGCACCGGAGTACAGATCAGGGTGGACAACCGCGAGGAGCACGTCGTGGAGCGAGCCCCCACCGCGGGAACTGTACTCTCAGCATTTGATGGCAAAACGATCACGGAGCATGCGCTAGGGGGTTTCTCGAGAACAGAAGTGCAGCGCGCAGCGCAATCCCTGATGAGTGGCGTTCCGTTTGCCAAGCACGAGGCGCCGCCACGGGAGGAGCGTAGGGGCGACTTCTCAACACCCGTCCAGATTGACCCGCTTGAACTCTCGGTTCAAGAGAAACTGGACCGGTGCCGTGACCTGCACCGTCGGGCGCGAGGCAGCGATGCGCGCGTGACGAATGTGCAGATCAGCTACAGCGAATACAACCAGCATGCGGTGTATGCGGCCCTGGATGCTAATCTTGCTCAGCGCGTGCAGCGCGTGAGCCTCTTTGTTATCGTGTTTGTGGCTGGTACCGACGGTCAAGTGCGCTACGACTGGATCTCGCGTTCCGGCACGGGAGGATGGGAGGTGCTGCAGGTCAGTGACGAAGACCTGGCGGGCCTGGTGGGGCGCGCCGTCGCCATGCTGAGCGCAAAGCGCATCGAGCCAGGCGATTATGACGTCATCACTGCACCGGGCGTGAGCGGAACCATCTGCCACGAGTCGTTCGGCCACGGTGTGGAGACGGACATGTTCCTCAAGGAACGCGCCCGCGCGGCGCACTTCATCGGCAAGCGAATCGGTTCGGACCTTGTGCAGATCTTCGATGATCCCAGTTACGCCGGCGCGTTCGGCTCGTATTTCTTTGACGATGAGGGGCAGGTGGCCGCACCGACACGGATCGTTGAGAACGGCATCTTCCAGCGAGGCATCTCGGACCTGTACTCCTCCAGCGCCCTCGGCATCGCGCGTTCGGCAAATGGCCGCAGGCAGGACTACAGCCGCAAGGCTTATGCGCGCATGAGCAATACGTTCTTCGGCGCCGGGACTTCCACTCTGGATGAGATGCTCGCGCAGGTGGATAGCGGAATCTACCTGGACAAGTGGTACTCCGGCATGGAGGATCCGCATGGATGGGGTATCCAGGTGAGCTGCCACTACGGGCATGAGATCAAAGGCGGAAAGATCACCGATCGGCTGTTCTCACCCATCGGCATCTCCGGGTACGTTCCGGATGTGCTGGGCAGTATCCGGGCAGCAAGCAATGTCCTGGAACTCGAGGGCGGAACGTGCGGGAAGGGACACAAGGAATACGTGCAGGTCGCCTCGGGCGGGCCGCATCTACTTCTGAAAGCCAGGTTGGGCTGATGCTGAGAGAAATCGAGAGGGCACTGAAGGCACACAAGCAGGTTTCGGCCTGGACACTCCGTCGCATCATGACGCGGGGCGCCCAGGTATTCGCCGTTCCGCAGGGGCGCGAAGCGCGGCGAGTCGTGGCGAGTGAGGTCTTCAAGATCGACGTGCTGCGCGAAACCAAGAATGCCGAGGGTCAGCCGGCGGTCGGGAGCGGCGAGGTCACAATCCTTCCGGGAGACGATATCGCCCGCGGGCTTGAGCAAGCCGTGCTCACGGCCGGCCTGATGGCGAACCCGGTGCATGGCATTCCCGCGCCGGCTGCACTCCCGGACGTCCCGTTGGTGGACCCAGCGCTGCAAAAGGATGCAAGCGCGACGGTTGAGGCGATGTTGGAACAGATCCAGCACAGCGCCAAGGAAGCTGGAGTTCGCCTGACTGCAGCTGAGTGCTTCGGAGAAGTGGAGACTGTCCATCTTCTGAACAGCCGTGGAATCGACGCCGAGCAGACGGGCACGATGTTTGACGTCGAATTCACGCTGCAGAGCCGCCGCGGAGAGCGTGAGGCAGAGACCTTCGGCGAAATGACGCGGCGCCGGGTGCAGGACATGGATCTTGCAGGGACGGTCACAGCGCGCGCACAGCACGCGCTGGACCAACTGGAGGCCGCTGCGCCACCCAGTTGGCAGGGCGCAGTGGTCGTGCAGAGCCAGACACTTGCAGGCATGCTGGGTGTGCATCCACTCTCGGCGGGCCTCCTCGGCACGCGAGGGTCCGCCGCAGCGAAGTACGCTAAGATCTCGCCCTGGGAGATCGGCAAGTCGGTCTTCCGAGGTGAAGTGAAGGGGGACGCGCTCACAGTCTGGGCAAGCCGGCGCGTCCCCTTCGGCACCTTGAGCAGCCGTTTTGATGACGAAGGATTGCCCGCGCAGCGTGTTGAGTTGATACGTGACAATCAATTGGTCAGCTTCGCAGCAAGCCAGGCCTACGCCGAATACCTCGGGATTCCTGCAACGGGTGCATTCGGCACCGTGGAGATCCCTTCTGGGAGTCACCCCACGGCGGAGCTTCTGGCGCCACCGTATGTGGAGGTGATCGAATTCTCCTGGTTCAATCCCGATCCCATTACGGGCGACTTCGCTTCGGAGATCCGGTTCGGATATCTTGTCGAGGGGAAAGCTCGAAAGCCGTTTCGAGGCGGGCAGTTGATCGGGAATCTGATGGACGCGCTGGCAGACGTGCACTGGAGCGAGGAGACGGGTTTCTTCGGCAACTATCTTGGCCCTCGCACGGCGCGATTCAATCAGCTGAAGGTGAGCGGAGCGGGCAGCTAGACGGTGGTCCGAGTGGCGACGGCCGCACACGACGCAGCCAGCAAAGCCTCCCTCGGGAGGCTTTGACGTTGTATACGGCGGCGGCGGTACGCTTCGGCATGTGAGGTACAATGACCGCCGCGTTTCTCCAGCAGCACTGATCAAGAAGCGATAGATGCCTTCCGACACTCAAGTTATCTACTCCATGGTCCGCGTTGGGCGGGTAGTACCGCCCAACAAGCAGATCTTGCGCGACATCTCGCTGGGTTTCTACTACGGGGCGAAGATCGGCGTGCTGGGCCTGAACGGAGCAGGAAAGTCCACGCTGCTGCGCATCATGGCCGGGGTGGACAAGGATTACACCGGCGAGATCGCCGTTTCCAAAGGCTACAGCGTGGGCTTGCTCGAGCAGGAGCCGAAGGTCGACGAAAGCAAGACGGTGATCGACGTGGTGAAGGAAGGCATGCAGCCCATCGTGCAGATGCTGAAGCGATTTGACGATGTGAATGCCAAGTTCGCGGAGCCCGATGCGGACTTTGACGCCCTCGTTGCCGAGCAGGCAAAACTGCAGGAGGAACTGGACAAGCACGACGCCTGGAACCTCGACAGCCACCTGGATGTGGCGATGGAGGCACTGCGCTGCCCACCTCCGGAGACGCCGATACGCGTGCTCTCGGGCGGCGAACGCCGGCGAGTGGCCCTGACCCGCCTGCTCTTAACCGAGCCGGACATCCTGCTGCTGGATGAGCCTACCAATCATCTGGATGCCGAGTCTGTGGCATGGCTGGAGCACCACCTGCGCGACTACAAGGGCACGGTCATTGCCGTTACACACGACCGATACTTCCTGGATAACGTGGCGGGCTGGATCCTGGAACTGGATCGCGGCTACGGGATCCCCTGGAAGGGGAATTACTCCTCCTGGCTCGAGCAGAAGAAGGAGCGTCTTGCCCAAGAGGAGAAAAGCGAGTCGCAGCGTCAGAAGACGCTCGAACGTGAGCTGGAGTGGATCCATATGTCGCCGCGGGCGCGTCAGGCCAAGGGTCAGGCTCGCGTCAATGCCTACGAGAAGCTGCTCTCGGATGAGACTGAGAGCAGGCGCGAAGACCTCGATATCTACATCCCGCCGGGTCCCCGCTTGGGCGACGTCGTGGTCGAGTTTGATCATGTCTCCAAGGCGTTCGACAGCCGGCTTCTGCTTGAGGACTTTTCGGCGGTCATACCGCCGGGATCGATCGTGGGCATCATCGGGCCAAACGGCGCGGGCAAAACAACCCTGCTCAGGATGATCACCGGGAAGGAGAATCCGGAGAGCGGCGTGATCAAGGTCGGCGAGACCGTGAAGCTGGCCCATGCGGACCAGACCCGCACTTTGGACCCGGACAAGACAGTGTACGAGGAAATCTCTCGGGGCGCGGACACCCTGGAGCTCGGGAAGCGCAAGGTGAACGCGCGAGGCTACTGCTCGTCCTTCAACTTCCTCGGCTCCGACCAGCAGAAAAAGGTGGGCGTACTCTCGGGCGGAGAACGGAACCGCGTGCATCTTGCCAAGACGCTGACCGAGGGTGCGAACGTGCTGCTGCTCGATGAGCCCACGAATGACCTCGATGTCAACACCCTGCGCGCATTGGAGGACGCCCTGCAGGAGTTTGCAGGGACGGCCGTAGTCGTGAGTCACGATCGCTGGTTCCTTGACCGGATCTGCACTCATATCATCGCGTTCGAGGGCGACAGCCAGGCGTCCATGCACATTGGCAACTGGTCGGACTACGAGGCCCACCTCAAGGAGAAGTTCGGCAAGGACATCACGCCCCATCGCGTGAAATACCGGATGCTGAAGCGATAGCTGTTGCTGCGGCCCCGTGCCGCTGCGACAAGCCGTCGATTTCGGGGAGGTACAGTCGTCATGAGAGTCATGCGATTCAGGAAGTGGCCGTGGGTTCGGGCGTCGTTCGCGATCGGAGCGCTGCTCGCAGCGAGTTGCAGCGCTGAGTCCCCGCCGACGGTCCGAACACGCGAATTGACAGTTGGTATCATGTTTCCGGCCCCCGGTGACCATGTGACCATGGGGGAAACCGAGAAGGCCATCGTGTCGGTGTTGGACGAGTACGGCACTCCCGTGGACGACGCGGAGGTCACACTGACACTGCTTGATCCGACGGGGCAATCCCAGGCGAGCGCCCCGGCCGCTTTTGGGGACGGCGATGTCTACCGGACC
>Ga0316622_100004695_pt1 | contig 10079 bp, 8 predicted proteins | sample OWC_Aug_OW2_C1_D_FD_207646 | JGI IMG/M metagenome (GOLD analysis project Ga0316622, IMG submission 207646) | Wetland soil microbial communities from Old Woman Creek delta, Ohio, United States - OWC_Aug_OW2_C1_D5_C | ecosystem: Environmental > Terrestrial > Soil > Wetlands | place: USA: Ohio... | reverse complement strand
GATGATCTCAACGAGTTCCTCGCCCCGTTCGGGTTCGCCGTCCGCTACGAGGAGCGCGTGCGCCCGCAGGACGTGCAGGCCGCGCTGGCGGCGCTCGACGGGCACCGCCTGGCACGGGTGCTGTCGCGGCAGGTGCTGCGGTCGCTGAAGCAGGCCCAGTACGCCACGCTGAATGTCGGGCACTTCGGTCTCGCGTTTCCGATTTACTGCCACTTCACCTCGCCGATCCGCCGCTATCCGGATCTCCTGGTCCACCGGCAACTCAACCGCGTCTTCGACGGTCGCCTCGACGAGGCCCGCGCCACGGCAACGGCCATGGAGGCGGCGAGCGTGCGGAGCTCGCAAAGCGAGCGCGAGGCCATGGAGGCCGAGCGGGCGATGCTCGACTTGAAGAAGTGTGAGTTCATGCTGGGGCACCTGCTCGAGCCGCAGGCGGGAACCATCGTGTCCGTCGCGTCCTTCGGGGTCTTCGTCGAGCTCGACGCCTATCCGGTCGAAGGCCTGGTGCGCGTCGAAGAGCTCGGCGCCGATCGGTACGCCTACATCGAGGAGGAACGCGCCCTGAAGGGGATGCGGACGCGACAACGCATTCGCATCGGGGACCGGGTCGTGGTCGAGGCGAGCAACGTCGATCTGCGCCGGCGCCAGATCGACTTCCGGGTGCTGGAGCGGATCGAGGGAAACGCGACGGGCGAACGAGCCGACCGTGGTCGTGCGGGCAAACGCTCTCGTCGAGCGCCACGGGCTGCGTCCGGCGACCAGGCGCGCCGTCGGCGCCCGCGGGGCGCGCGCGGTTGAGTGTCTCTTCTCCTGCCCGTCAGCTCGTGCACGCCAGCCGTCGCACCACCTCGAAGAGCAGCTGCGTTCCGAGCTGGAGGTTGGCGACGCTGAGCCGTTCGTTGTGACCGTGAATGGTCGCGAGGTCGGCCGGCGTGAGGAGCACGGGCGTGAATCCGTATGCGGCTGCGCCGGCGGCCCGGTAGGCGTGCGAGTCGGTGAACCCCGGCGAGAGCAGGGGCAGGACAAATGCGTCTTTTCCCAGCCGCTCGCGCACCACCGCGGCCACGGCGGCGGCGACCGGGGTGTCCAGGGAGGACTGCCCCGAGTCATGGCGGTGGACCTGGATGATCTCGATCGACGGATCGTCGATCACCTGGGCCAGGTCGCGCACGAAGTCGTCGGTCCCTGTCGTCGGGAGCAGCCGGCAATCGAGGGTGGCCTCGGCCGTGGACGGAATGACGTTGATCTTGTGCCCGCCGCGCACGCCCGTCAGGCTGATCGTGTCGTGGGTGATCGCGTGCAGGTGTCCGTCGAGGGCCCCCAGGGTTTCGAGAGTCTGTGGATCCCGGGGGTCCAGTTCCGCCGGCACGAAGCCCTTTTCCGCCAGCCCGCGTAACATGGCCTCCACGGCAGGTGTCAGCACCGCGCGACGCTCCCGTGCCTCCACGCGGGCGAGCGCCGTCACGAGGCGCACCAGCGCGTTGTCGGCGTGCGGGACGGACGCGTGCCCGGGGCGACCGGTGGCCCGCAGCTTGACCCAGCACGGGCTCTTCTCGCTCAAGCCCAGGCCGACGGCCTGCACGCTTTGTCCCATGAACTCACAGAACCCGTAGGCGCCCTCGTTGAAGACGTAGTCCGCCGCGAGGAGATCGGGCCGATGCTCCCGCACATGGAGGATGCCGTGCTTTCCGCCCTCCTCTTCGTCGGCGACGGCGAGGAAGATCAGGTCGCGCTGCAACTCGAGCCCGTGCCGCCTAGCGAGCGCCATGACCAGCAGCTCCATGATCCCCATGCCCTTCATGTCGAGCGTGCCGCGGCCCCAGACGATGCCGTCGACCACCGCGCCCGCAAACGGGTCGAGCTGCCAGTGCTCCCGCTCCACCGGGACGACGTCGATGTGCGACAGCAGGACCAGCGGCTTGCGCGCACCGGTGGCCCGTCCCGGGAGTCGCCCGGCGATCGACACGCGGCCGTTCCCGGCGTCGATCAGCTCGGACCGGATGCCGTCCCGGGCCAGGGCGGTGCGCAGGAAGAGCGCGCCCGCCTCCTCGCCGCCGGGCGGATTGGTGGTGTCGATGCGGACGTAGTCCGAGAGCAGCGCGGTCGCCTCGCTGGCGATCTCCGACCAATCGATGGGCAAGGGCGGCAATGTCATGGTTGCGCAGTCTAGGCGGCCGGACACCGCAGAGGCAAACGGGGGGGGCGGCGGTTCGCGACCGCGGGCGCGTGCTAGCGCGCCAGGTGGCGCGGGGGCGATGTGGTGGGGGGTGGGTGCGGGGGACGGCGCGGGTGGCGCCCGTGCCATCCCCCGCACCGGATCAGTACACGGTGGAGAAGCCGGTGTCGGGCATGTCGAGCGCGCTGCGGTCGTCTGCCAGGATGGTGCCGACCTTTGCGTGCACCGCTGGCAGGAGGCGATTGACGAAGAACTTCGCCGCCATCACCTTGCCGGTGTAGAAGTCGAAGTCCTGGCGCGGGGTTTCTTCCTCGAGTTCCTCCTCCTCCGCGTCGCGCTGGATCTCAGCCACCAGCGCCGCGTCGAGCAGGAGATACGCGATGGTGACCTCGGCCATGACCTCCAGGAAGCTGTTGGCCACGAGGGTCACCTGGTCGATCTTCCCGCTCATGAAGAACTCCATGAGGGAGTATGCCGCGCGTTCGAGCGCGTCGGTCGCCTCACCCAGCGCCCGCACCTCGGCGCCGATGCCGGGTTGCGTGCTGTGTTCGTTGACGAACTGCTTGACCTCCTCGAGAAAGGCGCGGAAGTTCTCGCCGCCGTGTTGATTGAGCTTGCGAGCCACCAGGTCGAGCGCCTGGATGTGGTTCGTGCCCTCGTAGATCGAGAAGATTTTCGCGTCGCGGCAGTACTGCTCGACGGGGTTGTCCTGCACGTACCCCGCACCGCCGTAGGTCTGGACGGCCATTTCACAGATCCGGAACGCCTGATCGGAGCAGTAGGATTTGAGGATCGGGGTGAGCAGGTCGACCTGCCCTTCATGGCGGCGGGCCTTGCCCGGGTCGCTCTTCGCCAGTGCGGACGCCAAGTCGGCGTGCATGGCCAGTTTGACCGCCAGCGTGCGCATGCCTTCCACCTTGGCCTTCATCTCCATGAGCATGCGGCGCACGTCGGAATGTTCGATGATCGGGACGCGGGGCGCGTCGGGGTCCTTGAAGTGGCGGACGGAGGAGCCCTGCAGGCGTTCGCGCGCGTAGGTCAGCGCGTTCAGATACGCCGTCGAGGCAACGGCCAGCCCCTGCACACCGACGGCGATGCGGGCGCCGTTCATCATCCGGAACATCTGCCGCATGCCCATGTGCGGCTGCCCGCCGACCAGTATGCCGCGGCAGCCGTCGTTCTCGCCGAAGTTCAGCACCGCCGTGGCCGAGGCCTTGATGCCCAGCTTGTGCTCGATCGAGGCGGTGGTGACGTCGTTGGGTTCCCCCAACGATCCGTCGTCGTTGACCCAGATCTTCGGCACGATGAAGAGTGACAGGCCCTTGGTGCCGGCGGGCGCGCCGTCGATGCGCGCAAGCACGAGGTGCACGATGTTTTCGGCCAGGTCGTGATCTCCCGCGGAGATCCAGCATTTGGTGCCGTAGATCTTGTAGGTGTGCCCCTCGAGATGGCGGGCACGCGTCTTCGCCGCGCCGACGTCCGACCCCGCGTGCGGCTCGGACAGGCACATGGTTCCGGAGAAGCGTCCCTCGACCATTGGCGGCAAGAAGCGGGCTTTGTCCTCGGGCAGGGCGAAATGCTCGATGACATCCGCAGCCCCGTGCGTCAGGCCGCGGTACATGTCGAAGGCGTTGTTGGCGCCCGCCTGCAGCTCTTGCAGGATGACCGCGATCGCCTGCGGTCCCGCGAGACCGCCTGAGTCCTGGGCCATCGGGAATCCCATGAGCCCCAGCTCGAAGAGCTTCGTCCACGCGTCTTGAAAGCCGGGCGGGGTCGTGACCTTGCCGTTCTCGAGGCGGCAGCCGTGCCGGTCCCCGAGACCGTTGAGCGGGCCTGACACCTCCGTGGCGAAGCGCAGGCACTGCTCGATGATGGCGTCACAGTCCTCTCGCGAGAGATGCGAGAAGTGCTCCAACTCGAACAGCTGGTGGACCTTGAGGTGTTCGTACAGCGTGAACCGGATCGCCCGCAGATCGGCCTTGAAGAAATTGATCGCCGCGGTTGCCATCGCTCTGATCCTCCTGGCTGTGCTGATTCATGGGAGACAAATGAATGATCACAGCTAATAACATGCCCCAACGCCACCGCAAGTCAATATCGCCGGTCGATCCACCCGGTCTCTCGGGTGACGGCCGTCGGCGCTGCGGTTGCAGCAGTGCGGTGCCGTGCGTCACAGCGCTGGGGGGCCCTGGGCCGCGGCCCCCGGGCGAAGCGACCCGATTCCGCTTCCAGCAGGCCCGCGGTCGCGATAGGGAGGCTGCGTGCAGCGTGCTGCCACAGCACCCGGTCGATTCGGTTCAGCTCTGTGCGGGCGACTCGCCGATCAGCGGGGCATGGGTTTCCTGGCCGTCTTGGTCGCACTGCTCATCGCGGCGGCGTTGTACGTTGCGTACTTCCGCGTCGCGCGCAGCGGGAGCCAGCGGACGGTCGGTGTGCAAGCGATCGATGCGAGCCGGGCGGTGGCCTGCCGCATGCAACGCCAGCAGATCGAGCGCGATCTCGCTGCGTGGGCGGTGAGCCATCCGGAAGACGTGCCATCGGTGTCGGCGCTGGAGGCGGACGGTCTTCGGGTACCGTCATGCCCAGAGGGCGGCCGCTATAGCCTCATCGGCCAGTCGGTGACGTGCAGCGTGCACCCTTGAAGACGGACGTCACCCGATCGCCACGCCGCCCTGGCCTCCGGCACCTCAGGCCCGCCGTGAGCAAGGAGTGGACGCTGAACCGCAAGTCATGCCGCACCCATGATGGAAGCCTGCGCCCGATCCGCGCCGGGGATGGCCGCGCGCCCGCGCCGTCAATGCCCGCACGTCGAGTCACTCGCGAGCCAGCCCGAAGAACGGCAGCCGTGTATGCCGCTCCGTTCCTGGCGCTGGCGTGCGTGGTCGCCGGTGTCGTTCCAACCTCGGCCCAGGACGTCGCGGCCATCGCCCGCGACTACATTCCGAGGCTGGAAAGGAATCTGACGGAGAACGTCATGAAGTTCTGGTCCGGTCGATGCCTCGATACGACCTACGGTGGTTATGTGATCAATTTCGGGCCGAGCGGCGAGCCGAATGGGTTGCGTACGAAGATGATCGTCACGCAGGCACGCATGGTCTGGCTGTTCGCACGCCTGGCGCGGGCGGGCTACAAACCGCAAGAGTACCTGCAGGCCGCCGCCCATGGCTATCGCTTCCTCAAGGACAAGATGTGGGACGCGACGCATGGCGGCTTTTTCTGGGAGGTCGACCAGACCGGTGAGCAGAAGCTGAAGCCGAACAAGCACCTGTACGGCCAGGCCTTCGGACTGTACGCCCTTTCGGAATATTACCTGGCGACCCGGAACGAGGATGCCCTCGCGTGGGCGGTCCGCTTGTTCGAGGTACTCGACCAGAAAGCGCATGACGAGACCTACGGGGGCTACGTCGAGTTCTTCAACGAAGACTGGACGCCTGCGCCGGCAGCGGCCCGTCCGTATGTGACCGGCTCGACTGCGGACCGGAAGCTGATGAATACGCATCTGCACCTGCTCGAAGCGATGACCGCGTTCTATCGCGCCAGCAACCTGCCGCTGGCGCGGGAACGGATGCTCGAGCTGATCAACATCGAGAGCAACGCGGTGGTCAGAAAGGGCGTGGCCGCCTGCACGGACCAGTACGAACGCAACTGGACGCCGCGGCTGGATGGCGACGGGGCGCGCGTGAATTACGGTCATGATCTCGAGAACATCTACCTGCTCATCGATGCGGGCGCTGCGGTCGGGATGTCGACGCACCCGTTCACTGATCTCTACCGCGCGGTCTTCGATTATTCGCTGAAGCACGGCCACGACGCGGACCGCGGAGGGTTCTATGAGAGCGGCGTGCTCGGTCAGCCGGCCGACCGGCGGAACAAGGTCTGGTGGGTGCAGGCCGAAGCCGTGGTGAGTGCCCTCTATATGTACCGCCTCACGAACGATCCGAAATATCTTGCCGTGTTCAGGTCCACGTACGACTGGATCGAAAAGTACCAGACCGACTGGGTCCGCGGTGAGTGGTACTACTACGTGACTCCTGACGGACAGGGGCAGGGCGACAAGGGCACCATGTGGAAGGCTGGTTACCACAACGGGCGAGCGATGATCGAAGGGCTTGCATTGCTGCGGCAAATGAGCCGGTGATGAGGGTTCCGGACGATTCGCACAATCGCTCGGGGCGCTGCTCCAGACACGACGATAGGGCCGACGCGGGTGGGATGGGATTGAAAGTGCGCGCGGTCGCTCCATCGGTGGGCGCGCTACTCGGGGCCCTGGCGTTCATTGGCGGCGCAACCTGGGTGGCTCTCGAGGGACACGAGGTCGCCGTCATCCACACGACGTCTCCGGACGGGGTCGCGTGCCAAACGCGCGTGTGGATCGTCGATGAGGATGGGCTGGAGTGGGTCGAGGCTGCAACCCCCGAGCGCCAATTCTACCAGCACGTATTGGCTGACCCGCGCGTGGTGGTGGAGCGCGGTGGTCGCCAGGAAGAACGCATTGCCGAGATTGCTGCGAACCCGGCAGGGCATCGCCACATTCGCGAGCTCCTGCGCGCCAAGTACGGCTGGGCCGACCGTTGGGTGGCCCTCCTGCAGGACACGTCTCGGTCCATCGCCATTCGCCTGCGGCGACCGCCCGGGGGCCGTGGCGGCTGACCGGCCGGGCGCGTTCGCCGGCGACGTCGCATCTTCCGCGGCGAAAGCACGCGGTGTCAGCGCGGCTCGTAGCGCCACTGGTCGGGCAGAGTCGGGTCCTGCTGCACCACGCCCCGTGGGCGACCCTTGTCGTCGAGCACGTCGTAGCGGTCGGTCACGTATGGACTCTGGCGGATCGTGCCGACGCGGCGGCCCTTCTCCAGCACGTCGTATTGACCCTTGAGGTAAGGGCTTTCGCGAATCGTCTGTCGTCGCCGGCCGCTCCCGTCGTAAACCTCCAGTTGCCCTTTGAGGTATGGGCTCTCGCGCACGGTGCCGACCCTTCGGCCGTTCTCCAAAATGTCGAACTGCCCCTCGGAATATGGACTCCTGCGGATGGTCTTCGGGTGGTCGGCAGCGAGGGCGATGGTGGCGACCACCAGCAGCGCCGCCGCGGGCAAGAAACGGAACCGGTGTGTCCGCATGGATCGCACCTCCGAGTTGCGGCCGGGAGTTGCCCGGGCGACGATCTATCGCGCCGGAGCAGGGGAGTGGTCGCACGTGGACTCGAACCACGGACCTCCTGCATGTGAGGCAGGCGCTCTAACCAGCTGAGCTATGCGACCGTTGCGCGCCAGCGTGCAGACAGCGCGAGTAACACAGGTCCCCCGGTGGCGCAAGGCGGGTTCCACCGCGCGCTGGCGGGTCGCGCGGGCCGTGACCGCGTGCGGTCGCCGCCCGTCCGGCCCGGGTATTTTAACGCAGTGCGTTGACACTTATAACGCACTGCGTTAAGCTTGATTCAGAAAGGGGGTGAGCGGAGATGACAACCAGGCCGAAGACCGTTGGCGAGTGGATGGAGGCGTTGCCGAAACGGGCGCGGAAGTTCCAGACACGCGTGGAGAAGGAGGTGACCAAGCGGCTCGACCGGGCCGTCGCCATGTTGCCGACCGAGCAGCGCCGGGCCGTGAAGCGTTTCACTGCAGACGTGGAGCGGTTCGGAACCAAGCTGCAGAAGCGCGGCGACAAGTTGATGGCCAATGTGCGGAAGCGGTACGAGGAGGCGACGCACGACATGACCAAGCGGGTCGAGCATGCCGTCAAACCGTGGACGCACCGGCTGGACCTGGCCACGCGCGCGGACGTTGATCGGCTGCGCAAGCGCGTCGAGCACCTCGAACGGCGCGTCACGACGCGGCCGGTTGCGCGCGCCTAAGGGCTATGGTTCCACCTGCGCGGGGGGCGCTGGGCGCGCCTCCCGTCGCGAGGGGGCGCTCAGCGCGGAGCGCGGCGGCGCCCCCAGCCACCACCGCCCGGCGTCAGCACGCGTAAGCGATCGCCGCGCCGGGCGGCAAATGCTTGTTTGGCACCCAGATCGATTGCCCGGCCGGCGCGAATCAACAGGTTGCAGCCGGGTTGGGCTTCGCCGCCACCGTGCAAGCCGTACGGCCGGCGCCGCCGCCGTTCCGTGAGCAGGGTCACCTGCATCGCATCCAGGCACTCCAGCTCCCGTAGGATACCGTCGCCGCCGCGGTGGCGTCCGGGTCCGCCGGACCGCCGCCGCAACCGGTAGGCGGTGACGCGCAGCGGATAGGCGGCCTCGAGCGCCTCCACCGGCGTGTTGAGCGTGTTGGTCATGTGCGAGTGCATCCCGGAGGCGCCCGGTCCGCGCGGCCCCGCACCGGTGCCGCCACCGATGGTTTCATAGTAGGCGAACGGCTTGTGGCGCAGCCGGTCGTAGCCGCCCATCGCCACGTTGTTCATCGAGCCGTTGCTCGCCGCCGGGATGCGGTCCGGTGCCGCCGGCGCCAGGGCCTTCAACACGACATCGACGATGCGCTGCGAGGTTTCGACGTTCCCTCCCGCCACGGCCGCCGGAAAGCTGGCGTTCACCACCGTGCCCGCCGGCGCGTTCACGGTGATCGGCCGCATCAAGCCCGCATTGGCGGGAATGGCACTCCCCGCCAGCAGTTGGAACGCGTACAGCACCGCCGCCAGGGTCACGGCATAGTTGGCGTTGACGCCGCCCGGCACCTGGGCAGCCGTCCCGGCGAAATCGACGGTGGCCAGGCCGGTGGCGAGCCGGATGGCCACCCGGATGGGAATGCGTGTGGTCCCCGCCCCGTCATCGTCGAGCCAGTCCTCCGCCCGGTAGGTCCCGGCAGGCAGGCCGCGCAGCGTTGCCGCCATCAGGCGCTCCGCGTAGGCCTGTAGGGCCCGCATCGCGGCTAGCGTTCGCGCACCGCCTTCGCTGCGTGCCAGCTCCCGCAGGCGCCTGTCACCCAGGCGAAGGGCCGCCAGCTGCGCCAGCAGATCCCCGCGGCGCTCATCCGTCACCCGCGTGTTGGCCAGGAACAATCCCAGGATGTCGTCCTGCAGGACCCCCCGGCGCACCAGGCGCACCGGCGGCACGCGCAAGCCCTCCTGATAGATTTCGGTCGCCAGCGGGATAGACCCGGGCGCCGCCCCGCCGATGTCCGCATGGTGGGCCCGGTTCGCCACGTAGCCGAAGGGTCGCCGTCGGCGGGGCACAAACACCGGGGCCACGACGGTGACATCCGGCAGATGTGTGCCGCCCGAGTACGGGTCGTTCAGCATGACCACGTCTCCCGGGGCCATCTCGGTGGCCGCGATCGCCGCCTGCACCGACAGGGCGGTGGAGCCGAGATGCACGGGGATGTGCGCGGCCTGCGCTACCAGCTCCCCGTCCGCGTCGAAGAGCGCACACGAAAAATCGCGCCGTTCCTTGATGTTCGGCGAAAAGGCGCTGCGGCAGAGGGCGACGCCCATCTCCTCGGCGATGGCGCTGCACCGGTGGCCGAAGACCTCGAGCGTGATTGGATCAATCCGCATGCAGCAACTCCAGGTGCCCGGTTGGGTGCGCACGGACCCGCCAGCCCGGGGGCACGAACGTGGTGGCGCTGAATTCGGTGAGCACCAGGGGGCCGCGGCGCACCGCCCGCGCGGACAGGCCATACCGCGGCCACGCGGCGGCAGTCACCCAGCGGCCGCCCCAGCGCACCCGATGGGGTGCGGCCCGGTGATCGCCCGCGGCGTGCCATTGTGGGTCGCGGGGGCGGGGGCCTGCGCCGCGTGCCAGCACGCGCAGGTTCACCACCTCGATGGGGCGCTGCGGATCCGCATACCCGTATAGGCGGTGGTGCGCGGCGTGGAAGGCGTCCGCGAACCGGACCCTGAACGGGAGGTTGAGTTCGTGTGACTGCCCGACGTATCGCAGGTCGAGCGAGCGGGCGCACGTGCGACGGGTGGAGGG
>Ga0316622_100004694_pt1 | contig 10079 bp, 10 predicted proteins | sample OWC_Aug_OW2_C1_D_FD_207646 | JGI IMG/M metagenome (GOLD analysis project Ga0316622, IMG submission 207646) | Wetland soil microbial communities from Old Woman Creek delta, Ohio, United States - OWC_Aug_OW2_C1_D5_C | ecosystem: Environmental > Terrestrial > Soil > Wetlands | place: USA: Ohio... | reverse complement strand
TTTTTATTGGTACCATGTCGGCCCAAATTCACTTTAAACCACTCGTCGGCGCTAGATACGCCGAACTGATTTGACCGATAGGATGCCATACATGCTAGGCGATAAAAGGACTGTCAACGACGGCCGGAGAATGATGCCAGGCCTGGACGTTTCAGCCCTGGTTTTGATTTTTATCGCCTTGGTCATCCCAAACCGCATCAGCTCTATAACTCCATCGGCTTTTGCCTGTTTGCCGCTGGAAGCGCTGTTGCTCGGCCTGATCTTGCTAATACCGGATCGAACGGGCCTATTGCTTCGAGCCATTGCCGCCTGCCTGCTGGCCACGGAGACGATCTTCAAAATGGCCGACATGGCGGCTTATCAGGTTTTCGACCGGCCGTTCAATCCGGTGCTGGACGCCCGCTTCCCGGCGGACGGCATGCATCTGCTACGGGGAGCCATCGGCGAGATCGGCGCCCTCTTCGCGGCGGGTTTAATAGCCGCCTTGCTGATCGGGATTTTCATGCTGATGTATGCGCTGCTTGGAAGAGCGCGAAAACTGCTGCTGGCATCGCCAAAATCCACGGGCACCGGGCTATTCGCCGGTTCGTGCGCCTGGACGGCATTGGCTTTCGCCGGCTGGCAAGGCGCATCCAGCCCGCTTTACGAGCTGATGTCCATGCATGCCGGCAACACCCTGAGCAGCATCGCCGATCTCGAAGATTTCAACGGCATCGTCGATAGCGATCCTTACGCAGCCGTGCCAAACGACGCGCTTTTCGACCAGCTGAAGGGTAAGGACGTGATGGTGGTGTTCGTCGAATCTTACGGGCGGACCGTGCTCGACAACCCCGGCTATGCCGTTCATGTCCGCCCGCTACTGGAACGAAGTAGCGCGGAACTGGCCGAAAAAGGCCTGCACGCCCGCAGCGCCTACCTGACATCGCCTACCTACGGCGGAATCAGCTGGCTGGCGCATGGCACCTTGCTCTCGGGTTTGTGGATCAATAGCCAGGTTCGCTACGACCGTCTGGTGATGAGCCAACGCCCCTCACTTAACCGGCTCTTCAAGCGGGCGGGCTGGCGGACCGTGGCGGTGGAGCCGGCTCATACCATGGACTGGCCACAAGGCGAATATTTCGGTTACGACCGAATCTATGCCTCTCGGGATCTGGGCTACAAAGGCCAGCCTTTCAACTGGATCACCATGCCGGACCAATACACGCTGTCGGCCTTTCAATCCTTGGAACGCAAACCCGGCACACGTCCTCCCGTGATGGCCGAGATCGCCTTGATCTCATCCCACGCCCCGTGGTCTCCCCTGCCCCGGCTTGTCGACTGGAACCGGGTGACTGACGGAGCCATTTTTAATACAGCCAGAGAGGGCGATACGCCCGAGGTGGTCTGGCAAAATACCGAGCGGATTCGCGAGCAATACCGCAAGTCCATCGAATATGCACTCGCCAATATCGTCTCCTATGCCATCAACGAGGGCGACGAAAATCTGGTGATTCTGGTATTGGGCGATCACCAACCTGCCCCGTTCGTAACCGGCGAATCTAGGAGCCACGATGTGCCGGTGCATCTGATCAGCCGTGATTCAAGAGTCATGGACGCAGTAAAAGATTGGCGGTGGACATCAGGCATGTTGCCGGCCGGCGATGCGCCGGTTTGGGGTATGGATAAAATGCGGGACCGGTTTATTGCGGCTTTTTCTAAACAGCCCGCTGACGTCGGGCTCGATCAAGCGCATTAGCAAACCGCTCAAAGATTGCCCATATACTAAAAAGGCCTGCCCCTCCGCACCTTAAACAGGTCGAACGATCAAGCCTTTCCTTAGGGAAACTCTGAACAAGTTGATTCCGCTCATGGTTCGACAAGCTCACCACGAACGGAATCAACCACTTACCGTTCGTCTTTATGCCTTGTGGGTACTGAGCCTGTCGAAGGACTTAATCAGAGTTTTGACGCCGTATCAAGGCGCCACTATTTTTCGCTAAGTAGCTATTCGATATGGCTTATTCCCTGACGCGAATCAGATCATGGCAGCTTTTGCAAGTAGCGCCGACCTTGCCGAATTGAGTTTTGATAGCCGCCACGTCGCCGCTTGCCGCCACTTTTTGCAGTTCGTTGGCTTCCTTGATGAAGGTGGCGTCGATTTCCTTGACTTCAGCTTGTTTCTCGAAGTATTCCGCTTTCAGGCGGGTCGGTTTCCAGCCCGTGCCCTTGTCGGTGCCTTCACCGTATAATTCGTTCAGACCGGAGTTAGCCACGGCGGCGATGGCATTGGCGGCGGCGATGACCTGGTCTTTATTGAAGGTTTCAGGATGATCCGCGGCTTGGGCCTTGATTTTGGCGGTATTCCAGCCCAGGAATGAGTAAGCGGACTGACGGAAACGAATCTGATCTTCGACTGGTCCCGCCAGCGCCGTTGTGGTAACGGCACCCAGTGCCAATGCGATTGCCAGTTTGTTTTTCATGATTTCTCCTTGAGTGGTTTATGGTTGGTTTGTGTTTATGACTTGCCGTTAGCCTGCGCGGTTTGAACGCCGGCCAGCGGGGTTAGATATTTCAGCGGATCGCCGCCCCAGACGCTCCAAACGACGGTGACGGCCAGCAGCAGGCTGAAGACAAAACGCAAGACGCCGACCGGTTGGGCCGAACTGGGCGCCAGCGATTTGGGCAACTGCTTCTTTCCGGTCAGCATGGGTTTGATCAGATCGGTTTTTTTGACGTGCTGATAAAAGCTGATGGCGGCGACATGCACGGCCACCAGTACCAACAACACATTCACCGAGCGGATGTGCAAGCCGCTGAGCTTGTCGCTGAAATCCTTGTCTATCAAATAATAAAGCGGACCTTCGAAGGCGATATCATCATTGGCAAACAGCCCGGTGCCGACCAGAAACAACAGGGTCGCCAGCAAGGCAAATACCGCCAATGCGCCGACAGGATTATGGCCAACGCCGTGCCAGTCGCCTTTTAGATGGGCCAGCAAGCGCGAAAAGGTTGGAAAAAAATTGATGAAGCGGGCATGAGTGCTGCCGATGAAACCCCAGATCAGCCGGAAGATCACCAAGCCCAGCACCAGACTGCCGAAGCGGCCGTGCCAGTCGGTCCATTCCCCGCCCACTTTGCCGGTAGCGTACGCGCCGACCACGGCCAGCACCAGCAACCAGTGGAACAGCCTCAGCGGCCAATCCCAGACATGTACCTCGATTTTCATGATGTCCTCCCCGCCGTTCAGCTGTCGCGCAAGTAAGAGTTGAAGAAACTGATGGTTCTTTCCCAGGCCAGTTTGGCGGTCGCGGCATCGTAGCGCGGCGTGGTGTCGTTGTTGAAGCCATGCTGCACGCCAGGGTAGGTATGAGCCTCGTAATTGACGCCGGCCTTCTGCAGCGCGGACTCATAGGCCGGCCAGCCGGCATTGATCCTGTCATCGACGCCGGCGTAATGGATCAGTAATGGCGCCTTGATTTTCTTGACGTCTTCCGCGGCTGGTTGAGCGCCGTAGAACGGCGCGCCGGCGGCCAGATCGGGAATCCGGGTAGCCAGCCAGTTGACGATGCCACCGCCATAGCAAAATCCCACCGCCCCAACCTTGCCATTACCGGCCGGTAGTTTTTTAAGGATTTTTGCCGCCGCCAGGAAATCTTCCTGGTTTTTGGCCTTGTCCAGCTTTTGAAACAGTTCGCGTGCCTTGTCCTCGTCGCCCGGATAACCGCCCAACGTGAACAACGCATCCGGCGCGAAGGCGATGAAACCATCCAGCGCCAGGCGGCGAGCGATATCTTCGATGTGCGGATTCAAGCCACGGTTTTCGTGAATCACCAGCACGGTCGGCAGTTTGCCCTTGGCATGGGCGGGTTGCACCAGATAGCCGCGAATCTTGCCGTTGCCGTGTGGTGAAGGACATTCGACATAACTGGCCTTGATGCGCGGATCGTTGCCGGCGATTTGCTGAGCCTCGGCGAAGCGTGGGTTCAACGCTTCCAACAGCGCTTCCGCGCTCAAACCCAGCAAGGCGTATTTGGGAATCGAAGCCAGGAAATCCCGGCGCGGAATATCGCCATGAACGTATTGATCGAACAGTTGCAGGGCTTCGGGATGAAAGTCCTTGGCCGTTTTGCGTACCATGAATAAATCTCCTGGATCTTATCGGTTAATCCGCTGTTCATGGACGCGACGCCCATGAACAGCGCGGGTTTAATTGGGTGCAGTCAGCACCGATAATTTGGTCACGCCGGCGCGCTCGATGGCCGCCATCACCTTGGCGACCGTGCCGTATTGCACGGCGTCGTCGGCATTCAGGTTCAGCGCTAATTCGGGGTCCGCCGCCTGGCGGTTTTTCAGTTCGGTTTCAACCGCATCGACCGCGATTTCCTGCTTGTCGATGAACACCTTGCTGGTCGCATCCACGCTCAGATACACGGCGGCTTTTTCCTCGGGCGGCGCCGTTTCGGCGGTTTTGGGCAGGTTGACGTGCACGGCCTGGGTCAACAAAGGGGCGGTGACGATGAACACCACCAGCAGGACCAGCATCACGTCGACCAAGGGCGTGACATTGATCTCGCCCATCACATCGTCTTCGCCGCCGCCATCTTTGGTATTAAATGCCATTATGCGTGCGCCTCTTTCGCCAGTAGTTCGTCATGACTGTCTTTTACGGATTGTTTTTTGCTGCTGCTGATTTCGGTCAACTTAGCCGCGGCAGCGGGTTTGCTGTTCGAGCGCTCGATAATGAACGAGCTTTTCAAAGCCAGGTGGACAAAATCAATGGCGAAATCGTCCAAAAACGCCCAAACCACTTTGTTGCGGCGGATAAAAAAGTTGTAGCCCACCACCGCCGGCACAGCCACCGCGATACCCACGGCCGTCGCCACCAATGCTTCACCGATAGGCCCGGCCACGACTTCCAGACTGGCCGAACCGGATTTGCTGATGTTGGTCAGCGCCCCCATGATGCCCCAAACCGTACCGAACAAACCGACGAACGGCGAGATGCTGCCGATGGTGGCCAATACCGCCAGACCGCTTTCCAAGGAGCCGCGTTCCTTCTGCATTTGCTGCCTCAGGCGTCTGTCCAGCAATTCCTGCCTGTCCCAGGTATGTTCCAGATCATGCGTCGAGGCGCCGCCGTCGGTTTCTATCAGCGTAGCGAAACCGATACCCGCGACTCTAGCGGCCGGCCCTTTCTGATCATCCAGATGAACGGCCGACTGGATGCTGGGCGAACCCCAGAATTTCTGGCTAAATTTTCGATTGTGATAGGAAATTCGCGCATGTTGGACGCCCTTGATCAGAATCAATGACCAGGTGACCACCGAAGCGGCGATGAGCGTGTTAAGCGTGCCATCGACGATGGCGCTGGTTGCTATGTCAGACATAAAAAATCCTCAAGATAAATTAAAGGTAATAGGAACGGTTACAATGCCGGCAATCGGGGTTTCGCCGCGCTTGGCGGGTACGAACGACCATTTGTAGACGGTTTTGACGGCGGCATCGTCCAGCACTTTTTGGCCGCTGGATTTGACGACGGTGACGCTATCGGGTTTGCCGTCCGGCTGGACGTGCACCTTCATCAGCACCTTGCCTTCCCAGCCGCGCTCCTGCGCGATCTCGGGATATTCCGGCGCGGGATTATTCAGATAATCGGCACCGGCCGACGGCAGGGTAATTTTTTCCTCTACCACCGGAGCAGGTGGCGCGGGTGGAGCCGCAACTGGTGTAGGTGGCGCATCGGATACCACCGGCGTCTGATCCACGACCGGCGCCTGCTCGACAACTTTCGGCAGCGGTTTAGGCTTTGGCGGTTTCAGCGGCACGACTTTTTGTACAGGCGGCGGTGCGGGTTTCACGACCGGCGGCGGTGGAACGGGCTTAGGCCTGGACAACGTGATTTGCACTTTATTTTCCGGCTTGACCGGCTCGACGATCTCCTGCTCCAGGGCAATGCGGTCGAAATGGTCGACCACCGTGCCGTGAATCAACACCGATAACAGCCCCAGCAGTAGATAATCGGTCAGCTTGCCATCGCGGTGGCTGCCGATATATTTGAAATTTCTCAACTCCGCGCCAGCATGGCCCGGCAAAATGGCATCCGCGGGCTGCAAGGCCAGCGTACCGACGGCATCTCCGCCTAAGTAGCCGGCCTGTCCGAATTTGGCAATTGTGGCTAAAGGGCTGCTCATAACCATATTCCTCATACTCAATTGAAATCGCTTAATGTCCAGTCGGGCCGGATGACGGTGGTCTCGCGTCGCAGCTGCCTGGCTAAGTGTTTAGAAGTGGCACAAAACAAACTGCCTCCCTTACGCCTGATTGAAGACAGGAAGCTTGGGCTAGCAATTTAGATGCGAGCCACTCTCTCGCAAAGCGTCTGCCCTGCGCCAACTTGATAGGGATATTGCACGGGTTGTGCCAGATTGACTTGCGGTGGCAAGAATGAGCAAACACCTAAATATAGATGCTTGTTTATTAAAGGATTATTTCTTATTAGCGATAAAACCCGGTGAATTAATACAGGCGTAGCCGTGGACTGGCGGCGATGGCGGTTGCTTGTAAATCACCAGTTTTTAAGCGCTTGTGCTTATCAGGTGTTTGCAGGGCAACAGTACTTCGGATTGTGGAATATCAAATACCGAAGTAAATATAAGCGGCTATCGCGGCGGCGCTGACGCCTATCAGTTTGATCTTGTCCACCAGACTTTGCTGCCGCCAGAAGTAGAGACAACTGGATTTCTTGCGCAACCAGAACAACAGCAGGCGCTTGCTCAATCGTGACCAAGCGGAGGGAACTTTTCGACCCAGAAAGTACAAAATGATCAGCGCGAAGCTCACCAGCACATAAAACACGATGATCTGCGTCTCGTGCCTGCCGGTATGAAACAGATGTTCGACGGCATGATCGAGGCTCAATTCCAGGTATTCAAAGCCTAAGTGCAGCAGGTGTAAAACTAGTCCGAGCAGGTAGTGACCCAAGGCCATAAGCAAGGCCAATGCCTGGTCGGGTGCCGCCAAAACAGCCGCGATCAGTGAGGCTATCGAGCCATTGACAACCCATTGTTGTTTCTTGCGCCTGTCGATATAGCGATCCAATAATGCCGTATCTTCCGCCGTCATGTTGGCAAACCGAGCACCCACCGAAAAAGGATAGCGGTCGTCTTCGTACGGATTGCTGGGTTTGCAATACACCACCTGGCAACAGGTCACTATCACCGTCATGCTGGATAGCAACAGTATCCTGAGCATTAAATAATCGCCGGCCTTCAGTTCTTCCTTACAGGTAAAGGCGATGCCGCTGGTACTGATATTGACGTTCAGCGTGTCGTTCAAGCGGCTTTGAGACGCCGGCAGCGCCGGTTCATGCGGCGATAGCCCGGCGGCCTGGGGGCGTACGGAAGCCGCCAGAACACGATCGAAGTCGGGTTGCGACTCAATTGGCGCACCGGGCTCCAGCTTGTGGTAGAAAAGATTAGCCCGTTCGTAGACGCGAAACGCAATTCTACGATTTAATTTTTTGTCCCTTGCCTCGGTCGCACGCATGGAAAGCCTCAAAATTCTGATCACCGCAGTCCATTGATAATAGCTGTTTCTGCCGAAAGCGCCTATCGGCAGTTCTAGGGAGGATGCCGTAGGTACGATTAGCGTAGCGTAATCGTACGAATGCAAGGAAAGAATAGTAGGTCACGTTGCCGCGATGCGGCTGCATGGATGCAGGGCAACGTAAGAGCAGTTGCAAAGCGCTTACGTGGCATTTCCAAGCCACGATCTTTGAGTTTGTCAGGGAACGCTATGCGCACCCTGACCTACCGGTTTGAGTCAAATTGCGCCGCATGGTAAACCGATCAACATTCGGCGGATGGCGCAAGCTTATCCGCGCAGTCGTAATTGCAATCATCCCCGCTTGCTACGAGATAAGCTGTCCATGCAATTCGCCTAACACCTCAGAACGCAGCCAGCTCTTTGCGCTTTTTGCTGCTACGGTAGCCTGACAGGCCTAGTCCAGACAATCCGAACAGCATCATCGGCATCGCTGCGGGAACTGGAACGGTTGTGATAATTAACTGAGAGATTTGATTTTGGCTCCGACCGAACAACAGTTGGTCAGGCGCATTAATGTTGAAATCGGTTGGCGACGACAAGCGTCCGCTTAACGCAAAGGTCAGGCTGCCATTGCCTAAAGCCGCGAGCGCCGCAGCCGACAAGTCTATGGTCTGTGTTGTCTGAGCGTCTGCAACCGAATATTCGCGACTGCCGTAGAAGGTCCCGGTACCCAGGTCGGCAAAATTCAATATCCCAAGATCGGCTTGTCCGATGCTGAGCGAAGTCACTTGATAAGTCGTTGTGGCTGACTGATTAAGCGTTACCCCACGAGTAGGCAAAGATAGAGTCGCGGACTGAATCGGACCATCGAGTTTCGGAATCTCGAAATAGAAGAAATCGCGGTATTCGCCTGGCGCATTTAGGCAGTTGCTAGCATTGCAGAGACCAACGAGGTAGTTGGTGTTGGGACGAATCCCCGTAAAGTTGCCGCTGCCGGCATCGCTGATGTATCCGCTCGCTTGGTCGTTGATCGTATAAACAGCCGCCTCCGCCGTTGTGTTTGTGAGCGCCAGTACGCCAAACGTCGCAATCGCCAACGATATGTTCTTCAGTTTCATTAAGAAAGTCCCTTGTTGAGTAAAAATTTTAGGCATGCCCGATGGAAAGGAATTGACAATTCAATCTCTCCATTCATTACCAATGCAATTTTAAGACCACAATTCGCCACCTAAAAAATCAACCACATAGATGAGGCCGGATATTTAATTGAGGCATTTGACTCATTAAGTAGGTCATTTGCCGCAGCGCAAGTAGGGCGCGGGGCGTATTAGCGGCAGCGTAATGCGACAAATGAAAACGAAAATATATTCGCGTTACGCCATATCAGCCAACACGTAGCAGCAAAATGGGAGCTAATAAAATAGTTAGTACTTCGCGCAGTCGCCCACAGCCAATATGACGCGACAGTATTTTTTAAACTAGGTTAAATGAAGCATACAACTCCTTTTGTTAGTGCTTTCCCTCGGAAGAAAATTGAAGATGTGGCGGAAAAACGGGTGGAGGCAATTTTTTACCCTCGCAGTTAGCCTAGATGAAACGGAGTGGAATCGAGGGCGACCGGAACCATAAACCCTCGATTACGTTTTATTTCATTGAGGCTGCTTGCTTGAGCTCCATGTCAGGCAGGGGTGATGAAACCGACCATGGCTACGGCGATTGCCAAAACAAGACAGAGCGGTGAGTACACTACCGTATCCAGACGTGCAAAACGAGACCCTCGGATTCGTTTAAAAAACCCAATCAGTCGAAAGTCGCCAATCGCACGCAACAACAATACAAGGGCCAACGCGCGGGTAAGCCAGACCAGAACGGAATATGGCAATGGCGGCGTAAGCACCCCTGCTGTTGCCGCAATTAGCGAGGCACACAGACCCAAACCAATGGCCACTACCAACGTAGCGGTAGTGGATGGCAGAAATGCAGATTTACCGTCAATTTCCGGAATAGCGGCATTCAACCCAAGGCGGCCACCCAGCAGCCAATAAAAATGCAACAGAGAAAGACCGAGGAAAACGGCAATCAGTAAGAAAGCAATAGTGATCATAATGTTGGAAGTAATTGGGCGACAATAAGCGCCGCTTTTGGGCGACCCGGTTAACGGGAATATTATGCGTGAACACGAAGATAGCGTCCGATAAAGCAAGTAGTCTCGATGAAACAGAGTGGAATCGAGGACGACCGGAACCCTCAAAACTCACGATAATCCGAGCCTTTCTAGCCTATTTATTTTTCTTGATCGAAGGCCGTAGGCGCAATGACCAACGGGCATTACACCGAATGTTAAACGATTCCACCGGCATAACGGTAGGAAAAAGCCGTTCAGCGTGTAGGCCGGAATAAGCGTAAGCGTTTCCGGCACGCATGTTCCGCATCGGGTCAGAGGAGGCCGAAGCCTCCGTCTGCCCACAGAACCGTGCGTACGGGTCCGTACACGGCTCATCACGCAAGACTCACCCATTGAGAAACTTCAAACCAATGCGCTAGCTTCTGGTCGG
>Ga0316622_100004693_pt1 | contig 10079 bp, 7 predicted proteins | sample OWC_Aug_OW2_C1_D_FD_207646 | JGI IMG/M metagenome (GOLD analysis project Ga0316622, IMG submission 207646) | Wetland soil microbial communities from Old Woman Creek delta, Ohio, United States - OWC_Aug_OW2_C1_D5_C | ecosystem: Environmental > Terrestrial > Soil > Wetlands | place: USA: Ohio... | reverse complement strand
GAGGAGCGCGAGCGCGACCACGAGGACGAGCGCAAGGAGCTCAAGCTCGGCCTGGCCGACCTGGTGAAGCAGCGCGAGACCGTCGCGGCCCGCACGGCGGAGCTGGACGCGCGCGCGAAGCAGCTGAAGCTGCAGGAGGCGCGCGCCAAGAAGCTGCTCGACGAGGCCGAGCGCAGGCGGACGGCCATCGAGCGCAGGTCCGCGGAGCAGGAGAAGGACGAGGAGCTGCTCAAGGCCGAGCTGGAGTCCCTCGTCAAGCTGCAGCAGGAGGTCAAGCGACTCGAGGAGCGGCTCGAGCGCGACGCCGATGCCACCAAGCAGCTCCGCTCCGAGCACGAGAGGCGGCTGAAGGAGGCCAAGGCGCGCGATGCCGAGCTGGCGGCGCGCGCGAAGGAGCTTGACGAGAAGGAGGTCCGCCTCGACGAGGTGAGGCGGCGCCTGGAGTCGTTCCTGGGGCCCTCACCCTGACGCGCGGTCGAGCAGGTTGTGGACGACCACGATGCAGTGGTCGGTGTGCATCGACACCGGACCCAGCCCCAGCTCGATTGCCCCCCGGGCCCGGACCGCGCGCAGGTGGTCCCCGGACAGCCCCCGGTCGTCGCCCAGCACGAACGTCGCGCCGGCCCGGGCAAGCCCGGCCACACGGTCGGCCCCGCCGTCGCGGCCCGCCTCGTCGAGCAGCACCAGCGAAGCGCCCTGCCCACCGGTGGTGGCGTCCAGCACCTGCTCGAGCCCCCTCCTCGCGACGGTCGCCCCGGGGCCGGAGAGGACCTCCGCCCCCCCTGGGGGGAGCGGCAGCTCCAGCGCGCGGGAGAGCAGCGCGACGGTCGACCGCTCGTCCGGGTTCAACCGCCGCGCGGCCGAGCCCTCGACCCTGATGGCCTTGGGGGGGTCGGGGGGGCCCTCGAGCACGAGCACGAGCTCGGAGTCGCGCCTCAGGTCGTGGGCCACGAACAGCGCGGCCTGGACGCACCTCGCCAGTATGTCCCATCGCCCCGCGGCGCCGCACAGGTCGTCCAGGGGGAAGTCGCGCGCCGTCCGCGCGCGCGAGCCGACGACCACGAACCTCCGTGCGCCCATGCCACGACCCCATGCGTTCCCCGACGCCACTGCGCCCCGCCAGCGGCCGCCCCGCGCCCTTGGATGGGCACGGCCGCGCAGCCTCACTCCCCGCCCATGTCCATGCCCTCGAACTGCTTCATGAGCGCGCGGCGCATCTTGCGGTTCGAGGTCATGCCCTTGATGGCCTTGCGCGACGTGTTGTACTGCTTGAGCAGCATCTTCACGTCGCGGGGCTCGACGCCCGCGCCCTTGGCGATGCGGTGGACGCGCGAGGACTTGATGACCGACGGGTTCTCGAGCTCCTCCTCCGTCATCGAGTCCATGATGACCCTGAACTGGCGCAGCCTCTGCTGGGTCGTCTCGATGTCCTGCGAGGACATGCGGCCCGTGAACTGCGCGGGGAGCATCTCGAAGACCTTCGACAGCGGCCCCATCTTCGCGAGGGCCTCCATCTGGTCGTACATGTCCTTGAGGGTGAACCGGCCCGAGAGCATCTTCTTGGCCGTCTCCTCCAGGTCCTTCTCCTTGCCGAGCTCCTCGGCCTTCTCCAGCAGGGCCTGGATGTCGCCCATGCCCAGGAGGCGCGAGATGAACCGCGAGGGGTCGAACCGCTCGAGCTCCTCGAGGTGCTCGCCCGTGCCGATGAACATGACCGGGGCCTTTGTCTCCTGCACGGCCGAGAGCGCGCCGCCGCCCTTCGCGGTGCCGTCCATCTTGGTGATGATGACGCCGGTGACCCCGACCGCCTCGTGGAACGCCTTGGCCTGCGGGCCCGCCTGCTGGCCGACGGCCGCGTCGATGACCAGGATGATCTCGTCCGGCGCTATGGCCTTCGCGACCCGGGCCATCTCCTTGATCAAGTCGTCCTCGAGCGCGTGGCGGCCCGATGTGTCGACGATGACGATGTCGCGGTCGCGGAGGGCCTCGACGCCCGATTTCGCTATCTTGGCTGCGTCCCTCTCCTTGCGGTCCAGGTGGATGGGGACGCTCACCTGCGCCGCGATCTGCTGCAGCTGGTCGATGGCGGCGGGGCGGTGCACGTCCGCGGCCACCAGGCCCACCTTGAGCCCCCGCTTGGAGTAGAACTTGGAGAGCTTCCCCGCGGTCGTGGTTTTGCCCTGCCCGTAGAGGCCCACGAGCATGATGCGCTGGCTCTTGAGCCGCACGTCCTTGGGCGCGCCCAGTATCTTCACGAGCTCGTCATGGACTATCTTGATGACGTGCTCGCGGTTGTTCATCCCCTCGGGCGGCTTCTCGGTGAGCGACCGGCGCTCGATCTCGCGGGTGAGCTGCACGACGAGCTTCACGTTGACATCGGCCTGGATGAGCGCGCGCTGGATGTCGCGCACGACCTCCTTGATTAGGGCCTGGTCGATGTAGGGCGCGTTCGCTATCTTGCGCAGCGTGTCGCGCAGCGAGCTGGAGAGGCCCTCGAGCACCATCGGTCCACCTGGCGCTTTCCCCGAACGCCGCCCTCCGTACTTAACCGTTGCCCCACGCGCGCAGCGCGCGCGGGCGGGGCGCCCGCCCCCTGCCCGGCCAGCGCATGCGCTGGAGGGTGGGGACGGCCCATGGGTGAAGCGTCCCACGGGCCGCGTGGTGAGGGCGTATTGGGCTAGCTTTGTCAGAAGGGATGGGATGCACTCTTAACCAAAACCAGCTCGTCCCTCACTCGAATCCGTTCTATACCCATGGGCCACATATATACCTTTCGCTGATTTTCGAAAGGTTAATAAACCATCCAGGAGCCCTGGCCGCCTGGAAAGGGACCTCCCGTCCAGTTAGACGACGCGGCCAGGCCACCGGGCGGGCCCGATGGCGGGCAGCCAGTCCCCAGAATCGGGGGGAGGGGGGGGTGCAGCCTTACAAGGTGCTCCGTGCGCGTCCGGGCGCGTCCGTGCGCGGCTCAGAACCGCTCGTTCTGGAGGCTCAGCAGGTCCTCGGTGGAGAGCTTCTCGCCCTTCTTGAACCTATCCACGATGTCCTCGGCGACCCGCTTCTGCGTGACCTCCTGCCGGTCCTTGCGGGCCTTGCGCTCGCGCCGCCTGAGGCCTGAGATGAACTTGTCGTAGTCGTGGACCTTGCGGATGAGCTCGATGTGCTGCTTGTGCTCGGCGTCGGCCAGCTGCTTGTTCGCGATGAACTTCTGCTGGGCGGCGTCTGCCTGCTTGCGCAGGTCGTCCGCGGTCTCGTAGAGCTGGATCATCGAGTCGTGCTCGGTCTGCGCCTTCCGGGCCAGGTCGGAGACCAGCTTGTGCTGGTTCTCCGCGTCCTCCTTGGCCTTCCGCGCGTCGCGCACGGCCGTGCGGACCTCGTTGTGCTCCTCCATCTTCTTCTCCTGATCGCGTATCTGGGTGCGCACGGCCAGGATCTCGGCCATGAGCTCCTTCTCCTTCTCCGCGGTCAGGACGGAGGTCATCTGCTTGAACTCGAGGTCGTTGTGCTCCTTGCGCAGGCGGCTGAGGCTGGGGCCGCCCGTCTCGTGGATCTTCTCCTTCTTTAGCCTCATCATGACCTCGTTGAGGTCGTTCGCCTTCTTGTTGAGGTCGTCGCGCACGACCTTGGCATCGCGCACCTCGACGTTGAGCTTGTTGCGGTTGTTGCGGTGGTCGTTGGCCTTCTGGACCAGCGCGCGCACCTGCGAGTTGAGGCGGTCGCGCTCCTCGGCGAGCTGCTTCGTCACCGAGTTCAGGCGGTCGCGCTTCGACTTGTGGTCCTCGGCCATCGCGTTGAGGCGGTCGCGCTTGCGCTCGAGGTCGGGCAGGTCGTCGAGCTTCGCGGTCTCGATGTCGCCGTACTGCTCGCGCAGCTCGTCCGCGAACGTGCGCTCGTGCGGCGCCTCGGCGTCGGTGGCCACGCCCTCGGCGACCGCCGCGCCTTCTGCTGGGGCCGCGCCCTCAGCAGGGATTGCGCCATCAACGGGGGTCACGCCCTCGGCGCCGGTCACGCCCTCATCGGGGGCTGCGCCCTCGACTGGGGCTCCGCCCTCCGCGGGGGTCTCGGGGGCCGCGACGAGCTCGGGCGCTGGCGGCTCGGCGGGAGGCAAGGCCTCCGGCTGCTTCTCCGTGCCCTCTAGAAGTGGGGTCGTGCCAGGTGCCTCGACGGGGGCCTGCGCGCCAACGGCGGGCTTGGGTTCCCCCTCGCCCTCCGAACCATGCTCATCTTTCTTGTCCTCATGCGCGGGTCGCTCGTCTGACATCGGGAGGTCCTCAGGCGTTCGTAAGCTGGCAACCGGCAAGGCCGGCTCTCCCGCAAATAAGCTCCCCATTAATAAGGCTTTCTGAGTGGCCCAAAGGCGCCAAAAGGGTCCCCCGGCCGCCTGGACCGGCCATGCTGGCACCCACATTCGGCGACCCCCGGGGCGAAGCCTTATTAGGGCGCGGGGGCATCGCAAGCCCCACCTCCAGCGGAGGGGCGGACGGCGGACTAGATGGAGGACGTATGGATAGAGAAGTACCGGCCCAAGCGCCTCAAGGAGGTGATCGGGCAGGAGGAGATAGTCGAGCGGCTCGAATCCTACGTCAAGAGCAAGAGCATGCCCCACCTCCTGTTCGCCGGCCGCCCGGGCACGGGCAAGACCTCCTGCGCCATCGCCCTGGTGCGCGAGTTCTTCGGTGACGACTGGCGGCTCAACTTCCAGGAGCTCAACGCCTCGGACGAGCGCGGCATAGAGGTAGTGCGCAGCAAGGTCAAGGACTTCGCGCGCATGGCCCCCATCGGCTCGGACTTCAAGATAATCTTCCTCGACGAGGCGGACGCGCTCACCGGCGACGCCCAGGCGGCGCTGCGCCGCACGATGGAGATGTACACCCGCACCTGCCGGTTCATCCTGAGCTGCAACTACTCCTCCAAGATTATAGAGCCCATCCAGAGCCGGTGCGCGGTGTTCTCGTTCCGGCCGCTGCGCTCCGACGACGTCAAGAAGTACCTGCGCCACATCGCCAAGTCGGAGAAGCTCGACATCTCCGACGACGGCATGGAGGCCCTCATCTACGTCGCGCAGGGCGACATGCGCCGCGCCACCAATGCCCTCCAGGTCGCGGCCGCGCTCGGGGGCAAGGTCACCGAGGACACCATCTACAAGTCGACCCAGACCGTGCGGCCCGAGCAGGTCCAGGCGCTCATCAACACCGCCCTCAAGGGCGACTTCTCCAAGTCCCGCAAGCAGCTGGAGGAGCTGCTAATCGAGTACGCGCTCGCGGGCGAGGACCTCGTCAAGCAGGTCCACCGCGCCATCTACGACCTCAACATCAAGGAGCGCGATAAGGTCCGGCTCATCGACAAGACCGGCGAGGCCGAGTTCCGCATGGTCGAGGGGGCCAACCCACGCATCCAGCTCGAGTCGCTTCTGGCGCAGTTCGCGGTCATCGGCGAGGAGATGCTCTGAGCGGCGCGGCGCGCGCGGACCGAAACTGCCATTAGGCATCCATCACGTTGCGTGGCCGTATGGCGACGGGCAATGGCGGGGACGACGCGCGCGGGGGCCTGCTCGACGCGGCCTACGACGTGCTCATGGTCACGTCGGCCCAGTTCTGGATAGTCGCCGCCGCCCCGTTCCTCATCGGTGCCTTCCTCGCGACGCGCGAGATCTGGCCCGACTGGCGCATCATCCTCGGTGTTGTGGTCATCGGCCCCCTGGTGGCGGGCTCGACGCTTGCGTACAACGCCTACACCGACGCGCGCGTCGACATCTTCAACCCGCGCAAGGCGCACCTCGCCTATGTCCGCGGATGGCTCAGCCCCGCGATCGTCCTCAACCTGGCGCGCGGCCTCGCGGGGGCGGGGCTGCTGCTCTCGCTCCTGCTGGGCCCCCAGTTCGCGGTGCTCGTCGCGCTTTGCGTGCTGCTCTCGGTCCTCTACTCGAGCCCCCGCACCAAGCTCAAATCAGTGCCCGGGGGCGACGTGCTGGTGAACATGGTGGGCCTGGGCGCGATCGTCCCCCTGGCGGGCTGGGCCGCAACGGGCGCGGACGTGCGCGACTTCCCCGCGTGGTACCTGCTGCCCATCTTCTTCGCGCTGGGCTCGCTCTACTGCCCCACGCTGGTGCCCGACACAGAGGCCGACCGGCTCGCGGGCGTGAAGACGCTCGCGGTCTCCCTCGGCCCCCGCGCGGTGGCGTGGCTGGGGTTCGCGCTCCTCGCGCTGTCCATCGCGACCAACGTCTCCTGCGGCCTGCGTGGCTACGTCCTCTCGCAGGGGCTTGTGATGCGCGTGTGGCCGGTGTACGCCGCGCAGCTCGCGCTCTACCTCCATTACGGGCGCGATATCTCATACGGCGGCATGCTCGCGACCATCGGGACGCAGTGCATCGCCCACGGTGTGGGCGTGGGGTTCATGGTGTACGCGCTCGGCGGCTGGTGGACGGTGTGAGAGGGGGTGCTCCCCTCCCGACGGGAGCAACGAATCGCTCACCCCCCATTGCAGCGCCGCGTCCGCATCACGCGCCGCCGTGCCGGGGCCTGTAGAGCAGCACGGTGTGCCCCCGCCGCTCGACGAGCTCGGCCCCTACCGCGGCTGCCAGGCTCTCCGCGAGCCAGTCCTCGCCGTGGCGCCCCTCGGCCGCCGCGGCGCGCTGGAGCCGCACCTTCACGAGCTCCGACCGCTTGAGCTGGTCGCGCAGCTCGTCGAGGACGCTCGCCTCCAGACCCCTCCTGCCGACCTCGACCACAGGCTTGAGGTGCTGGCCCTCTGCCCGGAGGCGCCGCCTCGTCTCGGGGTCGGTCATGCCCCTGCCTCCCCTTCGGGTGTCTCGCCCCGCCGTGCGGGTCGAGCCCCCTGCCCGTCCTTGGCCGCCCTCTCCCTTGCCGCCCGCTCCTTGGCCTGCCGGGGGGCGAGGGGTATCCTGGTCACGTGCCCGCATCTCAGGCACGTGATGCTCGCGCGCCCCCGGTTGAGCCGCACCCGGGAGGTCGTGCCCGGGAGCAGGTAGCCGTGGCAGCCCCTGCACGCGCGCCGGCGCATGTGGGCCGGGAGGGGCGCGTTGTACCGCATCCCGACCTGGCGCGCCAGCGCGACGTACCTGTCCGCGAGGTCCATGCGGCCGCGGCGCGCGGCGCGCTCGGCCTCCCCGAACAGGAGGGCGATGCGCTCCTCTGCGATGTCGACCATCGCCTTGGTCCTGCGGCCCCTGCCACGTCGGGTCACGGGCGGGCCAAGGGCCCCCTCCGTAGATGAAGGTTTTGGGGGGGTCGCGAAGGTTCCATTTCTTCTCGGCCCAACGGGGAGCGATGGTGCGGCCAGTGCGCACGGGGAGGGCCCTCGCGGGGCCCGGGACGGCCTCTCAGGACCAGCGTCTGATGGGGAAAGCCATAAATAAAGCCCCTCAGCTATCCAGACGTCACCCCATGCGGTCCTTGGTTGTCTCCGTGATGGTCGTGCTGCTGCTGCTCGCCTCCCAGCCCGCGCCCTGGGCGGCCGCGGCCGCCCCCGACCCGGATGCGGATGCGGGCACGGACGCCCCCTGGTGGACCGCCTGGGGCGGGGACGCGGACCGAAACGGCGTGCACGACTCGCTCGAGAGGCGCGCGGACGAGGCGCTCGCGGCGGACCCGGCCGCGCGGCTGGACATCGTGGTCGACTTCCCCCGCGACGTGCGCGGCGCTGACGTGTCGCACCTCGAGTCGCTGGGGCTCGAGGTGACCTTCGTCTCGCGCCACGTGGACGCGGTGCTGGGCTCGGCCCCCGCCGCCGCGGTGCGCGCCCTCCGCGCCGTACCGGGCGTTGTCATGCTCGAGGCGCAGGGCGTGGGCGTGCCCCTGCTGCAGACCGCGATCCCCTCCATCGGCCTCGACAAGTCCCATGCCGACCTCGGCTTCACGGGCAGGGACGTGACCGTGGCGGTGCTCGACACGGGCGTCAGGGCGAGCCACGTGTCGCTCGACGACCTCGACGACCACACGGAGACCAGCGATCCCAAGCTCGTCGTGTTCTACGACGCGTTCGCGAACCAGACCGGGCTGGCCTTCGACGGCGGCATGCACGGGACCTGGACGGCCGGCATCGCCGTCGGCACCGGCGGCGGGACGAGGAACGTGGGCGCCGCGCCCCACGCTCGCCTCGTGGGCGTGCGCATCGGCACCGAGGGCGGCTTCCCAGAGGACACGGCGCTGCGCGGGATGGAGTGGGTCATCGACCACAAATCCGAGTACAACATCTCCGTCATGAGCTGCTCGTGGGGCATCCTGCTCGGGGGGCCCAACGACCACAACGGCAACTCCGCGATATCGCGCATGGCCGACGAGGCCGTGAGGGCGGGCATCAACGTCGTCGTCGCCGGTGGCAACACCGCGCTCTCGGCCACGGTCACCGCGCCCGGCGACGCGGAGCTCGTCGTCACCGTGGGCTCCGTCAGCGATTCGCACGTCCTTTCCAGCTTCAGCTCCGAGGGGCCGACCGCGGACGGGCGCATCAAGCCCGACGTGTGCGCGCCCGGGGAGAGCATCACCGCCCCGAACTCGGCCGACGACGCCTCCTGGTACACCGGCGATGGCACCTCCGCCTCCGCCCCGCTCGTCGCGGGGCTCATCGCGTGCATGCTCGAGGCCAACGGCGCGCTAACGCCCGCGGACGTCAAGCAGATCCTCCACGAGACCTCCGAGCACAACACCGCGCTCTCGCCCAAGTACATCATCACGCCCAACAACGGCTATGGCTGGGGAGTGGTGGACGCCGAGGGCGCGGTGATGCGGGCGCGCGACCTGCGCAAGACCAGCATCGCGCTCCCCTCCGGCGTCGGGGCCGGCGACAGCGTCCAGGTCACAGTGCGCGGGAACTACACCCGCACACAGTACACCGACAGGGGCCAGGACGGCCGCAGCCCGCTCGGCGACGACACCATGGACCTCGAGGCCTTCCTCCCGGCCGACTGGGACCGGCCCTCGGGCGTCTCGTACACGATGGAGGACGGGCTGCGCGCGACCGTCGTGCCCGACCCTGTCACCCAGACGGGGGACTCGTGGCGTCTGCACGCGACGTTCATGGTGCGCCAGGACGTCTCGCAGCCGACGACAGCGACGCCGACCATCACCTTCACGACCGCGACGCCGCTCAGCGCCGAGGGGCGCGCCTACGACCTCTCCGCGTGGCTGCTCCTCAACGGCATGGACGGCCAGTGGCGCAACGTCACCGTCGCCGTCGGCGGCAACGTGCCGCCCACCATCGAGCTGCTCGCGCCCGCCTCGGCCGGGCAGGTCGCCGACGAGGTCCTGGAGGTCCAATGGACCGACAGCGACCCGGACTCGGACGCGGCCATCTCGCTGTGGTCCGACACCGACACGGACCCCGCATCCGGCCTCGCGCTCATCACTGACGCCCTCACCGAGGACCCCGAGGGCGCGGGCGACGCGTACACGTGGGACACGTCCTCCCTCGTGGACGGCTCGACCTACTACGTCCGCGGCGTCATCGACGACGGCGTGAACCCTCCCGCCGAATCGTACAGCCCCGGGGCCGTGACCGTCCGCCATACAGGGGGCGCGGCGCCCACGGTCGAGGTGCTCGAGCCCGACGGCAGCGGCGACGAGGCCGACGCCTCCTTTGTCATCCAGTGGTCGGCGCGCGACCCCGACTCGGTCGCGACCGTGGACCTCTACTGGGACATCGATGCCTCGGGCTACGACGGCGCGGTCATCGCGCGCGGGCTGCAGGAGCAGGACGGGTTCTCGCAGTACGTGTGGGACACCACGGCGATGCCCGACGGGGCAATGCGTTGGGTCTACGCCATCGCCTCCGATGGCACGCACACGCCGGCGAGGGCCTACTCGAGGGGCCCCGTCACCATCGTGCACGTGGGCGGTCCCGAGGTTGTGAGCACCTCGCCCACCGGCGTGGACGTCGAGCTGGACGAACCGGTCCGCGTGGCCTTCGACCGGCAGATGGACACCGCCTCGGTGGAGAGCGCCCTGTCGGTATCCCCCCCGAGGCCCGGCGTCACCACCTGGGTTGGCTACACGATGCGCTACGACCCGACGGGCGGCTGGGAACCGTCCACGGCCTACACCGTCACGGTCGGGGGCGAG
>Ga0316622_100004692_pt1 | contig 10080 bp, 9 predicted proteins | sample OWC_Aug_OW2_C1_D_FD_207646 | JGI IMG/M metagenome (GOLD analysis project Ga0316622, IMG submission 207646) | Wetland soil microbial communities from Old Woman Creek delta, Ohio, United States - OWC_Aug_OW2_C1_D5_C | ecosystem: Environmental > Terrestrial > Soil > Wetlands | place: USA: Ohio... | reverse complement strand
CGTGATATATTTTCCGTCGACGGCAGAAAGCGCGTTCCGCTGCAGAGAACGCGCTTTTTCTTTGCCCATTGTCCGTTCGTCCCTGAGTTCCTGCCCGTGCGGTTGATGGGCCCTTCAGGATCCGGAGGAGAGACGCAGAGGATTGATCAGGTGCTGGAGGGGGCAGGGCAGGTCCCGACTCACACCTTCAGGAGCTCTGGGTTCGTGTGGGGGATGAAGACCGCACCCATGAACTCCTTCATGAACTCCGGGTCGTCATGCATGTGCTTGTAGGTGATCCGCTCGACCAGATTGTCCGCGGTTTCAGCGAGCTCTGCGTCGGCCAGCAGCATGCGGCAACCGGCAAGCGACGTGTTCCCCATCGGCTTCACGATTTCCCCGGACCATGCCGGCACCATCCCGATGCCCGCAGCCTTCACGACGTTGATGCCCGTACCCAGCGCACCGGCAATGAAGACGTTCTGCACGTCGCGGAAGGAGATCCCCACCGAACGGGTGAGCGTGAGCAGGAGGGTGAACATCGCGGCCTTGGACCGCAGGAAGTTCTGGATCTCCCCCTGGGTGATGAAGAGCGCGTCCGCGCAATCGCAGTTGATGGAGAACGCCTTCTCGCCGTCGATCTCGATGATGTGCCGCTTGCCGGTAAGCGCGCCGGTCTGGTCGATGATGCCAGCCTGAAAGAGTTCGTACAGCAGGCTCACCATACCGGACCCGCAGATGCCCTCGGGCTTCCCCTGGTCGAAGGTCTTGCAGGATATGCAGTCGCCCTTGACCTCGATGTCGTAGACGATGCCCCTCTTCGCGCGCTTTCCGATGCGCGATATGCCTTCCTCCAGCGCCGGCCCCGCAGCACCGGCGCCCACGATCATCCATTCGCGGTTCCCGATCACGACCTCGGCATTCGTGCCGACATCCACGAGGATGGATATCTGCTCTGACTCGTGCAAGCTGGTCGCAATGATGCCCGCGGTGATGTCCCCGCCCACGTAGCTCCCGGCGTTCGGAAAGACGAAGACCGGCGCCGCCGGGTTGATGTCCATGTCCAGCTCCGGGGCGGTCAGAAATCCCGGTGTCTTGACGACAGGCACCCAGGGCGCAACGGGGATCGTCGATATGTCGAGGCCGAGGAAGAAATGGGTCATCGCGGTGTTGCCCGCCGCGACGAGGGCGTGGATATCCTCGCTGCTGATGGCCGCATCCCGGCAGATGTCCGCGATCAGCGCATTGACGCCGTTCAGCAGGGAGCGTTCCACCTCGTCCCTGCTCCTGCTCATGGCATGGTGGAGCCGGGTCAGGATATCGCTGCCGAACTCGATCTGCGGGTTCTCGATCGAACGAGTCAGGACGTCCCGTTTCGCGATGTTGTCGTAGAGGAGGGCGACAAGGTTGGTGGTTCCGAGGTCGAGGGCGAGGGAATAGGACTGCCGGCGGTCCAGAGCGACGAGCCGGTGGACTTTGCCGGCAGCGGCGACGACGCAGGAAAGCCCGCCACCCCTCCGCAGCCGGTCATGGTTCGAGCGGAGGAGCCGGAGCGGGATCTCCAGGTGCGGCAGACCGAGGCTGTCGCGGAGCCGCTGGTCATGGGCACGACGGTCGGTCTCCGATGGAGGATCGAGCGCGATCGTCCGGTACGTGATAAGGGGCTGCATGGTTCAGTGACCGCTGCGCGGTGAGGAACAATACCACAGGCAAGGGGGATTGGCAAGGAGAGGAGACAGGATTCTCTACCCGGTGCGAGCTTTTCCCCTGGATTCCGGCTCCTGGCTCCTTATCTGAAGCAGAAGGGGTCCTTCTCCGTGAAGATGTCCAGCCCGCTGCTCTTGGTGACGGCCAGGCAGCCGCCGCAGGCCACCCGGACCGGGCAGCCCTTGCACGCGGCAGGTCCGAGCCGGTATTTCCGGGAGAGATCGGAGTCATAGATATCGGCCAGGCTCTTCTCCCGGATGTTCCCGAGGGGCGAGGGCAGCTTGCGGCAGGCATGGACCTCGCCATCGGCGAGCAGCGTGACGAAGTTGAACGCGGCGCCGCATCCGTACCCTGCGCAGCCGCCGAAGAGGTCGGCGCCCCGCTCGTGCAGCAGAATGTTGATGAGGTTGTCCTTGTAGCCCATGACCGGGTTCGAACCGGCCGCCTTGACATAGTCCTCAAGGAACTGCCGGTATCGAGCACGGTCTGCCATTGCCAGGTTCGCGCCCTCGCCGAAGAGGGCGAGGCGGTTGAAGTGGAAAGCATCCGTCCGGTCGCGAAGCAGTTCGGCCAGCGGGAGCACCTGGTCCCTGTTCGCCGCGGTGAGCGTCAGCATGACCATGGAGGATACCTGAAGCTCCCGCAGGACGCCGAGGAAGGTCATGATGCGGTCGAAGTGGCCGGCGCCGCGGATGCTGTCGTTGTGCTCCTGCAGTCCCTCGAGGCTCACCTGGAAGAAGGCGGGCAGGGCGATGTCGACGATCCGGGCGATGCGCTCCTTCGGCGCCGGGTTCCCGAGGATGGCCGTGCTGAAGTTGCGCTCCACGGCGGCGCGGTAGATGTCGTCGAACCGCGGGTGGAGGAGCGGGTTCCCGCCGGTAAAGGACACCGCGCCCTGCACGTTCCGGTCCCTGCAGAAGGCGCGCAGGTCGTCGAGGACCCGGACTGCCTCGTCGTAAGAGAGCGGCGAACGGTCGCTGCGGTCGTAGCAGTGCTTGCAGTGGAGGTCGCAGACCTGGGTTACATGCCACTGCAGGGTGAAGGACGGCGTGGCGAGAAACTCCTCATCGCCCGGCCGAACCGCGGTGAAGACAGAGAGGTCCCTGCGGAGCTGAGATGGGGGAGAGAGCAGCAGCCCCTGCCGCACGGTCCGGTCGATGGCCGCTTCGACCGCGCTGACGGGAAGTTTGCCCGCGGCGGCGACGGCCTCGGCCGGGATCGACTCGGCCACCATCTTGAGGACCAACAGGTCCTCGTTCGCTGCGGCGCGGGCGCGGGGAGCGCGGTCGGCCGGGTGGACCCACAGGAGGACCTGCTCGGTCCCCTTGACGGGTGCGCCGGCGCCGCTGTTCTCATGCAGGAGGGCGGACAGCCCCTGCCAGGGCAGCTCCATGATCATGAGCGTCGGATTGAGGCAGAGCGCATCGACGGCATCGGGCAGGGAGGCGGCATGCCCTCGCAGTGTCTCAAAGGCCTGCCGCAGCCGCTCGAGGTCGCTCCCATATTCGGGATGTTGGGACTGTTGATCAGCTGTCTGCATGCGAGCGCCCGGATTCTGATGGTGGTGAGGGACAGGAAATTATAATCCCGGGCAGGATCGATGTCCATACCCGGGATCCAAGAAGACATGAGAGAACTGCTGCTCTGTTCGGGACTGATGATGAGGGGTGACGCTCTCTAGTGCGACCGCACTATTATTTGGATCCGCCTCAAGAGCTCTTGGGCGTCTCCTTCTTGGTGCCGCCTCAACCGCTCTTTGCCGGCGCCGTCTTCGACGGTTCCGTCTTCAGCGCGCTTTCGGTCGGGGCCGTTTTGGGTGTTCCTTCGGTCTTTCCACCTGCTGCCGGCGTTTCCGCCGCCATCAGACTGGTGCCCGCCAGCAGTCCGGCGATGCCGAGCCCTGCCAGGTACTTCGTGAGATCCTTTGGGTCCATGGATTGTTCACCTCCTTTCCTGGTCCGAGCTTGTATTGTATTCCATTGGTAAATGCGATGGGAAAGCGGAATTGCTATCGGTGATAGTAGCAGTATGCTGGGTGGGTGTCAAGGGAATAGGCCGGGCCGGAGGATCATTTTCGGGTTTGTGGACGGTGATTGGAAGAGATGGGGCCGGTGAGGTTCCCGCAGCCCTGGAACCGCAGATGGAGCTGAAAAAAGAAACCCGCGCAGGAACTGCCATCCCGCCCGGGATAGGGGTAACACTTCTTTCCCGGTCCGGATATCCGGCCCGGGGGCGCATGATGATGCGCCGGTATAGCCATGGTGTGCTGGATAGTGCGACCGCACTATTATTTGGTGCCGCTTTCGCTGCCCTTGTCAGGGCTTTGCTGAGCGTCACTCTTCATGCCGCCTCAGCTGCTTTTTGCGTCACCCTTCTTGCCACCTCAGGCCGATGAGCACCCGCCCGCCATCAGGCTGGTGCCCGCCAGGAGTCCGGCGATGCCGAGCCCTGCCAGGAATTTCTTGAGTTCCTGTGCGTTCATGGTTCACCTCCTTTCCCGCATGACGATGAGCTATTGATGAATACGATAGAATAACGATAAATGGATAGGAAAATCCTAACAGCACTTCTCCCCGATGTCAAGGGCGGTCGGAGGGGAGAGCGGCGAGGATGTCCTGAGTTTTCCTGTATTCCCGCGATACCCGGGAGCGGTATAATGTCCCATGAAAAAGATACTTCCATTCATGCTCGCAGTTCTGGTCCTGGGGGGGGCAGCCATGGTCGAAGGTAACCGGGAGGGACAGGCCGCGGTCCCGACGTACGGCAGGACGGAGAAGGCGACCTTTGCCGGAGGATGCTTCTGGTGCATGGAGCCGCCCTTCGAGAAGCTCAAGGGGGTGCTCTCGGTAACGTCGGGGTACACGGGAGGCCATAGGTCGAATCCGACGTACGAGGAGGTATCCGCGGGCAGGACCGGCCATGCCGAGGCGGTGGAGGTCCTGTACGACCCGTCGCAGATCACCTATACCCAGCTCCTGGACGTGTTCTGGCGCAATATTGATCCGACCACGAAGGACCGGCAGTTCGTCGACACGGGCAGCCAGTACCGCACCGCCGTCTTTTACCACAACGAGGAGCAGCGCCGTCTGGCCGAGGAATCGAAGAAGAAGCTCGAAGCTTCCGGCAGGTTCGGCAAGCCCCTGGTGACCGAGATCGTCCCGGCGGGGAAGTTCTTCCCTGCCGAGGAATACCACCAGGACTACTATAACAAGAGCGCGACGCGATACAAGTTCTACCGGTTCAATTCGGGGCGTGATCAATACCTCGACCGCATCTGGGGCAAGGACCGGGAACACTAGGAGTGGCTGGCCCGGTATCGGCGGAAGGCCGACGGGTCGAAAAAAGACGAGATTTTTCCCCTCGTAAGGTGTATTATAATGCTGCCTGTCGGGAAAAGAGGCGCTCCGGCAGGTTTTTGTATTCGCCCTTCTCGAGCAGACCACCCCGCACGTCCACAGGACAGGATAGGATATCAGGGTTCAAAGGAGGATGCTATGTCGGAACGGTATTCCGCAGGTGATCCCATTGTTTCCTATTGTACGAAATGCAAGCTGAGCCTCGACCATCTCATCTCGACGGTGGACGGGGATTGCATCGGGAAGGTACGGTGCAGGTCCTGCGGTGGCGTCCACAAGTACCGGGACCCGGCGACGGTGAAGCCCACCCGCCCGCGCAAGACGGCGGTCGTGCCCATGATGGTCCTGTGGCAGGCCTACATGTCCAAGGCCCGCGGCAAGGAACTGGTCTATAATGTGACCGGTCGGTACCGCGTGGGGGACATCGTGGTCCATGACAAGTTCGGGAAGGGCGTGGTGCGGAAGCTTTCCCTGAACAAGTGTCATGTCGTGTTCCAGGACAAGGAACGGCTCATGGCATCGGCGAACTGAATCCGCCGCTCCTGCTGCTCACCCGGGCCTGACCGCAAGGTCGGGCCTTTTTGTTCTCCGGCAGGAGCCGCTTGGGCATCCTGCATCGATATGCTATAATCCCTTCCCGTCATGCTCTTCTCCGCCGCCACCATATTCCTGAGCGCCTTTCTGCTGTTCCAGATCCAGCCCATGATCGCGAAGATGATCCTGCCATGGTTCGGGGGATCGGCGGCGGTCTGGATCACGGCCATGCTGTTCTTTCAGACGGCGCTCCTGGCAGGGTACCTCTACGCGCACTGGTCCATCCGCACGCTCTCGTCCCGGGGCCAGGCCGTGCTTCACGGAGTGCTGCTGTTCGCCAGCCTCGCCGCGCTGCCCGTCGCTCCTGCCGCGTCGTGGAAGCCGGCGGGCAGCGAGGAGCCGATCTCCCGCATTCTCGGCATTCTGTCCGTCTCGATCGGACTGCCCTATTTTCTGCTCTCGAGCACGAGCCCCCTCATCCAGGCGTGGCAGGCCCGGTCCCATCAGGGGGCGCTGCCCTACCGGCTGTTCGCGCTATCGAACCTTGCTTCGCTGTTCGGCCTCCTTGCCTATCCGTTCTTGATCGAACCGCACGCAACGCTGCGGCAGCAGTCCTGGGGATGGTCGGCGGCCTACGGGATGTTCGTGCTCCTTATGGCCGCTGTCGCCCTCCGCACCGGAAGGGGTGCGGCTCCGTCGGCGTGCATCGCTCCCGCCGCGGCAGGGCCGGACGCCACCTGCGGTCCGCCGCGTCTTCGGGAGCAGGTCCTCTGGCTGCTCCTGGCCGCCGGCGCCTCCACGATGCTCCTGGCGGTCACGAACCACCTCACGCAGAACGTGGCCTCGATCCCGTTCCTGTGGGTCCTTCCGCTCGGGCTTTACCTGCTTTCCTTCATCATCACCTTCGACCATGAGCGGCTTTACCACCGGCCGACGTTCATCTGGCTGATGGTCGTCGCGCTGCTCCTGATGGCCTACGGCCTCACCGCCTGGAACTCGCGAACGAGCCTGCGCCTGGTCATCCCCGCTTTCTCCGCGGGCTTGTTCGTCGTCTGCATGTTCTGCCACGGCGAACTGGTGAAGCGAAAGCCCGCTCCGCGGCATCTGACGTCGTTCTACCTCATGCTGTCGCTGGGCGGCGCGGTCGGAGGGGTGCTGGTAGGGCTCCTGGCGCCCCTGTTCCTGCGGGGATACTACGAACTGCCACTCGCGCTGATGGCCGTCACCGCACTGCTGCTCGCGCTGCTCGACTACCGCGCCTGGGGGATGCAGGTGGTCGCCGGCTGGACCGCTGCGGTATGCGTGTTCGTCCTCGGCGGGAGCTACCTGGAGCTGTACGAGAAGTCGTCGCGGATGACCGTCAGGAACTTCTACGGCGGTCTGCGCGTCCATGAATACGCCAAGGACACGGACGACGAGGCACGGGCGCTCGTCCACGGCATGGTGAACCACGGCATGCAGTTCACGGAGCCGGAACGGCGCCGCGAGCACATCACCTACTACGGGCCCGGATCGGGCATCTCGCTTGCCATTACCGCGCAGCGAAAACCGGGCCTGCGGGTGGGGGTCCTGGGGCTGGGCGCAGGGTCGCTTGCGGCGTACTCCGAACGGCCGGATGTGTTCCGCTTCTACGAGATCAATCCCCTGGTCGAGCAGATCGCCCGGAAGGAGTTCTTCTATCTGTCCGAGGCACGCGGGACCATGGAGGTCGTGCTGGGCGACGGCCGCCTGTCGCTGGAGCGCGAACCCGGCCAGCGGTTCGATATTCTCGCTGCCGATGCGTTCTCGGGCGATGCCATCCCCATGCACCTGATCACGAAGCAGGCGCTGGAGCTCTACTTCCGGCATCTGGCGCCCGCGGGGACCCTCGCCCTCAACATCACGAACGCCCACCTGGACATGGCGCCCGTGGTGGCTGCCCTGGCGAACGCCCTCGGCAAGCACGCGGTGATCGTGCAGAACGGCATGGATGCCGGGCGCCGGGTCTTCCACTCACGCTGGGCGCTTCTTTCCTCCCAGCCGTTCCCTCCCGTCATCCTCGCAGCCGCCGAGGAACCGGCCTCCCGTTCGGAACTCCGCGTCTGGACCGACGATTACAGCAACCTGTTCCAGATCCTGAAATAGAAATAGAACGCTCCGCATGGGGCGGGAATGCGTGGGACCGCAGGATGCATCTTCCTACGGCAAGCGCCGGTCGCAGGGACGTGTGGAACGACGAGTTCGAAGCGTTCCGACCGGATGATGTGCGCCGGGCCGGACCGTCGCGCATGAGCGGTCTGACCAGAGGGCACCCCGTCGATCGATATCAGAAAAGGGCACTCCCGGGAGAGGAGTGCCCTTCGCATAGCTGCGGGAGATCAGGTCGGGTTCATTCCTTCGTCGGTTTGTGCCAGACAAGGAACGGACAAAGCTTGCACATGTTGAATCCCGGGTAGGTCTCTCCGGTGCGGGGGAATGACACACCGCCGTCCCGCACCGTGCGCTGGAGCATCCAGCGCACGGTCGGCTCGAGCTGGTCTCCGGGCCAGATCCAGTTGATCTCTCCCTGCTCCGTCTTGCCGGCAGTATAGCTCCCGCTGCACATGGGCGTGATGTTCGGCTTCCTCGAAAGGAACACGGCGGCCACCCCGTGGCAGGCCGAACTGTTCATCGTCATGTTCATCTCGAAGGGGAAGATATCGTGGGCGGTGGACCAGTCGTTCCCCAGATGGTAGGCCTGGAGCACATCGCTCATGCCGTGGATCACATCGGGTTTGAAGGTCGCCTTGTGGAGCGGTGCCGTGGCGAAGGCCAGGAGACCCTTCGGGAGCCGCTTCTTCGATTTGACGATCCGTTCCGCCTGGGCCATGTCCTTGGCGTACTTCAAGTGGCTTTTGACCTCGCCTTCATCGAAATCCTTCCAGCCCCAGACGAACTGAGCGTTCGTGCAGCCCACGCCCTTGGCCCCGCCCAGCAGGATGTCGCCGCGCTGGCGCGAGGCGGCCAGGTAATGGCAGAAGGTGAAGGGATGGGCCGAGACCTTGTAGTCGTTGGTCTTCTTGAACTCGTCCAGCTCCGCCTGATCGTAGAAATACTTTACTGCCACCGGATAGTATTTCATCCGAAGGAGGTTTCTGAGCGCGAGGACGAGGTCAGCGTTCGACAGAGTGTTCTTTTCCAACATGCTCTTTGCAAAGGCCACATCGTCCAGCATCATCAATGAATCGATCATTGGTGTAACTCCTCTCGTTCCCGCTCTCTGCAGGGTCGTTCCTACCACAATCCCAGGAGCTGGGTCGCCAGAACGAGCAGCAGCACCACGGCGACGCGCTTTACCCAGACGGGGCTGATGCGCTTCGCGATCTGGGGTCCGAGGTAGCCGCCGATGATGGCCGCTACGGCCATGATGGCGAAGAGCTTGTAGTCCACGGTCTCGAAAAAGATGTTCTTGCTCGTAGCCATGAGGGTGTTGAAGAAGATGGCAAGCAGCGAGCTCCCGACGACCACATAGATGGGAAGACCCATGATGACCGTCATGAGCGGTACCATGAAGGGGCCGCCGCCGAAACCGAACATGGAAGACGCGATCGCGATGATGAAGGCGCCGATCACGCCGATGACGGGATTTGCCTTGATGTCCTGTCCGCAAAAATGGATGTTCATGTGATGCCCCTCCTTAGGATTTTTTGATCTCGCACTGGCCCTGTTCGGCCTGTTTCTTCAGGTGCTTGAGGATCTCCTGTTCCTGCTTGTTCTTGGCGACCTGAGCAGGAAGCGTCTGCCAGAACATAAGGCCGGCCAGGATGATCAGCACGATGCCGAAGAGGCTCTTGAACTGGGTGAGCGATATCAGCTGCGTGAGCACCGGGCCGATGAACCCGCCGGCCAGCATGGCGACGCCCATCACGAGTCCGAGCTTCCAGCTGATGAACTTGATCTTGTTGTAGTTATAGATACCCGACGCTTGCGAGAAGAGCACCGTCGGGAGGACGGTCCCGGCGACAATGGCGTGCGGGAGGCCGTAGATCCAGAGCAGGAGCGGCGTGAGGATGAAGCCGCCGCCGGCGCCCATCAGCACGCCGAGCATGGTAACGACAAGCGCAAGCAGGAAGGGGCCGAAGATGTTCGTGGCCATGCCTGCGCGCTCGAAATACCAGGTTCCCGCAGGCAGCGTCACCGTGAACGAGGCTGATGCCTTTCGGTCCTTGTCCTGGAATGCTGTTACGGTATAGGTGCCGTCGGCGGTGCCTTTTGGCAGCTTCAGGGTGGCCTCAAAGGCGCCGTCCGGTGCTATTGTGATGGCAGGTTTCAGCAGCGCGCCGGGAGACCGGAAGCGGGTCTTATAGAGCGGCAAGGTGGCCTTCAGGCTTCCCTTGTCGTCCAGCGCTTCCATCGGCGTGCCGCGCGAACCGGTGATCACGGCGATGATCGATGTCTTTCTGCGCTCGACCTTGGCGGCTGCCGGCCTGAGTGCGGTCGGATCGATCCCCAAGTCCTTCAAAGCGCCGGAGTAGCTCCAGTCGTC
>Ga0316622_100004691_pt1 | contig 10080 bp, 11 predicted proteins | sample OWC_Aug_OW2_C1_D_FD_207646 | JGI IMG/M metagenome (GOLD analysis project Ga0316622, IMG submission 207646) | Wetland soil microbial communities from Old Woman Creek delta, Ohio, United States - OWC_Aug_OW2_C1_D5_C | ecosystem: Environmental > Terrestrial > Soil > Wetlands | place: USA: Ohio... | reverse complement strand
TCCTGACCGTAATCAGATTCAGCTGAGCGGCGGTACTTCCGCTAGGGCTGGGGACTTCCCCAACAGATGGTAATCATTGCTGGTGAATATCCAGCATCACCCATTCCAGTGAACAACATGTTCCTTACGTCTGTTCTGATAGAAGGGTGCCGGCAATCGATATGTTCTCCCGCTCGAGTTCGTGGATGAGGATGATGACACGCTCCAAAGGAACCCCGAGCACCTCCTTCACGGTGGCTGCAATCTGCTCGGTCAGCTGCTTTTTCTGATCGTTACTTCTTCCTTTCGCTATCGTGATGGTCACAACAGGCATACCTTCCCTGTTGGCCGTTGAAGAAAAGATAGATACCGTTCTTATCCGATATCCCGTGCCACCCCTGACTCCCGGGCAGCGTTGCTTACCGCGGTGGCAACCACCTTCACCACGCTTCTGTCGAGGACCGGGGGCATGATATGCTCCCGTGCGGGTCTCTTCACATACCCTGCAAGAGCGTGGGCAGCTGCCACCTTCATCTCGTCGTTGATCTTCCTGGCGTGAGTGTCAAGTGCCCCGCGAAACACGCCAGGGAACGCGAGGGCATTATTGATCTGGTTGGGATAATCGGATCGGCCGGTGCCCACAATCGCGGCACCCGCAGCCTTTGCCATATCGGGCATGATCTCAGGGACAGGGTTTGCCATGGCAAAGACGATCGGGTCATCGTTCATCGACCGGATCATATCCCCCTTCACAAGGCCGGGAGCTGACACGCCGATGAAGACATCCGCACCCTCCAGGGCTTCTGCAAGCCCTCCCGTCCTTCCCGCATGGTTGGTCTCGTCAGCGATGATGAACTTGTACTTGTTTGCATAGAGCCCTTTCCGGTTCCTGTGGATGATCCCCTGGGTATCACAGACAATGATATCACGGACCCTCTGGCAGACGTCCGGGCTGTACCCGATGCACCGGAGGAGGCGGACGATAGCGTAACCGGCAGCCCCAGCCCCGCTGACCACGATATTCAGGTCTTCAAATTCCTTCCCGAGTACCAGGCAGGAGTTGAGGAGTGCTGCAAGCACAGTGATAGCAGTCCCATGCTGGTCATCATGCATGACCGGGATGCCGATCTCCTGGAGGGCTTCTTCCACCTCGAAACATTTGGGGGCGGCAATATCCTCGAGGTTGATTCCCCCAAAGACAGGGGCGATATTTTTCACCTCATCGATGAAATCGGTGTGGTAACTCTCGAAACAGATGGGAAATGCATCGATCCCGGCAAATTTCTTGAAGAGAAGCGCTTTTCCCTCCATGACCGGTATCGCAGCATACCCCCCGATGTTACCGAGCCCGAGGACTGCGGAGCCATCGGTTACGATCGCCACCGTATTTGCCTTCATCGTGTAGCGGTACGCGAGATCTCTGTCTTGTGCGATCACCCGGCAGACCTCTGCGACGCCGGGAGTATATGCCCGTGCAAGATCCCTCCTCGTCTCGAGCGGAACCTTGGGATGGAGTTCTATCTTTCCCTGGTACCGGGCATGGAGCTCAAGCGCCTCATGGTACAGTTTCCTTGTCTCGTCCTCATCACCCATCGTGTTCACCACCCATATCCCATTATGTCCCATGAGTGCATCAGCGCCGTGAGCATAAAAATCCTGCCGGTCACATGCCACCAGATACCGAGGTTTATTCTTGGAGAGCGCCTCAGAGTAATGCCGGTTTAGCATGAATTCAAGCAGAGCAGCCTTTCTCATCCTCCTCGTCCTTACCGCATTCTGCCTTCTCGCGGGATGCAGCACGGACACCGGATCCACCAAGGGATCAACTATCCCTGCCGGCCAGTCCGAGACTGCGACAGTAACGAGGACAGTCGATGGCGATACGGTCCATCTCTTCTTTTCAGACGGGAGAACCGGGACACTCCGTATCCTCGGCATCGACACCCCTGAAGTGACCCCGGAGGGGAACGATCCCGGGAAATTCAAGGGGATCACGGACCTGGAGTACCTCTCGCTATGGGGGGAGGAGGCTGCGTCCTACACCCGTGAGAAGCTCAACGGGAAGGAGGTTACGATCTATTATGATCCTGCCGCGGGAAGCCGGGATACGTACGGGCGGCTGCTTGCCACGGTCATCCTCCCGGATGGCACCAACCATGGCGAAGACCTCATCAGGCGGGGGCTTGCACGGGTGTTCACCCCTGAGACGTTTGCCCTGAAGGATCACTATCTCTCGGTCCAGGATGAGGCCATGGGTGCCCGGAGCGGTATCTGGAGCAGCGTTGCACCCGGGATGGACGGGGCCGGACAGGTCGCGATTGTATCGGTTCACTACAATGCTGCCGGTGACGATGCTGCGAACCTGAACGATGAGTATATCACGATCCGGAACGGAGGCACGGTACCTGCAGACCTCACGTCCTGGCATATCAGCGATTCTGACAGCTTCTCCTACACCCTCCCCGCCGGAACCCTTTCTCCGGGCGACGTCATGAGGATCCATGTCGGGGACGGGACGGCATCAACAGGGGAGTTCTTCATGGGTCTCGATACCCCGGTGCTCAACAATGACGGGGATTCCGTGATCCTTATTGACAGGAAAGGAACGGTCGTCTCATCCTTCACATGGGGCTGACGATACGGGGAACCATCGGTGTGCAGAGATCACACACACGGGCAACCTGTCTCGCACAGGTGTGCATGATCCTTTGCCCGCAGGGGCGTGAGGAGGATCCTGCGTGATCCCTCTTCTGTTTTATTTCGCCGCCTGTTCCAGCGCAAACGAGATCTCTTCCCAGGCTTTCGCAAGCAGCCTCCGGTAGTACCCCAGGTCAAAGCGCTTCGCGAGCCAGTCCAGTTCAACGGACCAGGTCCTGGCATCGGTCACCACGTACCCGATCTCCATGCCCGGTTCGACCCTGATCCCTGCGGCGCTGCATGCCGCAACGGCCGATGCCTCGGGGCAGCTCCGCGAGTAGGTGAGCCGGCTCACCTGCCGCCGGACGGCCAGGGATGAAGGGGTGGCACCGGGGAGCCCGGATTGCGCCTCCCGGTACAGCTCCCTGACCTCCTCCCCGCATGATGCCAGTTCAGCCCTTGTTTGTGCCTTTTTCATCACCGAGAGCATGGACTCCTGCATCTCCCTGACATAGGGCGGGGTATCACCGCGTCGTGCCATGATCCCGCGGACCTTCAGGTCGCCCGTGCTGAGGCGCCCAAAGTACCGGTTGTAGGCACCATACCCGTCGGACATGGGGAGAAAGACGATCCAGTCATAAAGATCGAGCGTGGTGTGTAGGCCGGTCACTTCCTCTATACGGGTTTTCAGCGCCCCGGCCGGTCTCCCTCTCACCCAGAGGCAGTCCACGATCCCGTGCAGGACGTCAAAGCCCATCTCCTCTGCACACTCCTTTGTCGTGAGCAGGATCTCCCGGGCATGCCAGGTGATCTTCTCGTGCACCTCGATCTGCCCGAACTTTGCATTTTTATACCCGGTATACCCGAAACAGGTCACCAGCATCCACTTCAGGATCGCGTCGATCCCGGCATAGGATGGATCGGCCGCTTTCCGTGCCTTGCTCTCTTTCCGCAGCGCAAGGAGCGGCTCGAGCACCAGGGGCAGGAACCCTTTCTTGTCAGGGTGGGCAAGCGTCTCTGGGGAGAGGTTATACCGCACGATGATGGAGGGATAGAGCGAGGTGAAGTCGATCTCGGACACCTGCTCGTAGAGCCCGGCCACGGGCTGGAACATCATTCCGCCGCGATCGGCTGACTTCAGGTCACAGAACCGGCGCACGGCCTCGGGATCGCTCTTCCGGAACGGAATGGCAATACCCAGCCTCAGCGCCTCGTAGACCTCGTACGCCGAGATCAGGGTCCCGGAAGTAAATCTGGCGGTGAAGTTCGGGGAAAGTCCGGTGATGCGGGCCCCGAGCAGGATCCCGGAAAGGCCACTCTCCCGGTAATGGAAGCTCTGTGTCGTATCGATCAGGATCCTGCCATCAGGGATGAGGGATCCTGCCCGGTACTCGGTCCTCCCGTAGCTCCAGTATGATTTCTCAGTCATCTTCCTGTACCTGCCGCTCCTGCTGAACGGGAGTACGATCCCATCCTTTCGGGCCGCAGAGAGGATGCGGGGCAGCCAGAGGTCAGAGTGGGGGAAGAGCACGACATCAGGGTCGATGGTGTTGATAAGGGCAGCAAGATCGGCAAGGACCACGGGCTCCTCTCCCCTGAGGTACTCATGCCGTTCGTGTACCACCTCAATCGAGCAGACGGGGTTATTTTCGAAGGGGATACCGCTGATATGCACCTCGATGGTTCTGAACGGGAATGAGGGGAGTTGCGGGGAAAACCTGGACGCGGTATCCTCACAGCAGGGGACGAGGCCCTGCGCTGCCAGGTACTGCTGGTCGGGCCGCAGGTCAACATTGTAGAGTTCCGCGGCAAAACCGGTCTGCCGCTCGATCGCCAGGGCAACCTCCCGTCCGGCAGGGACACGGTACCCGTCGCATGGGCCATGCACGGTCCGGAACGTGCACTCCTCTGCCCCGTATGTTGACTCCAGGGCGTCAAGAAGCTCCCAGTGTGCCGGGGGGTCCGGGAGGTACAGATAAAACGAGGGGGTGTACGGCACGGTCCTGTGCCGGGTGGTCCCATCCCGGCCGAGTTCCCAGATCTCCACGGTATCCCGGTAGCAGGTGTCAGTGATCCACATGCCGCTCCTCCGCGGCTTTCAGGATCCCGATGAATGCGGAGAAGAGGGCAGTCTCGAGCGGATCATCAAAGATGTAGAACCCCTCGCTCGCATGCCTTCTTGCCATAGCAACGATCATGAGCGCCGCAATCCCCTCGCCACCGGGGAGTGACCGGGCAGCCTGCTCCCAGTTCCCGGTGATATCCTTCACCCCCATGCGCACGCTCTCAAAGCTCCGCCCCATCAGATCCCCTCCAGCGTGGTCTGGTCGCGGGGAAGTCCGGAGGGGTGCCGCACCCGTCCGCTGCTGCGTGGCATTGGCCGGGGCGGCCAGGCCGGCGCCGAGAGCGAGAAGAACCGGTCTGCCCGATCGGCAAGGAGCGAGAAGGCGGGGTCAGGGGCAGGGGCGTACAGTACGACCGCAGCGTTCTGCCCTGCGCCCTTCAGTGCCTGTGCAACCTGGGCGAGGGCATCCTTCCCGGATCCTTCATACAGCCCCGGGTCATGCTCAACGAAGATGATGGTGTGGTAGGAGTCCCGGAGGATGGTGAGGACCTGAAACGCGGTGAAAGCTCTCCTTACCTCGATAGTCACCGACCTGCGGTTGATCCCGGACAGGAGCCGTGAATAGTTCCCGCTCACGAAGAGAAAGAGGAACCGCCTGAGGACCGGGTTGTCATTGAGCCCGGCAAGCACGAGATCCTCCGGTGCAATGAGTGCCGCAAAGGTCCCTGTGCGCAGGGTGACCGTGGGGTGCAGGTCAAACTCCATTCCAGGTACCCATGCCTTCCCGGCTCCATAAGGGCACAGAGCACGTGGTGCGAAAGTGGTATCGATAGATTCAAGCGTTGGTAAAAGTCCGATTAAAACGGGTGAAATAACGAAAAAGAGCCAATTTTAGAATAATAATCGGGAAGGTCCCTTTGTCTTCCAGAGAATCCGGGAACCCTGGCTGGATACAGATTCCCCCTTTCGGGTAGTCCATCCGTTACGCCTTCGGGCGGAACGTTCGCGAAGGGCAGCGGCCGGCATCGCGGTCGGCAGGGACGCGACCGTTGATGGTGCACTCCCCCTCCTTCCCGTTTTTTGGAGTGTAGAGGAAACAGTCAGCGCAGGTGGGCATGGGAGAGTGGTTCTCCCTCCCATTACTTGGAGCTTTGCCTACAGGAGAGAGGTAGTGAGAAACGCGTAGATGAAAGCGGCGCCGGAAAGGCACATCAGAGGGATGGCTACCTTGTCAGTGATCCCGAGCGTCCTTTCCCGGATCCGGGTTCGGGCCCGGGAACGGTATCCCCTCAGGTCGATAGTCAGGCCAAGGAGGGTGGCCCGTGAAAGCGAGTTTGAGACCAGCGGGACCATGATCGGGGCCACGCTCTTGATCCGTCCTATGAACCCGTCTCCCGGATGGTATCCCCGGGCAAGCTGGGCCTCGTGGATCCGTTTCCCCTCGATCTGGAGGGTGGGGATGAACCGCAGCGCGATGATGAACATCAGGGTGTAGTCAGCCGGGATCCTGGCCCGTTCCATGGTGTGGACCAGGTCGCGGGGCTGGGTGGAGATGACAAAGAGCTGGAACGCGGAGATCAGGATGGCGAACCGCAGGGTCAGCACCGTCCCGACCGTCAGTGCACCGATCGTGATCGGGATGCTGCCCCCTATGATCGGGATAAACGATGGTATCAGGTAGCCGATTACCGCCCGCTCCTCCACGGTCAGGATCGTGATGAGATAGATCACGATGCTCATAAGGAGTATGAGGACCATCTGTTGGAGAACCGGCCTGAGCAGGTGCCCTGCAAGCGCAAGCAGGAAGATGACCAGGAAGATCCCTGCAAGGATGATGATCGAGGAGGTGAGGATGGTCACCACGCTGACGAGGATGATGAACAGGATCTTCGTGACCGGGTGGAGGCGATGAAAGATCCCATCTCCCGGCACATACTGGAGGATCTCAGCCATGAGATACCTCCACCCTGAAGTCATTAACCTGATTTTTTTGGTATTGGTTACGTGATCCGGGGCATGCCCGGAGATGCGGAAGAAGAATGTCAGCGCCAAGGCTCGAGAACAGGGAAGAACATGGTTGATCTCCTGAAAGAGTAGGAAACAAGGAATAATCGATTCATCTCGTCGTCACTCTCCTCGTGTGATGTATAATTCTATACATCAATGTATAAAAATATACTGAAAGGAGAGGAATGTACCCGATCATATGAGGCCACCAATACTGGGAATTCCTTTCCAGCAGAGCTACCATGCTTATTGCTTATGATGAGAGAGAACAGAGCATGGCTGAACAGAAGTACGGGATCTTCATTATCATCATTTTATGTACTGTTGTGGGTCCCGCTGTAGCACATTCTCCCTCTGAAATGCAGCTGGTATACAGCGAAAAGACCGGTGAGGTGGCCTTGACCGTGGTCCATGGTGTCGATGATCCATCCTCGCATTATATCGGTGAGGTAACGATCAGGAAGAACGGAGAGGCAGTGGTCGATGAGGTCTATGCAGGACAGCCATCCAATGACACGTTCACTTACCGGTATCCGCTTCCTCTCAAAGCAGGTGATGAGATTCTTGCAACCGCTGAATGCAATATCGGGGGAGAAGGAACCGCCCGGTTTTTCATGCCCGGGCAGACAGTCCCGACCCCTTTAGGACCGGATACAGTACCACGTTTCATGTATCATGCAGTCCTGATGACAGCCGGTATTCTTTGCATCCTTTCAGCAGGCCTGATCCCTGTCTATGGGAAGAAGATAACGGGCTGGTATCGTCTCCATGTCATCACTGCTGCAATCGGGAGCATTCTCGTTATACCAGCGCTCTTCCTTGTGTTCCGGGTCCCTTACCTCTCGGCACCCCCCTCAGTATTTGCGATCCATGTGATCCTTGGTCTTCTCCTACTCGTTACCCTCCTCGGGGCAATTATTCTATCCGTCACCAGGAACCGCATGGGACATCGGAAGGGCATCGTCAGGCGTGTCCATATCTGGATGGGCCGGGCGTTCATCATGCTCATGGTGGTCAATATCCTCACAGGGCTCGCAGCGGTCGGGGTTATCTGAAGGGGGAAAAAATTTGATATATCAGTGTGGGAACTCCTGAGAACAGGGAAAGGAATGGTAATGACAAAGATCCTGATCGTATATTACTCATTATTTGGTCATATCCACCGGATGGCGGAGGCAGTTGCCCTTGGGGTTAGGGATGTCCCGGGATGCGAAGCAGTACTGATGCGGGTACCCGAGACGCTGCCACCTGGTGTCCCGGATAAGATGGGGCAGGGGAATTCCGGAAGGTATTCTCACGTGTCCCGGTCTGCACGATGGAAGACCTGGCGGGAGCAGATGCGGTGCTATTCGGGACACCGACCCGGTATGGGAACATGTGCGGCCAGATGCGGCAGTTCTTCGATGCAACAGGCAAGCTCTGGGTGGCAGGAGCCCTCGTGGGAAAACCGGGGAGTGTCTTTACGAGTTCCGCGACCCAGCATGGGGGGCAGGAGTCCACCATCCTCTCCGTTCATACCACCCTGATCCACCACGGGATGGTTATCGTCGGGCTCCCTTACACGTTCGAGGGGCAGAGCAGGCTGGACGAGATCACCGGCGGGAGCCCTTACGGGGCGTCCACCATCGCCGGCAATGGACCCGGCTCCCGCAGGCCGAGCGAAAACGAGCTTGCCGCAGCCCGGTTCCAGGGTCGCCACGTGGCACAGATTGCAAAAAAACTTGCACCGTAGCGACGTTCACAGACCTGCTCTCTCCCTATAAGATAATTTTCTAGCAATCTCCGATCTGTTTTCGGGCGGGTAATGGGTTATGGAACTATGCATTTTTTATCAGCGGCACGAATCAAAGGAGGTCACTATTCTTGTTGTGGAATCGTTCCCCAAGTCCGGAACGGAGATCAGGTCTCCCCGTCACCTCGGAAAAAAGGAATTATTGCTCTAGATCGATAGAATAGGTCGTATTGGCTATAACATTCCCGTCCTTGACCAACGCCACATCGATCTCATAGGTACCGGCACTCAGCCCTGAGCAGGAGGAACAGGTAGGGAGCTTGTGGTCATATTTCAGAATATTCCGGCCGGGTGTGAGGTTCACCGGGATCTCATCTTCCAGCTGTGCTTCACCATAGCGGTTCTGTATTCCTGTGAGCTTCAGGGTGGTGTTGCTCATATCCCCTCGGGAACTCGTAATAACCGTGATGTTCATGATCTCCTTGGAATGATAGAGGCTCTTGTCCGTGGAAACATTGGTGATTTGTGCGGTACCAGGACCCAAAAAATAGGTATATCCGATTACCGCACCGGCTGCGATGATCACCACGATAAGGGCAATAATGAGAATATCACGTCGCATGAAAAGTGGTAGTCTGTACTTGGTTATTATACCATTGGCAGGGAATCTGATGAAGAAGGCTCATAGATCATGGAAAAAGGGGTATGTCCTTATCGGGTAGATCTATGAAGAGGGTTGCAGATACCTTCCTCTCCTCTTCTATGATTCCTTGTTTCTTGCCTGCCGGTCCTCGCGGAAGCACCAATGTATTAATGTTTCCCGGCTACCACCAGGGATTGGTGATACCATGTCTGGTGATCTTTCCCTCTCCGTAGTGAGGATAGAGAAACCCGGGGATATGAACGTCATCCTCGGCCACTCCCATTTCATCAAGACGGCAGAAGACCTCTACGAGGCAGTTGCCGGTGCTGTTCCCGGGGCGCAGTTCGGGCTCGCATTCTCCGAAGCATCGGGAGACTGCCTCATCAGGATTGAAGGAAGTGATGAAGAACTGAAAGAACTTGCCGGGAGAAACGCCCTTCGAATCGGGGCAGGGCATTCGTTTATCCTCTTTCTCCGGAACTGCTACCCTATCAATGTCCTCAATACCATAAAGAGTGTCCAGGAGGTCTGCACCATCTATTGTGCCACTGCAAATCCAGTTGAAGTGATCATTGCCGAGACAACCCTTGGGAGGGGTATTTTGGGAGTTATCGATGGATCGTCTCCGGTGGGTGTTGAAGGTCCGGAAGATGTTCAGAAACGGATTGACCTGCTTCGGAAGTTTGGGTACAAGAGAGGATGAGGCGAATAAAACGGGAAAGAAGACGACATCCTGGCCAAAGTGAAAGGGGAAGCCGACGGCTCTATTCCCCCTATAAGGAGGATTATCCGGGAGGAGGTGTGGTAACCAAGCAGAGTTTAGCGATTGTTCACCGCGGCTTTCACGGCATCCACAACCTCGTCAACCTTCTCCCCTTTGATGATATCACGCCGGGTCAGCACATATTCGCCGATCACGATCACCCCTTTCCGGGCGAGTGCCTTCTTCATGATGGGAATGGTCTCGCCCGCCTTTGAGCCGCAGGTAGCAAGGAGCATGGCCTTCTTCCCCTCACC
>Ga0316622_100004690_pt1 | contig 10081 bp, 9 predicted proteins | sample OWC_Aug_OW2_C1_D_FD_207646 | JGI IMG/M metagenome (GOLD analysis project Ga0316622, IMG submission 207646) | Wetland soil microbial communities from Old Woman Creek delta, Ohio, United States - OWC_Aug_OW2_C1_D5_C | ecosystem: Environmental > Terrestrial > Soil > Wetlands | place: USA: Ohio... | reverse complement strand
GATGTGGAGTCGCTTTGCTTCCCTTCTGCTCATCGTTATCCTGTCCTGTTCCGCCACAACGCCTTCCCTTATTGATCAAGCATTGTAACCGGGGATAGAACACTTCTATTTTGGCGAATTAGGACATGATCATTTTGGGATTACCGGCGATTATTTCGTCTTGCAGTTCAGGGGGGCCTGTGGTACAGTTTTTCATGCCGCTTATCGACCCTCGCAACCGGCGCATCGACTATCTCCGGGTGTCCGTCACCGACCGCTGCAACCTCTCCTGCGTATACTGCAGACCGCGAACGAGGATGAAGGCCGTTGCCCACGGCGACATCCTCCGGTACGAGGAGATACGCCGCCTCGTGGCCGTCGCCGCGCCGCTCGGCATCTCCCACGTGCGCATTACCGGCGGCGAACCGCTGGTCCGGCGGGGGATCGTGCAGTTCATTGCCTCGCTTCGGGGCATTCCCGGCATCGAGGACATCAGCGTGACAACCAACGGCGTCCTGCTCGAGGAGATGGCCGAAGGACTTCGGACCGCCGGGATCTCCCGTCTCAACATCAGTCTGGACACGCTCGACCCCAAGCGGTTCACCGCCATCACCGGCAGCGACTGCTGGGGCAAGGTATGGAGGGGCATCGAAACAGCCGAAGCGAGAGGGTTCCATCCCATCAAGCTCAACATGGTCCCGGTCAAGGGCGTGAACGACGACGAGGTCGTTGACTTCGCCCGCCTGACCCTCGAGCGGCAGATCCATGTCCGGTTCATCGAGTTCATGCCCATCGGCGCCCATGACCGCTGGAACACCGATGCCTGTGTGCCGGCCGGCGACATCCGGCGGGCGATCGAGCGCATGCTCGGGCCCCTGGAGCCCGCGGAGCACGGCGCGGGCGCCGGTCCGTCCCAGAACTTTCGCGTCCCCGGAGGGCGCGGCGTCATCGGTTTCATCTCTCCCATCTCCAAGCATTTCTGCGAATCCTGCCGCAGGCTCCGGCTGACGTCCGACGGCAAGATCAGGCCGTGTCTCCTGTCAGACACCGAGATCGACGTCAAGTCGCCCATGCGGGGCGGCTGCAGCGACGCAGAGCTGGAGCGGCTTCTCCGGCTCGCGCTTGAGATCAAGCCGGAGCGGCATTATATCGCTGAATCACCGGGCGGATGCTTCGAGCGGACCATGTCGCGCATTGGAGGCTAGGCGAAAGGTACGTTCACGAATCGGACGGGGAGCACGAGGAGAACAAGATCAGTTATACCATTCGCGTAATTCGTGTCCCGGTGTTTGAAAGTTCCATGAAAAAACTGTCTCATTTCGACGAAAAAGGCGCCGCCCGCATGGTCGACGTTTCCGGGAAGGAAGAAACCGCCCGCGAGGCTGTTGCGGGAGCGCGGGTGACCATGGAGCCCGCCACGCTCCGGCTCATTGTGGACCGGAAGATCGCCAAGGGCGATGTATTCGGCGTGGCCCGGGTCGCCGGGATCATGGCCGCGAAGCGAACGCCCGACCTCATCCCCATGTCCCATCCCCTGAACCTCGCCGCAGTTGAGATCGCCTTCGAACCCGACACACAAGCCTCGTGTGTGAACATCCTTGCCACGGTCCGGACAACGGGCAGGACGGGCGTCGAAATGGAAGCGCTCACCGCTGCTGCGGTTGCAGGCCTCACCATCTATGACATGTGCAAGTCAGCGGATCGGGCCATGACCGTAGGTGACGTCCGCCTGCTTAAAAAGACCGGCGGCAAGAGCGGGACCTATGTGCGCAAGGACGGCAGGCCGCGGACACGCAGCAGGAGCAGATAGACCACCACAGGCGGTCCTGCGGATGCGGGGCTTCACCTTTTCCCCATGGGAACATTATGAAGTGGAAGCCGGACGGCAATCAAACATCAGGCGAAGAGCTTGTCAACGTCATCACCCATGGCATCGGCGCGGCATTCGGCATCGCGGGCCTCGGCGCCCTTGTGGTCGGTGCCTGGCGACATAGCGACGCCTTGCGGACGGCGAGCTTCATCATCTACGGCGCGACGCTGGTCCTGCTCTATCTCGCGTCGGCGTTCTATCACGGAGCGCGGTCTCCCCGCGCCAAACGCCTCCTGCAGTTCTTCGACCACTCCGCGATCTACCTCCTCATCGCCGGGACCTACACCCCCTTCACCCTGGTCAGCCTCCGGGGCCCTTGGGGCTGGACCATGTTCGGCCTGGTCTGGGGGCTCGCGATCATTGGCATCCTGCTGAACGTATTCTTCTTCGGCCGGCTGGGGTTCATATCTACGATCCTCTATCTGCTCATGGGCTGGATCGTGGTGATCGCCATCAAGCCGGTCATGGACGCCGTGAGCATCCGCGGGCTCGTCTGGCTTATCGCAGGGGGGCTCTCCTACACGGTCGGCGTGGTCTTCTACGCATGGCACCGCCTGCCCTATGCCCATCCCATCTGGCACCTCTTCGTCCTGGCAGGCAGCGTCTTCCATTATTTCGCGATCTTCTTCTATGTCCTTCCGGTGCGCTGATCTTTCCTCCAGGCGCCGGCGTCAAGGGACAGCGAGACGATTGAAAAGGACCGCGCGAAGTTGTATCATGAGCTTGGCATGGACAAGAACGATCGGGTGGAAGAAGATAAGCGCCTGCGGCGCCTCCGGATGCTCATTGATCTGAACCAGGCGGTCCTGATGCAGGCAGACCTCACGCTTCGGGAGGCGTTCGACATCCTGCGCGGGACACGGAAAGCTGCGCTTGCTCTGTTTCCCGACAAGGAAGACGCGTACGACCTTATCTATGCGCCCCGCTTTAAAAGGATCATTCGTGAACGCTTCGTGATCCTCGGCGGCCTCGCGGGGAAATAACGGAACGGTATGTACATCCAGTTGAACCCTGAGCGAGCCACCGGCTCCCTTTCGGCGGTCACGACAAGCATCATCGTTACCGCCCTGCATTGATCCTTAGCACGCAGTACTATTGGAGAGTTCGGGCGGTCAACGGTTTGGGACCGACCATGGCGGGAAACGCGTTGTTCTGCTTTACGCGGTAAACAGGTATTACCGATCATTATACGGAGAAATAAAATGGACCGGAACAACCGTGAGTTGTTGATGCGCATCATCCTGGGAATTTTCCTGATCGCGAGCCCTGGAGCTTTTTCGGGCTGCGGCGGGGGCGGTGGCGGAGGGGGCAATACCCATGTCACAAAGAGCGGGGATGTTGTCTGGACCCAGACGAACAACCCCAGCCTTATCGATGACCAGCCGTATGGGATGATCATCAGCGGCAGCAATATGTATGTCGTCGGCTTTGATTCCAATACGACGCTGCTGGATGATCAGTGGCATATTGAAAAAAGGAACCTGAGCGATGGATCGCCCGTCGCCTCTTTCGGCGCGACTACTCCCGGTGTCGTCGTGAGTAATCCTTCTAGCACATCGATTAATTCTTTTGATGATGCCTATGCCGTTGCCGCAGATTCGACCGCTATGTATATTGTTGGATTTGATTCAACAGCGGGCGATGATGATTGGGCGTGGCATATAGAGAAGCGCGACCTGGGCACCGGCAATCTTGTCACGTCATTTGGCTCAGGAACCGGCGGCGGCTCTATCTCTGAAAATATCAGCGCAGGACTAGACGACGCTGCCTTTGCCGTAGCCGTTGATTCAAGCCCCACCGGAACCATGTATATTGTCGGCTATACGACCACGCTTTCTCAGGGAGCAGAGTGGCAGATCGAAGCACGGGACAAAGCAACAGGCCTGGTCGTTTCTTCAGTTACCTCCAGTATTAGCATAGCTGGTGATTACGCGAACGCCATCGCTATTGACCCTGCTGAAGGCTATATGTATGTTGTGGGGACGGATTCTGTTTCACACAACTACGGCTGGAGGATTGAGAAACGGACCTTATCAGCTCCGTTATCGCTGGAGACGATAACGTTTGGAGGATCAACAGGCTTTATTCATGAGGATCCAAGCATCGGCCCTGATGAGCCTTTAGCTATAGTTCTCGATCCTACGTTCATGTATATCGCTGGTTATGAGGCATCTGGCGCAACAGTCCGTTGGCGTATAGAAAAAAGGCGTCGGTCCGATGGTTCGCTGGAGACGACCTCATTCGGCGGCGCGGGCAAGGGGTATGTCGTATCCAATACTACGACGAATGCCGCAGCTAATGCGATCGCCATCGATTCGAACTATATGTATGTCGCCGGTTATGACAATACTGCCAGTGGCGACCTCGAGTGGAGGATCGAAAAGCGCGACCTCACGACAGGCGCCCTCGATGCCGCTTTTGGCAACAACGGTGTTTACACCAACGCTTTCGACGCGACCGCTTCTCTCTGGGATAATATAAGCGCTATCGCGGTGGACGCCAGCTATATCTATGTGGCCGGATACGAAAGCACGTCAAACAGTGACAGTCGCTGGCGGATCGAGAAGATCGTAAAATAAGAATGCAAATCATCTGGCAGCCGGGGATACAAGGCTGCCAGTGCTTTTTCCGGGTTTAATGACCACCATGCAGATCATCTCCACCATCGCGGAAATGCAGTCCTTCGCCGAATCCCGCCGCCGTGAAGGGAAGTGCATCGGCTTTGTGCCGACCATGGGATTCCTGCACGAGGGTCACCTGTCGCTCATGCGCAGGGCGCGGCAGGAGAACGACGTTGTCGCAGCCAGCATCTTCGTGAATCCCACGCAGTTCGGGCCGAAGGAGGACCTGGACCGCTATCCGCGAGACGCCGAGGGAGATCGGGAAAAATGTGAATCCGCAGGCGTGGACGTACTGTTCGTGCCCGAGGCAAAGGAGATGTACCCGGATAAACCTTCTGTGTTTGTGTGTGTCGAAGGAATATCCGACATCCTCGAAGGCGCCATCCGGCCCGGCCACTTCCGCGGTGTTGCCACGGTGGTGGCAAAATTGTTTCATATCGTTCAACCCCACCGGGCATACATGGGTCAGAAGGATTATCAGCAGTGCGCGGTGATCAAGCGGATGGTAAAGGGTCTTGATCTCGCCGTCGAGGTCGCGGTCCTGCCGACGGTGCGCGAGCCTGACGGGCTTGCCATGAGCTCGCGGAACTCCTACCTCGGTGCGGAGCAGCGCAAAAAGGCGTCCTGTCTGTTCCGGGCGCTCTCGGCTGCTGAAGAGCTCATCCGGTCGGGTGTCCGGGAGCCGGAAAAAGTGAAGCAGAAGATGCGCGCGGTCATTGCGCAGGAGAAGGGCGTTGAAATCGATTATGCTGAAGTCGCTGATCCGGATGACCTTTCGCCGGTTGCGGCCATCAAGGACAGAATCGTGTTGCTTGTTGCTGTCCGGATCAACAGCACCCGGCTAATTGACAACGTCCTGGTCCTGTGCTAATGTTTATTGACTTCATCGAGCATGTGGTTCTCGAAGGGCAGGACCGGAGGGATCACAAATGGCAGCTCTGAAACTGGACAACCGCCTGAGCGACATTCTCGGCGCAGCACGGTCCGTCGTCGCACAGCTCGATCTGGACAAGGCGCTTGCCATCGTGCTCAAGAAGTCCATGGAAGTGATGAGGACGAAGGCAGGGAGCATCGCCCTCTACGACCCGGCCACGAACACCCTCCGCATCCGCGCCTACAAGGGATTCTCGAAGAATTTCATCGCCAACCGCGAATGGAAGGTGCGGCGCGGCGGCCTGTCCGACCGGATCCTCAAGGCGAGGGGCGTCACGGTCATCTCCGATACGACGAACAAAGTGTTCTTCTCCAACCCGCTCGCCGTCGAGGAAGGGATCAAGTCTCTTGTCTGCGTTCCGCTCATCCACCAGAGGGAGACCGTGGGCATTCTCTATGTGGATGACTTCAGTCCGCGGAAGTTCTCGAAGGCGGACCTGCAGGAGCTCGAGATCCTCGCCTCGTTCGCGTCCATCGCCATCGACCACGCGCGGACCCACACCAGTGTCAAGCAGCAGGCCATTACCGACAGTCTCACCGGCCTGTTCAACCGCCGGTGCTTCGAGGACCTTCTGAACCGGGAGTTCCAGCGCGCGTCGCGGCACGACCGGGAGTTTTCCCTGGCACTGGTCGATGTGGATGATTTCAAGAAGTTCAACGACCGGTTTGGTCATCAGGCGGGGGACGAGGCGCTGTCCATGCTGGGGGAGGCGATCCGGAAGGCCATCCGGGCCACGGACCTGGCTGCCCGGTACGGCGGTGATGAGATCGTCGTCATTCTTCCGGAAACAAGGCTGGAAAAGGCCTATAATCTCTTTGTCGGCAGGATCAAGAGCGAGATCGAGACGCGGTTCAAAGTGCTCTCGGGAGACCGGTTCAACCTGACCGTTACCATCGGGATAGCGTCCTACCCCAACGACGGGATGAACGCCCACGACCTGGTCCTCGCCGCCGACAAGGCGCTTTTGGATGCAAAGAAGAACAAGCAGAGCCGGATGATCGGCTGCTCACGTCCTGTACACGCCCTCGCTATACCATGACCACTTCGAACTGCTCCTGGTGCATGTTCGGGTCCGCCTTGATAACGATCTTCTTGCCGAATTCCTTCTCCAGTTCCTCCACGCCCTGCCGCTCGTCGTCGTAGAGCATGTCCGCCACCGACGGGTTCACGGAGACCAGCGCCTTCTTCTCCTCGGAGCTGGTGAAGTACTTCTGGAGCGCCCGGAACACCTCGTAGCACACGGTGCGGCTCGACTTGATATGGCCGCGGCCGTCGCAGTAGGGACAGGTGTCGCACAGCGTGCGGCCCAGGCTCTCGCGGACGCGCTTCCGGGTCATCTCGATGAGGCCCAGGGGCGAGATATGCGAGATCGTGGTCTTGGCCCGGTCGTGCGACAGGGCCTCCTGCAGGGCATTGTACACCTTCCGCCGGTTGTCCTCGCGCTCCATGTCGATGAAGTCCAGGATGATGATGCCGCCGATGTTCCGGAGCCGGAGCTGGTAGCCGATCTCGCGGACGGCCTCCAGGTTCGTTTTGAGTATTGTGTCCTCCAGCGATCGCTTACCCACATAGCGCCCGGTGTTCACATCGATGGTGGTGAGGGCCTCGGTCTGGTCGATGATGATGTAGCCGCCTGACTTGAGCCAGACCTTCCGGCCCAGGGCGCGAGAGATCTCGATCTCGACGCCGTAGTGCTCGAAGATGGGGTCGTCGCCGTCGTAGTGCTTGACGCGCCGCGCGAGAGACGAGGTATAGGACTCGACATACTCCCGGGCGCGCTGGTACTCGTCCTCGGAGTCGATCACCATGCGGTCCACGTCTGTAGTGAAGGTGTCGCGGATGACGCGGAACACCAGGTCCAGCTCGTTGTGCAGCAGGACCGGCGCTGCGGCCTTCTCCCGCTTCCGCTGGATGCCGTCCCACAGCTTCGCCAGGAACTCGATGTCCGACCTGAGCTCGTCCTCGCTCTTTCCCTCGCTCGCCGTCCTGATGATGTAGCCCATGTTCGGCTTGCGGAGGGACTGGACGATCTCACGGAGCCGCTTCCGCTCCTCGCCGTTTTCAATGCGGCGGGATACGCCTATGTGGTTCACGCCGGGCATCACGACGAGATACCGGCCCGGGATGCTGACGTAGGTCGTGACCCGCGCGCCCTTGGTGCTGATGGGCTCCTTTGAGACCTGGACGACGACGTCCTGGCCTTCCTGCAGAAGGTCCTCGATCTGCGTGGCGTGGGAGCGTTTTCGCTTGGTCTCCACCTCCAGTTCCAGGCCCTCATCCTCCATCATGGGCGCGTACTCCGAGGCGCTGTCGAACACGTCGCCCACGTAGAGAAATGCCGACTTTTCCAGGCCGATGTCCACGAAGGAGGCCTGCATGCCGGGGAGCACCTTCATGACGCGGCCCTTGTAGATGTTTCCCGCGACGCCGCGGTCCTTCCTGCGGTCGATGAAGATGTCGGTCACCAGGCTGTTCTCCAGAAGGGCGACCCGGGTCTCCTCCCTGCCTGCGTTCACAATGATCTCAGATGCCATGGTTGAACCTCGCTCACAGAAATTTTTGATCGATCCCGGACGAGATCGCGCGGGATGTGGTCGTCGGACGTGCGGAGTTTATTGTATAACAGATGCTGAGGTAACTCAAGGAGGAAAGTTCCGGAAGGCGGGCACGCGGGGGGGAGAGAGGGGGAAGCGGGGGCGGCAGGTGCCGCCCCCGACGCGGTCAGCCGACGATGGCAACGCCGACGAAGTGGCAGACGATGCAGAAGCCGACGCCCATGCGGCCCCAGCGCTCGCTGGCGGACCCGCCGTGGACCGTGTGGCAGGCCTGGCACATGTATCCGTTGGCGATCCAGTTGGGGACCTGGAACAGGATGCCCATGGTGACCATGGCCGACGTGTGGCATTCGTAGCAGATATGGGCCTTGATCCTGACCAGCATGTCCGACTTGCCCTTGTGGCCGGAATGGCAGTCGAGGCAGGCGATCTGCTTCGGCTGGCCCTCGAGCGCGACGTCCGCGAAGAGCGAGTGCTTGCCGTGGGGATTGATGGCCCTGCCGCCGAAGAGCTTCTGGCTGTAGTGGCACTTCCCGCAGAGCGTGTTCTTCTCGGTCTTGGTCATTGCCGCAATACCGGATGGCTTGCTGCCCGGATCTGCAGCGTGGGCCGCAAGGTTCGCGTGGCATGCCCCGCACTCGTGCAGCTCCACCACGGGGATCTTCGCCATGCGCTGACCGTCGCTGTGGCGCGTCTTCTTCCATGAGTCGAACTGGGCCTGGTGGCAGGGCTGGCAGATCGACGCCGGCGGGACCGCATCCGCGGGCTTGAACGACTCGATGGGCTGGGACATCCACGTTCCTGCGCAGCCGGCTACGACAACAATGACAACGAGGACGAAGAAGAACAGGATGACAGAGCGTTTCATTACGACGGCCTCCTCTTGTGAACAATAATAATGAAACAATAACGCGACAGGCATCCTCTGTCAAGGCAGGTGCGCACGTTTTCTATGAGATGATACTTGACAAAGAAAGGGCGGGATACCATAATCAATGATATTGCTCGTAGACGGGGGGCATATGCGAGCGCGCAAGCTTGCTTTAATGTCATGTCTCGGGGGAGGTGATCGGAGTCGGAACTGCCTTTGATCGAGGGTCATGTTTTAATTGTTTTCGGAAACCGAGCAAATAATTATGACAGAAAGGGGGATCGTATGGCGGAGAACGAACCGAAGGGGATTGCGCTGTTGTGGAAGACGGAAGACTGGCTGGCGGTATGGGTGGGGTTCTTCATTATTATCTTGATTCTCGCCGGCCTCACATTAAAGATGCCGAAGTTCAAATGGGCGACCGACGGCGAGTTCGTCTCCTACAGCAAGGAGACCGCTCCGGCTGTCGGAAAACTCGCAACGGCGGCCGGGGAGAAGAAAGAGGCGGCGCTCCAGGCCGATGCAACAGCGCTCCAGGCCGCGATGGATGGCGGGGACCGGGCGGCCGTCGGCGGCGCAGCGAAGAAGTTCCTGGAATCGGCTAAGACCGCGAAGGACGAAGGCCTCAAGAAGAAAGCGGAAAAGCTCGGCAAGGACATCAACTCGCAGGCGGGCGGACAGCTGTCGAAGGTCTTTGCCGGCGACAACCTTGGGGCAGCAATCATCATCGGCATTGCCTACCTTGTCATCAGCCTCATCGCTCTTTCGCTCATGGGAGGAAATGCCGCGAAGATCGCAGTGGGTTTCCCTGCCGTGTTCGTCATCGCCTGGTTCGGACAGCTTATCGCGGGCAACTATACGATCAATAATACGCTGGGCATCGAATACGTGATCTGGTGCCTCGTCATCGGGCTTTTCGTGAGCAATGTCATCGGCCTTCCGGCGTGGCTCAAACCCGCGGTCAGGACCGAGTTCTTCATCAAGTCGGGACTTGTGGTCCTGGGCTCGGGCATACTCTTCACCGAGATCGTGCAGGCGGGCTTCTACGGCATCGTCCAGGCGGTCCTCGTGGTGGCCGCGGTCTGGTACTTCACCTGGTGGGTCGCCAAGAAGATGAACATCGACGACGACTTCGCCGCCGTGATCTCGAGCTCCGTCTCCATCTGCGGCGTGTCCGCGGCGATCGCCACGGGCGGGGCCATCAAGGCCGACGGCAAGAAGATCAGCTATGTCACCTCCATCGTGCTTATC
>Ga0316622_100004689_pt1 | contig 10081 bp, 9 predicted proteins | sample OWC_Aug_OW2_C1_D_FD_207646 | JGI IMG/M metagenome (GOLD analysis project Ga0316622, IMG submission 207646) | Wetland soil microbial communities from Old Woman Creek delta, Ohio, United States - OWC_Aug_OW2_C1_D5_C | ecosystem: Environmental > Terrestrial > Soil > Wetlands | place: USA: Ohio... | reverse complement strand
TCTTTCCTGGAGGGAGGAGGAGTCGATCGGGTGAAAAATGCCTGGAGGTTGCGCCGAATCACCTCCTTTCCGATCGGAGAGGACATCGTCATCCAAGGATATTTCTAATGTTCACGGGAATCATTCAGTATCTCGGCGTTTTCAAAAGCTACCATCCCGCCAAAAGCGAGCTGGCCGTGGAGGCGCCAGCGGCCTTTCCTTCCCTGGGGGTCGGGGAAAGCGTGGCGGTCGACGGCGTTTGCCTGAGCCTTCTCCGCCGGGAAAAGACGACTCTCATCTTCAACCTCAGTCGAGAGACCCTGCTCAAAACCAACCTCGGGAGCCGCCGCGGAAAAGAAAAACTCAACCTGGAGCCTCCCCTGACCCTTCAGAGCCTCCTTTCCGGCCACCTGGTCACGGGGCATATCGACGGACAGGGCCGAGTGCTCAAGGTTGTGGAGAGGCCGGCGGGACGCCGCCTGACGGTTTCCTTCCCCCGCTCCCTCCGGCCGTACTTCGTCCCCAAGGGCTCCGTGGCGGTCAACGGCGTCAGCCTCACCATCGCCGAAATCAGGGGCGCCTCGTTCGACGCTGAGCTCATTCCGCTAACCCTGGACAAGTCAAACCTCGGGGACCTCAGGCCCGGCCGGTCCGTCAACCTGGAGTGTGACATTATCGGCAAATATGTGTATAATTGGGCTTTCAGAGGAAAACCAGGGCCTGAAGACTGACCGTTCGGCCGCTGTCCGAGAGACGAAACCAATGTCCAACCCGATAGACGCCGCATCTTCCATCATCACCGTCGAAAAAGCCCTGGAGTCTGTTGCTTCCGGCCGGCTCATCGTCATTGTCGACGACGAGGACCGGGAGAACGAAGGCGACCTCATGGTCGCCGCCGAAAAGACGACTCCCGAGGCCATCAATTTCATGAGCCGGTACGGGCGCGGGCTGGTCTGCCTCCCGCTCGTCAAGAGCCGGCTCGAGGAGCTTCGCCTCCCTCTCATGGTCAGGGACAACACCTCGCGCTTCGAGACGGCTTTCACCGTTTCCATCGACGCCAAAGAAGGCATCAGCACCGGTATCTCGGCCTTTGACCGGGCCCGGACCGTGCACGTGGCCATTGACCCGGCGACCCGGCCGTCCGACCTGGTCCGGCCGGGGCATATCTTTCCGCTCGAGGCGAAGGCGGGCGGGGTCCTGGCCCGGGCCGGACAGACCGAGGCCGCCGTCGACCTGGCCCGGCTGGCCGGGCTATACCCGGCCGGCGTCATCTGTGAGATCATGAACGAGGACGGGACTATGGCCCGGATGCCGGAACTCGAGAGGTTCAGCCGGGAGCACGGCATTCCGATCCTGACCATCGCGGACCTGATCAAGTACCGGATGAAGACGGAGAGCCTGGTCCAGAAGATCGACGAGGCCGAGCTCCCCACTCAGCACGGGCATTTCCGGATCATGGTTTTCGAGGACGAGATCCATCATGAAAACCATGTCGCCCTGGTCAAGGGGAATATCGAGCGCGAAGAGCCTATCCTCGTCCGGGCCCACTCCCAGTGCCTGACGGGCGATACCTTCGGCTCCTCCCGCTGTGACTGCGGGGAGCAGCTCCATCGGGCGATGGAGGTCATCGAAAAAGAGGGCCGGGGGGTCATCCTCTACATCCTCAACCAGGAGGGCCGGGGAATCGGCCTGACCAACAAGATCAAAGCCTACGCAATCCAAGACCGGGGCGCCGACACGGTCGAGGCCAACCGGCGCCTGGGCTTCAAACCGGACCATCGGGATTACGGAATCGGGGCCCAAATCTTGGTCGCCCTGGGGGTGAAGAAGATCCGGCTGATGACCAACAACCCCCGCAAGTTCATCGGGCTGACCGGCTACGGCCTTGAGATTGTCGACCGTGTGCCGATCGAGGTCGCGCCGAACCGGGCCAACATCAAGTACCTCAAGACAAAAAAGGAAAAACTGGGCCATATCCTGGATATGGTCTGATTGGAGAGCGGCGCCGTCAGGGCGGACATGACGATCGAGGAGTTCTCGGAACAGTTTTCGCCCCTGCCCCCGCAGGAAAAGATCAAATTCCTCTACACCCGCATCGAAACCCTGGCCCGGGAAGAGAGGATCGTCTTCCTCCTCTCCATCCTCAAGCAGGAAGAGGCATCCCCCCTGGTCAAGGCGACGGCACTCAAGTTCCTGAGGGAAGCCTCCTACCAGGAGTCCGAGGTCTACAAGAGCTTCGTCGAGGACGACTTTCGGGCGATCGCCAACGCCGCTAAGCGCGCCGTCAAGGAACTCGAGGAGAAAGACAAGAAGGACGGCTATTATTCCGACTCGGTGCTCCGGAAGCTCGCCACCATCCCAGACAAGGACCGGCGCCTGAAAATCCTGCGGGCCATCTCTCGGCTCCAGGCCCCCTGGGTCTTCAGGGTTCTCCTGGAGGCCCTCACGGACCCATGCGAGTCCAACCGTGATTTTCTGGTCATGGAATTGAGCCGGCGGGAGATCTGGAACCTCTCTCCTCTTTACCAAAAGCTCTCGCTGCCTCCATGGTTCAGCAAGAGCGCGGTCCTCCGCATCCTCGGCCGGCGAAAAGACGGCGCGGCGATCCCGGCCATCGAGAAGGCCCTGGCTGACCCGAACGTCGATGTCCGGAGAAGCGCCGCCGAGGCCCTGGGGGAGATCGGGGGGAAAGAGGCGCTCGGGCTTCTGGTTAAGCTGACCAAGGACAGGAGCGCCTACGTTCGGCAGGCGGCCAGCGACGCTCTGCGCAAGGTCAGCGACGTCCGGTTCAGCGGCTGAAGCCCGCAGCCTTCTCCCGGCCCTCCCGGGACTCCAGGATAAAAGTCACGGGCCCGTCGTTGATGAGGTGGACATCCATCAGGGCCTGAAAAACGCCGGTCTCCACCCGGAATCCTCTCTGCCGGATCCGTTCCACCAGGTCATGGAAGCGCTCCGCCGCCAGGGCCGGCTCTTCGGCCCCGTCGAAGCTCGGCCGCCGTCCCTTTTTGGTGGAGCCGGCCAGGGTAAACTGGGAAACGGCTAGGACCTCGCCGCCGACCTCGGCCAGGGAAAGGTTCATCCGTCCTTCCCGGTCGGGGAAGATGCGCAGCTCGGTCGTCTTTCGGGCCAGGAACTCGACGTCTTCCGGGGTGTCTCCCTTTTCCACCCCGACAAGGAGGCATATCCCCGGCCCGATCGCCCCGGCCGTCCGGCCCTCGACTTCGACCCGGGCCTGCTTGACTCGCTGCAAAACGACGATCATCGTCTCTTGTTAACCTCTATCTCCGGTTGACTTTAGAGGTCATCTATTCTATCATAGGCGCTCCAAAGAGGAGTAACATATGGCTCAGCATGATTCGGCGATCCGGCAGCACCGCCGCAGCATCCGGAGGAACGCCATCAACCGGCAGAATAAGTCCGCCCTCCGCACCCAGGTCAAGAAGCTCCGGGAGGCCATCCAGAAGGGAGACAAGGAAGCGGCCCAGAAGCTGGTCCCCCAGACCGTGTCCCTGATCGATAAATCCATAAAGAAGGGCGCGATTCATAAAAAGAAGGGGTCCCGCTACAAGTCCCGCCTGACCCGCCAGTTCGGGCAGATCACCCCGTCGCCTTCCAAATAGGGCCCCGCCGCTCCGGAGATTTCTTCGAGCGACGGCAGTATTCCACCACGAACCGATCGAGCAGCGGCTCCGCCGCGGCCCCCGTGGTTTTTATCAGAAGGTCGATCTCCTCGAGCTCCCGGAGAGCCCATCTCATCTCTCCCAGCGTCATTCTCTCGACGAGCGAAAACAGGCTCCGGATCTCCTGCTGATACATCCCCCAGCTCGGCTTGATCTGCGGCTTGAAAAAAGCAAAAATCTCCTTCCGGTCGCGGCCCTCCTTGAGCCAGAGCTTGGCCAAAAGAAGGTCGCGGAACAGGCCGGCCAGACCGCCCAGGGCGACCTCGGGCGCCTCTCCCTCTTCGAAGCTCCGCCTCAGGATCAGCAGGGATTGCCTGAGGTCCGGTTTCTTCATGGCATCGGCCAGGTCCCACCGGTAATAGCTTTTCGTCCAGTCGCAAACCTGATAGATATCCTCGATGTTGATGACCTTGCGCTCGCCGACAAACACCGCGACCTTCTCGATCTCGCGCTCGAGCCGACGGAGGTCGCTGCCGGCCGCCTCCTCCAGACGGGAGAGGGCCTCGGGGGTGGCCGATTTCCCGGACGCCGCCAGGCGCCCCGACATCCAGGATCGGAGAGCGGCCGGCTTCAGGCGCTTCATCTCGACCAGCACGACCGCCGGCTCATCAAGGGAACCGAAGAACCGGACCAGGGCGTGGGTCCTTTTTACCGCCCCGCTGATGACGACGACGAGCACCGTCTTTGAAGCCGGGTTCCGGAAATACTCCCGGATAATCTTTTCGTCGAGCGAGGAGAGTCTCGCGGAGCCCTCCTTGGCTTCCTTTTCCGGCTTGCCTTCCTCGCAAGTCCGCGCCACGACGATGCGCCAGGGGGAAAAGAAAAAGGGAGTTGTCCTGGCGGTATCGATGATCTCCGGCCAGCGGGTCTGGGACAGGTCGAAACTCTCGAGGCCGAGGGCCTGGGCCTCGGGCGAGATCAGGGCCCTCCTCAGCCTCAGGATGAAGTCTTCCGCCAGATAATCCTCTTCCCCGAAGAAGACGTAGCCGGCGGCGAGGCGGTCCTCCCGGATTTCGCCGGCCGGGAGGTCCGGGACCGCCATCCTAGAAGCCCTCTAGGAGCGTGCTGATCAGGCTGCGGGCGAACTTCTCCGCTATGGTGTCCAGGGCCTGGCTCTCCCAGGTCTCATAGCTCGTTCCCGACGGCACCTCATACTGCTCCTGGTAGACATAGGACGGGTTGGAGAACAGGACTTTCTGGCTGGTGAGGTCGCGGAAAACGATTTTGGCGATCACCGTGATGCTGTACCGGTCGGCCACGGCCTGGTCGGAGAAAGCGATCGGGTTGACGTTGAAGGCGTTGATCTCCCCGGTCAAGAGAGCGTCGGCACCGCTCGAGTCGCTGGTCACCTCGGCCTTCCCGCGGGCGACCAGCTCGCTGATGACGCTCTGGGTCAGCTTGACGTCCAGGTCGAAGCGGGTGGTCAGGTTCTTGAACATGGGGACGCCGATCTTCTTGATGTTCGGCGGCAGGGAACTCCCCGTTCCGCGAAGGTAATATCCGCATTGGATAAGGAACAGGCAGGCCAGGAAGGAAGCGGCGGCTTTTTTCATTTCCATAGACCTCAGAGGACGATATTGACCAGCCTGTTTTCTATGCAGATGACCTTCCGGACGGGCTTTCCGGCGATCAGGGCGCGGACCCGGTCTAGGGCCAGGGCGCGCTCCTTCATGTCCGCCTCCCCGATGGCCGCCTCCGCCTCGAACTTGTCGCGCAATTTGCCGTTGACCTGGACGACGATGGTGACGGTCTCCTCTTTCGCCAGCTCGGAGTCGAAGGCCGGCCAGGGGAACCGGGCCAGAAGCTCGCGGTGTCCCGTCTGCTCCCAAAGCTCCTCGGAGACGTGCGGAGTAAACGGCGAGAGAAGGACGATCAGGCTTTCCAGGGCCCGCCTCAGGACCGTCCGGCCCGCTTCGCTGCCGCGCAGGGCGTCCCGTTCCTTCCGGATCAGGTTGTAGAGCTCCATGATCGAGCTGATGGCCGTGTTCAGGTGGAAACGCTTGCCGATATCCTCTCCCACCTTGCGGATGGTCTGGTGGGTCTTCTTGAGCAGGGCCGAGCCTTCGCCCGCCTCTCCTCCCGTCGCCTGGGGGAGGCCCGCCGCGAACAGGTCGGCGTTCTCCTCGACGAGTAACCAGACGCGGTTGAGGAACCGGAAACAGCCTTCGATCCCGTCTTCCGCCCAGGCGAATTCCTTCTCCGGCGGCGAAGCGAAGAGGATGAAAAGGCGCAGGGCGTCCGCGCCGTACTCGCGGATCATCTCGTCGGGGTCGACGACGTTCCCCTTCGATTTCGACATGGCCGAGCCGTCCTTGGTGACCATCCCCTGAGCCAAGTAATGGGGGAAGGGCTCTGAAATCGAGGTCGTGCCCAGGTCTCTCAGCACCTTGGTGAAGAAGCGGGCGTAGATGAGATGGAGGATGGCGTGCTCGACGCCGCCGATATAAAGGTCAACGGGAAGCCAGTAGGAGGCGACGGCCGGGTCAAACGGAGCGTTCTTATCGCGGGGCGATGTGTACCTGAAAAAATACCAGGAGGAGTCGAAAAACGTGTCCATGGTGTCGGTTTCGCGCCGGGCCGGGCCGCCGCACTTGGGGCAGGCGGTTTTCACGAACTCCGGCGCCCGCTCGAGCGGAGACCCTTCCTCTCCCGTGAACCGGACATCATAAGGAAGTTTCACCGGCAGGTCTTCGTAAGGGACGCCGACCGCCCCGCATTGATCGCAGAAAATGATGGGGATCGGGGTTCCCCAATAGCGCTGCCGGGAGATTCCCCAATCCCGGAGCCGGTAGGTCAGGCTTTTACGTCCGAACCCACGGGCCTCGGCGAAGGCGGACATTTTGTCCATCGCTTCCTCGGAGCTCAGCCCGGAGAACTCACCTGAATTGACCAAAACGCCGTAATCTGCGGTCGCCTGTCCCATGGATTCGGCCGGAAGCGGCCCGCCGACGGGCGCGATCACCGGCCGGATGGCCAGGCCGTACTTGCGGGCGAACTCGAAGTCCCGCTCGTCATGGGCGGGGACGGCCATGACGGCCCCGGTGCCGTAGTCCATAAGAACATAGTTGGCGATCCAGACGGGGATCTCCTCGCCCGAGAACGGGTTGATCACTTTTTTCCCGGTGTCGATCCCTTCCTTTTCAGCCTCTCCCTCGTCCCTCTTCATCCGGGCATCCCGGACCGCCAGGACCATGGCCTCCCGCCGCCTCTCCTTGTCGGGCGAGTCGGCCAGGAGCCCGCGGCTGAGCGGATGCTCGGGCGAGAGGAGCATGAAGGTGGCGCCGAATATGGTGTCGATCCGGGTCGTGAACACCTCGACCGCCATGTTGGAATCCTTCAAGGGGAAACTGACATGAGCGCCCGTGCTCTCGCCGATCCAGTTTTTCTGCATCAGCAGGACATGCTCGGGCCATTTTTCGAGAAGCTTGTGCCCGTCGAGAAGCTCCTTGGCGTAGGCGGTGATCTTCAGGAACCAGTGGTCCATCTCCTTCTGCTCGACGCCCGAATCGCAGCGCCAGCAGACGCCGCCCGCCGCCTGCTCATTGGCCAGGACCGTCCGGCACTGGGGGCACCAGTTGACCCAGCTCTTTTTCCGGAAGGCCAGGCCGCGCTCGAACATCTTCAGGAAAATCCACTGGTTCCACTTGTAGTATTCGGGGAGACAGGTATTGACTTCTCGCGACCAGTCGTAGCAGAAACCCAGGCTCTGCAGCTGCCGTTTCATGTGGGTGATGTTGTCAAGGGTCCAGGTCTGGGGATGGATGCCGTGCTTGATCGCCGCGTTCTCGGCCGGCATGCCCAGGGCATCCCAGCCGATGGGGTGCATGACGTTATCACCCTTCATCATATGGAAACGGGAAATGACGTCTCCGATCGTATAGTTGCGCACATGCCCCATATGGATGCGCCCGGATGGGTAGGGGTACATCTCCAGGCAGTAATACTTCTTCAGCCGGGGGTCGTCGGAGGCCTCAAAGACCTTCCTCTCCGCCCAGATCTTCTGCCACTTCTCCTCGACCTCCCGGAATGGGTATACGTTTCTCATCTCGTCCGTCCCGCTGGATTAAGTCCTTGATTATCCTGGGATTTTCGAAGTACCGCCCCATATTAGATTCTTCCCCCGCCAAAAGTCAAGAATGCCTCGGGGCAGTGGCCTCGAAACCGCAGGCCTTTACCGAGACGCCGACATTATTCAGGTCCCCCTGATTGGCCAGGGGGGATAAGAGGGGTTACCTAGAAAATCCTCCTCTCCTTCATCCTCCCCCGCCGCGGGGGGAGGAAAATATGAAGGGGCATTGTTTCGTAATAATCCCTCCTCCCCTGGCGGGAGGAGGCCGGGAGGAGGGGGATTTTCATGGTTCGCGGGTGGCCCGCAGGGCCATGAAAAATTAATGGTCTTAGCTTAAAGTCTTGAAGGCGTCTCTGATAAGCTTTCTCCTCCACACCCCCTGGCCTAGATGAAATGGAGAGGAACAACAGCGGTTTTGATATAATGGCCCGAAACAGTCATGGTCAAAGGAATCGTCGCGCTTTACCGCCGGGCGTACAGCGGCCTTCCGCGCGAGGCCTGGTTTCTCTTCGCCGTCAACCTGGTGAATTCCTCCGGGTCGATGGTCATCTTTTTCCTGTCGCTTTACCTGACGCGCCGGCTGGGTTTCACTCCCGCCCGGGCAGGTCAGGCGCTCAGCCTCTACGGGCTTGGATCGCTGGCCGGCGCCTACCTCGGAGGCTGGTTTTCGGACCGCGCCGGCTCCACCTCGGTCCAGAAATGGAGCTTGGCTATCTCCGGCGTGTTCCTCATCGCGCTGGGCCAAGTCCGCTCCGCCGCCGGCATCCTTCCGCTGCTCTTTATTTTTTCGGTGGCGGCGGGCGCTCTTTATCCGGCCAACGCTGCCTCTATGGCGAGAGTCTGCCCTCCTGACCTTCAGGTCAAGGGTTTCGCCCTCAACCGGCTGGCGAACAACCTCGGCGCCACGATCGGCCCGGCCGTGGGAGGGCTGCTGGCCCTCCGGGATTACCGGCTGCTTTTCTGGGCCGACGGCCTGACCTGCATTGCGGCGGCAGCCCTCTTTTTGGTGATTTGGAAGAAGCCTGAGGATCAACTGCGTGGGGTAGAAGCGCGGAAGAAAGTCAGTCAACCCGACCGTGTTCTTACTCCTTGGCGCGACGTTCCTTTCCTGATGCTCATGCTTCTGGTCATCGCCTGGGGTGCCGTGTTCGTCCAAATTTTCGCGACATTCCCTCTCTTCATGCGCGAGATCTATGGACTGGCCGAGGACCAAATCGGCCGGTTGCTCGCCGTTAACACAATCCTCATCGTCATCCTGGAAATGGCCATCATGGAGAAGATCCGGAAGCGATCGCCGACGGGGATGATCAACTTGTCTTTCATCCTGCTCGGCTTGGGTTTCGGCCTGATGCCCCTGGGGCGGGGTTTCCTCTATGGCGCCCTTACCGTAGCCGTCTGGACATTCGGTGAAATCCTGAGCATGCCCCTGCTCTCGGCCTTAATCGCGGGACGGGCCGGACCGGATACTCGAGGCCGTTACATGGGGATTTTCAGTTTCGCTTTCTCCCTGGCGTTCATAGTCGGCCCGGCCGCGGGCTCCACAGTTTACGGGCATCTCGGCAGCAATGCCCTTTGGTTTGGCTGCGCCGGAGTCACGGCTCTGCTGGCCGTCGCTTTTTCCTTCTTGAGGCGGTTCCTGGAGTCCGATTGATCGTCCTTCGGTGGAAACACTCTCCCTTGCCGCCTGCGGCCAAAGTCCGGCTTTGCCCAAAACTGCCCACAGAATAATCCGCCGCGAGCGAAGCGAAGCAATCTCGGTCCGTTTTGATGAGATCGCCATACACCCAGGGGTGCTCGCGATGACAGGGAGAATGCACTTCCAACAACAATTTTGGGCTTTGCCGGTTCCTTGATTTTTTGGACGAAAGGGGTTAAAACGACAGTCCGATGGGTATCCTCGAAGTCCAAGGCATGCGCGCCGGCTACGGCGACGGCGATGTCATCCGGGATATCGACATGAGCCTCGAGCGGGGCGAATTCGCCTGCGTGTTGGGGCCCAATGGTTCTGGAAAAAGCACCCTGATCAAAGCCCTGCAGGGGCTTCTTTCGGCTATGGCCGGCGAGGTCCGGATCGACGGCACGCCTCTGCTCCGCATGACGCGGCGCGAGGTCGCCCGGAAGATCGCCTTCGTCCCCCAAACTCCCGACCTGACCTTCGATTTCAGCGTATTCGAGGTCGTGGCCATGGGCCGCTATGTCCACCAGGGAAGGCTGGCCGGGCTCTCCGCCGCCGACAGGCGGATCATCGAGGATGTCCTCGAGCTCGTGGCGATCTCCCCTTTGCGGGATAAAAGGATCGCCCATCTGAGCGGCGGGGAGAGGCAGCGCGTCCTCATCGCCCGGGCGCTGGCCC
>Ga0316622_100004688_pt1 | contig 10083 bp, 10 predicted proteins | sample OWC_Aug_OW2_C1_D_FD_207646 | JGI IMG/M metagenome (GOLD analysis project Ga0316622, IMG submission 207646) | Wetland soil microbial communities from Old Woman Creek delta, Ohio, United States - OWC_Aug_OW2_C1_D5_C | ecosystem: Environmental > Terrestrial > Soil > Wetlands | place: USA: Ohio... | reverse complement strand
GTTGTTCCCGAAGAGGAGGGAACTGAAAGCGACAAAGGTATATCTGTCCGTCTCGTGGTATACCGAGTTCCGAAGTTGTTCCCGAAGAGGAGGGAACTGAAAGTAGGAGACTCGCGGGTGTCACCGCTCGGTGGGGAGTTCCGAAGTTGTTCCCGAAGAGGAGGGAACTGAAAGGCGGTAGGGGCACTCGCTCCCGTGAGTGGCCCCATGTTCCGAAGTTGTTCCCGAAGAGGAGGGAACTGAAAGTAGCTCAGCTAGCACGCAGGTCACCCAGGACACTGCCGTTCCGAAGTTGTTCCCGAAGAGGAGGGAACTGAAAGCCTGAGGTCCCCCTTGTCCGCGGCTCATGATCTGCCCGAGTTCCGAAGTTGTTCCCGAAGAGGAGGGAACTGAAAGGGGAAAAAAACTCCGGCGCCTAGTCCGTCTCCAGGATGACGTTCCGAAGTTGTTCCCGAAGAGGAGGGAACTGAAAGGAAAGTAGATGAGGATCAGATCGTCCACGACTACAGTTCCGAAGTTGTTCCCGAAGAGGAGGGAACTGAAAGGCAAGAATGGCCGCGGTGGGCGTCCCGCCCAGTGGGGTTCCGAAGTTGTTCCCGAAGAGGAGGGAACTGAAAGAGTAATACGCCGCCCGATCCATTATTATGGATCCAGTTCCGAAGTTGTTCCCGAAGAGGAGGGAACTGAAAGTCGCATCTCACCACCGCAGCGTCACGGGAGTTGGCGTTCCGAAGTTGTTCCCGAAGAGGAGGGAACTGAAAGATACAGGGATTGTGAGCTTCAAAGGGGCCAGCGCCGTTCCGAAGTTGTTCCCGAAGAGGAGGGAACTGAAAGACCACCGACATTCGCTGCCCCACTTGCCAGGAGAAGTTCCGAAGTTGTTCCCGAAGAGGAGGGAACTGAAAGTTGCCGAGCGGTCGGTGGAGTACCAGTTCATGCGCCAGTTCCGAAGTTGTTCCCGAAGAGGAGGGAACTGAAAGGCTACGTCCATCCAGGGGGTTCCGGCGTGATTACGGTTCCGAAGTTGTTCCCGAAGAGGAGGGAACTGAAAGGCCAACGTCTCACTCACCTGGAAGTCGGCGCACTTTGGTTCCGAAGTTGTTCCCGAAGAGGAGGGAACTGAAAGCTCGGCCGCGTCCTGCTTCACCCGTTCCGGTAGAGTTCCGAAGTTGTTCCCGAAGAGGAGGGAACTGAAAGATCAGTATTACGGCTGCTCACTGGAGCTGGCCGGAGTTCCGAAGTTGTTCCCGAAGAGGAGGGAACTGAAAGAAGGACATCCCCGCCTTGGTCGCGGCACTCCTGGACAGGTTCCGAAGTTGTTCCCGAAGAGGAGGGAACTGAAAGTGTTTGCCGGCCCGACTTTTCCACGCGCACCAGGCCGGTTCCGAAGTTGTTCCCGAAGAGGAGGGAACTGAAAGACGATCACCCCGACGGAGACGGCGACCCCAATCCTGGTTCCGAAGTTGTTCCCGAAGAGGAGGGAACTGAAAGGTAATAATGACCTTCCGTTTTCCGGTCGTCGGATCGGTTCCGAAGTTGTTCCCGAAGAGGAGGGAACTGAAAGCGGTGATTCTACTCCGGGGTCTTCGCCCCTGCCTCGTTCCGAAGTTGTTCCCGAAGAGGAGGGAACTGAAAGGACCGGGCTATTCGTCCTCGGGTTCGTCGGGTTCTGTTCCGAAGTTGTTCCCGAAGAGGAGGGAACTGAAAGGGCTACTCCTCAGGGGCGACGGGTGGACCGTCGCCAGTTCCGAAGTTGTTCCCGAAGAGGAGGGAACTGAAAGAATCCCCCCATCGGGCCACACACACGGCATCCCCCGGTTCCGAAGTTGTTCCCGAAGAGGAGGGAACTGAAAGAGTACATAGGTCAACCGGCCGATCTGCGACTTGGGTTCCGAAGTTGTTCCCGAAGAGGAGGGAACTGAAAGACGGGCGCCACGCCGACCCCGCCGCGCCGGATCGTGTTCCGAAGTTGTTCCCGAAGAGGAGGGAACTGAAAGACATAGCTGGTGCCCGACTGATTCGCGCCACTCGTGTTCCGAAGTTGTTCCCGAAGAGGAGGGAACTGAAAGTAACAGCCCGTGTCGGGATAGGCCGCCATGCCCAGCGTACAGTTCCGAAGTTGTTCCCGAAGAGGAGGGAACTGAAAGCTGGAGGGGTCCTGCCCGGCGATAAAAGGAAACTCGGTTCCGAAGTTGTTCCCGAAGAGGAGGGAACTGAAAGAGCCGTCGCGCAGGTAGGTGAGCGCGCGGGGCGACCGGCGTCGTCCGGATGGTTCGACCCGTCCCATGCTGGATATGCTGGATATTGCATCGGCGCCCGAGGTGCCCTAAGACGACGCGCACGACGGCAACCATGTGTTCCGATCTCGATTGGCACTGACGCTGAGGCCGCACGAGTGGGCGCAGCTCGGAAGGAGGGTTTGAGATGATCAAGCTATTCGGTGTTCCCCGTTCGCGTGCGATGCGCTCCTTGTGGATGCTCGAGGAGCTCGGCGTTCCCTACGAGAACATCAAGACGGACTTTGCCACTGGTGGGACCCGCCAAGCCGATTACCTGAGGATCAACCCGAATGGCCACATCCCGGCGCTTCAAGATGGGGACGTGACGCTCTGGGAATCGCTGGCGATCAACCTCTACCTGGCGCGGAAATTCGACAAGGGCCTGTGGCCGAAGACCATCGCGGGCGAGGGGCACACCTTCAAATGGAGCATATGGGCGATGACCGAAGCCGAGGAGCCGGTGCTGACCACGCTGCTGCACCGGGTCTTCTTCCCCGAGAGCCAGCGTGATCAGGCGAAGGCGGATGACGCCGCGCGGCGCTTCGAGACGCCGCTCATGGTTCTCGACGGCGAGCTGGCCGGGAAGACCTACCTGCTCGGTGAGCAGTTCACCGTCGCCGATCTCAACGTTGCCTCGGTGCTCTGTTGGGCCCCCATGGCCGGCCTCGACCTGAGCAAAGCCGCTCACGTCGCCGCCTGGATGACCCGTTGTACCTCGCGGCCCGCGTTCGCCAAAGTCATGAGCATGACGGGGTAGCTGCGTTCGGAGGGGTGCGTGTGTGGCGGGGAACAGGGATCAGCCTGGCAGTGGCATTTTCAAATGAAAGCGCAGGTCGCCGACGAGGTCGACGAAGATCAGACGGTCGGTGAAATGCCAGCTGCCGTCGGCGCGGGCGAAGCAGTCGTGGTACCGCCCCGCGATGATCGGTTGGAGCGGCAGTTCGGGGCGTGCTTGGTGAACAGTGAAATACGAGCGCGCCGAGGCGGTGGCGCGGTCCGCGTCCACCTCGACGATGAGGTTCGTGGTGACGTGCTTGGTGCACGGGCTGCCGTCGTACAGCGTGACGCTGCTTCGGTAGAGAATCGTCACCTCCTCGGTGCCCCGGATCGCCGCGTCCGGCGCGAGGTTGCTGCGCAGCGTGGCACGCGCAAACAGGCGCCCGACGCGGTCGAGGTCACCAGCGTCGAGCAGCTCGGCGTAGGTGTAGACGAGTGTGGCGATGGCATCGCGGTCCGACGGCATGTGCAACCCTCCTGCGAGAGCCGCAGGGTAGCGGGAACCGACCGGAATTCAACCGCCGGCCGCGAGCCCTGCGGAAGGGAAGATCGACAATCGCCCGCATCGAGTTCGCCGCCTTTCTCAGGGCCGGAGCGGAGCTCGTCGACGGTTCGAACGTCGCCCTCAATCGTCGAACGTGCCGCGACGATGGCGCCAGGGCGGTGGCCCTTCGCGGCGGTTCATCTCCATCAGCTGCTTTCGCTGCTCCGGGGTGAGCAACGCGCGCACCTGCAGCAGCGTGTGCAGCATCTGCTTTTGCCTTTCGGTCCGCAACGCCCCGATCATGTCTGCCTGGCTCATGATCGCTGCTTCGTCTGGCGATTCCTGCTCGAGCAGTGAATGCAACTGGTCGAGCCCCGCACGCAGTTGCGAGTGGATCTCCTGGCGCTTCGGCTTCGATGCGTCGAGAATGGCGCGGACCTTTTCCATCTGTCCGGGGTCGAGCCCGAGCTGCTCCAATCGCTGTTCGAGGCGCACGTCCGGCGGGGGACCCGGCGGACCGGGGGGGCGTGCCTCGGCTGGGTGCGCCAAGGTCACGATGGCTGCGAGCGGGAGCGACGCGGCGAGAGAAGAAAGGAACGCTCTTCGGTTCATGACTGTCTCCTTCACTCCTTTCGACCCGCCGCACATGCAGCTGGGTTACCACGTCGCGGTCGCAGTTCGCGACGGTCTACAGGTCGTCCAGCGGGACGTCGAGCACGTTCGCCAGCACTGCGTAGTCGTCGGGTAGAAACTCCTTCGGCTGCAAGCGCTCGGGATCGTCACCGTCGGGGTCGACGAAGGCGAACAGCAACGGAGCCTCCGCCCGCTCGGCGGAGGCGTTCCGGCTGACGTCCGGCTGCCCGCCGTGTGGGAGGGTGAACCACAGCACCGCTGCGGCGGCCGTCGCAGCGACGGCGAGGGCGGCCCTCCACGGAAAGCGGGCACGCCCCGCCAGCCGCTCTTCGAGCCGGCGGCGGAACACGGCCTGCCGAGTGGCATCCATCGGCTCGGGCCGGTAATCCTGCGCGATCGTTTCGATGAGCCGCCGGTCTTCCGGTCGAATCTGGGGATCGGAAGTGTCCGTGTGTCTCATTTGGTACCCCCTCGCATCGTCGTTTCCCCGGCTCTGAGATCGGCGAGATCGCGACGCAGCGAATCGAGCGCCCGATGCAAATGACTCTTCAGCGTGCCCACCGCCTTGCCGAGAATCGCCGCCGCTTCGGTGACGGACATGCCTTCGAGGTGGACAAGGACGAACGCCTCGCGTTGCGAGCGGGTGAGTCGCTCGAGCGCCTGCACGATCCGTCGCCGCAGGGCCGGGTCCCCTTCCGGCCGCTCGTCGGCTGGCTCGGGAGGATCACTCGTGTCGCTGGTCCAGACCCTCCGAACGGCCAGCCAGCGGCGGTGGCGCTGCACCTCGCGGATGAGGATGCGGTAGAACCAGGTATCGAGACTGGCCTCGGCACGGAAGCGCGGCAGAGCGTGATACGCGCGCAAGAACGCGTTTTGTGCCACGTCCTCCGCCGCGGCCGCGTCGCCGCGCAGCAGGCGAAAGGCCAACCGTACCGCATCATCGCGCCGGGCGCCGACGAGCGCCTCGAAGGCCCGCGTTCGTGCCTCGAGGCCTAGCCCCGCCATCACGGTGTCCTTTGCAGCGGTCATCAACCTCCGGCCACAGTGGAAGCAGATCCTCCATGCTTTTGGAACCGCCACCGGGGGCTTCGGTTTACGGGTCGGCCTGTCGCGCCTCTCGACCCGACACGCGCGGGATGGCCTCACACTGACGTTTGCTGTCGCGCGGTGACGACGGTCGGCAGCGGGCGTTTGACAGCACACGCGGGCTACGGCACGGTGCCGGTCGCCATGGCTGCCCGCCGCAACGCCGATCCGGCGGCTGACGCTTTTCTCGCCGTGCTCGAGCAGCGCGCGCCGCGGCCGCTGAGTGTTCCGGAAATGGCGAAAATGCTCGGCCGGCAGCGGTATGATCCGAGGCTGATCAGAGCTGCGCTCGAGACCGCGGTGGAGGGTGGCAAGCTCCGCCGGATCGGCAAGACGCGGTACCAGTGGATCCGCGAGTCCGAACGGCGCGCCCGTCGTGAGCCGCGCCGCGCGCCCGCCGGCGAGGGGAAATCGCGCAGGCGAACAGCGGGTCGCGTCGAGGGGCGGTACTCCCGCGTGCGTGCCGGGTACGGGTTCGTCGAGGTTCTGGGACGTGCTGCCGAGCGCTTTGCGCGTGACATCCTGGTTCCGGAGGGCATGGAAGGCGACGCGTTGCACGGGGATCGGGTCGAGGTGGAGATCATCCGCCGCGACCCGCGCACGCAGCGGACGGTCGGTCGCATCATCGCGGTGACCGGTCGCGTCCACGAGCAGATCATCGGTGCGCTGGAACGGCGCCGCGACCGCTGGTGGCTGGTCCCGGAGAACGAGCTGCTGCCCCCGGTGGAGATCATCGGCGGACAGACGCCGGCGCCCGGGCAGGTGGGTTTGATCGCACTGGTGCGCCTCACGCGGATGCCCAGCCCCATCCGAGGTCCGGGCGGCGAGATCGAGCGGGTGCTGGGTGCCGCCGACGATCCGGAGGTGCAGTTCCTCAGCATCGCCTACGAGCACGGCCTGCGCATTGACTTCCCACCGGAAGTGCTGGCGGAAGCGGAACGGCTGCCTCCGGATCCATCCGAGGCAGACTACGCGGATCATCGCGATCTGCGCCAGCTGCCGTTCGTCACGATCGACGGCGAAACGGCGCGCGACTTCGACGACGCGGTCTGTCTCGAGCCGCTGAAGGGCGGCGGTTGTCGGCTGCTCGTGGCCATCGCCGACGTGTCGCACTATGTCCGGCCCGGCTCGGCCCTCGACGCCGAGGCGGCGCGGCGCGGTACCAGTGTTTACTTCACCGACCGCGCCATCCCCATGCTGCCGCCGCAGCTTTCAAGCCACCTCTGCTCGCTGAATCCGCAGCGCGACCGGCTCACGCTGGTCGCCGACATGAGCTTTGATCGTGACGGTCACCGGCGCGATGCCCACTTCTATCGTGCCGTCATCCGCAGCCAGGCTCGGCTCACCTACACGAAAGTGGCCGCGGTGCTGTCCGCCGCCGATACGGCGGAGATCCGCGCCTGGCGGACGGAGCTCGGGCCGCTCGTCGCGCAGCTGCAGTTGATGCACGGGCTCATGGCCAGGCTGTATCGCCGCCGCATGCAGGCCGGTTCGCTCGATCTGGACCTGCCGGAGGCGCTCGTTGACCTGTCCGAAGAGGGACGCAGCATCGGCGTGCGCTTGTTTCAGCGCAACGATGCGCACCGACTGATCGAGGAGTTCATGCTCGAGGCCAATCGCGCGGTAGCGAGTGTCCTCACGGAGCGGGAGATCCCGTTTCCGTATCGGATCCACGAGCCCCCGGATCCAGCCGACATCGACGAGCTCAATCGGTTCCTGCAGGCGTTTGGGTTCACCGTTGGCTACGAGGAGCGGGTTCGCCCGCAGGACGTGCAGCGCCTGCTCGCGCAGCTCCAGAGCCACCCGCTCGCACGTGTCCTCTCGCGGCACGTCCTGCGGTCGCTGAAGCAGGCGCAGTACACCACCATCAACGCGGGTCACTTCGGCCTCGCCTTCTCGACCTACTGCCACTTCACCTCGCCGATCCGCCGCTACCCCGATCTGCTGGTGCACCGGCAACTCTACCGGATGTTCGACGGGCAGCTCGAGCGCGCCCGCGACGAGGGCGAGGCGATCGAAGCGGCGAGCGTGCAGAGTTCGCAGGCGGAGCGCGAAGCCATGGAGGCCGAGCGCGCGATGCTCGATCTGAAGAAGGCCGAGTTCATGCTCGGCCATCTCCTGGAGCCGGAGGCCGGGACGATCGTCTCGGTCACGTCGTTCGGCTTCTTCGTCGAGCTCGATGCCTATCCGATCGAGGGGCTCGTCCGCGCCGACGCACTCGAGGATGACCGCTATTCCTTCATCGAGCGCGAGCTGGCCCTCAAGGGAATGCGTACGGGGCGGCGCTTCAAGCTCGGCGACCGCGTCATCGTAGAGGCGTTCAACGTGTCGCTGCGCCGTCGCCAGATCGATTTCAAGCTGCTCGAACGCGTGGCCGCCGTGCAAGAGCAGGTGCCGTCAAAGGGTCGCGGGCGAGCGCAGTCACCGTCGCGGCGACGCAAGGTCCGTTGAATCTTTCTGACTCCCTGTTTCTGCGGCAGCAGATGGAGGTGGGGGGATTGGCCGACGCAGTCCGATGGGCACGCGGATCCTTCATGCGCCGGCCCATGGGCTGACCCGCGATTCCGTGATACGGCTCGCTCCGGGAGGTGGTACATGCAACCAGAAAAGGTCGCGGGGGCGTGTCTCTGTGGCGCGGTCAGCTTCGAGATCCGGCTGCCGACGCTGCTCTGCGCCCACTGCCACTGCACCATGTGCCGGCGTGCGCACGGGGCCGGTTTCGTGACCTGGGTGGTGGTGCCGAGTGAGCAATTCAGGATCGTTGCCGGTGAGGACCGGCTCGTCCGCTACCGGTCATCCGACCACGGCACGCGCAGCTTCTGTGGCGTCTGCGGGAGCTCGCTCTTCTTCTGGTCGACGAAGCGGCCGGAGCACGTCGACGTCGTCTTGGCGAACATCAGCGGACCGATCGATCGTAGCCCGCAATTTCACGTCTTCTGGGACGATCGCGCAGAGTGGGTACACGTGGCCGACGAGCTGCCACACCTCGGTGGGGTCACGGGGATGGAGCCGCTGCCGGCGGAATGAGCGGCGCGTCGTCTTTTCAGCGTGGTTCTGCAGGCCTATCTGCATTGTGCTTGCGGCTGAAACGGTGACGCGGAGACGCGGCGAGAGATCGGGGGAGCGAGCCCGTTGGTCATGTCCGGTCATGCGGCGACCCTGAGCGCCGGACCCGAGGGGACAGTCATCGTGCTGTACGACGGTGTCTGTGGGCTGTGTGACCGCACGGTGCGTTTTCTCTTGAAACGCGATCGCGACGACCGCTTGCGCTTCGCCTCGCTGCAGAGCGACTTTGCTCGCGATGTGCTGGCCCGCCACCACAGGGACCCGCGCGATCTGGATACCGTCTACCTCGTCATCGACCATGGCGAGGCGTCGGAGCGTCTGCTGGCGCGGGCAGATGCCATTCTTCATGCGCTCAAGCTCGTCGGTGGTGTCTGGCGGCTGAGTGCGTTGGCCCGCCTGCTGCCGCGGTCGCTGCGTAACCGCGCCTACGACGTCGTTGCCGGTAACCGGTACCGCTGGTTCGGCCGCTGCGACGTGTGTCCGGTTCCCGCGCCGGAGCACCGGAAGAAGTTCCTCGCGATCGAGTGACCATGCGGAGCTGCTGCCGGCACCGAGTTCGCCATTTGTGAATGTACTCCCGGGATTTCGTCCTCTATCTGCTCAGCCGGGTGTGCTCCGCCACCGCGATGACCATGCTGCGCGCGGCGATCTTGTGGCACGTGTTTGCCCTATCGCACTCGGCCTTCCACCTGGGGCTCATCGGGATCGTGCAGTTCGTGCCGGCGGCGGTGTTGTCCCTCGTTGGCGGCGCCGTCGCCGATAGCTACGACCGCCGCCGGATCATGATGGCGGCCCAGGTGGTGCCGCTCGTGTGTTCAGCGGCGCTCTGCTTCGCCACGGTGACCGGTTCAGCCAATCTCCTGTTCCTCTACTCGATGGTGCTGCTGGCTGCCGTCGCGGCTGCCTTCGATAACCCGTCCCGCGCGGCACTGCTGCCGACGCTGGTCGCGCGCGAGGTGTTTCCGAAAGCGGTCACCGTCGCCTCGACGATCCAGGCGCTGGCCTTCATGAGCGGCCCGGCGCTCGGTGGCTTTCTGATCGCCGCAGCCGGCATCGGCACCGCCTATGCGGCACAGGCGGGTCTGATTGCCGGATCGCTCGCCGGGCTCCTGTTCCTCCGCTCCCGACCGCACCAGGGTCCGCGCCGTGCGGTGAGCTTGCAGGCGATTCGCGAGGGGCTCGCCTTCGTTCGGCGCCGCCAGGAGGTGCTCGGCTGCATGACCCTCGACATGTTCGCCGTGATCTTCGGCGGCGCGACCGCGCTCCTGCCGATCTACGCGAACGAGATCTTGCAGGTCGGGGCGCGCGGGTACGGGCTGCTGACCGCCTCGCTGGAACTGGGGGCGTTGCTGATGGCGTTCATCCTGATGGCGCTGCCGACGATCACCCGAGCCGGGCGGGCCTTGCTCGTCGGCGTCGCCGTCTACGGCATCGCCACCATCGTCTTCGGGCTCTCGCGTTCGTTCCCGGTCTCGGTGTTGGCCTACATGATCGTCGGCATGGGCGATCAGGTCAGCGTCGTCATGCGCAGCACGATCGTTCAGCTCTCCACGCCGGACGAGCTGCGCGGCCGCGTCAGTTCGGTCAACATGATCTTCATCGGCGCGTCGAACCAGCTCGGCGCGGCCGAATCCGGGTTCGTCGCCGCGCTCACCAACGCGACCTTCTCGGTGGTGAGTGGCGGGGTGGGTTGCCTGCTGGTGCTGGCGATCGTGGCGACGAAGCTACCCAGGCTGCGCCGCTACCGCGTGGGGGTGG
>Ga0316622_100004687_pt1 | contig 10084 bp, 2 predicted proteins | sample OWC_Aug_OW2_C1_D_FD_207646 | JGI IMG/M metagenome (GOLD analysis project Ga0316622, IMG submission 207646) | Wetland soil microbial communities from Old Woman Creek delta, Ohio, United States - OWC_Aug_OW2_C1_D5_C | ecosystem: Environmental > Terrestrial > Soil > Wetlands | place: USA: Ohio... | reverse complement strand
GCTTCGATCTGGATCGACTCCTCGCTGATCCGCGCGAGGTCCGCCTTGCTGAACTCCAGCAGGTCCGAGCTCTCGATGCTCTGCACGCTGGCCGTGCGCGGCGAGGCGGTGAGGAGAGCCATCTCCCCGAGGATCGATCCTTCTCCGAGCTGCGCGATCTCCACCTGCCTGCCCATGGGGTCCGACTTGTAGATCTTCACCTTGCCGTGGGCGAGCATGTAGAACGTCTCGGCGTTCTCACCCTCGCGCAGAAGAGATCTTCCCGGCTCCAGCCTGATGAGCCTGACGGTGCTCAGAAGCCCCCCGAAGAGGTCGGGCGGCAGGTCGCTCAGGATGGGGATGGGCGGGACCTTCTCCGGGAAGCGCGCCTGCTTGCCGATGGCGACCACGAGGTCGGCACACTGCCTGGCCAGGGCCGCCGGCTCGATGGAATAGTCGGTATCGATGTCGTCGCGGACCGGGACGTCCATGTCGACGGCAGCGGCGCGGGTGGTCCGGCCGACGTGCTCGGACTCGGAGCAGTAGAGCGCCGCCAGCTCCTGGACCAGCGACTCGAAGGCAGGGTCCTGCTCCATGAGCCTCTTCGCCGCGACGATGGCCTGTATCGGCTGGCCCATGCGCATGTCGTAGCGGAAGGTCTCTATCCAGACCTGCCTGGCCAGGGTCTCCTCGCCGACCGCCATCAGGGCATCGCCGATGTTGAGGCGGATCTCGTAGTCCTGGGGCACTGCCTCGAGGACGAGCCTGTAGATCTTGAGTGCCTTGAGCCAATCCCTCGAGGCCCTGTGCTCGCTCGCAAGGGCCAGGATGTCCTTCATCGTGCGCGTCATGGCCAGACCTCGTTTGTATTCGGTATGGCCCTCACGGTCAACGATGTTCGGATGCGCCCGCCGGCACCGGACATGCAATGGCGGTCGCTCCGGGGTGCGGTTGACAAACGGCTGTTCTTACACAAGTATGTGGCGGATTTTACCGGAGTCGGGACAAGTGGGTTCGTGATCGAACTCGATTTCATATATGAACGAGTCCTCAAGGAAGTCCTCGGTGCCGACTACCCGGCCGGAGCGAGGTCCGTCCTTCTCTACCAGGCCGGCCAGGTTCTCGAGCTCGCGAAGAAGGAGACCGCCGAGGCCCTCCGCCAGTACCTCCTCTCCCTCAAGCTCGAGGATGATTTTTCCCTGCCGGTTCTCGCCGCCGGCTCCATCCTGCTCGCCACGGGCAGCCACCAGCGGCTGACCAGGCTCTACCAGGCGGCCCTCGAGCGCTCCTCCGGGCGGTCGGCCTGCATGCTCCGGCTCTTCCTCGCCGAGTACCTCGACGTTGCCCCGGTGGAGGGGGTCGACCGCGAGACCCTCATCGCGGAGATCTCGGCGAGTCAGCCCGATCGCGTGCTGGCGCTGGCCCTTCTCGAGTGGGAGAAGCTTGCACGCTCCGATCGAGCAGCTCACATCGACGTCCTCGAGCAGTGGAAGGACGGGACCGGTCAGCCCGTGTTCTCCGGGCAGGTCCGCCTCGAGCTCGCCAGGAGGTTCGTCGACGACGGCAGGCATGATCGCGCACGCACCCTCGTCGAAGAGGTCCACGAGATCGGGGCGAGCGTCTTTCCCCGGTTCGCGGAGACGCTCAGGCTCGCCCTCGCGGCCGGCGACCGGCGCCTGGCGGTCCGTCTGGCGCTCGACGAGGCCCGGCGCATCCTGGGAGCGCAGCCCGGCGAACCCGTGGAAGGGGGCCTCCTCTTGCCCGGCATCGGCGACCAGGCCTCTGCCGCATCCAGGCTCGTGACCCTCGCGTGGCTGCTCTCGGGCCCGGATCCTTCGATTCTCGACGATGGCGCCGTGCGGGAGCCCCTCGATGCCATCATCGAGATGATCCAGCCGGCCGGGATCGTCGGTACGGGTCTCGACGGCCTGCTCTTCGAGTATCTGCTGGGCCAGGGCCGCCACGACGCGCTCGAGCGCCATCTCGCCGCCACGGCGGATGGGCTCGTCGGCATCGACAAGGCGTGGAACCTGTGGTGCCAGGCCAGGGCCTCGCTCGCGGCCGGACGATTCGACGACCTCAGGGGCCGCATCACGGCACTCCGGGAGGCCGGGTACGGATCCCGCATCCTCGATGCGGTGGAGTCCCTCGGCACGGGCGGGGCAGCCACGCCGGCTCCCGGGGACGACACCGACCGCTTCGGAGCCGTCATCGCCCTGGACGGCCTGTGGGCGGGAGGGGAGGATCCGGCCCGCCTCGCCCGTCGCATCGCCGAGATGGAGGATCTGGGCGGTGGTGTATCGGACATCGCGTACGTGATCGCGAGGATCGCGGGTGACTCCTTCCTGAGGCTGCGTGCGGTTGCAGAGTGGGCCCGGAGCGCCGGCCCTCGATCGGAGGCCGCCATCATGGATCTGGTGCGGCTGCACGGGTTCGAGAGGCCGAACGCGCGGGCCCTGTGCGATGCGGTCTTGAGCTTCGGGCCCGGGACGAGCACGGCGCACCTGTTCGCGGCCCTCGCGGCCGTTCGCAGGCTCGTGCCCGAGGGCCGTGCAGGGGAGATCGAGCCGGTTCTCGCCACCCTCGTCTCGCATGCCCTGGACATGCCCCGGGAGGGGGCGTCGGTGGCGGGGATCCTCAGGTTCGTCACGGGGCAGGAGCATTCCGGCGGGGAACGGGCCCCGGACAGGTTCGGGCCGCTCGAGATCCACGACCTCATCCGGAGCGCCGCCGACCCCCGCACCGCGGGCAGGGCCGTCCGATGGATGACGGAGGGCCTTTCCGCCGGCACGCCGGGCCTCGATCCGCCCGTGGCCGGCGCGGCCGCACTTCTCGCTCTCAGGGCCGACCTTCCGCCGGAGCAGGTGGCGAGCCTGGCAGGCATCCTGCTCGAGCCGCGGTCGGGGCTCGACGCGCACACGCGCCTCGTGCTCGCGCTCCGGCTGGCCGATCCCGCCCGCGTGCTCGTCGCCCTCGACGATCTGGCCTCGGAGATCGGGCCGGGACCGGCGCGCTCGAGCCTGCGCCTCGTCTCCGGGCTGCGAAGGCTGTTCGAGGGCGGCGACGCGGATGAGGCCCTCGGTCTCATCTCGGATGCCGCTCGCGACGATCCTGGAAGCGCCGAGGCCCAGTACGCGCTCGCGCTGCTCGGACCCGCTGCGGGGATGTGGCAGGACGTGGTGATCGCGCTCGATCGCCTCGTCGGCAGGGACGCGGGCGACACCTTCCAGATCGCCCTGATGCGGATGCGGATGATCCTGGGTCTCGTCGTCGAGAAAGACATGGCTGCGGCCTCGGATCGAGCGTCGGCCATCCTGGACGTGCGGGGCGGAGATCCGCTGAGCATCGTCGTGAAGATGGCCTCGGCGCGTCACGGAGGCGACCTGGGCGGATTCATGAGCGAGATGGGGAGGCTCTCCCTGTGGTTCGGGGATCCCGAGGTCAAGGGGAAGCTGGCGCACCGGCAGGTCCAGCTCGCGTTCGTCGGGGGAGCCATCCATCCCGCGCGAGAGTCCGAGGACACGCTCCCGTCGCCGGATCCAGTCAACATGTCCACCGCGATAGCGCCTGCCGTCCTCAACGGCCCGGTGGACCTGACCGAGTCACGGGCCAGGGCCGCCCTCGACGAGGCCGGCCTTCTCGAGGGGATCCCCCACAAGGCAGGAATGCTCGTGGAGACGGGGGATCTCCTCGAGGCAGCGGGCCAGTCACGGCTCGCTCTGGAGGCGTTCACGGCGGCGCTCGGCGCGGACCCTCTCGAGCCGCTCGCCATCGAGGGCGTGATGAGGCTCGCTCCCGAGCTTCAGGACCATGCCGCGATGGCACGGGCGCTCGAGGCCAGGGCGGGGCTCGCGTCGGACACCCGCCGCAGGGTGCACCTGCTCGTGCGCGCCGCCGAGGAGTACGCCCGCGACAAGTCCACGGCCGAGCAGGCCGCGCACTGCTACCAGGAGGCGGCAGATCTGGATCCCTCGGATCCGCGCTCCCTCGCCGGAATCCTCAGGGCGCTCGAGCTTCGCGGGGACATCCGCGGCGTCATCGACATCCTCGAGAGGCGCGTGGCGAGCGCGATCGAGGGCGACGAGATAGAGGCGATCCAGCTCAAGATCGCCGATCTCAAGCGCCGGAGCCAGGACTACGACGGGGCCCTGGTCGCGCTCGACGACCTGCTCATAGTGCAGCCGGGCAAGATCACGGCATGGCGGATGAAGCTCGACCTGCTCCTGCAGGTCGAGAGGTTCGAGGATGCGCTCGAGGCGGCCGACGACATCCTCGATCGGGTGGAGGACCGGGCGACGCGGGTCGCCGTCCTGCACAAGTGCATAAGCGTGAGCCTGGCGCGCCTCAAGGATCTCGACAGGGGCCTCGGCTACTGCCTCAGGCTCGTGAGCGAGGGCGAGGCCGACGAGGATCTCGTCAACAAGACGATGCGCCTGGCCCTGCGGCTGGAGAGATGGGAAGAGGCAGCGGCCCTGCAGGAGGCGATCGCGAGCAGGGCGCCCACGCAGGCGCAGCGTCACGCGCTACTCATCAAGAAGGCCGAGATACACCTGAGGTACGCCAAGGATCCGATAGAGGCGGAGCGGGTGTACAGGAAGATCCTCGACGAGAATCCTCTCTCCTGGGAAGCCTTCATGCGCTGGCACGCGGCGCGCGGCGCCGAGGGCCTGTCCCGGGGCGAGGCGGCTCCCTACATCGAGAGCGTGCAGCGTCACCTCGAGTCGAACCCCCTCGATGTGGATGGCATCACGTTTCTCGTCAAGGCATTCCGCGTGCTGCGAGACGCGGGCGCGGCTCGCTACCACGACGCGATCCTGTCGCTCGTCCGGGGCGATGCCGTGGCCGGCGCTCCCCCGCCCAGGGCCTCGATGGCGCCGGTCATCGCCCCGCTGCCGCAGGGGACGCTGCCGCGGGACGAGCTCGAGGATCTGATCGGCATGCGCGGCCCGGGATCGTTCGTGGCAGAGGTCCTCGGCTGCCTTGGCGAGGGCGGGGGGCTCGGCGTCCTCGAGAAGGACGGTGCGCTTGCGCCCGCCGTGGCGGCAGAGCCGTACGACATCCGGCTGCCGCTCGGCAGGGTGCTCGCGGCCTGGGGAGTCGCGCTCGGGATCGACCATCTTTCCATCGTCTCGGCTTCCGGCCTCGAGGAGGGCGTGAGGATCGTCCGCGGCCCGGCGCTCGCCGTGGACGCCTCGCTCGCCCACCCCGTCGCCGAGCACGTGCTCTTCCGCGCCGGGGCGATGCTCGGTCTGATCGCGCGGGGATCGCACCTCATGGCCATGATGGAAGCGGACCGCATTACCGAGCTCGTCAAGGCTGGCCTGATGGCCGCCGGGGCGAGGGGGGGCCTGGATCCAGCGGACGGGACCCCGGAGCTTGCCGAGAGGCTGCGCAGGTCGTGCTCCCCGGAATGCCTGGGCCGGCTGGCCCGCATCGCCGAGGCTCCGCCCGTGCCGGACGCGGCCTCGGTGATCGATGGGCAGAGGAGCCTCGTGGCAGGAATCCTCCGGGCGGGGATTCTCGTCTCGGCCTCGGTGCCGGGGCTCCTCGCGTACTACCGCGGGCTCGATCAACCGCTGCTGTCGGGTGCAAGGGAGTTCTTCGAGTCCGACGCTCTGCTCAGGGAGGGCCTCGGCTACGCCCTCTCGCCGCGCTACATCAGACATAGGAGGCTCCTCGACCTGGAGTTCTGAGGGATCGGGAATTCGAAGTGAAGGACGGTGACAGAGGCGCAAGGGATCGGCCCGCGGGCGGAGCGGCGGGACCGGCCGACGAGGCCGAGGGGCTCTGGGACGATCTGCCCGAGACCGTGATCGAGGTCGGGAGCGACGACGACTCGTTCTTCTCGGACTGGAGGACGTCGAGCTCTACAGGGGCCTGAGCGCCGAGGAGGACATCACCGTCGAGGCCGGGGGCGAGGACGAGGACGTCGTCGTCGAGGCCGAGCCCGAGGTGGAGGTCGGCGGCCCCGAGGAAGGTCTCGTCGAGGAGGTCGCGGCCTGGAGCGCAGAGCAGTGGACGGAGTGCGCACGGGTCCTGGTGGAGGATGCCCGCGGGCTATCCGCTTCCAATCTCGCGGCGAGGCTCATGGCGGCCGCAGGCCGCATGCACGAGGTGCACCTGGGCCAGCCGGAGCAGGCCGGCAAGCTCTACAGGGCGGCGCTCGAGATCGACCGCAGGTGTCTGGCCGCGCTCCAGGGGGTGCGCAGGATGCTCATGGTGCGAGGCGATGCGGCCGCGGTGAGGGATGCCCTGCGCGATGAAAGGGAGATCGCGAGCGACGAGGTCGTACGCCGCAGGATCGACAGCCTGGAGCACGAGATCGCCTCCTGGGCGAAGGACGCCGGCGCGGGAGGAGAGGTCCCGCCCGCCGCGGGCGGGGGGGATCCCTACCCGGATCTCGTGATGCTCTGCTCGGCCCTGGCCGGAAGCCGCGCCGGCGACGCCTCCCGCGCCATGCTCGCCGTGGCCCGGATGGCGGACGACGGCCTGTTCGTCTCCTCGCTCAGCTCGGCGTCCGGCCTGCTCGCCGAGGTCGCAGGGGACGGCAATGCAGCGGCGGCGGCTCACAGCGCGGCGCTCGAGGCCCGGGAGGGCGACGAGTTGGCGAGGCTCGCCGTCTGGAGGTGGAGCATCCTCGATCGGGCGTGGATGGAGGCCGAGCAGGCTTCCGCGCTTCACGGCCCGCACCCGGGCGATCCCGTCGCCGTCGGGCACGCTTTCCTTCGCGCCGCACAGAGCGTCATTGCGATGGGACGCTCCGAGGAGTCGCGCGCGATGCTCGCAGCGCTTCCATCCTCGCTTCCGGAGAAGCTGCTCGGCGTGCTCTCGGCCCGCGGCAAGGATGTCGATCGCACGATGGCCGAGATGGAGGAGGCGCTGCCGGAGGGAAGCCTGCGCGCCGCGCTTGGCTGGGGGCACAGGATCGGCGACGACTCGGAGGAGGCGGGTGACGGGCTCAGGCGGATCCTCGAGCTGGCGCCTCATCTCGATTCCGTGCGTCTGGACCTCATCCGCAGGCTCGCCGGCAAGGAGTCGGTCGGGCGAGCCGCCGCGCTCCACGCTCTCGTCGACGACGTTGGCGACCTGCCGGGCTCGGGATGGCTCGTGGGGGAGACGGCCGTGACGCTGCTCGAGAACGGCCGGAACGATGATGCGATCGCGCTCCTCGAGAAGGCCCTCCCCGCGCAGTCCTCTCCGGCGCTGCTCTGGGCGGTGGTCCTCAAGCTGCTCGCCGCTGGCGACAGCACGATGGCTGTGGACCTTGCCGGGAAGCTGGCGGGCCTCGTCACGGACCCGGATCTCAGGCTGGCCCTGGACCTCGTGTCGGCCGCGCTCGTCGAGTTCGACGTCGGCGAGCCCGAGCGAGCGGCCTCGATCGTCTCCGGAGCTCATCCGATGGGCGTAGGCCGCTGCATCATGCTCACCGAGGCCGCGCTCGGCTCCGGTGCAGGCAGGCGGGATGTCGGCTACGAGACGCTCACGGCCTCGCTCGAAGGGGAGGAGGGCCCGGCTTGCGTGCCGGCCGTGCTTGCGACCCTGGGAGCAGGAACGGTCAAGGATCCAGAGGCGCGAATCGGTCTGCTCCGTCGCGTGCTGGAAAAGGATCCGGATCACCTCTTCGCGTTCGCAAGGCTTCGTGGCGAGCTCCTGGCGGCCGGTCTCGCCGAGGAGTACGGCCGGGAGCTCGACGCATGGATGATCTCCCACCCATCCTCGACCACTGCGCGGATGGAGGGCGAGCGCATGGCCCTGTTGAGCCTCGGGGCCGGATCCTCCCTCGAGGAGGCCGATCTCGTGGCCCACCTCGAGAGATCGCGAGGCGACGCCTTCCTCCCCATCTTCCTCGCCGGGCTCAAGGGCTTCGCGGCAATAGCAGCCGTGTCCGCCGAGAGGATCGCGGGAGGCCTCCAGGGCGGATCGGCCGATCGCTGGTGGTACGAGGCGGCACGCAGGTGGTCGGCCGTCGATTTCCAGAGGATGCTCTCCGCGCTGGCGAGGATCTCCGACGGGCCGGTGAGGCAAGCGGCTGACGGCCTCCTGGAATCCGCGTGCTGGATTCACCGTCGCTGGGACGAGATTGCGGGCAGGCTCATCGAGCGGATGAAGGCCTTGCCCGATGGAGGGAGATCCGAGGATGTCCTGGCGCGGATGGTGTACGTGGACGGATTCCTCAAGGGCGAGACGTCCATGGCCCTCGCGGAGGCGGAGTCGCTCCTCGACGTCCCCTCGGTCCACAACCTCTTCTGCCTGCGGTTCCTCTACACCGCCATGCTCGAGCAGGGTCGTACCGGCGAGGCGGCGCGGCCCGCGGAGGCCATGGCGCGGATCCTCGCCGGGAGCGACGAGTCCTCGGCCTTCGCATGGCTGGCGTCCCGGGCGCTGCGTGCGGACCCGGCGGGCGCCGGGCGCACGGAGAGCATGGTGCGCGCCGCCCTGGGGGCCAGGGCGCAGGATCTCCCGCTCCTGCTCGTCGCCGAGTCCATCGCACGTGCGAGGGGCGATATCGAGCTTCTGGCGTCCGTCATGTCGGAGCTGGCAGGCGCGTTCGAGGAGGACAGGGAGCAGGGTGCGCTCCTGTGGGTCGTCGCGATCCTGTTCTCCGAGCGCGATCCCGAGAGGGCCTTCTCTCTGGCTCGCGAGGCCGCCGAGAAGATTCCCACGAATCCGCTGGCCGCGCTCCTCGTCGAGCAGCTCGCAGCCGCCCGTGAGGACTGGGCCACTGCCGCGATGTTCGCGCGGCAGGCAGCCTCGACGACACGGCAGCTGGCCTTCGGCGTCGAGGACTACCTGAGGGCAGGCGCGATTTACCGCGACAGGCTCCACGAGGACGGCTGGGCAGTGCAGTGCTTCGAGCAGGCGATCTCGCTGGATCCGTCGGACCCCCGCGGCTTCGATGCTCTGCGCGAGCATTTCATGTCCCAGGGGTCATGGGATCGCGTCGCCACGCTCATCGAGGAGCGTATCCTCGCCATGGAGGACGAGGCGATCCGCCACAGGCTCCTCAGGGAGCTCGCCCTCGTCTACGAGCAGGCGGGCAGGCAAGAGGAGGCCATCGCCTCGCTCAGGCGGGTGCTCGCGGTGGAGCCCGAGGATCCGGAGTGCCTGGAGAGCCTCGCGAAGCTGTGCATCCGTGCGTCCATGTGGGACGAGGCGGTGAGCGCGCTCCAGGAGCGGGCCATGCTGCCCATGACTCCGGAGCAGACGGTCGATATCTTCCGCACGCTGGGCGGCCTCTACGTTGACCAGGTGCCGGACGACAGGAAGGCCCAGGTGTGCTTCGAGAGGGTCCTGGCGCAGGGAGAGACGGATCTCGACGTCGTGCGCCAGCTCGCCATGCTCTACGAGAGGACCGGCGGCTGGGAGAAGGGGATGAAGATGGCCGAGGTCCTCTACAACGCCGCGGAGGACGACGCCGAGAAGGTCCGGTGGCTCGTCGCCGCGGGGCGGCTGTGGCAGACGGGGGGCGGGGACCTGCGCCGGGCCGAGCAGTCCTTCGAGATGGCGCGCAAGCTCCTGCCGGGCGCGGCCGATCCCATCGTGGCCCTCGTCCGTCTCTACAGGCAGCAGGGCGACCAGCGCGCCCAGAACTTCCACATCGGCCGGTCCCTGGGCGACATACAGCTGTTCGCGAAGGAGGATCCGGGGAACCTCTCGCTATACCACACGGTCTTCAGGATCGCCGAGGAGACCGAGGTGGCCCGCGACATCCGCATCGCGGGGACGCTCCTCGAGGGGATCTTCGACCTGGGCGCCGACGAGCAGGCGCCGTTCGGGCGCGCGGGGGGACGATTCACCTGGCGTCCGGGGCACTGGCTGGCCGATCCGGCACTCGACGAGATCCTGATGCCGAGATCCTTCACTCCAAGCTTCAGGCTGCTAGTCGCCAGGCTCAGGGACGTGCTCCTTCGGAGCGTGAGCTACGACCCGGCGCGCTACGGCATCTCGCGCACGACGCGTCTCGCCAAGCGCGCCGGCGGCGACGCCGCGCTCGTCGAGGAGATGGCCCGCCACTTCGACGTCAAGCCGCTCCAGGTCCACCTCACGGATCTCATCCCCAACTGCCTGACCGTGCTGCCCGACTCCCCCCCGCTTCTCGTCATCG
>Ga0316622_100004686_pt1 | contig 10084 bp, 9 predicted proteins | sample OWC_Aug_OW2_C1_D_FD_207646 | JGI IMG/M metagenome (GOLD analysis project Ga0316622, IMG submission 207646) | Wetland soil microbial communities from Old Woman Creek delta, Ohio, United States - OWC_Aug_OW2_C1_D5_C | ecosystem: Environmental > Terrestrial > Soil > Wetlands | place: USA: Ohio... | reverse complement strand
CTCTTGGGATTGCGCTCTTCGCGGGATTCCTCTGCGCGTGCGCGGGGATCGCCGCAGCCGGGAAGCCTCACAATCGCAACGGGTTCTTCATTGGCTTCGGCGTGGGTGCGGGGAGCGCGGGGTGGGACTGGGGCTCCGAGACCCTGGGCGGTGACGAGAGCACCGGAGGCGGAGCTGGCAACTTCAGAATAGGAGGCGCGATCCGTAACGACATCACCTTGGGACTGGAAAGTTCCGGGTGGATGCGGGAGGAGGACAACGCCACGGTCTCACTGAGCGTGGCGACTTTTGGCGTCACTTTTTTCCCGGGCAACATGGGGCTTTACGCGAGAGGTGGGATCGGATTCGGTTCGGCCAACTCTGAAACTGAGTTCGGCGATTTGACGTTGAGCACAACGGACACGGGCTTTGCTTTCTTGGTTGCCACGGGTTACGAGTTCAGGCTGAGCGACAAATTCGCCCTCGGCCCGCAGGTGGAGTTTGCGTACCTGGGACTGGACGGCGAAATCATCGACACCGCCCACGTAGTGAACGGCTCGCTGCAATTCAACTGGTACTGGTGATTCCAACCCCCAACGGGTTCGTTTCGATCGCCGGCTTCCGGCGGCGCGACGGCGCGCCGCCGGTTGTTTCAGGCGCCGGTTTCGTGATAAGATCGACACGGTTGACCCATCGATCCACACTCACACCGGGAGAATTCCATGGAAAACGAGCGCAAGACCGGCCAGGGTATCGTGACCATCGAACGGCACATCCTCCTCGAGCAAGCGGGAGTTCCAGACGCCTCCGGGGTTTTGACGTCGCTCTTGTATGATCTCGCGCTTGCCGGGAAGCTCATCGCCAACCGGACCACCAGAGCGGGGCTGGCCGATGTGCTTGGGTCGGCGGGTCACGACAACGTTCAGGGCGAGGAAGTGCAGAAGCTCGATGAATACGCTCAACGGACCATATACGAAATCAATGATCATACCGGGCGCCTCGCCGTGATGGCATCGGAGGAAGAAGCCGAGATCATACCGATCCCGGACCGGTACGAGTGCGGCAAGTACGTGCTGTTGTTCGACCCGCTGGACGGTTCGTCCAACATCGACTACAACGTGAGCGTCGGCACCATCTTCGCGGTTTTCCGGCGGAAGTCGGCGTCGGGGCCGGGGACCCTGGATGACGTCCTGCAGAAAGGCCGCGACCTCGTCGCCGCGGGTTACTTAGTGTACGGCTCCAGCACGATGCTGGTCTATTCGACCGGCAACGGAGTGAACGGGTTCACGCTCGACCCGGGGATCGGCGAGTTCTTGCTGTCGCACCGCAACGTCAGGCTCCCGGAAAAGCCGAAGTATTACAGCGTGAATCAGGGGTACGAGAAGTACTGGACAGAGGGAATCCGTCGGTACACGCGCTGGCTCCAAGGGGAAGAGGGCGCGACGCGGTCATTGTCCCTCCGCTACATCGGATCCATGGTAGCCGATGTCCACCGCACGATCTTCGGTGGCGGCGTTTTCTACTATCCCACCGACACCAGGGACCCCAGAAAACCGCACGGAAAGCTGCGGCTGCTGTACGAGGCGCTGCCGATGGCCTTCTTGATCGAGCAGGCGGGAGGATACGCGTCTACCGGAAGGCAGCCGATTCTCGATGTGGAACCGCGTGATCTCCACGAGCGTACGCCCCTCTTCGTGGGCAACCGGGAGCTGGTGAAGCGAGCGGAGGAGTTCATCGCGAAGTACGACCGGTGAACAGGCCCACGCCGGCTGCGCCGTCACACGAATTGCCGCACGAAATGTCCGGGGTCCAACGGTCCGCCGGTAGCATCGTGCACGAGCTCGTCCCAGCGGAATCGTTTTCCCAATCGGAAAATCCGGGAACGAAGAAACTCGCCGACCTCCGGCCGATCATTGAGGGGTTCCGGCTTCTGCCCGGTGCGCAGCACGCGCGTTTGAATGTAGTGGTGGAGTTGCGAGGCCAGCAGTTCGCCGAGCAGATAGTTGTGGTAGTAAACGGGAGCGGAGACCACGTGAATCTTCGAAGCCCAATCCGGTTGGTTGCGGCCCTCGGGCGCAACGACCATCTGAAAGCGTTCCACCAGTTCCCACCAAAGTCGGTTGAGATCCTGGCCGGGATCACGGTAAAGCGCCCGTTCGAAACGCACCATCACCTGACACCAGCGCGCGAATACGAGCTGGGACACACGCTGGCTTTTGAGAAGTGCATCTTCGATCGCGACCCGTTCCCGCGCTGAGATCCCGATCGTGTTCTGGATCCACCCCGCGTCTTTCGAGAGCCTTCCAAACAACATCGCGATCGCTTCCGTCACGAACACATGCGCGTGCTCGCGCAGCAGAAACGGCAAATCGCGGTCGATGTGCCGGTCGTAAACCGCATGGCCCAACTCGTGGAGCATGGTGCCGGCCCAGGACTCGTCGTGGCGCACGTTGGCCAGAATGCGGATGTCACCGTTGCGGTCGATATCCATGCAGTAGGCGTGCTGTTCCTTGCCCGGTTTTTCATAGAGGTCGCTTCTCGCGATGACGTCGTCGACGTCGAGGCCAATGTTTTGAAAAAACTGCGAGACCACGCGGACGACGTCGTGCCCGGCGTAATAGCGATCCAGATCGAGGTCGTCCGTCTGCGGTGCTTCCTGGAAGTACGGATCCTCGTAATGCCAGGGGCGCAGCTGCGACGGCGCGATCTGGAAACGCCGGGACAAGGAGCTGTCGATTTCCGTCTTGACCTCCGCAAACGGCTGCCGGGTGCGCAGGTCCAGCTGGTCGAAAAGCGCGCCCACGTCTTGCGGCCGCTGCTCGGACAACTCGAGCGACATGACGTAGTAGTCTTCGAAGCCGAGCAACCGGGCGGCCTCGTTCCGCATCTCCACCAGTCCGAGCAGCTCGTCCCGGATCACCTTTCCCACACCCTTCTCGGCCTCCCAGACCCTCATGCGATACGCGGTGTCCGGGCTCCGACGCAGCACTTCGCGGACCTCGTTCCCGGTGAGGCTGCGGCCGTCTACCTCCGCCCGGTAAACGTTGAACTTGTTGACGATCTCGCTCGAGGCCCGCGTCATGCGCTCGATGAGCGCGGGCGGGATCTGATGGCGCAGGTAGGATTGGTAGAGGATGTCGAGCTGTCGCCGGTCGAGCGGGTCTTCGATCGCCCTGTCTTCTCGCCACGACTTGACCGCCTCGAAGGACGCTCGGTCCGCGTAAACCTTCTGGCTGGCCGTCTCCAACTCGGCAAAGCGCGCGAAGTCCTCCGGATTCCCGGTGAGAGTGGCATTCCAGTACGCCAGTCGCGTGGCTTTCATGAGCGGCTCGATCCGCCGCAGGTGCTGAGAGACGAAGTCGTGGAAGGCGGTCGGCGACATGATATCGATTTCCCGAGGTCGAGGTGGGGAAGAACCGCATCAATCTACCGGATGATTGGGCGAAACGCAATCCAAAACGGTATCGCCGGCCAGGTACGGTGGCGGTCACGGGCCGGGGCGGTTCAATGGGAGACGGCGAGACAGCGCGGGCCGGAAAGTCCGCGCAGCGGGGCGGAGTCGAAGGGTGCGCCGTTGCGAACGAAGATGTACCAGTACTTGTGCTCGTGGATGCGCACGGAGAGCACGAACCTGAAATGTTCAGTCAGATCGGGGTGGTTGAAAACGGCTTCCCAAATCGGGTGCATGCGGTCCGCCGCTTTTTCGTGACGGGCCGGGTCGATCGCGCCCGCTGCCGGGATCAGAACGCAAGTCGGTTCGCGGGAGAAAAGGTAATCGGCGATCTCACGGGCGCTGCTGGGGCTCGCGGACACCCCGTCGCGTTGGAATGACTCGTAGATGAGCGCGGCCACGGTGTGGTCCGTGAGCCCGATCATGTCGTAACACAACAATCTCGATTCGTAGGCGATGGCTCCGACTTCGTTCACCACCACGCTGGCGCCCGGGTCGAGGGCCCTCCCCAACGCTTCTCCGACCCGGCGGTGGACGGTTGCGTGCATCCAGTCGTGCAGGCAGTACTTGGATCGGGCCAAGTACACACGGCCGCCGTTGAGCCCGGCCATCAGCGCCACGCACAGTCCGGCTGTGAGCAGAGCGAGCCTCGGTGATCGGACGCGGGTGACAGAATCCCAGCGGATGAAACCGACGAGAGCCACTGCCAGCAACATCGGCAGCACCGGCACGGTGAACCGGTTGAAGCGAAGAACGTCGCCGCCGACGAACACGATGAACGCCAGCTGCGCTCCCACCATCGAGGAGAGGTATACGCATGCGTGGCGCGCCGGTCGGTGCGCAAAGGCAATGGCGCAAAACGGCAACATCACAAAAAGGCCGCTGATGAGGAAGAACCGGACCAGGTACTGCGTTCCTCGCCAGATGGGTGTGGGATACGCCAGGCTCGCCCCCGGTTTGGCCAGGTAGGTGTTGGGCACGAGCGCGCGGTAGTAGGCGTAGTCGACCGCCAGCGACAACGTGTACAGCACTACCGGCACCGCCACCGCCGCCGCTACCCAAACCCGGGTGCGGCGGTCGCGCCTCCCGTTTGTTATGGCGAACGCCGCCGCGACTAGCAGAAACACGACTCCCTCCGGGCGCATGAGCGCCACCGCCAGGAACGCCAGCATGGAGAGAAAGTGCCGGCGAGGTTCCGATCGCGAAACCGCCTCCAGGTGCCAAACCGAACCCAGGAGCAGGAGAAGCAGCTCGCCGTGCGTTTCCAGACCCGAGGTGGCGTAGAACAGCGTTGGGAGCGACGCGATGGCCCCGAAGCCGAGGATGGACTTGAGGCCGGTGAAGTGCCTGCGGTCGGCACCGCCTGCTGTTAGGATCGCGTCGAACAATTGGAACGTGAGCCAAACCCCGGCCAAGGCGCAAGCGAGTGAAAGCGTCACGGCTGTGGCGACCGTATCGAGACCGATCCGCGTCGTTCCCGCCAGCAGGAGCGTCCACAGCGGATTGGAGATCCCCTTTACCATCTCTCCAGGATTGAAAACGAGACCGAGGCCGCCGGCGAGGTTACGCGCGTAGCGGAAGCTTATGAAGGCGTCGTCCGGGATCCAGCGGATAAACGGCAGTGATCCGGCTGCAAACAGAGCGACGGCGGCGAGACGGAGCGTCCGGCCGGTGGTCACGTCCTGAGGCGCCTGCCGACGTTCTGGAGTGTCCGCGCCATCCGGTAGCATGTCCCGAACTTGGTAAGAATGTTGTACGAGTACCGCGTCGCGCCGAAGTTCTCTTTGAAATCGATTATGCCCTGGCCGTTCGACGGGCTGGAGCCGAGATTGAAGAGCTCGGTTCCCAGCTGCGATTCATCTCGGATCGCACGATCGATGAGCGCGTTCGTCGGGCGCAGGTACAGGTAGTGTTCATCATACACCCACGCCCAGTCGTACGCGCGGTTCTTGAACCTGAGCACGAGATTGCCCGCGACCACACCTCCGCCATGCAGGGCGACGTAAAAAGTGGCCATCCGGATCGGCACCATTGTCTCGTAGATGGCCTCGAAAAAACGGAGCGGGAGGGGACGCGTCCCGTGTTTGAGCTGGGTCTTGACGTAGAGGCGGTGGAAGGCGGCCAGTTCGGCCGGACTGTCCACGATTTTTATCCTCAGTCCCCGGCGACCGGACTGACGGATCGCGCGCCGGTTCATGTTGGCGTACCTGGAGGCGACCTGTTCGTAGCCCGATGTGAGGTCGACGAGGTGCGTGGACGCGGTCTCCTCCTTCCATGAGGTCTTCTCAGCCGTTTGCGAGAAATCGACCAAGCGAATGGAAGGCACGGCGAGAATGCGCGCAAGCTCGTCGAACGAAAAGTGCGTGTCGGTCTCGCCGATGGGCCCCCCGTACGTGTCGTACGGCAGCGAAAACGCCCGCCGCAACCAGCTGTGGCCCTTGCAGACGAACGGTATGAGGGCGCCGCTCCCGGTGTCGACGAACTGGATGTCGCACGAGAGGGTCCTGAAGACGTCCAGCCATTCGAGGGTCTGGTACACGCTGGCGGACCTGGCATCGTGCAGCAGATCCGTGTAGTGCATTCGCGTTTCGACGGTATCGCTGAGGACTTTCATCCGTTCTTGCACCCGTTTCGTGCGCCGCGGCCCCGTACGTTGATAATGTACAATCGCGGCCCAGTTTAGGAGAGGGAATTCCGAAAGGTCAAGCGTTGTTCAGAAGTGGCGGGCGGGGGGGGGAAGTTGTAAAATGGTGACATTGGGCGCCTGAGGGGTGGAACCGTCCCCGGAGTCCGACCGGACCGGGCGCCTTTTCGAATACGCACGGTCGGAGGGTGTATACCAGTTCCGACCGGTAACATGGGGCCGGGCGTCCGATCCCGGCACGGTGGTCGTCGGAGCGGAATTTTCGCGAAGGTGGAGCCGTGCTCGAAAACGAGACGGAGATCGTCATCGAGTGGAAAAAAGGCAACAAAAAGGCCTACGAGGCCCTGGTCCGGCATTACATGGCCGACGCCTTCATGGTCGCGTACGGCTACGTCCACGACGAGGAGGACGCGCGCGATCTGTCGCAGGACGCATTCGTCAAGGCCTACCAAGCGCGGGAGAGCTTCGATGCCGGCCGTCCGTTCTACCCGTGGCTGTACCGGATCATCAAGAACCACTGTTTGAACCACCTCAAACGGGTCGCGCGGGGCGGTGGTTCGCTGTACTACGATAACGACCCGGACCGGGAGCGATTCGTCGCCGCGGAACCCACGCCCCTGCAACGCCTGGAGCGGGAAGAGCGAAAAGCCATCGTACGGGCGGCGATCGAACTGTTGTCCGAGGACCACCGCGAAATCATCATGTTGAAAAACTTCAAAGGGTGCTCCTACGCGCAGATTGCGGAGATACTCGACATCCCCATCGGAACAGTCATGTCGCGCCTCTACTACGCGCGCAGGCAGCTCAAAGAACTGATCGAAAGGATCGAAGTGGAGGGAATTCCCGAATCCGGCGGCTGCTTGTCGCATGGCAGTCCCGCGGGGGAGGTGATATGAATGACGTGCAACCGTTTTCAAACCGACGGCATGCGCCTTCTGGACGGTGAGCTGACCGTAGAAGAAAAGTCCGGCTACGAGGCACACGTCCGGGAGTGCGAAGACTGCCGAAACGAACTCTCCTCCCTCGGACGGATCGTGGAGCTCACCGATGAGCTCCGGTTGCGCGCTCCGGACGACGAGTTCTGGGACGGGTATTGGGAAAGCGTGTACCGGCGGTCCGAGCGGAGCACAGGGTTTTTTCTGGTGATAGTGGGCGTCCTGGCGCTCCTGGCATACGGAATCGTGAAGGCGGTGACGTCGCCGCGATTTGTCACCTACGAGGGGATCAGCGTCACCGTCATTCTCCTTGGTCTGGCGGTGATATTCGTATCGGTCGCGAGAGAACGCTATCACGAGAGCAAAAACGACCCTTACGGAGGAGTGAAGCGATGATTCTCACGACCTTGTGTTCTTGCCCCGGTATGCGGGTCAAGACGGTGTTGGGCATGGTGCAGGGGAGTACGGTCCGTGCGCGAGACATCGGCCGCGATCTCACGGCCTTCATGAAGAACGTCACGGGCGGGGAAATAACCGAATACACCAAGCTCATGGCGGAATCGCGCGAGCAGTGCCTGGACCGCATGCGCGAGGAAGCGACGCGGCTCGGCGCCAACGCGATAATCGGGGTGCGGTTCGCCACGTCCGAAATGGCGAAAGGAGCATCGGAGTTGCTGGTCTACGGCACGGCCGTCGTGGTGGAGCTGGAGCCGTAGACCGCGACGGGATTGCCCGATAGCGCGCATCCGGCGGCTGGCCGGATGCGCGTTCTTGTAGTATATTCCCACTCTCGACCGATCGATGACCTCGGCGGAGCCTCCGCCGCAAACCTTTAACGAGAACGCGCATGCGCATCGGAGACTGGGAGACGAAATCGGTAATGGCCGGTACCTTCGGTCTGGACGGCGGCGCGATGTTCGGCGTGGTGCCGCGCGTGTTGTGGGAAAAGCGATTGCCTCCGGATGCGGCGAATCGGATACCGATGGCGATGCGGCTGCTTGCGGCCGGGGGCCACGACCGGCTGGTGCTGGTCGACGTCGGCGCCGGCGGGGGATACAGCGACAAGGACCGTCGTATCTACGACTTCCGTGACGAGGGCCGCCTCGGGGAATCGCTCCGGTCGGCGGGCTTTCGCGGCCGGGACGTGACCGATGTCGTGCTCACGCACTTGCACTTCGACCACGGAGCCGGCGTGTGCGAACCCCGGCCGGAGGGGCACGGCTGGCAGCTCGTGTTTCCCGGCGCGCGCCATCACGTGCAGAAGTCGCAATACGAACACGCGCTCGCCCCTAACCCACGGGACCGGGCCAGCTACTACCGGGATCGTGTGGAGATCATGGAAAAGGAAGGCGTACTGGAACTCCACGAAGGTCCGTGGACGCTGGCGCCGGGCTTCGACGTTCTCGTTTTCGACGGACACACTCCGGGGCAGCAGTTGCCGAAGGTGAGCGGGGGCGGGAACACCGTTCTGTTCTGCGGCGATCTCATCCCCACTCAGCATCACATCGCCACTCCCTACATCATGTCCTACGACCTCAATCCCGTGCTGTCTATGGACGAAAAGGTCCCGATCCTGGAGCGGGCCCACAGGGAGGGTTGGACGCTGTTTTTCGAACACGACGCCCACTTGGCGGCATGCCGGTTGGTGCGTGAGGACGGGCGTCTCGCCGTCGGGGAGTCTGTCGCGATTTGATGGGGGCGGCCGGGGCTTTCCAGCGGACAACGAAAAAGACGGGAACCCGCCGCGGCCCCTCGTGTATTAGTGCCATACCGATCGGGTCCAGTACGAGCGTGTTCGGCTCTTGACTTGGCCGGTGGTTATTACGATATTAGGCGTTCTGAATCGAAATCGAACCCAAAACATAGGAGGATGGCATGTCGAAGAGGTTCTTGATCCTGGCGGTAACCGCCTTGCTGGTCCTGGCCGTGGCGGTTGTTGCTTTCGGCCTCACGCCGGGTGGGACGTGCAATAAATCGGCCAAAGCGGCCTCGGCCGCGGGTTGTTGTGCCAAGGACGAAGCGGCGAAATCCGGTTGCTGCCAGAAGTCAGAGCAGGCGTACTACGATCAGCTCGGCGCGGTCTCTGACGAGATCCCCCTGCGGGAAAACGCTCGGATGATTGTGACCGGGACCGCCGTCTGCGGCCACTGCGACCTCGGCAAGACGGATCGCTGTCAGCCCATGGTCAAGACGGCGGATGGCAAGCTCTACGCGCTCGGCCATGGCCTGAAGGTCCATGATATGAAGGCCCTGCACGCGGGAAAAGAAGTCTCCATCACCGGTCGCGTGAAGGAAATGCACGGCGTCTCGTATCTCGAGGTGACTTCTTTCCGGTCTCTATAATTAACGGAACGCGCCACGCAAAGAGAAAAGGCCCCCGGAACCGGAGGCCTTTTCCTTTTCAAACTCACAACCCCGTTGCCCGGCGTTACCGTCTCCCGTGGCCTCTCGATCCACCGCCGGACGAACCACGGCTCGAGCCTCCGCCCGAGCTCCGCGGTGCCGATGATCTCGACGGGCTTGAGCTTGGGGCCCTGACCGCGGAGCGTCCGCCCTGCGGGGACGATCTCGCGGGCGATTGATAACCACTTCCACTCGAAGAGCGGTCTCTCGACCTCGAATTCGACCCGCGATCAACCGCGGACGACCTCGACCGGTTGGAAGTGGTCCCGCTCACACGCGACTTGCTTGTGCGAGGAGCCATCGTGCGATCGACTGCCTGCCGGGATCGATCACGCAGGCGGTCCGTGCGGTCAAGCGTCCGATCGCCGGCTCGCCGTTGAGTCCTCACATCTGCGCCGCGCTCGCGCTGGGCGCGCGTCCGCGTCGCGTCGAAGTCACGCGCCAAACGGTCTCCCTGACCGCGCACGCGAGCCGTCTTCGTGTAAGCCTTGGGTGTTGAACGGGTCCGCGAGGCCACAGCGGAGTTGCGACCGACCTTCGATCGCAGGCTCGCTGTGCGCACCGCCGTGTTGCCTCCCGTGCGTACGTCGCCAGCGGCCACTTTCAGGCGGCTGTCTCGGGCCGTGTTATGAGCGAGCGCGTTCCGGTAGGTCGATGAAGCGCCCGGCTCTT
>Ga0316622_100004685_pt1 | contig 10086 bp, 6 predicted proteins | sample OWC_Aug_OW2_C1_D_FD_207646 | JGI IMG/M metagenome (GOLD analysis project Ga0316622, IMG submission 207646) | Wetland soil microbial communities from Old Woman Creek delta, Ohio, United States - OWC_Aug_OW2_C1_D5_C | ecosystem: Environmental > Terrestrial > Soil > Wetlands | place: USA: Ohio... | reverse complement strand
GGGAATCCGTAGCAGGAGAATTCCATTTCGAACCAGCCGCTTCCCAAGCCGGCGATCACCCGGCCGTTGGTGATGTTGTCCAGCGTCGCCACCATTTTCGCGAACAGGGCGGGGTTGCGGAAGCCGACGGGCGATACCAGCGAGCCGAGCTGCACCCGCTCGGTGATTGCCCCCACGGCGGCCAGGGTGGTCCACGCCTCGAAGATGGGCAGGTGAGGCCCCGGGATGCCGTAGAGGTGGTCGTTGACCCACACGGAATCGTAGCCGAGGGCCTCGAACGCCTGGCAGGCGCCGCGCGTGTCCTCCCACGAGCGCTTGATCTGCGGCAGCATCACGCCGAAATGTACGGCCATCGTCATCCTCCGGTTCGAAGTAACAGCAGGCGCTTCAACAGCACGAAATCGCCCCGCGGCACAAGGCGTCAGCGTTGCGTCTGAGCGCGCCAGGCGAGGGGATTGGCAGGGCCGTCGCCGTGGCCGATGTCGAGTCCGGCCTGGATCGCGACCGAGATGAATTGCTTGGCCGTGTCCACCGCGTCCCGTAGGACGTGGCCGCTGGCGAGCCCGGCCGTGATGGCGGCGGAGAGCTGGCACCCGGTGCCGTGCGTGTGGCGCACGGGCAGGCGCGGTGCCACCAGTTCCACGACGGTCCGGCCATCATCGAGCACGTCAATCGCCTCGGCGCCGCCAAGGTGGCCGCCTTTCACGAGCACGGCGCCGGCTCCCTGCTCCACCAGCAGGCGGGCTGCCCGCCGCATGTCGGCGACGGAGCCGATCGACAGCCCGGTCAGCACCTCGGCTTCCGGGACGTTCGGCGTCAGCAGTGTCGCCAGCGGCACGAGGTCGTGCAGCATCGCTGCACGGGCGGCGGGCTCGAGGAGCGATGCGCCGCTCTGTGCCACCATGACCGGGTCGACGACAAGTGGCGTGATTCCCAATTCACGCACGGCCGCGGCTACGGTGCGAATGATCTCGGCGGTTGCCAGCATGCCGGTCTTGGCTGCGTCGACCCCAATGTCGCTCACGACGGCGTCGAGTTGTGCGCGGACGAACGCCGGGGGCACGGGATGGATTGCCGTAACCCCGCACGTGTTCTGGGCGGTCAGCGCCGTGATGGCCGTCATGCCGTACACGCGCATCACGGTGAAGGTCTTGAGGTCGGCCTGAATGCCTGCACCGCCGCTGGAGTCGGACCCGGCGATAGTCAAGGCGCGCGGTAGATTCATCGGCTCGTCAGGCCTTCCGCTCCAGGGCGATCGTCCGTGAGCCCAAAGACCGTATCGGTCAGCCAGCGGCGGAACGACTCGTTGTACATGAACTGCTTGAACAGCTCCGTGTCATCCTTCAGCACGGCGGTCATCACCCGCGACAGCGCCTTGTCGTGCTCGATCCGCGCGTTCTGCCGGTCCGAGTTCTGCTTGGCGTTCTGGTAGGCGGTGTCTGCCGCGACGCGGCTGGGGATGTCTTCGGTGATCAGCTTGTGCACCCGGTCGGCGTCGGTCCACGGGATGTTACCGAACTGGTCGTTGGAGGTCTTGAGGATGTTCGAGAGCCGATCGAGTTCGGGTTCGGGCTTGTGGCCGCCTCCCGTCGTGGGCATCGGCTCGATCTCCGCGTCCGCTTCGGGGAGCTGAATCTTCATCGCCGCCTGCTTCTCCACCCGGTCGCTGTCCATGTCGATCGCTTCGAGAATCCCCTTCGACAAGTCCTCTTCGATCGGGGCCGGCAGCTTTGGGACGAGGAACGTGAGAAAGACCGACAGCTCCTCCCACTCGGCGTTCGTATAGGGGAGGATCGATGATAGGAAGCCGTAGGTGCGCAGGAACGCCTTGACCTTGCCTTTGAAGTCCACCTGGCCGTCCTCGTCGAGCTGCTCACGGTAGACGGCGACACACGCATCGAGGATCGGATCGAGGCGGTCGCGATCCGCCCCGTCGAGGTAGAGCGTGACGAGATCGTCCACCTGCGCGGCGGCGTAGACTTGGTCGCCGTCGAGAGCCGCCTTCAGATCGTGCAACTTGTTGGGATCAGTTTCCTCGGCGAGGATCGTGGTACGGTAGTAGTCGGCGAACGCCTCCTGGATGGTGTCGGCGTCGTTCATGAAGTCGAGCACGAAGACGTCGTGCTTCTTGGGGTGCGCGCGGTTGAGGCGCGAGAGCGTCTGCACCGCCTTGATTCCGGAGAGCACCTTGTCCACGTACATCGAGTGCAACAGCGGTTCGTCGTAGCCGGTCTGGAACTTGTCGGCGCAGATCAGGAAACGATAAGGGTCCTCCTGGATCTTGTCGGCGATCTGGTTCGACGGGAAGCCGTTTAGTGATGCCTCCGTGACCCTCACACCGCCGTACTCGTGCTCCCCCGAAAAGGCCACTATGGCTTCGTAGCGGCTCTTACGCTCGGCGAGATAGTCGCGGATGGCGTGGTAGTACTGGATGGCGCGCTCGATCCCGCTGGTGACCACCATGGCGCGCGCTTCTCCACCTATCTTGTTCAACGCCAGCACCTGCTCGTGGAAGTGGTCCACGATGATCTCGGCCTTGAGGCGAATTGCGTGCTCGTGGCTCTCGACGTAGCGGCGGAGCTTTTTCTTCGCCCGCTTGGTGTCGAACTCCGGGTCGCCCCCGATCTTTTTCACCAGCTTGTAGTAGCTCTCGACCGGTGTGTAGTGGCGCAGCACGTCCAGGATGAAGCCCTCCTGGATGGCCTGCTTCATCGTGTAGCTGTGGAACGGTCGGTGCTTCACCGTCCCGTCGGGCTGGCGCTCTGGATCGCCGAAGATCTCGAGCGTTTTGTTCTTGGGCGTGGCGGTGAACGCGAAGTAGCTGGCGTTCGGCAGCAACTTCTTGGCCTCCATCAGCCGGTTGATCTTGTCCTCGAGGGTTTCGTCGTCCTCCTCGTTTCCGGCCGCCGAGAGCGCCATCGAAACCGCCGCAGAGGTGCGTCCGCCTTGGCTCGAATGCGCTTCGTCGATGATGATCGCGAAGCGTCGCCCACGGTGTTCGCTGCCGATCTCGTCGAGGATGAACGGGAACTTCTGCACCGTGGAGATGATGATCTTCTTTCCTTCGGCGATGAACTTGCGCAGGTCGCCCGAGCGCTCGGCGTGCCCCACCGTGGCGCCCACTTGCGCGAACTGCTTGATGGTGTCCTTGATCCGCTGGTCGAGAATGCGTCGGTCGGTGACCACGATGATCGAGTCGAAGACGACCGCGTCGTCCTTCGCGAGGCCGATGAGCTGATGGGCGAGCCAGGCGATCGAGTTCGACTTGCCGCTCCCGGCCGAGTGCTGGATTAGATAGCGTCGCCCGGCACCGTGCTTGGCGGCGTCGTCCAGGAGTCTTCGCACCACGTCGAGCTGGTGGAAGCGCGGCCAGATCTGCGCTGCCTTCTTCCGGCCGGTCTTTTCGTCCCGGGTTTCGACGACCTGGGCGTAGTTTTCCAGTATGTCGGTCAGGCCCTCGCGCGTGAGGATGCGCTTCCAGAGGTAGTCGGTCTTGAGGCCGTTCGGATTGGGCGGGTTGCCCGCGCCGTGGTTCCAGCCCTGGTTGAAGGGCAGGAACCACGAGGCCTTGCCCTTCAGGTGGGTGCAGAAGCGCACTTCGTGGTCGTCCACGGCGAAGTGCACGACGCAGCGACCGAACTCGAACAGCTTCTCGCGCGGGTCGCGATCGCGCAGGTACTGCTGGACCGCATCCTCAACGGTCTGCGTGGTGAGGCTGTTCTTCAACTCGAAGGTCGCGACGGGTAGGCCGTTGATGAAAAGAGCGAGATCGAGCGCGAGTTGGGTCTCGTCACGGCTGTAGCGGAGCTGGCGGGTGACGCTGAAGCGGTTGGCGGCATAGCGTTCCTCGGCCTTCGGGTTACCCGGCGACGGCGTGCCGTAGAAAAGATCGAGGTGGTGCGGTCCGTGGTTTAGACCGTGGCGCAGTGCGTCGATGGTCCCGCGCTTGGTAATTACGCCTTGCAGCCGGGCGAGGAACTCGCGCCGCGTCGGGCCGTCCTGGCCGAGGTCGAGGGCTTCGGCAGCCTGCGGCTGGGTGGTGCGCAGGAAGGTCGAGAGCTGGGCGAGGTCGACGCAGTACTCGCGGTCGTAGTCGGCGGCCGCGCCGCAGACCCAGCCCGTCCCGTAGAGCGAGGGTCCTTCGCGCACCAGGCCCGTTCGCGCCGAGGCTTCCCCGGGCAGGCACGGCGAGCCGGTCAGGGCGGTGCAGATGAGGCTTTCGATGCCGCGTTCGGAGGTGTCGGTGGTCATCGGACTGCTGCCTTGCAGGTCGGCGGGTGCCGGGAAGGACCCCCGCGTGGCACCTTCGCCAAGAATGCTGCAAGCAACGAGAGGCGTTCTAAGTGTTTGTTCTCAAAGGGGTGCGTGGCTCGACCCCGGCCGCTGGTAGTACCGCCGATCAAGCAACCATCAAACAATGGGATCATCGGTGCCGCCGCCGATAGCAGGTCCTGGGACGAGGCGCCTTTGCTAAGCGCTTTGCTAAGACAGCGCGATCTTAGCAACTTTAGCAAAGCAATAACTCCTTGATTTCTAGAGACTTGGAGCGCCGATCCCTTGCTGTGAAGCATTCTCTCGGCCTCATTCGTTTGCTTCGTCATGGTGAGGGTTCGTCCGCGCCCGTCTCAACGGGCACCCACTCGGAGTGTGTCCCCTCGGGCTGAAGGTACCCACGCGCGCGCCGCGGTGTCTCCACTCATCGATTTGTTCATGGCGCACGCGCTGGGCGGAGCATCCCCCGCTTCATCAGTCGCCCGCTGGCCCCGGGCCGCAATCAGGCGTAGTCCTTCGTCACGAGAGGCGCTGCCATCCCTGTCGAGCTAGCACCTCCACCGCAATTCCGATCTGCCGCGAAGTGAACTGCCGCTTGCGCGTGTTCCATGCGTAGGTGCTCGCAATCACGTCGTTCAGCGTGCGTACGGTCTCGTGCGCCATCACCCAATGGACCGTCGACAGCAGTTCCAGACCCAGGGGTGACTCGAAGCCTCGGACCAGTTCCACGACCCTGTCGAACCGGGCGCGGGTATCCGCGTGTTCAGCGAGGAAGGTGGCCGCATCGTCGACGGCACCTGGCACCAGGGTGAGTTGCTTGTCGGGTGCATCGCCACCATCGTCGTAACCGGCGATCAGGTGACCCTCGATCGCGTGCAACACGTGGCGCAGGTTCTCTGCATAGGGGCCGTAGACGCTTTGCTTGTACTTCAGGCGCAGCGGCTCGCCGGACTCCTGCATGAAGTACATCAGCTTGTGCACTTCCAACAAGGTGACGAAGGGATCGAGAAGCCCGCCGAGATACCGATGCATCAGTTCCACCAACGCTGCACGGCCCGCTGTCATCTTTGGCACAGGACGGGGGTGCTGCATGGCATCGGTAACCGACCCTTCTCGGGCCTCGTAGACGACGATCTGCACGTCGGCAAGCGGCCGCAAGGCCGCTTCGACGCGCGGCCGAACCTCGGCCGCCCAGTCGAGCCCGCCCAAGCCACTCCCCAGCGGCGGGAGGGCGATCGAACGGATGCCCTTGGTGCGAATCACTTCAGCCAGCGCGGTCAGACCTGCCACGATGTCCTGGATACGGCTCTTGCCGCGCCAGTGGCGCTTGGTCGGGAAGTTGACGATATAGCGCGGCGGGGTGAGCTGCCCGGTGTCGAACACGAACATGGTGCCCGGCTGCACCTCGCCACGCTTGCACGCCGCCGCATAGGCCTTGAAGTTTTCCGGATACGCGTTTCTGAACTGAAGTGCGATGCCGCGGCCCATCACGCCCACGCAGTTGACGGTGTTGACGAGCGCCTCGGTCTCACTCTTCAGGATGTCGCCGCTTCTGAATTCGATCATGGCTGACACCTTCTTCAATAGTACCAATCTGGGCGGATCTCGACCGCCGGCCGATGGCCGTTCGCCGGCAGCGCGTTTGCCACCATCTGGTATGTCGTTCGTGTATGCACACCGATACGCTCCACTAAATGCCAAGGCAGGCTCAGCTCCAGCAGGAATTCGGCTTGCTTGCCGTCCTTGCATTGCCGCCAGTCCGTCGCCTGCACGGCGTTCCAATCAACCTCGTTCAGGCGCGCGAGATCAGACCGGTCTTCAAAGAAGTACGAACCCGCGTTCGACAGTGTGAATGCCCAGCGGCGGCCCTGATCGTTCGCCCAGGTGACGACCGAATGCAGGTCGGCTTCCAAATGGACGATCGGCCCCGGGCCGCCCCGGTAGGCAAGTTCCGGGTGATTTGCCTGATAGATCAGGTACAGCATGACCGAGCGCGGGCAGAAATAGAAGGGCACGCAATCGCCAACGTGCAGGGCCGGGTGGCTGCTCAAGCGGAGTTCCTCGAGCCTCCGTTGCTTGATACTGCTCATGCCGATCGTGGTCCCGGCTGGTGCGTGCCGCAGAACTTCGCGATCACACCAGAGGCATTGATCGGCCATGATCGAGGGCAACCGGTCCACATGGGCGATATGGTAAAGCTTAGGCTGCGCCGGAACGGTCACGCCTCGGCCTCCTCAGGGACGGCGTCGAGATCGTCGGCCGGAGCATCCTGAGTCTCGGCCAAGGCGTCCCCCTCGTCGATCGGATCCACCTCCCCGGGTTCGTCCGGCAGACGCGCCGCTGCCTCGCGCACGTCGAGCTTGCCGGTGACCACGTCGGCGATGAGGCGGATGCGGTACTCGCGAAGCAAGTCGATCTCCTGGCGAATCCGTTGCGTGCTTGCGTCGATCTGGCCACACCTCTCGTCGAGTGCGTCCGCGATCTCCACTTGCTCGCGAGGCGGCGGATAGCAGGAGAGCATCCGCTTGAAATCCTCCCAGTAGAGCCGATTGCGGTCCTTGACGATGCCGCGTGAGAACTTGTCCACCTCGGCCATGTAGGTCGCCGTCTTGAACAGGCGAACGAAGTACCGTGACTCCGTCACGGGAAGCGGCCTCGCGACAACATAGGCGGGACTGATCAGACCGTCGGCGGGTGCGATACCAACGGCACCCTGCCACATACGCATCATGTTGTAAGCGATGTCTCCGACCGCGGCTCGCTTGTACTTCTCACGGTCGGTCATAACCTGCTTTCGATCGGAGTTCGCGAAGTCCCGAACTCGAACGCCGGTCCTGAGTGAAACCTCGAGAATCGGCAGGCCCGCGCACCCGGTCTCGTTTCGCTGCGAGAACAAGCGCCCGTTACGTCGCACCTCCCAATGCTCCGGTACGTTTCCCAGCCACTCCATGCCGGAAGGCTTGAGGCGGACGTTGGGGTGGAGGCCGCGGGTAACGGCGTCGTGGATGATGGCTTGCTTCTGCTCCTCCAGCAGCTTGATCAGCTTCTGCCTGGCGCGGATGTAGCGCCGGATTTGCCGGTCGGCGTGGTCGAGGAAGCGGACAATGGCGGCTTGTTCGGGGACAGGCGGAAGGGCGATCGCTAGGTGCTTCAGCTGGTCGCTGTAGATGTGCTTGACCGTGATGCCGCGCCCCATCCTGGCTTTCTGGACAGCGGCGGGGCGACAATCCGTCGCGTAGCCCATGTATCGTGCATTGACTGGCCTCCCCGGTCGAAACACGATCACGTCGCCACCGCAGCAGGCCCGCGAATCGACGAGATTCGCGGCAGACTTTCCGATGTCCTGGATCGTCTCGCCGGACGCGGCAAACAAAATGTCGCCGAACCGAATTGGCGTGTACGTCCCGGCTTTGTCCACGCTCACGAAAGAGCGACTCTTCAGGATGTGATACGTGTGCGTCGTGTAGAGATCCCCATACCGGATGCAAGGAATTCCGCTCTCGACATCGTCCTCTCTGTTACCGCCGCTTCCCTTCGAGAGCCTTCCGAATTGGCCAAGCCGGAATACCTCCCAATGTTCCGGCACCTTCCCCAGCAAACGCATGTGCGAATCCTTCATCGCGCGGTAGTGCGTCAGGCCGGCGATCATGTGCTGCCCTCGCTGCCGCCGGTCGGACCGGCCTGCCAGTCGTTGGCGATCCTCGTCCAGTCCGTGTGTCGAGAGACCGACTTGCCTTCCTCATCCCTCCCGACCCACACGCCCCAGAACTCGGGGTCGTCGGAGCGCGGTTGCTGCGACCTGGGCAGGTCGTTCATCTTCACGAGGACCGGCAGTTCCGATGCCCACCCGAGCAGTATGGCACTCTGCGATGGCAGCGACGGCAGCTCGCGGAGAAGCCCTCTCAGGTTGTCCGGAACCAGCCGGTGGACGAGTTCCTGGTCACGGTCGTTGCTGATCCGGTGGAGGAGAAAGGTATTGCACTGCGACAGCACGGTTGGGGATAGCTCGGACGGCCGCTGGGAGGACAAGACCAGGCCGAGTCCGAACTTACGCCCTTCCCGAGCGATGCGCTCGAAGACCTGGCAGCAGACGGTGGCCGCGTCTTGGTTCTCGGCGTCCTCCTTGTAGCGCTTGATAAACGTGTGTGCCTCTTCCATCACCAACACGGTGGGCAGGGTCACTCCGTTCAGTTTCACGTAGCGCTGCAGCGCCTCGAACACCATGCGCGCGATTACGGCCGTCACGACGTGAACAACCTCGGGCGGGACCAGGGACAGATCGATCACCGAGACGCAGCCGCCTTCGGCCTTTTCGGTCCCTATGTAGTCCCTCAGCCATGCGTCCAGCGTCGTGTCCGCCGCGCCGCCCAAGATCGGCTTCATACGGGTATCGGTGAGCAACGCGCGGATTCTGACCAGTAGCGTTTCGACATGCTCGGCGACGTTGAGCATCTCTGCCGCTGCCTCGACGCTGCGGAGCAGGGATGTCCCATCGAAATAGCGCGGTGCATCGACGTCAGACGGGATGATGTCGGACTCCGTTCCGCCGAAGGCGGAATGTGCATTGCTCGTCGCGGCCAGAAGTTCCTGAACCTCCTGGCGAGTGAAGTCATGGTGTGGGTACTGGACCCGGCGCGGTGCGCAGAGCGCCTCGAACTTGTCGACAAGCCGTTGCAGCTCAGCCTGCTGGTTGCCCGTGAACAAGTCCAGCTCAGGCTCCAGCCCCGCCTTCCACTTCTCCAGTTTTTCGAAAAACGACTTCGGTTTCGGGAAACTGCCCCATGGACTGCCGGCGTTTTGCTCGATGCGGATGGTCGTCACGAGGGTGCGGAGGAAGCGGCGCATCTCATGGCTCGCGTCTCCAGTTGGTGTGGCGTCGCCGTCGCGGACGGAGCGCAGCGCGTGCATGAGGGTTGGCCGCTGCGTCTTCGCGCTTGCCTGTGTGAATGAGCACCACTCGGCACTGTTCCAGAACCACAGCGGCACCTTCAGCTCCAGCTCGCCTTCTCCAGGATTAACCTTGAAGATCCGCGCCTGGACGATGGGATCGTTCTTGGAGAACGCCCGCGAATACTCGCCGTTCGGGTCGATGACGATGAATCGGGCGTTGGGTCGGCCGGAGCGGACTTGTTGCGCGTGCTCGAGGCTCCAGCGGATCAGGCCGGCGACCGAGCAGGACTTGCCGCTGCCGGTGTTCCCAAGGACAGCGAGATGGCGCCCGAACAGCCGATTCGGATCGACGCACACCCTCGCATCGCCAGCGAGCGGGCTCGTGCCGATCTTTACGTGCCGTTTCACTCCGGACTCGACGATCGACCGGAGCTGCATCTCCGTGGGTACCACGACGGCGGCGCCGATCGACGGCAACGCATCGGCGCCTCGCCGGAAGACGAAGCCCTCGCCGTTCAGGCCTGTTCGCAGTGTGCCGAGCGGATTGAGGCTCAATCGGCGCAGTGGATAGGGCAGATCTACGAGGCCAAAGTCCTGCATCCCCCGCCGCTTCGGGAATGGCGAACGCTCGACCGTCATCCACTCCGTCTGGCCTACGAGGAATCCGTCGTCCACAGGGATCAACAAGTAGCCGTTGACCCGCGGAAAGGCCCGCGGCCCGCCCGTATTCAGCGCAACGGATTCGGGCGCCTCGACATCGAGATCGACCTTGATCTCGTCGGGAGATACGAAGTCCACCGTGTCGATCCGGAGGCTCCCGGCCTGCTCGAAGGGAGTCTGGCTCACGAGGCTGAGCCTCCGCCGTCTGCCGGAGATTTGTCTTCAGTCTCGGTCTTACCTTCACTGGCAGCCCACCGGGCCTTC
>Ga0316622_100004684_pt1 | contig 10088 bp, 10 predicted proteins | sample OWC_Aug_OW2_C1_D_FD_207646 | JGI IMG/M metagenome (GOLD analysis project Ga0316622, IMG submission 207646) | Wetland soil microbial communities from Old Woman Creek delta, Ohio, United States - OWC_Aug_OW2_C1_D5_C | ecosystem: Environmental > Terrestrial > Soil > Wetlands | place: USA: Ohio... | reverse complement strand
GGGTGTCACGAGAAGGCGTACGCGCCATACCCGACGACTCGATCACGCGGACCGGCGGTGTCGCCCGAGCTGCGCAGGTCGAGGAGCCGGGCGTGCAGGCCGTGGCGGCGCGCCGCCCGCAGGAGCCCGTTCACCGGCCGGCAGCCGCAGGCGTGGTCTCCGTCGATCTCGGCACGTGAGAGGCTTTCGATCTGGGCTGAGGTCTCCAGGTCCATGCGCCGGGCGGTTGCGTAGTCGTGGTAGTGGCTGAGGTCGGAGCTGACCACGATGAGCGTCTCCGGACCACCCCAGAGCCGCTCGAGCACCTGGGCGACCACGTCAGGTGAGGCCTCCCCGACCACCAGCGGCACGAGCTTGAAGTCCGCCAATGCGGCCTGCAGGAAGGGCAGTTGCACCTCGAGGCTGTGCTCCTGGGCGTGTGCCGCCTCCAGGAGCCGGACGTGGGGCAGATCGGCAATGAGGTCGAACGCGTCGCTGTCGACCGGCACTGCCCCGAGGGGGGTGAGGAACGCGTCTGCAGCGCTCATCGCGATGCCGGAGAAGGCGACCCGATGGGTCGGCCCGAGCAGCACGACCCGACGCACCGTGCTCGCGAGCGGCAGCACCTGAGCGTAGGCGCTTGCCGCCACCGGACCCGAATACACGTAGCCCGCGTGGGGCGCGATAATCGCCTTGGGCGGCGGACCGGAAGGCTCGACCGCGGCGAGCAGGCCTTGTACCGCATCGCGCAGCTCGGCCGACTCGTCCGGATAGAACAGACCCGCCACCGCGGGGTAACGCTGGCGCGCCATGCTTGATCTTCCTCGCAGCGATGCTATCAAGGACTTCGCAAGTAAAGCCCCATGTCCCGGCACGTGCCTGTGCTCACGATGGGATTACTATGGATACAGTATAGAAGCGCCCGCCTGGCGCAGGAGGCCTTGCCATGACCCTCGAGGCTGCCGGCGTGACCCTGCGGGACCCGGGCGTGGTCCCGACCCGGTACTGGCATACCCTGGACGACGGCCGGGTCCAGTGCGACGTCTGCCCGCGCTACTGCAAGCTGCACGAGGGACAACGAGGGCTGTGCTTTGTGCGCGCCCGCGTCGAGGGCCAGGTCGTGCTGACGTCCTACGGACGATCCAGCGGTTTCTGCATCGACCCGATCGAGAAGAAGCCGCTCAATCACTTCCTACCCGGGACCCCGGTGCTGTCATTCGGGACGGCGGGCTGCAATCTGGCCTGCAAGTTCTGCCAGAACTGGGACATGAGCAAGTCGCGGGAGCTCGACACGCTGATGGACGCGGCCGACCCCGAGGCGCTTGCCCGGGTGGCCGAGCGGCTTGGTTGCCGCAGCGTCGCGTACACCTACAACGACCCGGTCATCTTCCTGGAGTACGCCATCGACACGGCGAAGGCTTGCCGTAAGCGAGGCATCAGGTCGGTCGCGGTGACCGCCGGCTACATGTGCGACGAGCCAAGGCGCGAGCTGTACCGCTTCATGGATGCCGCGAACGTGGACCTCAAGGGATTCACGGAGGATTTCTACCACCGGCTCTGTGGGGGCCACCTGCAGCCGGTCCTCGACACCCTGATGTACCTGCGGCGCGAGACCTCCGTCTGGGTCGAGATCACCACCCTCCTGATCCCGGGGGAGAATGACTCGGACGCCGAGATCGACGCCATGACCCGCTGGGTCGTTGCGCAGCTCGGCCCGGACGTCCCGATGCACTTCACGGCCTTCCATCCGGACTGGAAGATGCTCGACCACCCGCCGACGCCACACGCGACCTTGACCCGTGCCCGCGGGATCGCGCGCCGCAACGGGGTGCGCTACGCCTACGTCGGCAACGTCCACGACCTGGCGGCGGAGAGCACGTACTGCCACAACTGCGGCCGGATGCTCATCGGGCGTGACTGGTACGTGCTGTCCACCTGGAATCTCACCCCGGAGGGCCGCTGCAACGCCTGCGGAACGCCCTGCGCGGGGGTGTTCGAGGCCGCGCCGGGGACCTGGGGTGCCCGCCGCCAACCCGTGCGGCTGGCCGAGGACGCCGTCTGAGATCGTGTAGGTACTAGTCCCTTGGTTAGCAGAGCCACGTCGCGTGGCATTACTTGCGAAGGTCTTAGTGAGTCTTCCCGCCGACCTCGAGGCGGCCCGTTCGGGGGCGTTTGCACGGGGAGGGGGCGCTGTTGCACACTGCGGCGCCCGTCGTCGGGCGGTGGCACCGGGGCCGGACGGCCCGGATGGGACCCTCGGGATGGACGCACTCTGGAACGACGCACTGCTGCGCGCCAGCCTCTGGCCCTTTCTCGCAGGACTCGCGGTGGGCGGGTTGCTGGTGTACCTGATGCTGCGCTCGGACCACGTGCGGCGGCGCGAGCTGCAGCGGGAGGTGCAGCGCCTGGAGGCGGAGCTCAAGGCCTACCGGGAGCAGGTCCAACAGCACTTCCGGAGGACCTCTGACCTGTTCCAGACCCTGACCACCTCCTACCGGTCGTTCTACGAGCACCTGGCGACGGGGGCGCGCAGCCTCTGCCGCGAGGAGCGGGTGGTAGCCGCCCTTGACCTACCGGAGGCACGGCTCCTGACCCAGGACGATCGCGCGTCGCCGCCGAAGGCGGAGACCGCCGCGGGCGTCAGCGGCGCGGAGCCCCCCCGCCCGGGCGCCGGCGCCGCGGACGAGCCGGTGAGGGCCGAGGGCGATGGGCGGGCAACCTAGACGAAGCGCCCGCTGCGCAGGAGCTCGATGATGTTGCGACGGTTGCGCAGCAGCACCTCGATCACCTTGGCCTGCTCGCGATCGTTTTCGCCCTCGTGGGCGAGCAGCACGTCCAGGCGGGACTGCAACTCGTTGATGTTGCGCTCGAGCTCGCTCTCGGTCACGCGGGGCACGTATCCCAGCTCTTGGTCGTTCTGGAGCATGGCGCGCAACTCTAGCAGGCGCCCGGGGCAGTGTCACCCGTGCCACCCGAAGACCACCCACAAGATCACTGGCGGGGAGTGCTAGCGATGAGTCTGACAGCGCAGGGGCCGCGGCTTGAAGTGGTGGGGTTGCCGCCTCACGTCGCCGCCTGGAGCGTGGCGCGCATCCCGGGCTTTGTCCTCGGCGTGCTCTCGCGCTGGGAGCGTGAGCACGGGGCGCTGCCGGAGCGCTTCTCGCTCGTCCTCTGCCCGCAGGCGGAGGTGAACGCCCTGGGCGGACTCCCCGACGGACTGCATGCCCTCACCGATCCGCGGTTGCGCTGCCGGCACTTCACCGGCTGTCACCGCCCCTACCTCGTCATCCTGTTTACCGGTAAAGAGGCGGAGGATCGGCGGAGCGCCGCGCAGGCCCTGCTGCCCTGGTCCGAAGGTTACCGGGTAACGGCGGACGCCGAGCAGGTGCGACTCGAGTTCGCCGAGGCCAGCGAGGCCCTGGAGGCGGAGGACGCAGACCGGGAGGCCCCGGCGCAACGGCTGCGCGAGCTCCTGGCGAGCGGGGAGCTGCTACGCATCCTCGAGTAGCCGCCCGGCGGGTGGTGTGCCCCCCGGCGCCGGGCGCTTTGGGCCCTCCGCCCCTCACGAAGCTTGAAGCCGCCCCGCACCGACCGTTACACTATAGGCGTCGGGTGCGGGGTGGAGCAGTCTGGCAGCTCGTCGGGCTCATAACCCGAAGGTCGCAGGTTCAAATCCTGCCCCCGCTACCAAGTCGCACCAGAGCCCCGAAGTCGGGGCTTTTTTTGGGTCAGCCCAGGTGTCCACGGGCGGGCCCACGAACAGGTTGGGTGTGAGCAAGTGGGCCTCGTGCCCACTTTTTGTTTCTGGGACTCGAGATGCAATCGGAGGCCGAACGCGTGCGCCAGATGCTGGAGCCGACCGTGGGCGGGCTCGGGTACGAGCTCGTCGGAGTCGAGCTGCAGGGCTCCGGGGCACGGACGCTGCTTCGGCTCTACATCGACGCCGAGGCGGGGGTGACGGTAGAGGACTGCGCCCGGGTAAGCCATCAGGTGAGCGGCGTGCTCGACGTGGAGGACCCCATACGGGGACCATTCACCCTTGAAGTGTCATCGCCAGGGGTGGAACGGCCACTCTTCACCCCGCAGCACTACGAGCGATTCGCTGGCTACCGCGTGCGGGTGAAGCTGGAGGTCCCGGTGGAAGGCCGGCGCAACGTGACGGGCCATCTACTGGGCTGCCGCGAGGGCTGCGTGATAGTGCTGGAGGACGGGGTGGAGCGTCGCCTGCCGCTGCAGGCGATCCGCCGCGCGCACCTGGCGCCGGAGACCCCCAGGGGGCCGGCGGTGAAGGGGTCGAGGCAATGAGCAAAGAGATCCTGATGGTCGTGGACGCCGTCTCGAACGAGAAGGGCGTGGCCAAGGACGTGATCTTCGAGGCCATCGAGGCCGCCCTGGCGAGCGCGACGCGCAAGAAGCACAGCGGGGACATCGACGTGCGCGTGGCCATCCACCGGGAGACCGGGGAGTACGAGACGTTCCGGCGCTGGGAGGTCGTGCCGGACGAGCCGGTGGTCGAGGAAGGTGCAGAGCCCTTCGCCCCCGACCGCCAGCTTCGGCTCACCGATGCCCGGGCGCGCAAGGTCGACGCCGAGGTGGGCGAGTTTGTCGAGGAGCCGATGGAGTCGGTCGCCTTCGGACGCATCGCCGCTCAGACGGCCAAGCAGGTGATCGTGCAGAAGGTGCGCGAGGCCGAGCGCGCACAGATCGTTGAGCTTTACCGGGAACGCAAGGGGGAGCTCGTCACCGGCGTGGTCAAGCGGCTCGACCGTGGGAATGTGATCCTGGACCTGGGCGGAAACGCCGAGGCCATCATCCCCAAGGAAGAGCTCGTGCCACGGGAGACGGTCCGACCGGGGGATCGGCTGCGGGGGTATCTGAAGGACGTGCGCCCCGAGCCTCGAGGTCCTCAGATCTTCATCAGCCGCACCGCGCCCGAGCTGCTCATCGAGCTCTTTCGCCTGGAGGTGCCGGAGATCGCTGATGGACTCATCGAAGTCAAGGCCGCGGCGCGCGACCCGGGCGCGCGGGCCAAGATCGCGGTGCGCAGCCGTGAGCCGCGCATCGACCCCATTGGCGCCTGCGTGGGGATGCGCGGGTCGCGGGTCCAGGCCGTCTCGAACGAGCTGGCCGGTGAGCGCGTGGACATCGTGCTCTGGGATGAGAATCCGGCCCGCTTCGTGGTGAATGCGATGGCGCCCGCCGAGGTGTCTTCGATCGTGGTCGACGAGGACTCGGGCAGCATGGACGTCGCGGTCGCCGAGAACCAGTTGTCGCTTGCGATCGGGCGCGGCGGTCAGAACGTGCGCCTGGCGAGCGAGCTGACCCGGTGGAAGCTCAACGTGATGACCGAGGCCGACGCCGATGAGAAGAACGAGTCCGAGGCGCAGGCCCTGCAGCAGACGTTCATGGATCAGCTCGATGTCGACGAGGAGATTGCCGCGATCCTCGTCCAGGAAGGATTCACCGGAATCGAGGAGGTAGCCTACGTCCCGGTGAGTGAGATGCTCCAGGTCGAGGAATTCGACGCGGACATGGTTCGCGAGCTCCAGTCCCGGGCCCGCGACGTCCTGTTGACGAGGGCCATCGCGCGCGCGGAGAGCGAGGCGGAGATCGATCCCGGGCTGCTCGAGCTCGAGGACATGACGGTGGACCTGGCGCAGGCACTGGCCACCCACGGCGTAACTACCCGCGACGCGCTCGCCGACTGCGCGGTCGACGAGCTGGTGGAGATGGTGGAGATGGATCCGGACAGGGCGGGGCGGCTCATCATGGCGGCGCGGGCGTCCTGGTTCGAGGAAGCCGAGGTCGCGCAGCAGGCCAGCCACTGAGCCGGTAAGGTTCGCAGAGGTGTGACGAGATGGCGAGCGTAGTGACGGTCAGGCAGTTTGCGGAGGTGTTGAGGGTCCCGGTCGATCGGCTGTTGACGCAGCTGCGAGAGGCCGGCCTTGCGCACAAGGAGACGGAGGACCGGATTAGCGAGGAGGAGAAGGTCCGCCTCCTGGAGCACCTGCGCAGCCGTTACGGCAAGGGCGGCGCCGGCGAGGAGCCGGCCCCCACCCGGATCACCCTCAAGCGCAAGACCGTCAGCGAGATCGCGGTCACTCCGGAGAAGGCCAAGGGGCGCACGCCGCTCGAGCGTCCGGCGCCGCGCAAGACCGTCACCGTGGAGGTCCGCAGGAAGCGCACGCTGGTGCCGCAGGCGACGTCCGCGGGCGAGCTCACCGAGATCGTGAGCGACGAAGACGCACTCCGGCAGCGCGACGCGGCCCGGGATGCCGCCCGGCAGGCCCTGCTCGAGGAGGCCCGCCACCGGCACGAGGAGCTCGATGAGAAGCTGCGGGTCGAGGAGGTCGCGCGACGAGAGGCAGAGGCGCGCCGCCGTCAGGAGCTTGAGGAGGAGGCCCGCCGCCGCCGCGAGGAGGAGACGCGTCGCCAGGAGGAGGAGCGGCTCGCGGCCGAGGAAGAGTCCCGGCGCAAGCTCGAGGAGGACGCCCGGCGCCGCGCCGAGGAGGAACAGCGGGCGCGGGAGGCGGCCGAGCGCGCAGCCAAAGCCCCGCGCGAGCGCCGTGCCCCGGAGGCTGCGCCCGAGGAAGACCTGCGCGAGACCCGCTATGGCCGCACCGAGCTGCACGTCGCGAGCGACAAGAGTGGCAAACGCCCGAAGAAGAAAGTCAGGGCGCGCGGCGCCGTGGTCACCCCCCTCTCGGCCCGGCACGGCTTCGCCCGGCCGACCGCGCCCATCGTGCGCGAGGTGACGATCCCGGAGACGATTACCGTGGCCGAGCTGGCCCAGCGGATGTCGGTCAAGGCGACCGAGGTGATCCGGGCGATGATGAACCTTGGCAGCATGGTGACCATCAACCAGGTCATCGACCAGGAAACGGCCGCAGTAGTGGTCGATGAGATGGGGCACAGGCCGAAGCTGCTGCGCGAGGACGCGATCGAGGAGGCCGTGCTCGGCGCCGCCGCGGACGAGCGCGAGGAGCAGGGGCGGCCTCCGGTGGTCACGATCATGGGCCATGTCGACCACGGCAAGACTTCGCTGCTCGACTATATCCGCCGGACCAAGGTCGCGGCGGGCGAGGCCGGTGGCATCACCCAGCACATCGGCGCGTACCAGGTGAACACCGCGAAGGGCACCGTGACCTTCCTGGACACGCCCGGCCATGCCGCCTTCACGGCCATGCGGGCGCGCGGCGCCCAGGCCACCGACATCGTCGTCCTGGTGGTGGCTGCGGACGACGGGGTGATGCCGCAGACCGTGGAGGCGATCCAGCATGCGCGCGCGGCCGGGGTGCCGATGGTCGTTGCCGTGAACAAGATCGACAAGGCGGAGGCCGACCCGGACCGGGTCAAGCACGACCTCGCCAGTCAACAGGTCATCCCCGAGGAGTGGGGCGGAGACACGATGTTCGTCCACGTCTCCGCGAAGACGGGCGAGGGCGTCGACGCCCTCCTCGACGCCATCCTCCTGCAGGCGGAGGTCCTCGAGCTGACGGCACCACACGATGGTCCCGCCCATGGCGTGATCATCGAGTCCCGCCTCGACAAGGGCCGCGGCGCGGTAGCGACCATGCTCGTGCAGAAAGGGACGCTGCGCCGCGGCGACATCCTGCTGTCCGGCCAGGAGTTCGGGCGCGTGCGCGTGATGTTTAACGAGGCCGGTCAGGACATCGTAGAGGCAGCGCCCTCTACCCCGGTCGAGGTCCTCGGACTCTCCGGCATGCCCAACGCGGGCGATGAGGCCATCGTCCTGCCCGACGAGCGGAAGGCGAGGGAGATCGCGCTCTTCCGTCAGGGCAAGTTCCGCGAGGTGCGGCTCGCCAAGCAGGGTGCGGTCAAGCTGGAGGACGTCTTCTCGAAGATGGAAGAGGGTGAGGCCCGTACCCTCAACCTGGTCGTCAAGGCCGATGTCCAGGGGTCGTCCGAGGCCTTGCGTGAAGCCCTCACCAAGCTGTCGACCGAAGAGGTCAAGGTACGGATCATCGGTGGCGGCGTCGGCGGGATCAGCGAGACCGACGTCAACCTCGCGATCGCCTCCCGCGCGATCATGATTGCCTTTAACGTGCGCGCCGACGGCGCCGCGCGCCGCGCAATCGAGGCCGGTGGCGTAGACGTCCGGTACTACAGCGTCATCTATGACATCATCGACGACGTGCGCAAGGCGATGTCTGGAATGCTGGCGCCCGAGGTCAAGGAGCAGTTCATCGGCATCGCTGAGGTCCGCGACGTCTTCCGATCGCCCAAGTTTGGCGCCATCGCCGGGTGCATGGTGGTGGAGGGCGTGGTCAAGCGCAACAATCCAATCCGCGTGCTGCGTGACAACGTCGTGATCTTCGAAGGCGCGCTCGAGTCGCTGCGCAGGTTCAAGGACGACGTCGGGGAGGTCAAGGCGGGGACCGAGTGCGGCATCGGCGTCAAGAACTATAACGACGTCCGGGTGGGCGACCAGATCGAGGTCTTCGAGCGCGTCGAGGTCACGCGCACGCTCTGATATTTCCACCGCGCGCAGGCGAGCGCCCCGCCCGCCTGCCGGCCCGATCCGGGATCACACCCAGCGATGCCGAGGGAATTCAGTCGCGTCGATCGCGTCGAGGAGGCCATTCACCGGGTCCTCGCGGAGCTACTGCGGCGCGAGGTCGCGGACCCACGCCTGGCGCACCTGACGGTCTCGCGCGTGCGGGTCTCTCGCGACCTGGCCCACGCGAAGGTCTACGTGACGGGGCTCCCCGAGGCGGCCGCGGGGGAGGCCGGTCTGAGGGCACTACGCCATGCCGCGGGCTTTCTGCGCAGCGGGCTTGCCCAGCGGGTCCAGATGCGGGCGGTCCCGGAGCTGCGCTTCGTGCGGGACACCTCGCTCGCGGACGGCAACCGCCTCGCGGCATTGATCCAGTCGGTGTCGGCCAGCGCGGAAGAAGAGGGCGGGGGGAAGGGGGATGAGTAGACACCGATCCAGGGGCCGGGACGTCGACGGTTTCGTGCTGCTCGACAAGCCGGTCGGTGTCAGCTCCAACGACGCGCTGCAGCGGGTCAAGCGCCTGCTGGGTGCGCGCAAGGCCGGACACACGGGGAGCCTCGATCGCCTCGCCAGCGGTCTGCTCCCCATCTGCCTCGGCGAGGCGACCAAGATCTCGGGCGTGCTCCTGAACGCGGACAAGCATTACCTCGCCACCTTCCGGCTCGGCGAGCGCACGACCACGGGGGACGCCGAGGGCGAGGTCATCGAGCGGCGTCCGACGGAGGGCATCGACCGGCGGGCTGTCGAACGGGCCATCGCGAAGTTTCTCGGCACCATCGAGCAGGTGCCCCCCATGCATTCCGCGATCAAGTACCAGGGGCGGCCGCTCTACAAGCTGGCCCACCGGGGCATCGAGGTCGATCGCCTGCCGCGCCGGGTCACCGTCTACGCCTTCGACCTGCTCTCGATGGAGGGGACGGACCTGCGGGTATCCGTGCGGTGCTCCAAGGGTACCTACGTCCGGACGCTCGCCGAGGACGTGGGCGCGACCCTCGGCTGCGGGGCGCACGTCGCGGCGCTGCGCCGCGTGGGTTCGGGCCCCTATCAGGACCCCGAGATGGTCACCCTCGAGCACCTCGAGGGGCTCGCCGCCCGGGGACTGGCCGCCCTGGACTCGGTGGTGCTGCCGATCGAGTCTGCGGTGGGGGATTGGCCTGACATCCGCCTCCCGGAGGACGTGGCCTATTACCTGCGTCAGGGCCAGCCGGTACTCGTGCCTCGTGCCCCCACCCGTGGCTGGGTACGGCTGTACGGAGGAGACGCCCGATTCCTCGGGGTCGGGGAGGTTCTCGACGACGGGCGCATTGCGCCCCGACGCCTTTTCCACCCCCACGGCTGAAAAGCCAGCACAATCTGACGGATACGGGACAGTGGCCGAGGCGGGAGGGGGACTATCCGGCCTTGTGGGTACCAGGGTCGGGGGCTAGAATAGCGCGCTTGCAAAGGTGACGCCGTCAGAGAGATTCGCGGGAGAAGGAAGTCAATGCCCCTCACAGTGCAGCGCAAGTCCGAGATCGTGAGCCAGTACCAGCGCGGGCCGGTCGACACCGGCTCCCCCGAGGTCCAAGTGGCGCTGCTCTCGGCCGAGATC
>Ga0316622_100004683_pt1 | contig 10089 bp, 9 predicted proteins | sample OWC_Aug_OW2_C1_D_FD_207646 | JGI IMG/M metagenome (GOLD analysis project Ga0316622, IMG submission 207646) | Wetland soil microbial communities from Old Woman Creek delta, Ohio, United States - OWC_Aug_OW2_C1_D5_C | ecosystem: Environmental > Terrestrial > Soil > Wetlands | place: USA: Ohio... | reverse complement strand
CCACGGGCTACTCTTGCCCCCCATGGCCGGGACGATGCACGAACTGCGAGGGGTGGCTGGTCCGGCGGGCGCCTATCGCGGCCCGCGGGGCCAGATCCTCGTCGAGCTGAAGCGGACCGAGCCCCTCTCGGCCAAGGAGCTGGCGGCGCGGCTCGGCCTGTCGCTCAACGCGGTGCGGCATCACCTGAAGGAGCTCGAGGCGGAGGGTGTCCTCGACTACGTGCGGGAGCATCGGAGCGTGGGGGCGCCGGCGTTCGCCTATCGGCTGAGCGCGCAGGGACAGGCGCTCTTCCCGCGGCGCTATCAGGAGACGCTGACCTACATCCTGGAGCACGTGGCGGTCCGGGACGGCCGGACGGCGGCCATCGCCATGCTCGAGGCGCACCTGCAGGGCATGGCGGCCCGGCTCAAGGTGGAGCTGGCCGGCCTGACGCCCGAGCAGAGGGTCGAGGCGGTCACGCGGCTTCGGTCCGAGGACGGCTACATGGCCGAGTGGCAGTCGGCCGGGCCGGGGGCGGCGACGATCCGGGAGCACAACTGCGCCATCCACGCGATCGCGGAGCGCTTCCCCGAGATCTGCGCCGCCGAGGAGCGGTTCATGGAGGAGGTGCTGGGGGCGCCGGTCGAGCGGCGGCAGCACATCCTGAGCGGGTGCACCGCCTGCGAATATCACGTGCAGTTCGACACGCCCAGGGCGCCGGCCGATGCCGCGACCGAGGTCGTGCAGATCAGGCCGCGCGACGCGCGGCCGGGAGCCAACCCAGAATGACGTCACCGTCGGTCGAGTCGCTGGTCCAGCGCGACTACAAGTACGGCTTCGTGACCGACATCGAGAGCGATGTCGCGCCCAAGGGCCTGAGCGAGGACACCGTCCGGCTCATCTCCGCCAAGAAGAACGAGCCCGAGTGGCTGCTCGACTGGCGGCTCAAGGCGTTCCGCGCCTGGCAGAAGATGAGCGAGCCGCACTGGCCCAACGTCACCTACGAGCCGATCGACTACCAGGGCTCGAGCTACTACGCGGCCCCGAAGACGAAGAAGCCGCTGGGCTCCCTCGACGAGGTGGACCCCAAGCTGCGCGAGACCTACGAGAAGCTCGGCATCCCCCTCTCGGAGCAGAAGCTGCTCGCGGGCGTGGCCGTGGACGCCATCTTCGACTCGGTGTCGGTGGGCACGACCTACAAGGCGAAGCTGATGGAGCAGGGGATCATCTTCTGCTCGTTCGGCGAGGCGGTGCAGGAGCACCCCGAGCTGGTGCGGAAGTACCTGGCCTCGGTGGTGCCGGCGAGCGACAACTTCTTCGCCGCGCTCAACAGCGCCGTGTTCTCCGACGGCTCGTTCGTCTACGTCCCCAAGGGCGTGAAGTGCCCGATGGAGCTCTCGACCTACTTCCGCATCAACGCGTCGGAGACGGGCCAGTTCGAGCGCACCCTCATCATCGCCGACGAGGGCGCCTCGGTGAGCTACCTCGAGGGCTGCACCGCGCCCAAGCGCGACGAGCACCAGCTGCACGCGGCCGTGGTCGAGCTGGTGGCGCTGCCCGGGGCCACCATCAAGTACTCCACGGTGCAGAACTGGTACGCCGGCGACGAGGAAGGGAAGGGCGGCATCCTCAACTTCGTCACCAAGCGCGGCAAGGCCTACGAGAACGCCAAGATCAGCTGGACGCAGGTCGAGACGGGCTCGGCGATCACCTGGAAGTACCCCAGCGTCATCCTGCAGGGCGACAACTCGGTGGGCGAGTTCTACTCGGTGGCGGTGGTCAACGGCCGGCAGCAGGCCGACACCGGCACCAAGATGATCCATATCGGGAAGAACACGCGCAGCACGATCGTCTCGAAGGGCATCTCGGCGGGGAAGGGGAACAACTCCTACCGCGGCCTGGTGAAGATCCTTCCGAAGGCGCACGGCGCGCGCAACTACACCCAGTGCGACTCCATGCTGATCGGCAACAAGTGCGGGGCGCACACCTTCCCGTACATCGACGTGCAGAACGCCTCCGCCGCGGTGGAGCACGAGGCGAGCACGTCGAAGATCGGCGAGGACCAGATCTTCTACTGCAAGCAGCGCGGCCTGAACACCGAGAACGCCATCTCGCTCATCGTGAACGGCTTCTGCAAGGAAGTCTTCAAGGAGCTGCCGATGGAGTTCGCGGTGGAGGCGCAGAAGCTGCTCGGCGTTTCGCTCGAAGGCAGCGTTGGCTGATCACGGACCCAAGGACCCGACACAGATGAGCATGCTCGAGATCAAGAACCTGACCGCCAGCGTGGGCGACAAGGAGATCCTCAAGGGGATCAGCCTCACCGTGAACCCGGGCGAGGTGCACGCCATCATGGGGCCGAACGGCTCCGGCAAGAGCACCCTGGCGCAGGTGCTGGCGGGCCACCCGGCCTACACCGTCACCGGCGGCGAGGTGCTGTACGAGGGCGAGGACCTGCTGGAGCTCGAGCCCGAGGAGCGCGCGCAGAAGGGCGTCTTCCTCGCGTTCCAGTACCCGGTCGAGGTGCCCGGCGTCAGCAACGCCTACTTCCTGCGCGCCGCGTACAACGAGATCCGGAAGTCCAAGGGCCTCGAGGAAGCGGACCCGATGGATTTCATCGACCTGCTGGAGGAGAAGCTCAAGGTCGTGGAGTGGGGCCCCGAGATCATGCAGCGCTCGGTGAACCACGGCTTCTCCGGCGGCGAGAAGAAGCGCAACGAGATCCTGCAGATGGCGGTGCTCGAGCCGAAGCTCGCGATCCTCGACGAGACCGACTCGGGCCTCGACATCGACGCGCTCCGCATCGTGGCCGAGGGGGTCAACAAGCTCCGCGCCAAGGACCGCTCGTTCATCATGGTGACGCACTACCAGCGCCTGCTCAACTACATCGTGCCGGACTTCGTGCACGTGCTGGCGGGCGGCCGCATCGTGAAGTCGGGCGGCAAGGAGCTCGCGCACGAGCTCGAGGCGAAGGGCTACGAGTGGCTCGAGGACCTGGCGCCGGCGGGGGCCGCGTGACGGCCGTCGCGGAGCGCGTGAGCGCCCCCGCCTGGCTGGCGGCGCTCCGTGCGAAGGGCGCCGAGCGCTTCGCGGCGACGGGCTATCCCACGTCGAAGGACGAGGACTGGCGCTTCACGCCGGTGGCCCCGATCGCGCGTGCGGAGTTCGCGCCATCGGCCCCGGCCACGGTGACGGCGGCGGCCCTGAGGCCGTTCATCTTCGGCCAGGCCGAGTGGCCGCGGCTGGTGTTCGTGAACGGGCGCTACGACGCCTCGCTCTCCACCACCGGCTCGCTGCCGGCGGGGATGACGGTGTCGAGCCTCGCCGAGGCGCTCGCGTCGGACCCGTCGCTGGAGCAGCACCTGGGCCGGCACGTGGCGGTGGACGTGACGCCGTTCGTGGCCGAGAACACCGCGGCGTTCGCCGACGGCGCGGTGGTGCAGGTGGCACCGAACGCCGACCTCGGGCTGCCGGTGCACCTCGTGTACGTGACGGCACCGGGCACGGCGGGCGCCTCGCACACGCGCAACCTGATCGTGATCGGCCAGAGCGCCCGCGCGGCGCTGATCGAGAGCTACGTCACCCTGGGCGATGCCGACACCTACCTCACCAACGTGGTGAGCGAGGTGGTGGTGGGGGCCAATGCCTGGGTGGAGCACGTGCGCATCCAGCGCGAGAGCGAGAAGGCCTATCACGTGGGCCTGACCCATGTGGAGCAGGCGCGCGACAGCCACTATCGCAACTTCACCTTCGCGATGGGTGGCGCCATCTCCCGGCACGACCTGCACGTGCGGCTCAACGCGGCCAACGTCGAGGCGCTGATGTACGGCCTCTACCTGGGCCGGGACGAGCAGCTGGTGGACAACCACACCACGATCTTCCACGACCATCCCGACTGCCGCAGCTGGGAGGTCTACAAGGGCGTGCTGGACGGGAAGTCGCACGGGGTGTTCAATGGCAAGATCTTCGTGACGCCCGAGGCGCAGAAGACCGACGCCAAGCAGACCAACCGCGCGCTCCTGCTGTCGGACACGGCCACCATCGACACCAAGCCGCAGCTGGAGATCTTCGCCGACGACGTCAAGTGCACCCACGGCGCCACGGTGGGCAACCTCGACACGCTGATGGAGTTCTACTTCCGCAGCCGCGGCATCCCGGCCGAGGCGGCCCGCCGCCACCTGGTGTACGCCTTCTGCGCGGAAGTGATCGCGGAGGTGGCGATCGAGCCGGTGCGCACCGAGCTCGAGCGGCTGGTGCTGGACCGGGTCAATGAGTGAGCCGGGGGCGGTCCGCCCGTATATTCCCGCATGACCGCGACCGCCCCCACCCTCGACGTCGGCCTCGTCCGCGCGCAGTTCCCGATCCTCTCCACCACTGCGCACGGACGGCCGCTCGTCTACCTCGACAGCGCGGCGACCACCCAGAAGCCGCAGTCGGTCATCGACCGCGTCACCCGCTACTACGAACGCGAGAACGCCAACATCCACCGGGGCGTGTATGCGCTCTCGGCGGATGCCACCGCCATGCACGACGCGTCGCGGGCGCGGATCGCGCGGTTCATCAACGCCGCCTCCGAGCGCGAGGTGATCTTCACGCGCGGCACCACGGAGAGCGTGAACCTGGTGGCGCAGGCGTGGGGGCACGCCACCCTCCGCACCGGTGACGAGATCGTCGTGACGGCGATGGAGCACCACTCGAACATCGTGCCCTGGCAGCTCGTGGCGGCGCAGCGCGGCGCGGTGGTGCGGGCGGCTCCGGTGAACGAGGCGGGCGAGCTCGACCTGGAGGGCTTCCAGCGGCTCCTCACGAAGCGCACGAAGATGGTGGCCGTGGTGCACCTCTCCAACGCGCTCGGCACGATCAATCCCGTCAAGCGCGTGGCCGAGCTGGCCCATGCGGCCGGCGCGCTGGTGCTGGTGGACGGCGCGCAGTCGGTGGCCCACCTGCCCGTGGACGTACAGGACCTCGGCTGCGACTTCTTCGCCTTCAGCGGGCACAAGCTCTTCGGGCCCACCGGCATCGGCGTGCTGTGGGGCCGCGAGGCGCTGCTCGACCGGATGCCGCCGTGGCAGGGCGGGGGCGACATGATCGGCACGGTGGCGGTGGAGGGCAGCACCTGGGCGCCCCTGCCCGCCAAGTTCGAGGCCGGCACGCCGCACATCGCGGGTGCGGTGGGCCTCCACACCGCCATCGACTTTCTCGCCGGGCTGGACCAGGCGGCGGTGGCCGCGCACGAGCACGACCTGCTGAGCCATGCCACCGAGCGGGTCGGGTCCATCCCGGGCGTCCGGCTCATCGGCACGGCGCGCGAGAAGGCGTCGGTGCTGTCGTTCACGGTGGAGGGCGTGCACCCGCACGACCTGGGCACGGTGCTCGATGCCGACGGCATCTGCATCCGGGCGGGGCACCACTGCGCCCAGCCGCTCATGCGCCGGTTCGGCCTGGTGGCCACGGCGCGCGCGTCGTTCAGCCTCTACAACACGCGGGACGACGTGGACGCGCTCGCCGCGGGCGTGGAGAAGGCGAAGGGGCTCCTGGCATGAGCTCGGTGAGCGAGCTGTACCAGAGCGTCATCCTGGACCACAACCGCACGCCGCGCAACTACGGCCGGCTCGAGGGCGACGCGCGGCACGCGCGCGGCTACAACCCGCTCTGCGGCGACGAGTGCACCGTGTGGCTCAAGGTGGAGGGCGACACGCTCGCGGACGTGAAGTTCGAGGGGCAGGGGTGCGCCATCTCGAAGGCGTCGGCGTCGCTGATGACGATGGCGGTGAAGGGCAAGCCGGTGGCGGAGGCGGCGGCGCTCGCGGAGCGGTTCCACGACCTCGTGACCGGGAAGCTGAACGAGGCGGAGTCGCAGGCGCTGCCGGCGCGGCTGCAGGTGTTCGGCAACGTGGCGCAGTTCCCGGTGCGGGTGAAGTGCGCGAGCATGCCGTGGCACACGCTGAAGGCGGCGCTGGCGGGCGGGGATGCGCCGGAGTTGGTGGAACTCAAGTAGCCGTCATTCGGAGCGCAACGAGAAATCGGGTCGCCACCCCATGTCATTCCGAGCGCAGCGAGGAATCGGGATGCATCGGTTGGGATCCGGCGAAGCCGGGTTCAGCATCGCGCGGGGTCGCCACCCGATTCCTCGCTGCGCTCGGAATGACATAGACAACGGAGACAGGTGAATGCCGTACCCCGAGATGATGGTCAAGCCCATGCGCGAGGAGATGGTCGACATGGGCGCCAAGGAACTGAAGTCCGTCCCCGACGTGGACGCCGAGCTGGGCGACCAGCAGGGCACCACGCTGGTGTTCGTGAACAGCGTGTGCGGCTGCGCCGCGGGCGGCGCCCGGCCGGCGCTCCGCGCGGCGCTGCAGCAGGGGCCGAAGCCCGACAAGGTGGTGACGGTCTTCGCAGGCCAGGACACCGAGGCCGTGGCGCGCGCGCGCCAGTACTTCGCCGACTACCAGCCGAGCTCGCCGTCGATGGCGCTGTTCAAGGACGGCGAGGTGGTGCACTTCATCCACCGCCACCAGATCGAGGGCAAGGCGCCGCAGGACGTGGCGAAGAACCTCGCGGACGCGTTCCGGAAGTTCTGCGCGCCGGCGTCGGTGTGAGCGGGCACGTCTTCCACCCGGGGCACGAGGAGCTGCACGGCATCACCGTGGTGGTGAGCGGGCGCTCGGGGCGCACGTACGTCGGGCGGTACCACGAGCAGACGCCCAAGGGGACGCTGCTCCACGACGTGGCGGTGCACGACCCGGCGGGCGGGCAGAGCCGCGAGGAGTTCCTGGCGCGGACGCTCAAGTTCGGGGTGCGGGCGGACCAGAAGCACCTCGTGCTGGCGGATGAGGAGATCGGGGAGATCCGGAGGCTGGTGGAGTTCGAGTGACCGGAGGTGGGCTAGCGCCCTCCGTCATTGCGAGGAGGCCCCGGAGGGGCCGACGAAGCAATCCCGGTGCAAAGAGCGGAGCCCTCTCGACCGTCCAGAGGGCTCCGCTCTTTGCACCGGGATTGTTCGGCCTTCGGCCTCACCAGCTCGCGCTGCGCGCTCGGTTGCCGCGGCCGCTTCGCGGCCTCGCAGAGACGCGGTGTTGCACCCTGCATCGTGCTGCCATTCCCGAAACCCGCCGCCTGCGAGCCCCGTACATCCACGCCACGGGATGCAGGCCTGATCCCCTTTCCGGAGCCAACATGTACGACACGGCCATCGCCCTCGAGCGGGTGACGAAGCGCTACGCCGGCCACACCGCCGTGCGCTCGCTCGACCTCGCGATACCGCGCGGCGGCATCTTCGGCCTGCTGGGCCCGAACGGCGCCGGCAAGAGCACCACGATCCGCATGATCATGAACATCCTCGTCCCCGACGAGGGCCGGATCACGCTGTTCGGCGGCGAGGCGGCGAGCCGCGACCTGTCGGCGCGGATCGGGTACCTGCCGGAGGAGCGCGGGCTCTACAAGAAGATGCGGGTGCTGGACCACCTCGTGTTCCTGGGCGAGACGAAGGGCCTGCCGCGGCGCCGCGCGCGCGAGCTGAGCGGGCAGTGGCTCGCGCGGCTCGGCCTCGGCGACTGGGCCGCCCGCGCCGTCGAGGACCTCTCCAAGGGCATGCAGCAGAAGGTGCAGTTCATCGGCGCGCTCCTGCACGAGCCGGAGCTGGTGGTGCTCGACGAGCCGTTCAGCGGGCTCGATCCCGTGAACAGCCAGGTGATGAAGGACGTGGTGGTGGAGATGGCGCGCGCCGGCCGCACCGTGCTCTTCTCCACCCACATCATGGAGCAGGCCGAGAAGATGTGCGATCGCGTCGCCATCATCGCGCGGGGCGAGAAGCTGGTGGACGGCAGCCTGGCCGACGTGAAGCGCGCCGACGGCGACCGGCACGTGGCGCTTGCCTTCCATCGGAACCGCGAGGCCGCCGTCCGCGTGCTCGCCGACCGCTCCCTCGTGGCGCGCACCGACGACTACGGGGCGAGCGCCGAAGTGACGCTCGCGCCCCACGCGAACGGGGACGCACTGCTCGAGGCGCTGCTGGGCGCCGGCGTGGGCATCAGCCGCTTCGAGCTGGTGGAGCCGTCGCTGCAGTCGATCTTCATCGCCAAGGTGGGCGCCGACGCGGCCACCGCACCCGCCCTGGAGGAGTCCCGTGCATAAGGTGTGGGCGGTGATCCGCCGCGAGTTCGTGGAGCGGGTGCGGACGCGCACCTTCCTGCTCAGCACGCTCCTCTTTCCCGCCCTGATGATCGGCATCACGGTGCTGCCGGTGCTGCTCGACCGGCGGGTGCAGGCCCCCAAGCGGATCGCGGTGCTCGACGGCGCCTCGGGCGAGGCGGGCGCGCGCGTCACCGATGGGCTCGCGGCGGCGAAGCGCACCGGCGGCACCGGCGCCGCCCGCTACGTGGTGACGCGCGTCGTGGCCGGCGCGGACGTCGACAGGCAGCGGGACTCGCTGGTGCGGCAGGTCGGGGTGCGCGGCGAGGTGGAGGGACTCGACGGTGTGCTCGTCATCTCCGACGACGCCGTCACCACGGGCAAGATCCCGTACTATGGCGCCAACGTGGGCAGCCCGCAGGACATGCGGCGGCTCGAGACCGAGGTGCAGACCGCACTCCGGCTGGAGCGGCTCCGGCGGGCCGGCATCGACCCGTTCGTGGCGATGCCGGCGCTCCGCCCCATCGACCTGCAGGCCCAGAAGGTGTCGGGCGGCACCGTCACGGGCGAGTCGGGCGACGCCTCGTTCATCCTCGCCTACGCGATGTCCTTCCTGCTCTACATGGCGCTCGTCCTCTACGGCAACCAGGTCATGACCTCGGTGGTCGAGGAGAAGGCCAGCCGCATCAGCGAGGTGCTCATGGGCAGCATGCGCCCCTTCCAGCTCCTCCTCGGCAAGGTGCTCGGCGTGGGTGCCGTGGGCCTGGTGCAGCTGGGCGTGTGGGCCGGCACCGCCATGGCGCTGACCCGGTTCCGGGCGCAGCTGGCCGGGCTCTTCGGCGTGGCGCCCGACAGCCTGCGCACCATGCCCATCCCCGAGGTGAGCCCGGGGCTGCTGGCGGTGTTCCTGCTCTTCTTCGTGCTGGGCTTCCTCTTCTATGCCAGCCTCTACGCCGCCGTGGGCTCCACCTGCAGCACGGTGCAGGAGACCCAGCAGGCGTCGGTGCCGGTGACGATGACCATCGCGGTGGGCCTGATCCTGATGTTCTCGCTCTTCGGCGAGCCCAACGGGAGCCTGGCGCGCACGCTCTCCCTGCTGCCGCCCTTCGCGCCGTTCATGACCCCGGTGCGGCACGCCCTGGTGCGGCTCTCGCCGGTCGAGATCGCCCTGTCGGCGCTGGTGGTGGCGGCGGGGGTGGTGGCAGTGGCGTGGCTGGCCGGACAGATCTACCGTACGGGCATCCTCATGCATGGCAGGCGGGCATCGCTTCGCGAAGTCTGGCGGTGGCTCCGGGCGGGGTGATCCCCGTCCGGCGATGATCGGCTGGACCGGCGCGGCGCTCCTGGCGGCCGCGCTCGCGCTCGTCGCCCAGTGGCGCATGCTGCCGACGGCGGACGTGTCGTGGCTGCTCTACGCGGCCGGCCGCGTGCTCGACGGGGCGCGCATCGGCCGCGACCTGATCGACGTCAACTTCCCGCTCGTCATCCTCGACAAGCTGCCGGCCGTGGCCGCGGCCCGGGCGCTGGGGTTCGACCCGTGGCACGGGTGGATCGCCTGCCTGGTGCTGCTCCTCGCGGCGGCCCTCCTGCTGGCGGCCCAGGTGCCGGGCAGCTGGTTCGCCACGCCCTCGCACGCCCTCCTCGCGGCGTTCGCGCTGCTCGCGGCCCCGCGCGCGGACTTCGGCCAGCGCGAGCACATCGCGGTGATCGCCGTTCTCCCGTACCTGCTGATCGCCGGCGCACGCATCGAGGGTCGTGCTGCGGCGGCCGGCCCCGCGCTTGCGGCCGGCGCGCTCGCGGTGCCGGGCCTCGCGCTGAAACCGTTCTTCGTCGTGGTGCCGCTGGTGCTTGCGCTGCTGGAGTGGCGACGAGGCGTGCCTACTGCCCGCCTCGTGCGGCTGCCGGAGCATCGCGTCGTGGGCATCGGCGTGCCGGCAGTCTGGCTCGCGCAGTTCGCGGCAGCACCGGGATGGCTGGAC
>Ga0316622_100004682_pt1 | contig 10091 bp, 6 predicted proteins | sample OWC_Aug_OW2_C1_D_FD_207646 | JGI IMG/M metagenome (GOLD analysis project Ga0316622, IMG submission 207646) | Wetland soil microbial communities from Old Woman Creek delta, Ohio, United States - OWC_Aug_OW2_C1_D5_C | ecosystem: Environmental > Terrestrial > Soil > Wetlands | place: USA: Ohio... | reverse complement strand
GTAGCGCGAGCGCGCTTGCTCGCCCTCAACAAGCCGAGCTGCTCAGCGCCCGACAGGCTCGCCGAACTTGTACCGGCGCTGCGTTTGCACACAGTCTCGACCCTGAGCCGCCCTCGGGGGTTGCCGAAAGCGGTCGTGACGGTCCGCCGAAGAGCGGACAGTGCATCGAAGGGCAAAGTTCGACCGATCGCGTCCTTGGGGACCGCCTCAAGTGGCCGCCCCCGACCCGAGTAGCTAGCCTCTTGAGGCTAGACCGTGCGCCATTGGCTCCAGGGCTCTGCACCCTGTCTATGCGCGGCCGGGTCAGGAGAAACAACCAAGGCCCGAGCGTCCAGCTTTCTTTGCCCGACCAACCTGCTGTCCCGGCTTCTGGCCGGGCCCGTCATGACTGAAAGTTCCGGTTGTGAGGGCGGACGCTGACCAGCATCAAGGCAGGTGAGAATCGGGCTTACATGCTGACTAAAGGTAGCTGCACTCATTTGCGTTCGGAGGTTCTTCATTCGAGCGCGGACTTCTCTGAACGGAGGTGCTCGAATGGTCGCAGAAGCACTGGTACGAAGTCCTGAAGCGGGACAGACAGCACGCGAGCCTGCCTTGGCATCGGTCGGCGGGACAAAGGTGGTGTGGCTCGAAGGGCAGATCCCCGAAGCGCGCTTGCCGGTTGGTCGTGAGCACGCCCTAATGGGCGGGTTCGACAGTCCGACGATCATCGTCCCTGCACGTTCGGGCCGGTCGAATCCAACACTCACGGCGACGCTTGGCAGGGGCGCGAGCCGGGAATGCTTCCTTGCATGGGAAGGAGGTAGTGAAGGAGTGTACGGAGTTCACATTTGGGGGCAGTTTCTATCTGCCGACCTGAGACCCATCGGGGAGCTGATACAAGTCTCGCCACCCGCACACGGTGCGGCCTATGGAGGTTCATTCCCATATCAGAAGCATTACGCGGTCGCCTTCGAGCCGCGTACGCAAACCCTTCTGGTCACGTGGATCGGAAATCGGGATCACGTACGAACGCTTGGCTGGCGGACCATCAATGCAGTGACGCACGCACCCGAAGCGGGATGGCACAGGGTGACCTACCCGGGCGCCGATGCAGATTCAGACCCCATCATGGGCTTGGAGCCGCTTTGGGTCGACGTTGCCGCAGCGGATGGACCCGAATACCTCCTTCGCTGTCGGGTGGGCCCTCCGCGGGCAGAGGCGTTCTTCTTAGCCTATGTTGGCGAGCAACCCGGCCCCGGAGAGCATCAGGTGCGGGCGATCGCTCTCGACGCCGCCGGATTACCGCTCTGGGAGTCCTATTCCGTCGGTGTAGATTCAGATGGAAACGACACCTACGACTATGAGATATGCGTCGCTGGCCAACCGTCGCCTCGCGAAGTGGCTGCAGACCGCGAAACTGGGACTTGCGACTACTTCAAGGTCGCGACCGCCTACGATCCTCGGTGGAATCGGATCCTCGTTGTCTATTGGCGACCGGCTGGAGAGGAGGGCCTCGGGCCGCGCTATGGGCTGTATGGGCGGTTCGTTCCGGGAGCCGGCTTGTTGGTCCGGGACAGGGAGCTTCCCGGTTACCTTGGTGAGAGCCGTGGGGTGTGCGAGCTGCCCGGTAACGAGATGCGTTTCGGCGTCACGCTGTCCGAGTCCCAGCGCGTCGAGGACGGTCGACTGCTCCTCGTCTATTCCAAGCGGCAAAGGCGCTACACAGTCGCCTACACAGCCAAAGGAGCTGCCGGTGATGTGGGTCTGTACGCACTGGAATTGAGCGAAAACGCCGTACCGGTCGGAGGCACGATGGCCGCAGACGGTCGGGTTTCTCCGATGCGGCTCGCAAGCAATGTGAGTTCGTTTGACCTCAAGGTTCATGCAGGCGCCCAACGCCCCTGGGACATCGGCGGTCGTATCTATCATCTCAGTGGTGGCAAGGGGGAGAAGTCGCCGCTAGACAACTTCCATCTGGTTGCTGAGGAACACTCAACCGTGGATCCCTCGGCCGGCGGAATCATCAACGAATACCTCTGGACAGAGCTCGCGTAGCGGCGCCGATTTTCAGTTACGACAGTTGGACCTGACGAGTGCTTTGCTCTTCTGGGTGTGTCTAACGAAGCTTGAGATTCGCGGGAACGCTTGACCAGCACGTTCGTTGGAATCGTTATCACAGCGGCGTCCGCTCTGCGGCAGTCTTGACCCTGCAGCAGAGCGGCTGCTTCTGGCCGACCCCAGCCCAGTGCCGGCATGCTGATTTGACCTTCGGCAAATCTAGCCTGACACGCCCTTGACCTCGGCCGCGGCTGGCGTAGGGTAGGTGCTGTCGTACAGCGTCCCCGCGGGAGCGGGATGACTTGGCAACGGCAAGGTCCGATTGCCTTACGTACGACAATCCCCCGCGATAGCGGGGCGGTGAAGGGGCCCTGAAAGAGGGCCCTTTCTTTTATCGGCTTGCGCCGTGTCAGCGCGAACGATGCGTGTTGCGTAGGCCAGGACTGCCAAGCAAACCAGGGCGACGTGGCCCGCAAGTCAGCTTTCAGTTGATTCAGCCGAACGATGCAAACGTCCGGTCGTGGCCGAGTAGGGAAGTTCTTAGACCTCAGCCGTTTACGACTTTATTGCCGTGTTTGCGACTTTAATGTCCTGTTTACGACTTTAATTGCTAGGAACATCTGCACCAAACTGCCCCCAGCATCACTCCACAGTGACACTCTTCGCTAGGTTGCGCGGCTTGTCGACGTCGGTGCCCCGCGCGACGGCGGTGTGATACGCGAGCAGTTGCAGCGGCACGACGTGAAGGATCGGTGAGAGGTCGCCGTAGTGCTCGGGCAGGCGGATGACGTGGATGCCCTCGCTGGACTCGATCTGAGTGTCCGAATCGGCAAACACATAGAGCTGGCCGCCGCGAGCGCGAACCTCCTGCATGTTGCTCTTGAGCTTCTCGAGCAGCTCGTCGTTTGGCGCCACCGTCACCACAGGCATCGCCTCGGTGACCAGCGCAAGCGGTCCATGCTTCAGTTCGCCGGCCGGATAAGCCTCGGCGTGGATATAGCTGATCTCCTTCAGCTTCAGCGCGCCCTCGAGCGCGATCGGATAATGCAGCCCGCGACCGAGGAACAGCGCGTTTTCGACTCGAGCGAAAGTCTCACTCCACGCAATGATGTGCGGCTCGAGCGCGAGCGCGCTCTGGATAGCGGCCGGCAGGTGGCGCAGCCGGCGCACGGCAGTCTGCTCACGCTCTGCGGATAGTCGACCGCGCGCCTTTGCGATGGCGTGCGCCAGCAGGTAGAGCGCGATCAGCTGCGTCGTGAAGGCCTTGGTCGAGGCCACGCCGATCTCCACTCCGGCGCGCGTGAGGAACTGCATCGCGGTCTCGCGCACCATGGCGCTGCTCGGCACGTTGCAGATCGCCAGCGTGCGGTGCATGCCGAGCCCCTTGGCATGCTTGAGCGCGGCCAGGGTGTCGGCAGTTTCACCGGACTGCGAGACCACCACGACGAGCGCATTCGGGTCAGCCACCGACACGCGGTAGCGGTATTCGCTGGCGATCTCGACTGTCACCGGAACCTGGGCGATCGCCTCGATCCAGTAGCGGGCCACGCAGCCGGCGTAGTAGCTGGTGCCGCACGCCAGGATCAACACGGAACTCGCTCGCGGGAACACGTCGGCCGCCGCTTCCCCGAACAAAGCCGGCTCGATGGCCACCACCGGTTCAAGCGTGTCGGCGATGGCACGCGGCTGCTCGAAGATCTCCTTCTGCATGTAATGGCGGTACGGTCCGAGCTCCACCGCGCCCAGTCCGGCCTGAACCGTACGAACCTCGCGCTGTGCCGGGCGTCCCTCCCGGTCGAAAATCCAGACGCGAGTTAGCTGCACGTCGACAACGTCGCCTTCTTCGAGATAGACGATCTGGTCGGTCGTGCCGGCCAGTGCCATCGCATCGGACGCGAGGAAGTTCTCGTTGCGCCCGATGCCGACCACCAGAGGCGATCCGGCGCGCGCTCCGACGACGCGATGGGGTTCGTCGCGGCAGAACACGGCGATGGCGTAAGCGCCGCGCAATTCACGCACGCTCCGCTGCACGGCAACGAGCAGATCGCCGTCGTAGAAGCTGTCGATGAGATGCGCCACGACTTCGGTGTCCGTCTGGCTCTCGAAGACATACCCCGCGGCCTTGAGCCGGGTGCGCAGCTCTTCGTAGTTCTCGATGATGCCGTTGTGCACGAGCGCGACGCGCGCACTGCGGGCTGACTTGTCGAGGCCGCCCCGCACCTGCACGGGACCCGCGGAAAAATGCGGATGGGCGTTGGTCGTGCTCGGTGCGCCATGCGTGGCCCAGCGCGTATGCGCGATTCCGGTGAAGGCCGATAACTCGTGCGCCTGCGCATCGAGCTCGGCCACGCGAGCGACGCTACGCGCGCGTTTCAGCTGTCCCTCGGCATGCACGGCGACGCCGCACGAGTCGTAGCCGCGGTACTCGAGGCGGCGCAGCCCCTCGATCAGGATTGGAACAATGTTGCGCTGGGAGACCGCGCCGACGATGCCGCACATGCCTGCTTCTCCTGGATGACGGGGCGAAGCGTACGCGGGAGCCGCCGATACGAGCTTTGGAAAAGGCTGCGAAAGTGGCCGAAAATTTCGTCACTCTGCCACCTTGCAATTTTCTTTCTAATCGTTCACGCTGGAGACGGATTTTTTCACTCCAATTACCAGTTCGAGGCCCCCTGATGCTCGACGACACCGACCGCCGCCTGTTGCGGCTGCTTCAGCAGGACAGCGCCGTGACCAACCATGAGCTCGCAGCGCGCGCTCACGTCTCGCCGGCGACAGCACTGCGGCGCGTGCGGCGGCTCGTCGACGCCGGGGTCATCGAACGGCAGATGGCGATCCTGTCTTCCGACGCCATCGGCGCCGGGCTGACAGCGATACTCGAGGTGACTCTCGACGTGCAGAGCGCCGAGGCGCTCGCCGCCTTCGAGGCCGCCGCCACGGCGGAAGCCGCAGTCCAGCAGTGCTACCGCGTGGCGAGCGGGCCGGACTTCATCCTGATCGTCTTCGTGCTGGACATGCCTGCGTACCACGCCTTCGTGCATCGTGCGCTGACGGCCGAAGCCAACGTGCGCAACGTGCGCAGCTTCTTCGCGGTGAAGCGCAGCAAGTTCGCCCCGGTGCTGCCGGTGTAGCGGCACCGCACCGGGAAAGCTCTAGCGAGGCTTCTTCGCCGGACGCTTCCAGCCTTCCAACGTCACCTGCTTGGCGCGCGCCACAGTGAGCTTGCCGGCCGGTGCATTCTTGCTCACCGTGGAGCCGGCGCCGATCGTCGCACCGGCACCGATCTCGATCGGCGCAACCAGCACGGAATTGGAGCCGGTCTGCGCGTCGTCGCCAATCGTGGTGCGGTGCTTGTTCACGCCGTCGTAGTTCGCAATGATGGTCCCGGCGCCGATGTTCACCCGCGCGCCGACGGTCGCATCACCGACATAGGCAAGGTGGTTGGCCTTCGAGCCCTTAGCCATCGTCGAGTTCTTCACTTCAACGAAATTGCCGATGTGCACCTCATCGGCCAGGGACGAGGTCGGACGCATGCGCGCGAACGGACCGATACGCGCCCGGGCACCGATCACCGCGCTCTCCAGGAAGCAGAACCCGAGCACCTCGGTGCCCGCGCCGACCTGGCAATCGCGCAGCACATTGTTCGGACCGATGCGAACGCCGTCGCCAAGCACGACGCGGCCTTCGAACACGCAGCCGACGTCGATCGACACATCGGTTCCGCAGGACAGCTCGCCACGGACATCGATCCGCGCGGGATCGGCAAGCGTGACCCCGCGGTCGAGCAGCGCTTCCGCAAGACGGCGCTGGTACGTGCGCTCGAGCTGCGCCAGCTGCGACTTGGAGTTGACCCCCAGCGCCTCGACGACCGCGTCCGAATGGGTTGCGTTCACGCTGATGCCTTCGGCCACAGCCTGCGCGATGATGTCCGTGAGGTAGTACTCGCGCTGCGCGTTGTTGTCCGAGAGTTGCGCCAGCCAGTCGCGCAGCCGGTGCGTCGGCGCGACGAGGATCCCGGTATTGACTTCGTGCAGTGCGCGCTCGGCCGGGCTCGCGTCCTTCTCTTCGACGATGCGGCGCACCTGTCCGTCGCCGCGCACGATGCGTCCATAGCCCTGCGGCTCATCGAGTAGCACCGTCAGCAGGCCGACGCCACGGCCGGCGGCGACCAGCAGGCGTTCGAGCGTGGCCGCCGACACCAGCGGCACGTCGCCGTAGAGCACCAGCGTGTGTGTGCCGTCGGCAAGGTGCGGCAGCGCCTGCATCACCGCGTGCCCGGTGCCGAGCTGCGGCTCCTGCAGCACAAAGACCACGTCGCGCTCCGAGGCAAACGCCGTGCGCACCGCCTCGGCGCCATGGCCGACGACGACCACGATGCGCGGATTGGGCTGGCGCGCGGAAACGATGCGCGCGGTGTCGATGACGTGCGCTAACATCGGCCGGCCCGCAATGGGATGCAGTACCTTGGGCAGTGACGAGCGCATGCGCTTGCCCTGCCCCGCCGCCAGAATCACGATGTTCATGGTGCGCAGGAGGTCATGAGTGCGCCGGGATTCTAAGTCACTGCTTGTCGTGCTCCGTTCCTGGCTGCTGCTGGCTGCGGCAATCGCGCTCACGGCGTGCAGCACCGGCGTGCGGCTCGGATACAACTACGCCGACACGCTGGTCACCTACTCCATCGATGGCTACGTCGGCCTGACGCAAGAGCAGGAGCAGCTGGTCAAGGAGCGCGCCGCCGCGCTCGTGGCCTGGCACCGCTCGACACAACTGCGCGACTATGTGCAGCTCATCGAGGCGACGCGCAGCAAGCTTGCCGGTCCGGTGACGGCCACCGACGTGCTGGTGTTCAACCAGGCAGTCAACGCGCGCCTTGCGGCCCTCGGGGATCGCGCGGCACCGGATCTCGCCCAGCTGGCCTTGACGCTCACGCCGGACCAGATCACGAAGATGGAGCGCAAGTTCGCCAGCGACAACTTGAAGGCGCGACGCGAACTGGTGCAGTTCGCAGGCAAGGAAACCGTCGACGACCGCCTGAAGAAATACACAGAGCGCGCGGAGTTCTGGTTTGGCAGCCTGTCGCGCGAGCAAGTGGAGATCGTGCGAGCGTCGCTCGTGCAGCGGCCGAGCAACGCCGCCTGGTGGATCGACGAACGCGAGCGTCGCCAGCGTGAACTGATCGCGATCGTGCAGAGGATCCAGGCCGAGCGCCCGAGCGAGTCGATCGCAACCGGCTGGGTGCGCGGCTACTTTTCACAGCTGCAGAGCCCGGCCGATCCGGAGCGTCGACGCGCGATCGAGCAGTTCCGGGCCAGCAATGCGGAGCTGATCGCCCAGCTGATCAACGCCGCCTCGCCGGAGCAGAAAGCGGCGCTGTCGCGCAAGCTCGGCAGTTTTGTCGACGACTTGACCGCGTTGGCGAGCGAGCGGGCCGCGGCGCCGCCCGGCTGATCGCCGCGCGCCCGCTTACTGCGCCGGCCGCTTCGCCGCCTGCGTCGAGTGGTGGCCGTGGCCGGCGTGCGAGTGCGGCCCGTGCGACGCAGTGCGCGCGCGGTGCGCTACGTTGCCCTGGGTCGGTGCCAGCGAACCTGCCACCATGCCGAACCCGGCCAGGATGAAGCCGCCGAGCACCGACGGGAACACTTCGGAGAGCGGCGTGAACTCGAGAATCGCCCAGGTGCTCATGCCGAGCACGATCGACCAGATCGCACCCTGCGTCGTCGAGCGCTTCCAGTACAGGCCGCACACCAGCGGCCAGAACGCACCGACCACGGGGAACTGGTAAGCCATCGCCACCAGCTCATAGATCGGCGTACCTTCCATGATGATCGAATAGATCAGCACGCAGGCGGTGAAGACGAACACCGTGATGCGCATCGCGCGCAGTTCGCGCTTGTCCGACAGCGGGTGGAAGTTCTTCAGGATGTTCTCGACGAAGGTGGTCGAAGGCGCGAGCAGGGTCGCCGACGCCGTCGACATGATCGCCGACAGCAGTGCACCGAAGAACATCACCTGCAGCCAGACCGGCATGCGCTCCATCACCAGCGTCGGCAGGATCTTCTGCGTGTCTTCCTCCGCCATCTGCGCAGCCACCTCCGGCATGATGACAAAGGCCGCGACGCCGATGAACATCGGCACGAATGCGAAGGCGAGATAGGAGATGCCGCCGATGATCGGACCCTTGACCGCGGTGTCGGCATTCTTCGCCGACATCACGCGCTGGAACACGTCCTGCTGCGGAATCGAGCCGATCATGATGGTGATCGCGGCACCCAGCCAGAACAGCCACGCGTGCAGTGTCGGCTCCGGGAAAAACTGGAACATGTCCTTGCCCGCGGCGTAGTCGATGACCTTGCCGGCGCCGCCGGCGAGATCGGCCGCAAACCAGGCGATCAGCGACAGGCCGACGACGATGATGATCATCTGCAGGAAGTCGGTCAGCGCCACCGACCACATGCCGCCGAACACCGTGTAGATGAACACGATGGCGGTGCCGAGCGCCATGCCCTGCACCGTGGAGATCGCGCCGCCGGAGAGCAGGTGGAACACCAGCCCCAGCGCGGTGATCTGCGCGGCCACCCAGCCGAGGTACGAGATCATGATGACGGCGGCGCTGAAGATCTCGACGCCCTTGCCATAACGCTGCCGATAGAAGTCGCCGATCGTCAGCAGGTTCATCTTGTAGAGCTTCCGCGCGAAGAACATGCCGACGAAGATCAGGCAGAACGCCGCGCCGAACGGGTCCTCCACCGTCTTCTGCAGGCCGCCCTCGACGAACTTCGAGGGGATGCCGAGCACGGTTTCCGAGCCGAACCACGTCGCGAACGTCGTCGTGACGATCATGATCAGCGGCAGCGAGCGCCCGGCGACCGCGTAATCTGCCGTGTTCTTCACGCGCGTCGCGGCGTACAGGCCGATCGCGACCGAGGCAAGCAGGTAGAGGGCGACGAAGGCGATCAGGGTCATGGCGAGCCACGCGAAAGATTCGCGCGATTATGCGGCAATGACGAAGCGGCGCGCCGACCTGGCGGCCGTCCTCCGTGGTGAGGCTGACGCTCAGCGGTCTCGCGCGAGACGCTTGAGTACCCGCTCGTTCGGCGTCGAATGCGTCATTGCCGGCCCGGAGATGCCGATCAACTGGCGACTCAGCGCACGCCGCAGCAGGAGGCGATCCTGTTCGGGCGTCAGCCTTGCGCCGCCCAACGCCATCGCACTCGCCATGCCGCCCGGCGGTGCCGGCACGACAAGATTGGCCTTCCAGCTCTCACCGGGGCGCATCGGGATCGGTGCCGGAAGGTTGGTGACTGCGTTCGGATCAGCCTGCAGCACCCACGGCGCCAGTTGCGACACTGCAAACTCGGCTCGCGGCTTGATCAAAGGCTCGCCGACGCGTCCGCGCTGGCCCCAGCGGACGATCAGCGTGTCGCTGGTCGAAGTGGGCGTGGCCTTGTCGGTGATCGCTACGTCGCGCCGCCAGTTGTGATTGCGCGACATCATGACTTCCTCGAAGGTCATCGTGATGTCCTCGCGCGGCGTCGAGTAGTTGTATTCGTCGGTCGCGATGTCAGGCGCAAAGAAAGCGGCCACCTGCGCTGGCGTATAGGTCTTCAACGTGCTGTACGGGATGCCGTTCACCAGTGTCGCGTCACTGACCGGGCCGGTGACGAACTGGATTTCGGCCAGCGCCTTCATTTCCGCTGATGTCAGGGGATACGTCGCCGTGAGTTGATCCGACGGCAGTTGCGAGCTTTGGAAACGCGGAGAAATGTTGCCCCAGGGGCTCAGCGAGGAATTCAACGCGTCGCGCACCGCCACGGGCAGGAAATCGGAGGCGTGACCCAGTTCGTGATACAGCAGCCACGCTGATTCCTGCAGCAGGTAACCAATGTCGCGAGGAATGCGTGACGTGGCCGGGAAGGGCAGGAAAATGTTCTCGTTGGCGCTGTTCGCATAGCGCCAGACGCCTGAATACTGCAGGTCGCGGTCGAACTCAGAACGGTAATCCGGCGCCTCGTCGATGACGTCGCGCTCGTCGGCGGTCAGCCAGAAGTTGT
>Ga0316622_100004681_pt1 | contig 10092 bp, 11 predicted proteins | sample OWC_Aug_OW2_C1_D_FD_207646 | JGI IMG/M metagenome (GOLD analysis project Ga0316622, IMG submission 207646) | Wetland soil microbial communities from Old Woman Creek delta, Ohio, United States - OWC_Aug_OW2_C1_D5_C | ecosystem: Environmental > Terrestrial > Soil > Wetlands | place: USA: Ohio... | reverse complement strand
GGGGTCGCCGCCGGTGAGCCGACTCCAGACGAACACCATCGCCGTGCACGGCGCGGCGGCGAGCAGGATCAGCCCGGCGATGTAGCTGTCGAGCTGCTCGGCCGGCAGGTAGGGCGCGAACACCTGGCGGATGAAGATCCAGGCGAGCAGCGCCATCGAAAAGGGCTTGACCGCCCAGTTGATGAACAGCGTGACGCCGATGCCGCGCAGGTGGCTGCGCACCTGGCCCAATGCGCCGAAGTCGATCCTCAGCAGCATCGGGATGATCATCACCCAGATCAGCACGCCCACCGGCAGGTTGACCTGGGCGACCTCCATGCGGCCGATCGCCTGCACCGGCGCCGCAAACAGCTGGCCGAGCGCGATGCCGGCGACGATGCACAGCGCCACCCACACGGTGAGGTAGCGCTCGAAGACGTTCATCGAAGCGGCCGGCGACGCGCCGGCCGCTGCCGAGCGATTCACGACCTGCCGATCTCCTTCAGCCGCTGCGTCAGCGCGACGCGGTCGAGTTTCGCCAGCGGCAGGCTAAGGAAAAGCTGGATGCGGTGCTGCAACTGGTTGTACGCGTGGAAGAACGCCTTGCGCCTGGCCTCGTCGTCACCCCCGACGGCGGCCGGGTCCTCGACGCCCCAGTGGGCGCTGATCGGCTGGCCGGGCCAGATCGGGCAGACCTCGCCGGCGGCCGAGTCGCACACCGTGAAGACGAAGTCGAGCCGCGGTGCGCCGGGCTGCGCGAACTCGTCCCAACTCTTGCTGCGCAGCCCGTCGGTTGGCAGGCGGTTCTTCTGCAGCAGTTCGATCGCGAACGGGTTGACCCGGCCGGTCGGCTGCGAGCCGGCGGAGAAGGCGCGGAAGCGCGGCGCGCCCATCGCGTTCATCATCGCCTCGCTCATGATCGAGCGGGCCGAGTTGCCGGTGCACAGGAACAGCACGTTCAACGGGCGGTCCACCGCTGGCCCTCCTACTTGCGATGGCCGGCGGCCCGGACGCGGGCACGAACCCGTCTCATGCTTCGCTCTTCTTCGCGCTTCGCCCGCTGCGCATCATCTTGACCGGCTTGCAGGCGACGACCGGCGTGCACGCCGGGCCGCAGTCGGCCGCGCAGCAGTTCTCGGTCAGGAACGCGACCAGTTCATTCATCGCGTCGAAACTGGCCGCATAGAACACGAAGCGCCCCTCCTGCCGCGACGAGACCAGCCCGGCGTGCGCCAGTTCCTTCAGGTGGAAGCTCAGCGTGGCCGGCGCGATGCCGAGCTGGTCGGCGATCTCGCCTGCCGCCAGCCCCGTCGGTCCCTGCTGCACCAGCAGCCGGTACGCGGCGAGCCGGGTGTCCTGGGCCAGGGCGGCCAGCGCGGTGACGACGTCTTTCGGCTTCATGATTTGAATGTTATCGAAATAATGATGACCGGCGCATGACACATCGGGCGTGCCTCACTTCCGTCCCGCGTACGGGTTGTGCAGCGAATCGACGAGTTCGTGCAGCGCCTGCCGAATCTGCGCCTCGTCGCACTCCATCAGCAGCGCGTCCTCGAAGGCGTCCTGCGCCAGTTGCGCGAGTTCGCGGTAGTTCTCGTTCAGCACCTTGATCTTCTCCAGGCACGACACCGGCGCGCCGGTCGGCTGGCGCCATACGGGGGGTTGCTGCGGTTCGGCCATCGCTCGCTCTCCTCACACCTCGGCGCGACTGCGTTGCCGGCGATTCTGCCCCGGTGCTCGGGACGCGTGCCACAGCAGCCCTGTCCAGCGGTCCAACGAGGTCAGCGCACCCCGGCAGCCGCCACTTCCCGGCGCACGAACGCCTCGGTCAGCCCCGCCAGCTCGCGATAGAACGCGGACTGCGCGGCCGCGTCGATGGCCGCGGCAAACGGCGCGACCCAGCGGCCGAGATGCTCGTCCAGCAGCCGCCGCTGCAGTTGCGCGTGGCGCGCCTGCGACGGCACGTCGCAGTTGCGCAGCGCCTCGGCCTGGCGAAACAGCAGCAGGTACATGAATTCCAGTTCGGCCGCGACGTGGTCGGGCAGGTCGTGGAACGCCTCGTCGATCTCGAAGCCGCCGTCGGCGTACAGGTCAAGCACCGCCACCGTCGAGTCCTGCATCAGCCCCTGCCGCGCCTCCAGCCACACCGAACCGTACGGCCGTGCCGGCGCCTCGATGGGTCCGAGGAACAGCCTCGTGTAGTCGACCAGCAGTTCCTGCGGGTCGGCAGCGCCGAACGCGTCGCCGAGCCGCCCCGCCTGCGCCGCGAGGCCGGCGTCGAGACGCGCCGCGGCCCCGTGAATCGAGTCGAACAGGCCTTCCTCGGCGAACTCCGCGCCGGGTTCGTAGTAGCAGGCCGCCAGCAAGCGCGACAGGTCGGCCCGGGCGGCGAGCGAGTCAAAGTCATCGGCAGGCATGCGGGAACTCCGGCGGCAGCAAGAGAAAGGGGTGGTCTGCGCCCGCCCCCCGAGCATGCCACGCGACGCGCCTTAACCTCGCACGGTGTACTTGTTGACGTAGTGCACGTTCGGCTGCGTACCGGCTTCCTTCTTCAGCACGAACGACTTCTGCGTCTTCAGGATCTGCGCGATCTCGCTCTTGGCGTCTTCCTGGTCGCCGAAGATGCGCGCCTTCGACGGGCAGACCTCGACGCAGGCCGGCTGCATGCCGTTGGTCGTGCGGTGGTAGCAGAAGGTGCACTTCTCGACCACGCCGGCCTTGCGCACCGGCGTGACGTCGTTGCCGGCAAACGCATTGAGCATCGGCGGCACCGCGCCGGCGCGCTTGGCGACGTCCGCACCGGAAGACGTGCCGCCCGGGATCAGCGCCTTGGCGTCTGCCCACTTCGGTTGCGTCGGCGCGTCCGGTATGTTGAAGCTGATCACGCTGTAGGACTCGCCCGCCAGGCTGTTGTCCTCGACGGCCGGGCTGCTGTACGGGCAGGCCGCCATGCACTGGCCGCAGCCGATGCACAGGCCGGGGTCGTGCATGGTGATGCCTTCGGGCGTCTTGTACATCGCCTTCTGTGGCGTCACCGGGCAGACCTCGACGCAGGCGGCGTTGCTGCAGTGGTTGCACAGCACCGGCATCACCCAGTGGGTGACGTTGGGGAAGGTCCCCTCGGTCTTCATGACGAAGTCGGCCCAGTTGAAGCTCTGGCCGTCCGCGCGGTCGCGCGTGTTGTTTTCCGCCTTGCAGGCGAATGCGCAGGCTCCGCAACCGACGCAGCGCTGCAGGTCGATGACCATTCCGAATCTCATCTTCCGCTCCTTCAGCTCGTAGGTTGTGGTGTCAGGCCTTGGCGATCCGCACGCCGGTGAAGCCGCCGTTGCGCGCGGTCGAGCCGCTCAAGCGGTCGTAGTCATCGACCAGGATCTCGTTGTTGTTGCCGCCTCGCGATGCCTTGCCGAAACCCTCGGTCGCGACGCGCCCGTAGGCCCAGTGGCCCTGCCCGTAGCACTTGGCGACCGTGCCCGGTCGCACGCCCTCCCATAGCTTGAGCTTCACGGTCATCGAGCCGTTCGGCGAGGCGACCTTGACCATGTCGCCGGTCTTCAGGCCGAGCTTCAGGCCGTCGGCCGGGTTCATCTTCAGCACGTCGTCCCAAGACACGTCGCCCGGGTCGACCTTCTTGAACTCCTGGTACCAGGTCAGGTTCTGCGACCGACCTTCGCGGTTCAGCCGGCTCTTGTAGTCGATGAAGGTGAACGGGTACTCGGCGAAGCTGCCGTGGCGCTTCGGCGGCTCGTAGTGCGGCACGAACGCCACCTCGCCCCTGGCCACGTAGCCCGACACCGCCAGGATGTCGTCGACCGAAGTGTTGAACTTCTTGGCGTGCTCCTCGAGACCCTTCTTTGCGGTCTCGCTGTAGAACTCGAACTTCTTGGTGGCTGTGGCGAACTTGCCGCCCCAGCCGCGTTTCAGCGCATAGCGCGGATTACTGTACATACCCTTGGCGCGGAACTCGGCCCACCCCTTGATCTGCGGGCTGCCCTTCAGCGGCTCCTTCGGCATCCAGATCGGCGCACTGGAGATCTTGGCGGCGATCTCGTTGAACTCGCGCTCGTCGCTCGCCGTCTTTCCGGTCTCCGGATCCTTGAACTCCTTGTCGAAGTAGTCGGCGAGGTTCGGAAAGCCCTTCGCCTTCAGCTTCCGCGCCAGCAGCCAGACGACCTCGGTCTCCTCCTGCTTGACGTCCCACAGCCGCTTGACCACCGGCTGCTGGATCGACGTGTAGCCGTAGCCGTTGCCCATGTTGGTGATGATCGACCAGCCCTCGGCGGAGTTGAACGTCGACGGCAGCACGATGTCGGCGAACTGCGTCATCTCCGATGGGTTGGTGACCATGTGCACGAAGAACGGCACCTTCGCCATCGCCTGGTCCCAGCGCTGCGCGCCGGTGCACGAGAAGTTGAAGTTGCACCACGAGCCGATGAAGACCTTGCAGGCGCCCGGATCCTTCAGCATGCCGTTGGCGACGTTGTTGGTGACCACGCCGCTTCCCGGCCGTGCATTCATCATCGCCGGCATGTCCTTCTCGCCGCGGCCGTCGAGCTTCCTGCCCTTGACCGCCGCCTTCGCCATGTCGTCGACATAGGGGTCGCTGCTAGGGAAGCGGGCGGTCAGCGAACTGCTCGCCTGCCAGACGCCGCCTTCGACGTCGATCGAGCCGAGCAGCCCGTTCAGGGCGTACACCGCCATCGCGGTGTAGGTGCCGCGCGGGTTCATCGCCACGCCCGGGCCCATCCATACCGCGGTCTTCGGCGCCGCTTTGCCCATCGCGCGCGCGACCCTGACGATCTGCGCTGCCGGGATGCCGCATTCCTTCTCGGCCCAGGCCGGCGTGCGGTCCTTCAACTCCAGGTTCCACCAGCGCACGACACCGGAGGTTTCCTTCTCAACGAAGGCGGCCTCGTCGACCGTCTTGCCGGCGACGAAGAGATTCTTCCCGTCCTTGAAGTCGCCGACGAACTCGCGGCTCCACAGCCCCTCGGTCAGCAGCACGTGCGCCATCGCGCCGGCCAGCGCGCCGTCGGTGCCGGGAAGCACCGGCAGCCACTCGTGCGCCTTGGCCGCGACGTTCGACAGCCGCGGATCGACCGCGACCACCGTGCCGCGCTTGAGGATGTCGGCGAAGTTGACGATCGTGTTCGGCACCTCGCGGTTGGAGGCGAGCGGGTCGCAGCCCCACACCACCAGGCAATTGACGTTCGGCAGGTCGTAGTCGCGATAGCCGAAGAAGCCCTGCGTCAGCCCAGAGCCCATCTTCTCCGCCTCGGCGCAGATGGCGCTGTGCGAGAAGTAGTTGCCGGTGCCGAAGATGCGCGGGAAGGCGCCGTACAGCAGGTCGGTCGACGTCGACGAGTAGCGGCCGCGCATGTAGACGAGCTTGTGCGTCTCGTTGGCCTTGCGCAGCTCGATCATCTTGTCGGCGACGGTGTCGAGCGCCTCGTCCCAGGTGATCGGCACGAACTTCGGATCGACGCCGCGGCCCTTCTGCGGGTTGGTGCGCTTCAGCGGCACCTTGATCCGGTCCGGGTCGTACATCTGTGCCGGGATCAGGTGGCCGCGCGGGCAGACGTAGCCGTGATTGGTCTTCGAGTTCTGGTTGCCGCGCACGCGCACGGCGCGGTCGTTCTGCACCAGCACCTCGATCGCGCACCACTGCGTGCAGCCCTGGCAGGTGCTGGCCACCCAGTCGCCCTTGGCCGGTGCGCCGCCCCGCATCTTGCGCGGCGCCATCGCCGCGCTCACCGGCGGCTGCGTCGCACAGCCCGCCGCAAGCAGGCCGCCAGTCGCGGCCGAAGCTTGAATGAACGCCCGTCTCGTCAGCCTCATACCCCCCTCCCGGGAACGCTTCGACAATCGATAAACGGTCGAACTGTGCCCACAAGGACGCCGTGCGGCTTGATGCGGATCAGAAACCTTACTTGCGAAGCGGGATTATCCGAGCGGGCTGCTCAGGCAAGCGGGCCGGATGCCACGGCGACCGTTACAGCCCGGCATGGGCCGGGGCGGCCGGGTCTCACGTGCAGCGCGCCTGCTCGCGCAGCGGCATGCCGACGGCCAGTCCGAGCGCCGCCGCCGTCGCGTTCAGGTGCGACACGACGCCGTGCTGCCACGCGTCGAGCGCCTCGCCGATGCGCGCCGAGGTGTGCGCCACCGTCACCGCGGCGATGCCGTCGGCGTCGAGCAGGTCGAGCGCGGCGATGCCGGCGCCGTCCTTGCCGACGCCGGCGTCGTTGAACACATACAGCCACGCGCGCACCGCGCGCGCGTACGGCACGACGCTGGCGCCGCCGTGCGAGCCGGTGACAACGAGTTGCCCGGCGTGGCGGAACTCGACCTGGGTCACCGAGTCGAGAAGGACGAGGCCCGGCGCGGCGATCGGCATGGCCGCCGCAGTGATCAGCTCTTCAGCAGGCCCTCGGCCCTCAGCGTGTCGAGCACCCTCGGCCGCGTGCCGATGCGGCCGGCATAGGCGGCGAGCTTCGGCCAGCGGGCAAGGTCGACGTCGACGAACTTGCCCCAGCCGAGAACGGTGAACAGATAGGCGTCGGCCACCGTGAAGTGCTCGCCGAGCATGAACGGCGCGTCGCCGAGGGTCTTGTTCAGGTAGTCGAGACGTTTCTCGAGTCTTGCGCGGGCGGCGGCTTTCGAGGCATCGGGCGCGGTCGGATCGAACAGCGCGCCGAAGTTCTTGTGTAGTTCGGTGGCGATGAAGTTCAGCCACTCGATCAGGTGATAGCGCTCCATCGTGCCCGGCGACGGCACCAGCCGCTTCTCGGGCACCTGGTCGCCGATCCAGAGCATGATCGCCGGGCCCTCGGTCAGCAGGCTGCCGTCCTCGAACTGCAGCGCCGGCACGTAGCCCTTCGGATTGACGCGCAGGTAGTCGGCGTCGCTCGCCGTTTTCTTGGTCTTCAGGCTGACGCGCTCCAGCTCGAAACGCAGGCCCGCCTCGCGCAGCGTGATGTGCGGCGCCAGCGAACTGGAGCCGGGGCTGTAGTACAGCTTCATGGGAGTCCCCCTCTCGTCGTTTGCCGACGAGGATAGCAAGGGGGCCGAAGCCACTGCCCCGACCCGCAACGCGGTCGCGCGTGCCCTCGAACCGACGCAACGGCTCGCCGGCGACACACCCATTTCCGTTAGTCCGATCACCTTAAACACGGCGACGAACTCGCACGCAAGGCCGCCGGCCAGAGCGAGCGCCGGCAGACCGACACGCGCGCCGCTCACCGTGTCGGCCGCGCACCGCGCTTTCCCTAGCGCGGCAAGCGGCGGATGCGCTCTTAAACTTTTGTTCATGCAAAAGGCTGCTCTCGTGCTCCTGTCCGGCGGCCAGGACTCCGCCACCTGCCTGGCGTGGGCGCTGGCGCGCTTCGAACGCGTGGAGACGATCGGCTTCGACTACGCGCAGCGGCGCAAGGTCGAGGTGGAAGGGCGGCTGGGCTTCATCGCCGCGCTGCGCAAGCGGTTTCCCCGCTGGAGCGCCAGGCTCGGCACCGATCACCGCATCGAGATGCGCGAGCTGGCGCAACTGGCCGACACCGCGCCGACGCCGGAGGCGGCCGCCCGCATGACGGCCAAGGGGCTGCCCGACACGTTCGTGCCGGGGCGCAACCTGATGTTCTTCACCCACGCGGCGGCGGTCGCCTACCGGCGCGACATCCCGGTGCTGGTCGGCGGCATGTGCGAGACCGACTACTCGGCTTACCCGGACGGCCGCGACGACACCCTCAAGGCGCTGCAGGTCGCGCTGTCGCTCGGCATGGACTACCCGGTGACCATCGAGGCGCCGCTGATGTGGCTGGACAAGGCGGCCACGTGGCAGCTGGCGCACGAACTCGGCGGCGACCCGCTGGTGCAGCTGATCCGCGAGGAGACGAACAGCTGCTACCTCGGCGAGCGCAGCAAGCTTTTCGAGTGGGGCCGCGGCTGTGGCCTGTGCCCGGCCTGCGGCCTGCGTGCCTCGGGCTGGCAGGCCTGGCAGGAAGCGCGCGCGACACAGACCGGCTGAATCGGCCAGCGGACGGCCAGTGCCGATGCGCTTCGAGCACCTGGTCCAGATCAACGACCCGCTGCAGCCGCTCGCGACCGGGGTTTCGCGGGCGCAGTTGTGGCGCGGCCTGGTGCGGCGAGCCGAGCGGCCGGCCGAGTTCGTGCTGGGGCTGGCCGGGGCGACGATCGAGCAGCGCGTGGACGAACCCGGGCGCCTGCAGCTCGTCCGAACGCTGGATTTCGGCAGCTTCCGGGTGCGCGACCGCGTGCTTCTGACCGCCGACCGACTGAGCGTCACCGAGGTGGAGGCGGCCGCCGCCTATCCGGCCAGCCGGCTGACGATCCGCATCGAGGAGCCGGCCGGGGGCAGCCTGTTCCTGCGCTTCACCTACGAATCCGAAGAGCAGCCGGGCAGCGGCGAACTCGACGCGCTGACGCGGCAGCTGCGCGAGCAGGCCTACCGCAGCGCCGACATCGATACCGTCTGGCGCATCCGCGACCTGCTCGAGCGCGGCGAACTGGGCTGAGTCGCGCCGCCCCGGTCCGGGCGGGCGGCCAGCTGGCGGGACTGTGGCATAAACCCTACGGGGTACGGGATTGCCGCGACGCATCGTTGACCATAGGCAGATTCCCCAATGATCATCCGCCCAGACTGGGCCCTGACTTTCCGGCGCTGCATGCGTCGGCGCGTTGCATGCCCGGCGCATCCAGGCAGACACAAAAACCACTTCGACGAGCACAATCATGAGAACGAGACTTCTTCCCGCCGCCGCGGCGCTCGCCGCCGCGTTCGTCCCGCTGCTGCTGGCCACCCCGGCGCAGGCCACCAACGGCTACTTCTCGCACGGCTTCGGCATCAAGTCGATCGGCATGGGCGGCGCCGGCATCGCGCTGCCGCAGGACGCGATCGCCGCCGCGATCAATCCGGCCGGCATGGCGATGATCGGCAACCGCGTCGACTTCGGCGTCAACTGGTTCCGCCCGACCCGCGAATCGCAGTTGGTCGGCAGCCCGCTGCCCTTCAACGGTACGGTCTACGAAGGCAACGAGTCGTCCGACTTCTTCATTCCCGAGTTCGGCTACAACCAGATGCTGAGCAGCCAGATGTCGCTCGGCATTTCCGTCTACGGCAACGGCGGCATGAACACCGACTATGACAAGCCGTTCCCGCTGTTCGGCTCGACCCGTCCCGGCGTGGACCTGTCGCAGCTGTTCATTGCGCCGACGCTCGGCTACAGGATCACGCCGCAGCACGCCGTCGGTGTGTCGCTGAACCTCGCCTACCAGCGCTTCAAGTCGTACGGACTGGAGAATTTCACCGCGCCGTCCGGCCCGCAGCAGTTCTCGGCCTACCCGGCCAGCGTGACCAACAACGGCTACGACGACTCCTACGGCGTCGGCGTGCGCGTCGGCTACACGGGGCAGTTCACGCCGAACTTCGCCGTCGGTGTGACCTACCAGTCGAAGACCAGCATGAGCGATTTCGACAAGTACAAGGGCCTGTTCGCCGAGCAGGGCGGCTTCGATATCCCGGCCAACTACGGCATCGGCGTCGCCTTCACGCCGATGACGGGGCTCACCTTTGCCTTCGATGTCATGCGCATCGACTACTCGGGCGTCAAGGCGATCAGCAACCCGCTGCTGCCGAACCTGTTCCAGGCGCCGCTGGGCACCGATGGCGGCGCCGGATTCGGCTGGCAGGACGTCACCGCCTACAAGCTCGGCGTCCAGTACGCGATCAACCCGCAGCTGACGGTCCGCGGCGGCTACAACTACGGCGAGCAGCCGATTCCGCAGAGCGAGACGTTCTTCAACTTCCTGGCGCCGGGCGTGGTCGAGGACCACTGGACGCTGGGCGCGACCTGGACGCTGGCCAGCAAGTCGGAACTGAGCTTCGCCTTCATGTATGCGCCGTCGATCACCATCAACGGCGTCAACTCGATTCCGCCGGCCTTCGGCGGCGGCGACATCAACCTGACGATGAAGCAGATGTCCTTCGGTGTGGCTTACGGCTGGAGGTTCTGATTCCGTGGACTCTTTCCCCTCTCCCCTCGCGGGAGAGGGGCAGGGGAGAGGGGTCAACGAAAAAGGGCGGGAAGATCCCGCCCTTTT
>Ga0316622_100004680_pt1 | contig 10093 bp, 7 predicted proteins | sample OWC_Aug_OW2_C1_D_FD_207646 | JGI IMG/M metagenome (GOLD analysis project Ga0316622, IMG submission 207646) | Wetland soil microbial communities from Old Woman Creek delta, Ohio, United States - OWC_Aug_OW2_C1_D5_C | ecosystem: Environmental > Terrestrial > Soil > Wetlands | place: USA: Ohio... | reverse complement strand
CTCGGTGTCGCCCTATCGCGGCCGGCACCTCACTGCGGATTTCGACGCGGTGGCCGTCGAGGTGGACGGCCGGCCCGTGCGGCTCACGCGCCGCGAGTTCGAACTGCTCAGGTGTCTCGTGGAGAACCGCGGGCGGGTGCTCTCGCGTGACCGCCTGCTCGAGCGGGTATGGGGCTACGACCGCTTCATCGAGACCCGGTCGGTCGACGTGCACGTCGGGCGCCTGCGCGCCAAACTCGGCGCTGCCGGGCCGCAGATCGAGACGGTGGTCGGGCTGGGGTATCGCTTCGTCGAGTAGAGCCCCCGGGCCTGGGGGCCCGGGGCTCCGAAGACCGGCATGGGCGCCGGAAACGGCATGGTCAGGCGTACTTCACGAAGATCCCCTCGAGCAGGTTGGCCACGTCCTCGCACTCGTCGGTGGCCTCCTCGAGATAGTCGAGGATCTCCTTCCACTTGACCACGGCGATCGGGTCGGTCTCCTCGTCGAACAGCCGCTGAATGGCGCGGCTGTGCACGACGTCGGCCTCGTTCTCGAGACGGTTGACCTCGACCACGAGATCCATCAGGCCGTGCCGCGTGTCGAGCACCTGGAAGGCGCGGTGCAGCGTCTCGGTGCACTGCGTGATGATGCGCGCCAGTTCACGGGCCTCCCCGCGCACCTGCTCGATTCGGTAGATCCGCACGAACCCCGCCGCCGCGTCGATGGCGTCCATCACGTCGTCGAGGCTGCGCGCCATCGCGTAGATGTCCTCGCGGTCGAGCGGCGTCACGAACGTGCTGTTGAGGCGCCGCAGCACGTCGTGCGTGATCTGGTCGCAGCGGTGCTCGCTCTCCCTGATGAGGTCGGCCTTGGCCCACACCGGCGGGTCCGGAGCCAGCATCTCCTCGAGGAGACGTGCGCCCACCCCGAGTTCCTTCGCCTGGACGACGAAGTCCTCGAAGAACCGCTCCTCCCTGGGAATCAGCCGAAAGCGCGCCATGCCGCCTCCTTGCAGGCTCGGGACCCGAGCCCGGGTCGGGCCGATCCTAGCAGACCGACGGCGGGTTCCGGGGGCCGGCCTCCCCGGATGTAAGGCGGGCGCTCGGGACGCGTCAGGAGCGCCGGGTCAGGACTCGATCCAGCCGCCGTCGGCCAGGACCGTGGCGCGGAGGGTGAACATCTGGCGTGCGCGCTCCACCCGGTGCCAGTCGGTGTAGCGGGCCTGCCGGATGACGGTGCTGTCGTGCTCCTCCAACACGTCCCAACCCTCGAGCCCGACGGTGCGGATGGTGAAGTGACGGACGTGGCCCTCGTTGATGAGCCGCCGCGAGAACATCGTGGTTTTTTCGGTCTGCATGTGGTGCGCCGTGTCGGCGCCCCTTGATCATGCCGCACCGCCCAGCCCCCCGGCTGTAAACAGTGTGTAACTTCGTGTCGGGACGCGGCGCCTTGGGAGGCCCTGGGGATACCCCGGCCGGCCGGGAGGCCGGCCCGCTGAACCCAAGTTCTTTTCCTGCAGCTACTTCCGTCTATCTGACCGGGCCACTGTGGGTGAGCGGTTCGAAGCCTGCGGGGGGCTGCTCGAGTTGCTCGGCGGTGCGCCGGGCGAGACGGTACAGCTCGACCTGCGCCGCCCTGGCGTCCTCGCCGCGGGCGCGCCGGGGGCGGTGGTAGGTACCCTCGCCATCGAGGCGGCGGGACTTGACAGTGTCCTGGAACAGCACGTCGAGCGCCTGCAGCACCTTCCGCCGGCAGGCGGCGTCCTCGACGGGGAACATCAGCTCGATCCGCCGGTCGAGATTGCGCGTCATCCAGTCGGCGCTCGCGAGGTACACCTCCTCGTCGCCGCCGTTGAGGAAGTGGAAGATGCGTGCGTGCTCGAGGAACCGGCCCACGATCGAGACCACCTCGATCCGGTCGCTGAGGCCGGACACGCCGGGACGCAGCGTGCAAATCCCGCGAACGTTGAGGCGGATGCGCACGCCGGCGCGCGCCGCCGCGTAGAGGGCGTGCACGGTCGGGACATCGACGAGCGAGTTCATCTTCGCCCGAATCTCGGCGGGCTGCCCGCTCTCGGCCCGGCGGGCCTCGCGCTCGATCAGCTTGAGCAGTCGCTCGCGCAGCTGCGTCGGCGCCATCACGAGCTTCCGCATGCGCGGCGGGTCGGAGTAGCCGGTCAGGGCGCTGAAGAACGCGGAAGCATCGGTGCCGAAGTCGGGGGCCGAGGTCATGAGGCCCAGGTCCGTGTACAGCCGGGCCGTTCGATCGTTGTAGTTCCCGGTGCCGAGGTGCAGGTAGCGCCGGATGCCCTGCGCGGTGCGGCGCACGACCAGGCAGGCTTTCGCGTGGACCTTGTACCCGCGGATGCCGTAAATCACGTGTGCGCCGGCCTGCTCCAGCCGGCGTGCCCACTGGATGTTGCGCTGCTCGTCGAAGCGCGCCATCAGCTCCACGATCACCGTGACCTGCTTGCCCTGGTCGGCCGCCCGCGTGAGCGCCGCCACTATTGGGGAGTCGCCGCTCGTGCGGTAGAGCGTTTGCTTGATGGCCAGGACGTCGGGATCCTCGGCCGCGGCCTCGACGAGCGCGACAACGGGGTCGAAGGAGTCGTAGGGATGGTGCAGCAGCAGGTCGCGCTGGTCGAGCACGTCGAAGATGCGCGCCAGGTCCTGGTCGCGCACCGCCCGCACGGGGATCAGCGGGGCGTCGCGCAGGTGATCGAAGCCCGGAAGGTCCACCAGGTTCCAGAGGAAGCGCAGGTCGAGCGGGCCGGGCACGCGATAGAGGTCGCGGCGGTCTGCGCCGGCCTGGCGGGCGAAGAGATCCACCAGCGCCTCGCTCGCGCCCGCCTCCACTTCGAGCCGGACGACGTCGTTGCGGCGGCGGTTGCGGAGTTCCTCCTCGATCTGCTCGAGGTAGGACTCCCCGCCTTCGTCGTCGAGCTCGAGTTCGGAATCGCGGGCCAGGCGCGCCGCCGCCGACTCGAGCACGCCCTGTCCCGGGAAGAGCGACTCGGCTTCGGCGCGGATCACGTCCTCGAGGAGCACGAAGACCAGGCCCTCCGCGCTCGCGAGCCGGACCAGGCGCGGCAGTCGCGGCGGCACCTGGACGATGGCGACACGTGGCCGCGTGGACCCGACCGCGGGCGTCAGCATGAAGACCAGGTTCAGGCTGAGGCTCGCCAGCATCGGAAACGGCCTGGCGAAATCGATCGCGAGGGGCGTGAGCGCCGGCAACACCTCGTCGCGGAAATAGGCGGCTGCCGCCGCCCGCTGCGGGGTGTCGAGCTCGGCCAGCGTGCTGAGCCGGATCCCTTCGGCCGCCAGGCCCGGCAGCAACTGGTGGACCACCACGCGGTACTGCTCGGCCACCATCGCGTGCACCCGCTCGGAGATCGCCGCGAGCTGGGCTTCGGGCGTCAAGCCGGCCGCGTCGGCGTGGGTGTCGCCTTCCCGCACCGTGTTCTGCAGGGCGGCCACGCGCACCATGAAGAACTCGTCGAGGTTCGACGACACGATCGCGGCGAACTTGAGGCGCTCGAGCAGCGGCGTGCCGGGGTCGGCGGCTTCTTCGAGCACGCGTTCGTTGAACGCGAGCCACGACAGCTCGCGGTTGATGAAGTACTGCGGCCCCTTCGGCAGCTTGCCGCCCTTCTTGCTCATGCTCCCGCCCCCGCACCGCGGAACACGAGCTCGTGGCCGAACACCTGCGCGAACAGGTCGGTGCGCGAGCCCACGGCGAGCCGTTCCATCGTCAGGTCGCCCGCGCCGCTCACCTCGAGCACCCAGACGTCGTCGTCCCGGCCGACGCGGAGGTCGCTCACCTTCTGCATGTGCTCGGCGTCGAGTGCGTTGGCCACGCGCAGCAGCGCGGCCATCTTGTTGACGCGCACCCGCTCCTCCCGGTCGAGCGCCATGTAGGGCAGGTGCGACTTCTGGGGCACCCCCCGGCGGTGGTAGCGCGCGATGTTGGCGATGAGCGCGTGGTCGTCGCCCGAGAGGCCGAAGATCTGGGACGCGCTGAGCAGGTACTGCGAGTGCTTGTGGTGGCCGCGGAGGCTCACAAAGTTGCCGATGTCGTGCAGCAGGGCGGCCACCTCGAGCAACAGCCGGTCGCGTCGCGACAGCCCGTGCTCCTCGCCCAGCTCGTCGAAGAGCCGGAGCGCCAGCCGGGCCACCTGCCGCGCGTGGTCGGCGTCGATGCGGTACTTCTCGCCGAGGGAGGCCGCCGAGGCGAGCACCTGGCGGCTGAAGTCGGTGAGCTCGGCATCGCGGTCGGCCCGCCCGAGGTCCACGAACAACCCGTCGCGGAGCGACACGTCGGGGACCGTCACCATGGTGGCGGCCGTCTCGGCCAGCAGGCTGCGGTACACGAGCAGAGCGGGCACGAGCGTCTCGGCGTCCACCGGCGTGAGGCGGTACAGGTCGACCAAGCCCTCCTGGTCGAGCCCCTCGAGACGCTGGCAGAATGCGAGAAACGTGTCGCGCGGGATCTCCGCCGGACCGTCGGTCGCGACATCGGGCAGCTGACCGGCCACGAAGCGCACGTCGCTGCCGAGCGCGATGACGTGTGTCGCGGTCCCGAGGGGGATCTCTTCCTTGATGTCCCACACCACGTTGTCGATGTGCCGGGTGAGGAGGCGCACGCGCTGATCGTGGCTGCCGTACCAGGATCCGAGCGACTGGCGCATCCGGATCGCCCCGAGCGGGTAGACACCGGACGCCGTCGGCTGTCCCCGCTCGAGGAGCGTGACCTCGGCACTGCCACCTCCCACTTCGACGACCAGGGCGATGCCATCGAGGAAGGAGGCGTGGGTCCCAAGATGCTCGCGCACGCCGAGGTAGGTGAGGCGGCTCTCCTCGGCCCCGTCGATCACCTCGATGTCGAGCCCGGTCCGGACCCGGATGCGGTCGAGGAAGGTGTCGGCGTTGGCCGCCTCGCGGACGGCGCTCGTCGCCACGGCGCGGTAGGCGCCGACACGGTACTGGTCCATGAGCCGGCGGAAGCCGGACAGCGCCCGAATGGCCGCCTCGATCGTGCCGGCGTGGATGCGGCCGCTCGAGAACGTGTCGCGGCCGAGCGGCACCGCCCGCGACACCTCCTCCAGTTCCTGCGGCGCCCCGCCCGGCACGAGCTCCGCGATGACGAGGCGCACCGCGCTCGCGCCGATGTCGATGACGGCGACGGGACGGGGCCCCGCGGGGGCCGGGGCAGGGGCGGCGGGGTCCGTGTGCGGCATGCGGCGTCGGGTCAGCTGGGGCCGCGTTCCGTCCCGTGCCGGACGTCGAGCCCCTCGGCGACGAAGATGGCGTCCTCGGCGAGGTTCGTCGCGTGGTCCGCCACTCGCTCGAGGTTGCGGCTGATCAGCAGCAGGCCCACGCCGGACTCGATGAGCGGCGCCGACTCGCGCATCCGGGCGACGACGGCGCGGAACACCTCGGCGCGCATCTCGTCGACCGCCTCGTCCTGCTCGAGCACCTGCCGGGCCAGGCCGGCATCCGATTCTAGCAGGGCCCGGACGGCGTCGCGTACCATGCCGGTGGCCAGCTCACCCATCCGGGCGATCGTCGCCTCCGGTCCGACCCGGGGCTGTCCGGCGAGGAACGTGGCCGATTGGGCGATGTTCACCGCGAGATCGCCGATGCGCTCGAGGTCCACGTTGGCCTTCACGGCCGTGCCGATGGCCCGGAGGTCGCGCGCGACCGGCTGGTGGAGGCCGATGAGGGTGAAGGCGCGCTGGTCCACATCGCGCTGCAGGGCATCCATCTCCCGGTCGCCCGAGATCACCTGGGCCGCCAGGTCGGCACGGTGGTCGAGGAATGCGCGGAGCGCCAGGCCGAGGCGTTCCTCGGCGAGGCGCCCCATGGCGGCGATCGTGGCGTGCAGGGCGAGGGTGCCGTCTGCGAGCGGCCGATCCACTAGCCGAACCTCCCGGTGATGTAGTCCTCGGTGTGCTTCTGCTTCGGGTTGGTGAAGAGGTCGGCCGTCTGACTGTACTCGACGAGCCGCCCGAGCCAGAAGAAGGCCGTCTTGTCGGACACGCGCGCTGCCTGCTGCAGGTTGTGCGTCACGATGACGATGGTGTAGGCGCTCTTCAGTTCGTAGATCAGTTCCTCCACCTTCAGCGTGGCAATCGGGTCGAGCGCCGAGCAGGGCTCGTCCATCAGGATGATCTCGGGCTCGATGGCGATGGCCCGGGCGATGCACAGGCGCTGCATCTGCCCGCCCGAGAGGCCGAGGCCGCTCTGGTCGAGCCGGTCCTTGACCTCGTCCCACAAGGCCGCACCGCGCAGGCTGCGCTCACACGCCTCGTCGAGGGTGGCCTTGTCGCGGATGCCGGCGATCCGGAGGCCGTAGACCACGTTCTCGTAGATGGACTTGGGAAGCGGGTTGGACTTCTGGAACACCATCCCAATCTTGCGCCGTACCTCGATGACGTCGGTGCTCGGCGCATAGATCTCGCGCCCCATCGCCTTGAACGTGCCGGTGACCCGCACGTTGTCGATCAGGTCGTTCATCCGGTTGAGGCACCGCAGCAGCGTCGACTTGCCGCACCCGGAGGGGCCGATGAAGGCCGTGACCTGCTTCTCGGCGATGTCCATCGAGATGTCGAACAACGCCTGGTTGCTGCCATACCAGAGGTTCGCGTCGCGGATCTCGATGGCCACCGCACCGCTGCCGGCCGAGGGGACGGCGAACTCGACGTTGGTCTTGATCACGGGCGGCGACGGCTGGGCCGTGGCCATGGTGTCTGCCATTGCGTGCTCCTGATTCGCCAGCCCGGGGTCAGAACGCCGAGGCCTGGTACTTGCGCCGCAGCCGGTTGCGCACGACGATGGCCGTCAGGTTCAGCAGCACGACGATCGCCAGCAGCAGGATCGAGGTGGCATAGACCATCGGCTTGGCCGCCTCGACGTTGGGGCTCTGGAACCCCACGTCGTAGATGTGGAACCCGAGGTGCATGAACTTCCGCTCGAGGTGCACGAACGGGGCGTAGCCGTCGAGCGGGAGATCCGGCGCCAGCTTCACCACCCCGGTGATCATGAGCGGCGCCACCTCCCCGGCCCCACGCGCCATCGCGAGGATCAGCCCCGTGAGGATGCCGGGAGCGGCGGCGGGCAGCACCACCCGCAGGATCGTCTGGAACTTCGTGGCGCCGGTGGCGAGCGAGGCCTCGCGCATCGATCGCGGAACGGCGGCCAGCGCCTCCTCCGCGGCCACGATGACCACCGGAATCGTCAGCAGGCCGAGGGTCAGCGACGCCCAGAGGATGCCACCGGTGCCGAAGGTCGGCGTCGGCAGGCGCTCGGCGAAGAACACGCGGTCGATGCTGCCGCCGACGAGGTACACGAAGAACCCCAGGCCGAAGACGCCGAAGACGATCGAGGGCACGCCGGCGAGGTTGTTGACGGCGATGCGCACGGTCCGGACGAGCAGCCCCTGGCGCGCGTACTCGCGCAGGTAAAGCGCCGTGATCACGCCGAAGGGCACCGCGAGGATGCTCATGAGCATCACCATCATGACCGTGCCGAAGATGGCTGGGAAGATACCGCCTTCGGTGTTCGACTCGCGCGGCTCCCCGGAGACGAACTCCCAGATGCGGCTGGCGTAGACGCCGAGACGGCCCGCCCAGGACAGCTCGTTGGCGGGATAGGCCCGGAAGATGTCCACCGTGGCTATGTCCTTCGTCTCCCCCCCGGCGGCCTCGACCGTCACGCGGGTGGCGCCGGCCTGCTCGACGAGCGCCGTCAGCCGGGCCTCCGCCTCCTGGTACTGCGCCTGGAGCGCCGCCACCCGCGCGTCGATCGCCGCGCGCGATGCCGCATCGCCGGCCCCTCCCGTCGCGGGGCGCAGATCGAGGCGGCGCAGGGCGAGGCGTTCGCGCTCGATCCGGTAGTTGATGCCGCCGAGTTCGTCGCGCTCGATTCGCCGGATCGCGTCCCGGTCGCGGGCGGCACGATCGATGAGCGGCTGCAGGGCCGCCCACGTCGCTGTGGATCCCGTCGCGACGACCTCCTCGCCCCGCACCAGCTGGGTGAGACGGCCGATGAGCGCACCGTACTCGCGTCGTTCCACGAAGACCAGGTCCGCGGGCCGCTCACGGCTGGCGATCTCGGCTTCCTCCACCCACCGGAAGTCCACGCCGGTCACGTCCCGGTTGCCGGTCTTCATCTGGATGCGGTGGTGCTGCAGGTGCTCGGGCGTGCCCGGCTTCGGGATCGCCTCGCGGTTCACGACCTCGCCCTGCAGCACGGTCCCGTCCGACAGCGTCACCCGTTCGAGCGGCCGCGGCCAGAAGAAGCCGAGCCCGTTGACGAGGATCAGCAGGATCATGCCGGCGATCATCAGCAGGCTGATGCCGAGCGCCGATCCGGTGAACCAGATGAGCGGATCGCCCCGCCGGACCGTGTCACGCCAGGACTGCATCAAATGGCCTTGTAGCGGTCGCGCAGGCGCTGCCGCACGATCTCCGCGATGGTGTTGACGACGAAGGTGAGCACGAAGAGGAGGGCCGCCGAGAGGAAGAGGACTCGGTAGAGCGTGCCGCCCTGCGGCGCCTCGGGGATCTCGACGGCGATGTTGGCCGACAGCGTCCGGATGCCGTTGAAGATCGACCACTCCATCACCGGCGTGTTGCCCGTCGCCATCAAGACGATCATCGTTTCGCCCACGGCGCGCCCAAAGCCCACCATGATGGCGGAGAAGACGCCCGGGCTGGCCGTCGGCAGCACGACGCGCGTCGCCGTCTGCCACCGGCTCGCACCGAGCGCCAGGCTCGCCGCCGTCAGGTTGGAGGGCACGCTGGCGAAGGCGTCCTCGGAGATCGTGAAGATGATCGGGATCACCGCGAAGCCCATGGCGAGGCCCACCACGAGGCTGTTGCGCTGGTCGTAGGTGAGGCCGAGGGTGTTGCTGATCCAGGTGCGGGCATCTCCCCCGAACACCGCACCCTCCACGGCCGGGCCGATCCACACCGAGAGGAACACCCCCACCACGAGCAACGGCACGATCACCAGCAGCTCGGTCCCCACCTTGACGCGACGCAGCCAGGGCGCCGGTAGCGCCCGCCAGACGACCAGTCCTGCGGTGCCCAGGAGCGGCAACAGCACGAACATGAGGAACACGGCCACGAGGTGCCGCTCGACGACCGCCGCCAGGTAGAGGCCCGCGAGGAAGCCGATGACCACGCTCGGCAGCGCCGCCATGATCTCGACGCCCGGCTTCACCTTCGCGCGGATGCTGGGGTGCACGAACTGCGACGTGTAGAGCGCGCCGAGCACGGCGAGCGGGATGGCGAAGAGCAGTGCGTACACCGTGCCCTTGATGGTGCCGAACACGAGCGGCACGAGGCTCAGCTTCGGCTCGACGTCATCGGTCGCCGCCGTCGACTGCCAGACGTAGTCGGGATGCGCATACCCCTCGTACCAGACCTTGCCGAACAGCGCCTTGACGCTCACCTCTGGGTGCGGGTTCCACAGGTCGAACCGCTGGAGCTCGCCGCCGCCGAGTGCGACGACGCCGTCGGCCTTCGGGGTGATCACCAGCGCCTGCGGCGTGCTGCCCACCGAGAAGGTGGCGAGCGTCCGCTCCGAGGTCGGGTGCCGGAGGATTACGGAGCCGTCCGCGGCCGCCGAGACGAAGGAGCGCTCCCGCGTGGAGATGCCGAAGTTCGTGACGGGGGCGCCGTGCGGCTCGAGGTCGCGGACGCGCATCATCGCCTGGGTGCCGTCCTCGTCGCGCGGCGCGCGGAACCAGGCGCTCACCTCGCCCTTCGCCGTGCCCGCGAGGAAGGTCGAGCCGCCGAGCAGCCAGTCGAGCGCGGTGATCGGCGCATCGCTGACGCGCGACACGTCGGTGAGGAGCATTTCGGGCGGCTGCGACCAGTGGTAGACGCTCCCGCGATCGGTCCCCGCGATCACCGTGCCGTAGCGGCCGATGCGTACGTGCGTCACCGTGTGCGGCGCCGCGACCGCCAGCATCCGCACCGGCTGCTGAGCGCCCTCGGCGTCGGCCCACCAGTACGCCACCTCCCGATCCCCGACGAGGGCCGCGACGTGCTGCTCGCCCTCGTGCTCGTCGTAGGACACCTGGCGCACCGGTCGGCCCGACGGA
>Ga0316622_100004679_pt1 | contig 10094 bp, 15 predicted proteins | sample OWC_Aug_OW2_C1_D_FD_207646 | JGI IMG/M metagenome (GOLD analysis project Ga0316622, IMG submission 207646) | Wetland soil microbial communities from Old Woman Creek delta, Ohio, United States - OWC_Aug_OW2_C1_D5_C | ecosystem: Environmental > Terrestrial > Soil > Wetlands | place: USA: Ohio... | reverse complement strand
CGCAAGCGTCGTGCCCGGGAGGGTGGGTTATCTGGGGGCTTTTAACACCGCAAGTTACACACAACGCGGCGCGCGAAGCGCAAATGCGGACTGTTCTCTCGTCAATTTTACCGTGTACTTCTGTCAGAATGTGCGAGACGCAATCAGTTCAGATTTTCAAGCGGAACTATCGAAGCGAGGATGAATGAGGAGAAATGAAACTGTATCGCTCTGGAAAGAAAGGCGCGGGCGCGGCGCGGCCGATTCACCCGCACGTCGTCATCAAACAGAAAACAGACAGACATCGTTCGACAAATCTTACCGACCAATAATAGCGGACCCGGCCGTTTCTGCGATGTCAAGATCATCCCCTCCTCTCGATGCAAAAAAGGCTCCGCATCGCGTACGTCTCATCTGCCGTCGTTCCCCGAGGCCGCTCCGTAGGATACTCCCATGCCCCACCGTAGTGGTGCCATCCGGCCGCCGCGCTGCCACGAGCGATCCAATCGGCCGAGTCCAGGCTCCGGAGAGTGGGAGGAAGTACGGCGACCTCGCGACCTTCGCGCCGGACGATCTCTTCACCCTGGAAGGTGCCGTGCTCGGTTCCCTCACCGATACGCGAGAGGAGCGTACACTCCTCGCGGCCTCTATTCGGGCGGCGGGGTTGGAGCTGTGAATGCACCATTCCTTAGGCAAGACTCAATAGGTCGGACGGGCAGCGGGGAGCATGATGTCCTCGGAGTCGGTCACGGAGGTCCGTCCGCTCCTGTCCGTCGAGCACCAGCCGGTTATGCTGCTGTCGGTTCCGAATGCCCACATCTGGCGATTAAGGATTTCCACCCGCCGGAAGGATCCTAGCCGTCCGATACACCATTGAATGGCCACGAGGGCGCGAAACGAATCCCCGTACGATTCTTGATCGTACGGGGATTGTCTTTGTCGGAGGGAGTTCTGATGGCTTCTCCCTTTCGGTATGAGAGCCCTTTTCACACAAGCGCCCCCGCGCCGTGACGGGTCGGGGAATTATTTGGACACGAGGTGAAAGTGAAGGTAGGTGACTTTCTGAAAGCCTGGGCCATTGGTGTAGACCCTATAATCTCTTAGCCCATGCTCATCGATTAAGGATCGCATGACGCCGACGCAATCCATGACGTACGGCGCATCATCGAGCGCAACATCCCCGATGTCCTTCATGTCCTTCTTAGGGAAGAGGACGAAGTGGTAGCGACCTTCGGGGAAGGGGTGTGTGATGGCCAGGCATTTGTCCGTTTCCTTCGCGATTCTGGGAACGAGGCCGGGGGCGTGCGTGATGCCCGCTGAGGCAAGCAAGCCCGCGAGTTCTTTGCTGCTATAACAAGATGAGCCGCAGTTGCCAATTGCCAGAAATGCGCGCGGCTGAGACTTGGCAAACAGATAGCCACCCGTTATGACCCCTCCCACAAATGCCAGCACGCCTGTCAGGACCACGAGTCGCTTCATACATACCCCTCGCGGCTAATCCGCCGGCGCCGGCGTGCCGGCATCAGAATATAAAAGGGGACGTCGGTTCTAAAACACTTTTGTAATATTGATCGGCCCCACCCTCTCGCTGCTGCCTTTCGCAGCGATCTTCGTGATGGCGACCATCCAGCCCGCACACTGCGCCGCGCCGCTCGGTTCCGCCGGGGCGGGCCGGAATGAACCACCGATTCCGACCGGAACAGGACCATGGATCCCGATTCGCGCGGGCCACACGCACCCAGTGGACGCGACACCTCGGATGTGGCCAAAATCCACCGGAGCATCAGCGGCCACGCTCAGGGGGCCGTGGCACTCTATGTCTTCTCGGAATAGACCCGATTCCCTGTTACCCCATCCCCCTTGGTGTCTTCGTGTCGCTTGGTGGTGAAAAGAATTTCGGATCAAGGTTGGTACTACCCGCTGTCGCTGTCGGATATCGCTGTCGAAGGGCGGCGGCACGGACGGCGCGGGCGATGAGAAGATCGGTTAGGCCAGAGGATGGCGCCAGCGCAGATCGGGGAAGCGGGCGTAATCCCGGTCGGTGGTGATCCAGTCGCTGCCCGATTCGAGAGCCAACGCGGCCAGATACGCGTCTGCAATCACGTTGCCCTTCGCTTCGGTCTCCCGACACAAGCGCGTGAAGATCTCCCAGTGCCGTTCGCCGGGCGCTACGACCACGCAGTTGGGCCGGTTGCGAACCTCCGCCGCAAACGCCAGCGCCGCGGCGAGCGGGCTAGGCTCGCGAAACACGCGTGGATGGGTGACCACGCGCAGGAAGCCGCTGAGCACAAGATCGGCGAGGCCGTACGCCACATCCGCGTTGAGGGTGGACTCCAGCCACGCCCGATAGCGCGAGTGGTTCGGGGTGTCGGCCCGATGCGCGTAGACCAGCACGTTGACGTCGAGGAGGATCACCGCAGAGTGTCCAGGAGATCGAGAAGGGCGGCGCTATCGTCGAGGTCGACGCCGTGCTGGAGGCCGGAGGCGCCAAAGGTCGTGAGCCTGACCGGCGCCGCCCGCCTGGAGGTGCGTCGCCGCCCAAGCGCCTCCCGCAACGCGTCCTCGATGACGGCGCGGAGCGGCCGCTTGGCTTCGGCGGCGAGCCGTTTGGCCTTTGCCAGCAGATCGTCTGGGAGGTCGATCGTCGTTCTCATGCATCACAGCATACAGACCGCGCATAATTATGTCAAGCTGCCCGCGCTGACGCCGGATGCATCTTAACATCGGAACGCGGGACCCGGCCGTTTGTTCGCTGGCGGTCCTTTTCAAGCTGGCGAAGAGCTTTGCGCAAGGTGGATGTCACGCTCGTCATCATCACGCCTCCTCTCATTCGCACTCGCTTCCGCGTGTAGTTACCAAATGGCAAACCTATACTCCATCCTCTACGTGATTTCCATTGCCAAACAAGCCTGAGGGGCGCAGGGGAGCAGGGGAGAACGGGAGCAAGGGCGAAGAACTGCAAGGCACAGGGGGGCTTGGGAGCAGAGGCGAAGAGGCGCGGAGGCGCAGAGGCGATCGGGAGAGCGGGAGACGCTGTGATTGTGTCTTGACGGGGGGGCCTGCACGGCGCTGGTTAAAGCAGTGTCCGTAGAACGATCCTCGGTCCGAAGTGGCCGCCGCGGCGGGCGTCAGCAGGGGTCCACACGCCGACCATCAGTTGACGCCCGTGGACGAAGGGAAGATTCTCGGCCTTCCGCCGCGCCTCGGCCGCGAGACGGGTGCGATCACGAGTTTTCGTCCATGCGACCTCGCCGACGAGCACGGCGGTTCCGTCCGTACTCTCCGCCACAATGTCGACCTCGAAGGGCGTCCGATCGGTCCCCGGACCCCACCAGGACCGCGCCTCCCCCCAGGTGCGGTTGAAGTACCGCGTCCGGGGAATGCTCGCCCGGACGAGCTCTTCCCATATTCCCGCGACGTGCGCTGCCCAGCGGGTGCGGATCTCTCGCATGACGGCGGGCACCTGCCGGGATTCCAATCGGGAGCGGTTCGGCTCGACAAAGCGAAACCAGAACCGCAGGAAGGGATCCCCGATCCGGTACAGGGATCGCTTGCTGTCGTGCGGCGAAGCACCGAACGGCATGTCGCGTCGAATCAGCCCCAACTCCAGCAAACGGTCCATCGGGCGGGACAGGGACGTGGCCGGTTTCCCCAGTCGAGCGCTGATTTCGGACACGCGATGGCAGCCCTGCCCGATCAGCGTCAGGATCGACGTCGCCTGCGTCAGGTCGCGGAGATCGTCGAGGAGCAGGCGGGTGGGTTCGTCGTATAGGACCCCCAGAGGGCTGAGGATCAGCGTCTGGATTGCCGTTTCCCGATCGGGGAACTCGGCGGCCAGCTCCCAGTAGCGGGGGATCCCGCCCCAGACGGCAAAGGCTTCGATCGCGTCGTCGTCGCTCGCCAGCCGGAGCGCTTTTTGGAGCCAGCCGCACGGAAGCGGCGCGATCTTCAGGATTTCGGTCGCTCGTCCGTAGAGGGGCGCGCTGCGGTCCAGGACGAGACCCTGCATCATCCGCTGGGACGAGCCGGCCAGGGCGAGGTGTGGCCCGCGCGCAGTCGGGGAGTCGATGCGCTTTTGGAGCAGGCTCGGAAGCTCCGGCGCGACCGCGGCGAGCGCCGGGAACTCGTCGATGGCTAGGACGGTCCCCGGGGGCGCCTGCTCCCACGCGCGGGCAAACAGGGCATCCCAGTCGGGGTAACTGACGCGGTCGAAGTTGGGGAGGAGCCGGGCGAGTTCGGTTGCCAGGGCCGCGCGCTGGAGGGGGCTCTCCCGGTCGTCCGCCACGTAGTACGCGACGCGGCCCGCCGGCAGGGCCTCGAGCAGCAAGCGGGACTTCCCGCAACGCCGCCGGCCATAGAGGACTCCGAACCCTCGGCTCCGTTGTTTGAAGAGCTGCCGCAGACGCGTCAGTTCTTCGCGACGATCCAAAAACGGGAGCTGCATGGGGTGCCTCCGTGTCAAATCTGCAGACATTATGCAGTAGCAGCATTATGTTACACAAGCATAATGTTCGCCTTCACAATCGGGGACGGGGCCTCTCATGTCTGCGCATGGAATAGGGACAAATAGGGGACTGCGGGCGTCTGGCCTGCGAAGCCTGTTCCATGCTGCTGATACTACGTGGCAGTGGAAGTCGTCTGTGGTAGGGGACGCAGCTTCCTTCGTTTCCGTTTCGGCGGGTCGGATGACGGGACCCGGCCGTCCCGCTCGCGGGGTGAGCACTCCGGATTCCGAGTACATGGACCCCCGATGCCGACCGGAACGGGACCATTGATTCCGATTCACGCGGGCCACACGCTCCCAGCGAGTGCTCCTCCGATACCCCCGCTTGCCTGTAACCTCTACTAAGTTTTTGCCGTTCGGCAAGACCGAGCGTGATTTGTTCATGGGGTTCTTTGGCGTATAAGGGCAAAGGGGGAGTTATTCGCCCTGATGTCGTCGGGCTACGGGTGAAGCGTTCGAAGGATGGCGACAAGCTCTGCAGGGGAGTAGATGCGAAGCCGGCTTCGGTGGAAGTCTTTCGTGTTGCGGGTGACGATGGCGGTCGCGTCGGCGCTCGCGGCCGCCTCATGAAGCACGGCATCCTCGTAGTCTGGGAAACGCAGCTCGAGGGCATCGACCATGATCGCGTGCGTGACTGGGGCAATGGTAAACATCCCCAGAATCTTGCGGAGGTGTTCGCGGCTTTTTGCCGCTCCGAGGGTTTGCCGGGCAATGTAGTGAATCGTGGTGATCGTTGTGGCGCACAGGAGCCCGGTGAGCCAGCCGCGGTCCACCGCGGAGAAGAGGGTGGCGGCGTCTGTGTGGTATGGGGATCGTTCTTCGAGCACGTCAAGCACAATGTTCTTGTCGAACAGAATCCTCATCGGTGCTTGTCCATGAGGTGTTTCCGATAGTCCTGCTCGGTAACCCCGGCGTGTTTGAGGATGCCGATGAGCGATCGGACGCGCGGGGCCAGGGAGGGCGCCTCAGATGCCCGGTCTTCCGAGAGGAGGGAGAAGAAGTCCCCGACGAGGGCGGACACGGACTTTCCTGCTCGGCGGGAGTGGGATTTCGCTCGCCGGATGAGATCTCGGTCGAGACGAAGCGTGAGTTTCGTGTGTATCGTCTTCACCTCCTTGTGACGTGCATATTACAAGCGGAATGTACGACACGGCTGACGGGGTGTCACCGCCGGCTTACTTTGGGCCAGCTTTCCGTATTTGGCTCGCAGTGATGGAACGTTCGTAATGTCGCGGGACGTTGTTGACTCAGTGGACTCACGGCTGCTCCGCCCTCGCGAACGCCTTCGCGATCCCCCGCCGTGGAGACCCCGAGCTGCCGCGCCGTCTCGGCGAAGGCGAGCCCGACCTGGGTCACGGTTTCGCAGGGGAGGGCCGTGCGCGAGCGGCTACTTCTTCCCCCGCGCTCCCTACGCTTTCCCCTTCCCTGCGGCGGCCTTCCGCTTTTCCCAGTACGCTTTCATCCGCTGACTGACGGCCCGGCGGGCCGCGGCACTCATCTGCCGGCGCTTGGCCTTCGGCCGCCTCGCCTTGGCGAGGGACGCGAGTTTCCTCGTGGTCCCGGATTCGTCGAGGACGGACCGGATTGCAGTGATTTGCCGGTCGATTCGTTCTCGTTCTTTTTCAAGCTGATGAAGAGCCTTGCGCAAGGTGGATGTCACGCTCGCCATCATCATGTCTCCTCTCATTCGCACTCTCTTGCGTGTGTGGTTACCAAATGGCAAAGCTATACTCCATCCTCCAAGTGATTTCCAACGAAAACCACGCCGAAGGGGTGGCCTGCCCCCAGTGATTGGTCCACCCCGAATGTCAGTTTCGGGTGCCGTGAGGTGGGCAGCCGACGGCCCGTGCGCGTCAATGTCACCAGCCACCCGACCGCCGTCTGGACGCTCCCACAATTCCGGGAAGTCGTCGCGGCGCCGTTCGCCTCCCGGTTCATACTCCCCGATCGGGCCAGGATCTGCTCGCCCTGCCTCGCCGCCGCCCTGGGCCCGCGCCAGAGCGCGAACGCGTCCTAGCAGGCTGCTGAAAAAGGCCCATCTGCGGTGACCCACCTGCGGTGGGTGCCCCCGCACTCGCGCGGCGCTGCGACGTACGCGCTAAGTACGCCTCGCACCACGCATCGCGTGCCGCCTTGCATCTGGACCTTTTTGAGCAGCCTGAGCGAAAACGAGTTTTTCAGCATCCTGCTAGGCTCCGAGATCTCGGAGCCTCTCCGATCCCTCGGGTGGGTGTCGCCGGTCCATCCGCTGCGCAGGCGTCGCAGCCTCCCACCCAACCGCGTAACTCCACAGGGCAGAGGCCGCCCAAGGCGAGAGAGGAGCGCGATGGATCTGGTATTGCATCCTTCCTGAGGGAGAGGGCTGTTCACGCGCGCGGACAACCCCAGGCAGGGGCGTGGGGGAACCGACGCGTCCGTCGCGCGAAGCGCGGAGACGCCGGAGCGAGACTTTCAGGGAGGGAGGTGGGAAACATGCACCTGACAACCTGGGCACAGGGCGTCTTTCGGAGCGAAAGCCTCCTGGCGGCGGAGCCTGCAGGACACCGCGCGGCCCAGCGGGTGGGGCAATGACCCCCAGCGCCGTGGCTTTGCCGTGCGTGCTGACCAACCGGGTGTGGGAGTGCTGCGCCGGTTCCTTGTTCCGCAGGACGAGGCAGGCGGTCTCGAGACGACCCACTTGAGATACACGTTCCCGATCGTCGGGTTGCCGGCGCCGACGCGCGCGCCGGCGGATTCCTTCGGCCACCGCACCAGCCGCGCGTCGGAGACGAAGTCCCCGCTCCCCCACGATTCGGTTCGGGGGCAGTCCGAGACAGCGTCGCAGAGAAGGTCGCCATGAGTGCGAGCCCCATTCGCCCCGTGACCGGTGCCCTGGTCCTCCTCATCGCGGCGGGCCTCCTCATCCAACCGTCCGGCAGTTCGGCGCAACAGCCCGCCGCTCCCACCCCCCGTGCGCTTCCCACCGAAAGCAAGGTATGGAAGGGGGATTTCGACGGCATGCTCAAACGCCGATTCATCCGCGTGCTCGTCCCGTACAGCCGCTCGCTCTACTTCAACGACAAGGGCCGTGAGCGAGGCTTGACGGCGGACCTCGTCCGCGATTTCGAGCACTACCTGAACCAGAAGTACGCGAAGCAGCTCGGCAACCGCCCGATCACCGTGTATATGGCGCCGACGACGCGCGACGAACTGCTACAGGACGTGGCCGACGGATTCGCCGACGCCGCGGCCGGCAACCTCACCGTCACCGAGGAGCGGAAGAAACTGGTGGACTTTGTGGCGCCGGCGGACCAGAAGCCCGTGTCGGAGCTGGTGTTGACCGGGCCCAAGTCGCCAGTGATTGCGGCGGCCGACGATCTCGCCGGCAAGACCGTGCACGTCCGCAAATCGTCGAGCTACTACGAGAGCCTCCTCGCGCTCAACGACCGCTTGCAGAAATCCGGCAGGCCGGCGGTGACTCTCGTCCTCGTGCCGGACGCGCTCGAGGACGAAGATATGATGGAGATGCTGAATGCCGGCCTTTTGGAGGCCATCGTCGTCGACGACTGGAAAGCAGTGATGTGGGCGCAGGTCTTGCCACAGATCAAGGTCAACACGCGGGCCGTGCTCCGCGACGGCGGATTGCACGGCGTGGCGATCCGCAAGGACAGCCCACGGCTCGTCACCGAACTCACTGACTTCTGGGTCAGGTTCTACAAGAGGCAGAACCTTCCCCTGGTCCGCATGGCGCAGTACTACCAGCGCATCAAGCAGATCCAGGACCCGACCGGCTCGGCGGAGTGGAAGCGCTTCGAGGAGACGCTGGCACTGTTCCGGAAGTATGGGGAACGATACACCTTCGCCCCGCTGATGCTGGCCGCCCAGGGCTACCAGGAATCGCAGCTTGACCAAAACAAGAGGAGCCAGGTCGGCGCGATCGGCGTCATGCAGGTGATGCCCGCCGTCGGCGCGGAGATGAAGGTGGGCGACATCAGGATCACCGAACCGAACATCCACGCCGGCACCAAGTACATGGACCAGCTGATGACGCAGTACTTTGCGGGAGCGGAGTTCTCCGAGGCGAACCGCTCGCTCTTCGCGTGTGCCGCCTACAACGCGGGACCGGGCCGCATCGCGCAGATGCGCACTCTGGCACAGACACGCGGGCTCGATCCCAACAGGTGGTTCAACAACGTTGAGCTCGTCACGGCCGAGAAGGTCGGCATCGAGACCACGACCTACGTCCGGAACATCTACAAGTACTACATCGCCTACAAGTTGATGCTGGAGATGCAGGAGGCGCAGAAGAAGGCTCGCGAAACGGTGGCGCAGGGCGGCTGAGGTGGCGAGCTGGACGTGGGTATAGATCCGCAGCTGTCCTGAAGGACGGTCCGGTCTATCGCCTCCCGGGCGACAATGGCAGCGGTTGACCATGCGAGACGGTGTTGACGACGCGGATGTATTTCCTGCCTGCCCTCGCGAGCGCTGTCGCGATCCCCGCCGTGGAGCCCCGCGCCGTCACACTTGGCTAGCCCATGGGCGGGTGGAGAGGTGCGACGTTATGTACAAAGAGCACGCAGCACGCAACGCCGGAATGCGAACAAATGTCGGCTGGATCGGCAGACTTCTCGGAACCCACACAGCTCGGAGTTCCTTCTGATACTGATACGATGGGTCCTTGACGAACCCAGGGTGCGGCCGATTGGGGTCCCGCTGACGGTACCGCTTCTTGGTATACATGCAGGGTCCCGTTAGGAACATCGTTCTCTCATCCTTCAAGAGCATCCACATGGAGACCCGGAAAAGCCTCGGGTCGTGTATTCTCACACAGGTGTCACAGCCGAAGGCCACAGTAAGGATTCGAGTCCCTGCTGACTCCCCAAGCGAGGCGAATCTGGGTACTGGCAGGAGAGGGTGTCGCTGGTGTAAGAGCCTACCGTTCGCGCTCAGCGCCGCGCGCGGATTTTGCGCGCGTCCGCGTTGAGCGGACAGTTCGACGCTGCTCCTTGACCAATCGCACCTGAAGCTTGTACCCGAGCGCCGAGGCATAGCGCTGCAGCGTGGCAATGGAAGGGGAATGGCCTCCGCGCGATGATTCGAGGCGAGCCACCGCCGACTGGGTCGTCCCGATTCGAGCAGCGACTTCCGTTTGGCTAAGGCCAGCCTCGGTACGGGCCTTCAGAATATCGTCAAGAAACGCGAACTCCTCTGCCAACCGATCGTACTCACGACGAACATCCGGACGCGTGAGCGCCCGCGCCTTAAACGCTTTCAGCGTGTTTTTCATCTGTCACTTCCTTCAGTCGCTTTCGAGCGATGTCCAATTCCTTTCGCGGCGTCTTCTCCGACTTCTTGACAAACTGGTGAAGCATCACGATCCTACGGCCGACAAGCGTGCAGTAGAAAACACGCACAACACCTTCGCCTGCCTTGAGACGCAACTCGAACAGGCCTTCGCCCATGGCGCGGGTGTGCGGCATTCCGAGATCGGGCCCGTAGATCTCCATCCGCTCTGCATACCGCAAGAAGCGAGCAACGAAGCCGGCGGGCAGCGCGAGTATCGCGTCCTAAAGCGCAGCGCTATGAAAGGTGACTCGCCAGTTCACCGATCCAATATAGCAAATACGCTATG
>Ga0316622_100004678_pt1 | contig 10095 bp, 11 predicted proteins | sample OWC_Aug_OW2_C1_D_FD_207646 | JGI IMG/M metagenome (GOLD analysis project Ga0316622, IMG submission 207646) | Wetland soil microbial communities from Old Woman Creek delta, Ohio, United States - OWC_Aug_OW2_C1_D5_C | ecosystem: Environmental > Terrestrial > Soil > Wetlands | place: USA: Ohio... | reverse complement strand
ACGCATCCCGGGCCCCCCCGGCATCATGGACGGCGATGCCGGTCAGGGCAAAGGCGATGGGGAGGTGGTACGCGGTCTCCGGGTGCTGCAGCGCCCCCGAGAGCGCGCGCATACCCCGCGCCAGTTCCTCCCTCCCCGTCCGCACCGCAATTCCTATCTCTGTCATGCCCGTAGCCTCCGGGTATGACGTGTGTATCCGGCCCTCATATTGACTCCGCAGGGAAGATGAGAATCGCCTGCCTGCAGGGGGGGCGATGCAGCAGCCCCCGTCCCCGTGTTGGGTCGAAAATTCGGCCCGGTTTAAACTCTCCCCGGCGGGATCCATATCTTTAAAATCGTGGGGGCGAAAAAAGAATGGATAATGATAGTCCCGACGAGGATATTCTTTACCAAAGGTGTCGGAATCAATAAAGACAAGCTGGCCTCGTTCGAACTGGCCCTCCGGAAGGCGGGGATCGAGAAATGCAATCTCGTGCATGTCTCCAGCATTTTTCCGCCCAACTGCCGACAGATCTCCACGGAGGACGGCTTGAAAGAGCTCCAGCCCGGGCAGATCGCCTACTGCGTGATGGCCCGGAACGAGACGAACGAGCCGAACCGGCTCATCTCCGCCGCCATTGGCCTCGCCCGCCCCAAGGCCAATGAAGAGTACGGGTACCTCTCCGAGCACCACGCGTTCGGCGAAACGGATGAGAAGAGCGGTGAGTATGCCGAGGACCTGGCGGCGACAATGCTCGCGACCACGCTGGGTATCGAGTTTGACCCGGACCAGGCGTGGGAGGAGCGGGAGCTGATCTACAAGGCCAGCGGGAAGATCATCCGGACCACCCACATCTGCCAGTCCGCCCAGGGTGAGAAGAACGGCAAGTGGACCACCGTCATCGCGGTCGCCGTTTTCCTCACGGAATAATTCTGTTTCTCTTCTGTTCCCCATTTCAGCCCTTTTCCCATCCTGTCGGTGTCCGGGATAACTGACGTTTTAGGGGGCGCCGGGCCTCCCCCCGGACCCACCCCGCCGGGGGGAGAGGGTGAGCCGTTGCGGTATTGGGGGCCCTGTGCACGTTTCCTTCTGCCACCCTGTTATATCGCCACGGCCAGCACGAGGATGAGAACCGTGGTGGCGCCTCCCAGGGCCGACACCGCCCGCGCGGTCCTGCTCCTGAGGAGAACGGCGGCGGCGATGCAGATGCCCAGGTACGGGAGGAGGGTGGTGATCACCGAGATTCCTGCCAGGAACGTGAACCGGTTGGAGAAGAACAGGAGTGCCGCGGGCACCAGGCAGGCGAGGACGAGGGCGGGGACGGGCGCACCCGTCCCCCCCAGGCCGGCCAGGATCCCCATCCCGTGCCCTTCCGCCAGGTTCTGGACCACCCGTGAAGTGCCGATGATGTACGCATTCATGGCAGAGAGCATGGCGATGATCCCGATGCAGGCAACCACCGGCCCCGACCGGGGCACGACAACGGATGCGGCCTCTGCCACGGGTGCAGGGGAGGCGGCCAGGATGGCAGATCCCGCGGAACCGATCAGGGCCAGGTTCAGCCCCAGGTAGATCAGGATCACGATGGTCATCACGAGGAAGAGCGCCCGGGTGATGAGGGACGGGTCCCGGGTCTCGTCCACGGGGATGGCACTGATCTCAAAACCGGTGAAGGGCCAGTACACGATCACCATCGTGGCGGCAAAGGCCGGAAGGGTTAAGGGGACGGTGGGGAGGAAGTTCTCCACCTTGATGAACGGCACGAGGAGAAATGTGATCACCACAAGGGGGACGACCTTGAGAAGCGTGAGGATGTTCTCGGTCCACCCGGAGAGGAGGATCCCCCGGAGGTTGATGGCCAGGAGGACAAGGATGATTCCGATCTCGGCGGGGAGGATCCAGGGAACCCCGAAATAGGCGAGGTACTGCCCGATGCCGGCCGCGATGGTGGCGGTGCCGAAAAGGGAGGAGACCAGGTAACAGAGGACCAGGGCCAGGGAGACGCGGGGGCCGAAGACCCTTCGGAAGATGGTGGAGAAGGCACCCGTGCCCCTCCACTCCTCCGAGGTCCATGCCAGGCAGATCATGACACTGGTGGCGGAGACGGCGACGACGAGCCATGCCAGGAGGGAGAGGGATCCCAGGAGGCCGGCCGCAATCCCCGGTACCACGAAGATGCCGGACCCGATGGTCCCCCCCACCCCGAGCGAGACCAGCTCGACGAGGCCGAGGGACTTCCGGTAGCCCCTCCCCTCGTCCCGGGTATCTGCGGGAACCTCTCCCATATCTCAGGGAGTATCCGCCATGCCGGGATATGAAGGCGGCCGGTGAATGATCTGCTGAAGGTCAGGGTGTGACGAGGCATCACCGTCATTGCATCCCCGAACATGCCGGCTCAGACTCTCCTCACGGGGAGGGTCCGGGAGGGGGCGTGCCCCCTCCCGCTGAGGATGGAGAAAACCAACCCTTCCATGAGAGACCTACTGGTGAGACGCTCCTGGGGGGAACCTCGCGGTTTACCCCGCCGCGTGGGCGTCCCCCCTCCGCATGAGGATGGCGGTCCATGTCGGTTCATGCGAAGAACCTCGGCTTCGACTATCCTCGCGGGGAGGGTATGGGAGGGGGCAATGCCCCCTCCCGCTGAGGTTTGTGAACACTCCGCCTGATTTGGACAATCACATCCCCACTTTCATCCCCCGCATGGCACGGATTCATGGGGGTGGAGGAGAGAGGAGCCGCCTGCATGAACGCAGGAGATGACCTGAAGCGGTTTCTGGATGGAGGAACCGGCTGGGAACGGATGCAGACGACGGTGGCAGGAATCGTGATCCTCCGGATGCCTGCCTCCGGTGCGCGGCTGCAGCGGCTGGCGGTGGAGGTGAACCCGGTCACCCCGCGGGGGACCCGGATGAAGCGCCGCGGCCTCGTGATCCGCACCTTTGAGGAACTGGAAGGGTTCCGGAGCCTCCTCTCCAGTCCCCGGCTGGAGCACCTGATGGAAGACCTGGCAGACGTGAACCCGGCCCCGCCGCCGACGCTCACGGACCCGGGAAAGGGCGGACCGGTGCTGGAGATCTGAAGGAAAAGGGTCCTGGGGGGGATCTTTCAGGGGAAAGAGAAGGAGCCGTACCTCCCCCCCCCGCCGGGGTGGAGCACCAGCCGCCCGGACCGGAGGGCATCCACTGCTCCGGCCACCGCAGGGCTGACCCCGCGGATCTCTCCGATCGGCACATCGACGAGCAACGCGATCTCAGTGCCGAACGCAGCGATGAGTCCATCGTAGAGCCGGCGGCATTTCGCCGTATGGGGCGAGGAGGTGCCGAGTACCCTCTGGACGATCTCTCCCAGGGGTATCAGGTGCAGGTAGGGCGGGCGGGGGGATGGGGGGCTGTCTGAGAGTTCCCGTGCCCGGTCCCGGACCCCCTTCTTGATCCGGCCCCGGTCATCGGGGCATCGCCACTTCAGGGCCTCTGCCTCCTCCCGCGTATACTGGCGGAAGCACCGGGTGCAGGCCGTGCGGTTGTACTTGCCCTCCTCCGGAAAGAACCCGGCATTCATCACGACGGCACCCTTCCGGATGGCCTCCAGCACACCCCTGCAGGTGAGATCCCGCACTTGGAGGCGGGTGAACTCCCGGCCCAGCCGGACGGGGGAAGGGCTGTGGGCATCCGAGTTGGTGAGGAACGGGACACCCCGGAGCTCGCTGATCCCTGCCCCGTAGGAGGAGTCCGCGGAGAGGCCCAGCTCCAGGAAATCGATAGGCTCTGACCCGTAGCAGCCGGCCACGCGGTCAAAGGAGGCGAAGAGGGAGGTCCATGGGGTGAAGGCGTGGGCGGGGCCCACGAGGCCCCCCAGGGAATGTACCAGCCCCGCGATGGCCTCGCCCCCCAGGTTCACCCGGGGCCGCCCGCTGGTGCGGAGCCGGTGGGGATCGGTCTCCAGGTGTGTTCCCAGTTCCTCAAAATCAGCCCATGACTCCAGCAGGATCAGGTGGTGGACCCGGTCCCGGTCCTCCACCTCGCCGGTGGGGAGCACCAGGATCCCGGATCCCGTGTCCGATTCCTCCTGCCACATCCTTCTCCAGGCGGGGTGGAGCCCGTCGCCGCTTCCCAGCACATGGAGGCCCTTCACCCGGCATCCCTCCCGGAGCCGGGCGGGTACCATGTCACGGGAGGACGCGATCGAGAAGGGGGAGTGGATGTGGAGGTCGGCGTTGACCTGCATGCTACCCAATGTAGGAGAGCTGGTCGTTCTGGCGCGCCTGGTGGAGCTCGGCGAGGCGCTCGATGACCTGCTCCATCTCCGCCGCCCGGTCCTGGAGCTGGGTGCTGTCCACCTGGATGCCCAGGAGGGTGGAGAGGACCCTGAGGAGGCTCGTGGCCGACTTGGGGTCCACCAGGTACCCGGAGGTCTCCCCCATCAGGCAGACGGCGTCCATGGACCTTCTGCGGGCAAGGCCCAGGAGGAGACCGGAGGCCCCGATGATCCCTCCCGCCGGTTCATCCTCATTGAACTCGCCGCCGGCCGCCTCAACGTCCCCGCGGAGTTCCGCCCGGTTCACGGCGCAGAGCACCCGGGGGACCTCTACCAGGTGGCCGACCCCGTACCCGCCCAAGGCGTAGAGCCGGCGGACCTCCATCTGCTGGGCCACGTCCAGGTACGCCTCGGCGAGAACGTAGTGACCCTCACCGGAGGTGCTCTGGTAGTCCCCGACGAGAAACGCCGTGGGGTGATCCCCTTCGGCCACGTAGACCTCGTTTCTCGCCAGGCGTGCCACCCCGTCCCCCTCGATGATCACCTGCGGGGGGAAGTAGCAGGAGGTGATCTCCGCCACCTTCCGGGCATCCAGCTCATGGATCAGGTGCTCGGCCACCAGTTTGCCGACGTGGCCGATCCCCGGGAGGCCCTCGACGAGCACCTCTGCCCGGGAGGTCCTCTCGTCAAAGAAATCAATGGTTACCGCGTCCATCCCCTCATCACCCTTCGGAACGGTGCGTGGCGGTCATGGGGGGAGAAACGGGCAGGGTGGGGCGAGACGGTGGGTCCCCCGCAGGCCGGGCAGGCGGGGGAAAGGGTATAGGTCAGGTCGCGGGGGCACCGCCGGATGCGGCCTGCCATCGTCTCAACCGGCCTTCTGCTTCCGGACGAACTTGCCCAGGTCGCCCGTCTTTTCCATGGTCTTGATGGCAGAATCGGCGGCCTTCTCGATGGCCTTCTCCGCCGTCTTGTAATCCGGGGCCGTGACCTTGATCCGGTACACCGGTGCACCCACGTAGAGAAGCTCGATGTCCACGTCCGGGATCTTGGGCTGGGCGCTCTTTAACGCCCTCTTGATGATGTTCACACCGTCCGGCTTCTGGGAAGTGAGATGGAGAAGGCCGGTGATGGTGACTCGCGGCTTCCGGATGTTCTCCTGGGCCACCTTCAGGAAGGTCTCCATCACCACCGGGTCCAGGTTCACCTTCTGGATCCCGCCGACCCCCTCGATGGCCGCGTCCTCGAAGGCCCGGTACAGGAGACCGTATTCCTTCCGGAGTGCCTCCTCGATCTTCTTCCGGTCCGTTCCCGTAGCCTCGGCAACAAATCCGATCCACTTGTAGGCCTTCTGCTCGTTCTTCCACTCCTGGATCTTCTCGCGGCGCTGGTGTTCGTTCACGTCCCGGAGGGAGAGGTCGATGTGGCCCCGCTCCCGGTCCACGTGAAGAACCTTGCAGACCACCTTCTGCCCTTCCCTGACAAAATCGCGGATGTACTTGACCCAGCCCTTGGCCACCTCGGAGATGGGGATCAGGCCCTGGCGGCCGCCATACTCGTCCAGCCGCACGAATGCCACGAAGTCCTTGACGGTCTCGACACTGCAGATGACCAGTTCGCCTTCCTCGGGCCACGAACCTTCGACCATCAGGTCCTCACTCGACCTCGGAAAGCACCTCGGCCTTCACCTGGACCCTGCCGCCGGAGGGCTCGGCCAGGACATGGCCGCAGACGATACAGTCCACCACCGTGGACGCCTTGGAGAAGATCAGCTGCTCGTTCTCGCAGTCCGGACACTTCACCCGGAGGAACTTGCTCCGGTTTTCCCGGTTCAGCCGTACCATCTGTCTCACTCCGTCAGCTCGAACTTCCCGGCCCGGAACCCGGCCCTGAGATGGGCCTTCGTGCAGGTCTTGCACCGGTACCGCAGGTTCACCTTTTTCGTGGGCTTGTCCCCGCCGGGCACTTTCGAGAACTTGCCCCGGTTGCCCACCCAGCCGCGCCGCGCCTTCTGCCGGTCGATCCAGTGCAGGCCGTATTCCTTTCCTTTCTTCACCCTCTCCACCTCGTGCTCCGTGTGCTTCCTGCAGAACGGGCAGTAGGTCCTGAACTTCGTAGGCATCTTCATGGAATGCTCTCTCCGAGGATACGGTCGAGTATCACTATAATGTACCGGGGGTGATATTTAAGGCTATGTTGCGCTCCACCAACACCTCGGCGTTCCGGGCCGGGAGCGTGACCACGTCCTCCTTACGGAGGGCATAGACCCTGCCGTCCATACCGACGAACGGATCGATCTCCCGGAGGATCCGCACCAGGCGGACCGGCAGCGGTTCCACCGGCCCGCAGCCGGCATCGGCGGCGGCCGGGAGCTCTGCATCCGCGGGTGGAGCGGCTTCGCTCTCGGCACGGGCCGGCATCCCGGAGACCAGCCCCTGCCGGGCCGTGTCGATGACCCGGGCGATGGCGTCATACATCTCCCGCTCGGCGGGGAGCATCTTCCGGAGCTCGTCCCGGTCGGCGATGTGGCTCTCGGTCTGGAGGGCGGCGAGGGAGAGGACCTTCCGGGACCGGATCCGGAAGATGTCCCGGATCGTCTCCCGCATCGCCGCCACCTCCTCCATCAGGGTCTGGGCCTGGTCCGAGAGGGGGTCCCGGCAGGCATAGACCTGCTCCTGGAGCCCCTTCAGGTGCTCCCCCACCTTCCCGTACAGGTCCATGGGCATCTCCGAGAGCCGGCCCGTCTCCCGTTCGTTGAGCACGATGAGGCGGAGCTCGTCCAGCTTCATCCCCGGCCCTCCCCCGCGATCTCGGCAATCCCGCGGCAGCAGAGGAAGACGGCGAGGGCTTCCGGCACGGTGGCAGGCCCCTTCTCCAGGGCATGCGTGGATCCCTGGAGGGGCATCGTCACTTTCAGGGAGAGGTCCACCCTCACCTTCCGGTCGCCGAAAACGACGGCGTCGACGAGAGGATCGAAATCCGCAAGGTCCGCAAGTTCCAGCGGGGTCACCCGGAAACCGCTCCCGCCATGGAGCGACGTGGGGAGCCGGATCAGCCGCTTCGTATCGGTGGTGACCGGCTCGTCGGCGAGTGCAGCCTGTGCCCGGATCAGGTCGCTGAGTTTCCCGGTATTTGCGGCAGCGATGGTCCGGAACGCCCGGTGCTGGAGGAGCGGGCCGGGATCACCGGCCGCGAGGGATGCTGTTACCCGGTCCAGATCCTCCAGGAACCGGGCTGCCCCCTCCTTCCCGACCCCCTCGTACGCTGTCAGGTGATCCATCGCCTCCTCCCTGCCGGGGCCCCCCAGCCACATCAGGTACTCGCGGACGGCTCTCATATACCTGCCCCTCCAGCCCGTGGCGCCGCCGACGGCCTGCCCCAAGAGAGAGCCGGGATCCAGCCCTGTGCCGCAGACGTAGTCCACGAGCTCCCTCCGCTCCTGGCTCCCCCAGCCTCTGACCGCCAGGTCCCGGATATGGATGTGATAACCCCTGCCCCCGGAAAAGACCAGGTGAAGGTCCTTCCGGTGGAAACCCAGCTCGTCCGTGAGCATGGCCAGGAGCTTCTCTGTCTCCTCCTTCACACGGGAGAGCATCCGGTCGTAGGGGCCCCGCATCAGGTGGTCGGCATCCAGGTCAAAGATCAGGTCCGCCCCCGACCAGCCTTTCTCACCCATGGTGGACGCCGCCGGGGCCGCGTAGTACGCGGCGGAATGGAAGGCATGGGCGGGAACGAGCGTCCGGAGGTACTCCGTCACCTCCCCCCGGGTCCCGAAGGCCATGTGGCGGCGCATGGCGGTCTTCTGGGGATCCGGGTCAAAGAAGATGAACCCCCACTCCCGCTGCTCAAGGGCAGGGGGGACAGAGATGCGGCTGCGCCGGTAGTACTCAGTGAACTGCTGCTTCACGAACTCCAGGGTGGCAGGTTTCATGGGAGGTGCTTCTCCATGAAGGGCGGCCGGAGGAAATACCCGAGGCGCCGGTAGTAGGGACGGACCCCGATCCCGCTCATCACGGCCAGCCTGCGGTACCCCGCGTCCCGTGCGATGCCCTCGGCCTCGTCGAGGAGCCTCCGGCCATACTCGCGGTGCTGCCACTCCCCCTCCGCGGGGGTGGCTCCCAGGGGGACCAGGTTCCCGTACACGTGCAGCTCCCGGATCAGCGCCGTCCCCTCATCAACCCTGCCCCAGCACCGTGAAGGAAACCGCAGCCTGGTAAAGCCGATCAGGGCGTCGCCCGAGACCATGGAGAGAAAGTGCTCTTCTCCCCCGCAGCACCGGTACCGATCAACAGACAGGACCGGATCCCCCGACGGTGCCGACCTTCCTGCCTCCCGGCAGCGGATGCACCGGCACGAGAGGCCCTGTGCCTCCAGACGGTCTTGGGCCAGCTGCCGGAAATTGCTGTGCCGGGATCCCGCCGTGATGAGCCAGGCCGGGATGTCCCGCTGCACCCGCTGAAGCCGGACCCAGGGAGGGAGGAGCGACTTGGCGTAGGCCACGAGAGTCACCAGGTCTTCTTCAGGGTAGGGCCGGTACTCCCCCCGCTGCCAGAGGGCCTCGATCTCGGTTCCCGGCGTCACCAGCGTGGGGTAGATCTTGAGGAAGTCCGGCCGGAACCGCTCGTCTGTAAAGAGGTCTCGGAACATGGCCCGGTCGTCATCCGGGGTCGCACCCGGGAGGTTTGGCATCACGTGGAACCCCACCTTCATCCCCTGGTCCCGCAGCAGCCGGTTCGCCTCCACCGCATCCTCCACTGTACATCCCCGGCGGTTCAGGGTGAGGATCCGGTCATCCAGCTGCTGCACGCCCAGCTCGACCTTCGTGACCCCCAGGTCCAGCATGAGATCGACATGCTCCGCCCGGCACCAGTCGGGCCGCGTCTCGAAAGTCAGGGCCACGCACCGGACCCGGGCCCGCTCCTGCTCCGCCGCAATCGCGGCGAACGGACGGTCCGGGTCCGGCACGTACCTGTCATTCCGGTAGGCGTTCAGGGCTTCCAGGCAGGAGGCGACGCACCACCGCTGGTACTCCGGCGGCCGTGCTGTGAGGGTCCCCCCCATGAGGATCAGCTCTGCCTTGTCCACAGGGTGACCCAGGGCCTCGAACTGTTCCAGGCGTGCCGTCACCTGCCGGAAGGGGTCGTATCCATGGTCCCGGGCCCGGAGGGCTGCCGGCTCCTCGCCGGTGTAGCTCTGGGGGGTACCGAAGGGGTGGTCGGGCCCGCCCGGGCATGGCAGGCACTTCCCGTGGGGGCAGGGTGCCGGCGAGGTCATGACGGCCACGGGGGCCACGCCGGAACGGGTGCGGGTCGGCTTCAGCTGAAGGAGAGGCCGCAGCCACTCCCGCTCCTCGGGGGTTGCCGCGGCCAGGATCGCCGAGTTCCGGGGGATGGGAGTGGTGCCATGGAGGCGGCAGACCTGCCGCTTGATCCGGGGGATCTCGCGGGCGGGGGAGGGGGAAGAAGAGATACGGGATATGATCTCCCGCAGGACCGGGTCACTGTCCATGGATCAATGCTGGACAGCGACCGATTCAGGGGTGGAGTCGGCACGGTATTCCACCACCGGCCCGTGCCCAAGCCGGAGGTGGTGGACGATCTCCTCACCAAGAGTCAGGATCGCCCGCTTATGCAGGATCTTGTTCTTGTGAATATGTACCGGAGAAATGGACAGGGAGTTGTATCGGTCAGTGAAGATCGTTTCGGAGGTGACGTTTTCATAGTATTTTTTAACATGGATAAGAAGCATATGGAGATGGAGCAACTCTTCCTTCTGCACACTATCACCTTCAGTGAGTTTAAATTTCATTCCTAGATATATTTTACCGGTGATCTTTATATTGGAAGAAGCGCGCGCAGCCG
>Ga0316622_100004677_pt1 | contig 10096 bp, 9 predicted proteins | sample OWC_Aug_OW2_C1_D_FD_207646 | JGI IMG/M metagenome (GOLD analysis project Ga0316622, IMG submission 207646) | Wetland soil microbial communities from Old Woman Creek delta, Ohio, United States - OWC_Aug_OW2_C1_D5_C | ecosystem: Environmental > Terrestrial > Soil > Wetlands | place: USA: Ohio... | reverse complement strand
TCAACTGTTTCCGGCAGCCCTAGGGCAGGAGCCCGCCGGCTTCGTGGGCGATGACGGTCGCCACAGTCGCGGCGGCCCAGTCGGCCCTGAGGATCCGGGAGCCCAGCGTGACGGGCTTCGCCCCGGCGTCAGAGAGCACCCCCACCTCGTCGGCCGAGAGCCCCCCCTCGGGGCCGATGACGGCAAGCATGGAGCTTCGTGGCCCGTCGGCGCGCAGCGCCTCCCGGAACGAGTCCGTCGCCTCCTCCCATGCGACGTACACCCCGCACCCAGGCAGCGTGTCGGCGAGGGACTCCACCGTCGCGACGTCGCGGACCGAGGGGACGAACACGCCCCTCGACTGCTTGACCGAGGCGAGCGCGATCGCTCGCCATCTCTCGAGCCTGGCTTCCACGGGGGCCCGGCGCACCTGCGCCCGGGCCGTGACGAGGGGCACGATCTCGGCGACGCCGAGCTCGGAGCAGCGCTTCACGGCTTCGTCGAAGCCGTGTCCTTTGAGGAGCGCCTGCGCGATCGTGAGCGAGGTGCCCTCGCTCCTCGCTCGCGTGCGCGAGTCGAGGACTTCGGCGTCGACCGCGCGGGACGTGACGGCCACCGCGCGCGCCACAGCCTCCCACCCCTCGCCGTCGATCAGCCTCACAAGATCGCCCGGACGGACGCGCATGACCCGCGCCGCGTGGTGGCCCTCGGCCCCGTCGATGGCGATCCTCTCGCCGGCGCGGGAGCGGCCGCTCACGCGGAACGTGTCGAGCCTCCACAGGGACCTGTCGTCCAGCTGTCGCGCCACCCGAGCCCCCCTCCTCGCGCTCCGTCGCGTGCGCCGCCCTACCTGCCGTCTCCCGGTCGCTTGGCCGGCGGGACCTTCCCGGCGGACAGCTCCCCCAGCCGCTTGAGGAGCTTCTTCTCCTCGGACGAAGGCCTCGCGGGGACCCACACGACGATGCGCACGAGCTCGTCGCCGGAGCCGCGCCCGTGAACGTGCGGAATCCCCTTGCCGCGCATCCGGAGCACCGTGCCGGACTGGGAGCCCGCAGGAATGCGGAGTCTCGCCTTCCCGCCCAGCGTGGGGACCTCGGCATCGCCACCGAGGGCCGCGGCATCGAGCGAGACGGGCAGCTCGGTCACGACGTCGTCGCCGTGCCGCTCGAAGACATCGTGAGGCAGCTCCTCGATGAGCACGATGAGATCGCCGGGCGGCCCGCCGCGAGGTCCGGCGTTGCCGGCCCCCGCGAGCGGGATGTAGTTGCCGGTGGACACTCCGGCGGGGACGTTGACCTCAATCACGTCCGTGCCGCGCGTGAGACCGAGCGCGTCGCACTTCGGGCAGCGGTCCTTGATGACCTGTCCCCTGCCGCCGCACCGCGCGCACGTGGAGATGCTCTGGAAGGTCCCGAACATCCCCATGCTGCGCTGGGCCCGGATCTGGCCGCGCCCGTGGCAGTCGGGGCACTGGGTCGCGCTCGTGCCAGGCTTGGCGCCGGAGCCGCCGCACTCGCTGCAGCGGACGAACCTCGAGACCTTGATCTTCTTCCTGACGCCGGTCGCGACCTCCTCCAGGCCGAGCTTGAGCCGCACCCTGATGTCCGTGCCTCGCTCGAGTCCCGTGCGCTCCCGCCGCCCCCCGCCGACGCCGAAGACGTCGTCCAGCGGGCTTTCCCCGCCGAACGTCCGCATGAAGGCCCGCAGCGCGTCGTTCAGGTCGAACGCCTCGGCGCCACCGTACATCTGAGGGCCGGCCGCAGGCCCGGCCGCTCCGAACTGGTCGTACTGCGACCGCTTCGCCGGGTCGGAGAGCACCTCGTAGGCCGCGGTGGCCTCCTTGAAGCGCTCCTCCGCGTCCTTGTTGCCCGGGTTCTTGTCGGGATGGTGCTTGAACGCGAGGTCGCGGTACGCCTTCTTGACGTCCTCGGGCGAGGCGTCGCGTGACACCCCCAGGACGTCGTAGTAGTCCCGCGGTGGGGCCATCGTGCTCCCTCGGGCGCGCGCGTGCCGCCCAGGCTAGTTCGCCTTGTCGTCGTCCACGACCTCGTAGTCCGCGTCGACGACCTTGTCGTCACCGCCGGACTCTCCGGTCGCCTGCGCTCCCTGGTCGCCGCCGGGCGCGGCGCCCCCGCCTCCCCCGGCCGTCTGCCCCTGCGCGCTCGCGTACATCTTCTCGGCGAGCTTGTAGGACGCGGTCTTCAGGGCGTCCATGTCGCGCCTGATGTCGGCGACGCTCCCGCCCTTCAGGGTCTCCTTGAGCGTCGCAACCGCGCCGTCCAAGGCGCTCCTCTCCGACGCATCCAGGACGCTTCCGTGCTCCTTGAGCGACTTCTCGGTCGTATAGACCAGAGCGTCCGCCTCGTTCCGGGCGGCCACCTCCTCCCGCTTCGCTGCGTCCTCTGTCGCGTGCTCCTCGGCGTCGCGCACGAGGTTCTTGATCTCGGCCTCCGAGAGGCCCGAGGACGTTTCGATCCTGATCTTCTGCTCCTTGCCCGTCCCGAGGTCCTTCGCGGACACGTGGACGATGCCGTTCGCATCGATGTCGAAGGTGACCTCGATCTGAGGCACGCCCCTGGGCGCAGGCGGTATGCCGACGAGGTCGAAGCGCCCGAGCGTCCGGTTCTGGGTCGCCATGGGCCGCTCGCCCTGGAGCACGTGGATGGACACGGCGGGCTGACTGTCGGCGGCCGTCGAGAAGATCTGGCTCTTCTTGGTCGGAATCGTCGTGTTCCGGTCGATGAGCTTCGTCAGGACACCGCCCAGCGTCTCGATGCCGAGCGAGAGCGGAGTGACGTCCAGAAGCAGCACGTCCTTCACGCCGGCCTCACCGGCGAGAATGGCGCCCTGGATGGCGGCGCCGACCGCGACCACCTCGTCCGGGTTCACGCCTTTGTGGGGCTCCTTCCCGAAGAGGTCGCGGACCTTCGCCTGGACGGCGGGCATCCGCGTGGTGCCCCCGACGAGCACGACCTCGTCGATGTTCGCGGGCGTGAGCTTCGCGTCGGCGAGCGCCTGCTTGCAGGGCCCGACGGTGCGCTCGATCAGGTCCGCCACGAGAGACTCGAGCTTCGCGCGGGTGAGCGTCATCGTGAGGTGCTTCGGACCCGATTGGTCCGCCGTGATGAACGGGAGGTTGATGTCGCTCGTGACCGTCGTCGACACCTCGCACTTGGCCTTCTCCGCGGCCTCCTTGAGCCGCTGGAGCGCCATCGGGTCCTTTCTGAGGTCGATGCCGTGCTCCTTCTTGAACTCGTCGGCGATCCAGTCGATGACGCGCTGGTCGAGGTTGTCGCCGCCGAGGTGCGTGTCGCCGTTGGTCGAGAGCACGCGCACGAGCCCCTCGTCGATCTCGAGGATCGAGATGTCGAACGTGCCGCCGCCGAAGTCGTAGACCGCGATCTTCTCCTGGCTCTTCTTGTCCAGGCCGTAGGCAAGCGACGCCGCTGTCGGCTCGTTGATGATGCGGAGCACGTCCAGCCCGGCGATGCGGCCCGCGTCTTTCGTGGCCTGCCTCTGCGCGTCGTTGAAATAGGCGGGGACGGTCACCACGGCCTTCTCGACCTTCTCGCCCAGGTACTGCTCGGCCGTGCTCTTCATGGACTGGAGCACCATCGCCGAGATCTCAGGGGGCGCGTAGCGTTCGCCCCGCGCCTCGATCCTGACCTCTCCCTTCTCGTCCCTCACGACCTTGTAGGGGACGAGCTTGATCTCCTCCCCGACCTCCTCGTATCTCCTGCCCATGAAGCGCTTGATCGAGAAGACGGTGTTCTCGGGGTTCGTGACCGCCTGTCTCTTCGCGATCTGGCCGACGAGCCGCTCCCCGGTCTTCGTGAACGCGACGACCGAGGGCGTCGTCCTCATGCCCTCGGGGTTCGGGATGACCGTCGGAGTGCCGCCTTCCATGACCGCAACGCACGAGTTCGTTGTCCCGAGGTCGATGCCTATCACCTTGCTCATGTCCTCACTCCCTCTGGCTCCGGGGCGCCCCAGCGGGCGTCCGCAGAAGGCCGGCGCGCTACCTCGCCACGACGACCTTCGAACAACGGAGGAGCCTGTCCCCCAGCCTGTATCCCCTCTGTGTCTCCGATACGATCCTGTTCGAGTCGTGCTCGTCCGACTCCACCTGGCACACGGCCTCGTGGAGCGCGGGATCGAACTCGGCGCCCTCTGTGTCGATCGGCAGGACGCCGTTCTTCTCGAGCACCTGCGCGAGACGCCGCCTGATGAGCTCGACGCCGTCGCGCAGCGCGACGCCCGCGTCCGGCGCGCCGTCGCAGGACGCGAGCGCGCGCTCGAGGTCGTCCATGATGCCGACGAGGTCGAGCAGGATCCCCTCCCGCGCCTGCTCGGACCAGCGGCACCTGTCGCGCTCAGTCCGCTTCCGGTAGTTGTCGAGGTCCGCAAGGGCGCGGAGCCACTTCGCGTTCAGGTCCGCCAGCTCCTGCTTGAGAGCCGCGGAGCCCGGCTCCGCTCCCCTCGTTCCGTCCACCGACGCCCCGGTCTCCGCGGGCTCGGCCCCGGCCACGGCCTCGCGGTCGACGTGCGCGCCCTTCTCGTTCTCGGTCATCACTCTCCGTCCTCGTGGCGGCGCGTCACGCGCCGCGCTCCGCGAGCATCCGGTCCAGCGCCTCCGAGAAGTGGCGCACGAGCCCGACGAGCCTCGGGTAGCGCATGCGTGTGGGCCCTATGACGCCCACGCGGCCGACGCCGGCTCCGACGCGATACGCTCCGACGACCAGCGACATCATCTCGAGGCCGCGCCGTCTGTTCTCGCGGCCGATCCTCACGGTCACCTTCCCGGGCTCCTCGGTGGTCCCGACGACCTCCGCGAGCGCGCCCTCGCTGTCGATGACCTCGCCGACCGCGGAGACGTGATCGTGGAACTCCGGATGCCGGAACATGTACTTCGCTCCCTCGTAGCGGACCCGCACCTCGTCGTCCGGCGCGAACAGCGCCTCGACGTCGGCCAGGAGGGCCGCAACGGTCGCGGACAGGCGCGCTCCGGGCTCCTCACGACGGGCGGACAGGATGCGTCCCGCCTCGCCGAGCGGCCTGCCACCCAGCCACGCGCGGAGCATCTCGAGGGCCGTCGACACGTCGGCGGCGCTCACCCGCCGTCCGGCGGCGACCACCCTGCTCCTCGTGACGCCGCCCGCGGCCGTCGCCACCGCGAGGACGCCCCCGCCGTCGAGTGCCACGAGCTCCACTCGGTCGATCACGCCGCCCGACGCAGGAGCGACCGTCACCGCGAGCTCCCTCGAGAGCTCGCTCATCATCCTCGAGACTTCGGAGGCGACGGTGCCGAGGTCTCGACCCGCCAGGGCGCCGACGCGCAGCGCGATGCGGGCGCGCTCCCGCGCCGCAGGGGACTGGGGCGTCATCAGGTGGTCCACGTAGTACCTGTACCCAATGTCGGTCGGGACCCGGCCGGCCGAGGTGTGGGGCTGCGAGATGAGCCCCCCCTCCTCGAGCGTCCGCATCACGTTCCGCACCGTGGCCGAGCTCAGGCTGACGACGCCCCCGCAGACGACGACGCCCGAGCTCACCGGCTTCGCGGTGCTCACGTAGCTCTCGACGATCGCCCTCAGGATCGCGCCTTCCCTGCCGCCCAGCTCTGCTGCCGCCACGACTCCTCCCCGGCCCTCGCTCTTAGCACTCTATCAATGAGAGTGCTAACACGTGCAAGATAGTGTCCGCGGCGGGCGGTGTCAAGACAAAACGCCCCGCGCACGTGCGCGGGGCGTTCTTCTTCGAGGCGCGAGTCCGGCGAGAGAGGAACCGGGCGATCGACCTACCGTATGAGGTCGAACACCCTGTCAAACCGGGGTCGCATCACCTGGGCGTCCCACGACCAGTAGATCATGACCGCCTTGCCCTTGATGAGGCCGGTGTCGAGGAAGCCCCAGTCGCGGCTGTCGGCGCTCCAGTTCCTGTTGTCCCCCATCATGAAGAGCGACCCCTCGGGCACCTTGATCGGCCCGAAGTCCGCCCAGTGGGGTGTCGGGGGCTTGAGCTTGATGAAGTTCTCGTCCTTCCGCTCGCCGTTCAGGAAGACGACGTTGTTCCTGAGCTCCACGGTGTCTCCCCCAACGCCGACGACCCGCTTCACGTAGTTCTCCTTCTTCGCGCGCGGATCGGGGTTCGGGTACTCGAAGACGATGATGTCGCCGTAGCGCGGCTCGCGGATGCCGGGGAGGCGAGTGTCCGTGAAAGGAACCTTGATGCCGTAGAGGAACTTGTTCACGATGAGGAAGTCGCCCACAAGGAGCGTGTCCTCCATGGAGCCCGAAGGGATCCTGAAGGTCTGCACGACGAAGGCCCTGAGGATGAGGGCCAGCACGACTGCCGTGACGATCGTCTCCACGAAATCGCGGAACCACCCCTTCTTCCTCACCGCCTGGCCCTGGCCGGTTCCCTTCTTCGCCATCGCTCGTCTCCTTGTTACCCGCCGCGTCGGTGCCGCGGCCCCCACAGCGAACGTCAGAATCTGATCTCGAGACCGAGGCGGGTGCCGCCGCCCCGGTCGGAGGGCGACTCCCCCACGGCATCCAGGACCGCGGGAGGCATCGGCTCGTCAAAGCCCACGAGGTGCGCGTCGACGTAGGCGTCGGCCACGCTCAGGAGCCCGACGATGACGACCCACCAGACGAGCGTCTGCCGACGGTCGTAGTGGTCCGAGTAGTCGTCGTAGGCGCTCAGGCTCCCGGTCTCGTTGTAGAGGCGGAGCGCATGCCTTGTCCACCGGTCCTCGAGCACGAGCCGACCGACGAGGAACGCCTGCGCGGTTCCGACCACAGCGGCCTTCGTCTCGGAGCCGACGACGAGCTGCCCGAGGCCGGGGTAGGCCACCCCTGCCACGATCGCGGCCGCGGGGCTCGCGGGTCCGGGGTCAGGGACCTGAGGGGAGCCGCCCGCGCGCCCCGGCACGAGCTCCGGCTCCGCCTGTTCCGCCCGCCCGGAGAGGGCCGCCGGTCCCCCGGCGGACGGCTCGACCCCGTCCGGGAGCGCCTGAGGCGCGCCCTCTTGCGCCGACGCGGCCGCCGCGAGGAGAGCCACGATCACCGGGACCCAGATCCCGGAAGCCGCCCATCCACGCGCCCGGTCGCCCCCGCGCCCGGCCCTCGGCCGCCGCGCGAGTCCGCTCCGTTCAGATCGCAAACGCCCTCACCTGGTCACGAGGGAGCGGGGCGACCGTGACCTCGAGGGCCCGACCCCCGCCCCTGAGCTGTACCCTCACCTCGTCCGACGGCCCGGCGTCGGCGTAGCTCGCCACGATAGCCGCCGCTGTCCGCGCGTCCTCGTCGGAGGCGCCCCCCGCGAGCACGGCGACCGGCCCCTTTCTATCGATGGCCCGCAGCGCGAGGTCGCCCTCGGGCGTGAGCTCCGAGAGCGTCGCGTTCTCCGCCTGGTTGCGCCCCACGACGAGCTTCGCGCGCTCCGAGATCCTGAACTGCCGTCCCGTCTTGAGCAGTCTGACCGCCCCCACGGAGAGCTGCCCGTGGTCGCGGAGATCGCGAAGCGCCCTCGAGTAGTTCTCGTCCGCGAGCAGGCAGCCGCCGGCCGGCGACTTGAAGCGCTCGAGACCGCACGACCGCGCGAACTCGAACTGCGGCTTCCTCGTGCGGCCGTGGAGGTCGAGCAGCTTCTCCCGGTCCACCCAGCCGCGCTGCTCGGGGATCGTGGGCGGCAGCAGCTTCGCCGACAGCGGCCGCAGCAGAAGGCCGGCGGCCGCGGACTCCCGTTCCACCGCTTCCAGACCGAACCGCATCTGGGACTTCGGCCGCTGCCCGACCACCTCGCCGGTGACGACGAACGACGCCCCCAGCTCCTCCATCTTCGCGAGGGCGCGCCGGACCATGAGCGCGTGGCAGTCGATGCACGGGTTCATGTGCTTGCCGAATCCGTGCTTGGGCGCCAGGAGAATGCGGAGGATGTCCTCCGAGATGTCGACGACGACGAGCTCTATGCCAAGCTCCTCGGCCGCCTCCGCCGCGCCCTTCGCGTCGAAGAAGGGCGATTCGAAGCTCACGCCGACCACCTCGAGCCCCTGGTCGAGCATGAGCCGCACGGCGATCGAGCTGTCGAGCCCTCCCGACAGGAGCGCCAGCGCCCTCAAACCAGTTCACCTCCAGGACCGGGCGTGAATGTGGCGGGAATGTGTGGGAATCGAACCCACCTCGGACGGGATTAGCCGCCCGACAGAAGGGTTTGAAGCCCTCGAGGTCCACCAGGACCCATCCATTCCCGTCCGGCCCGCGGGGCGCACGCGGCCCCCCGTCTAACGTATCACGAGAGGGCTTCCCCCCTGGGGGGTGGTCCTCCCGACGATCCACAGGTCCTCGGATCCCCTGCTCGACATGGCGGCGCGAAACGCGTCGACGCGGCACTCGTCGATTGCGACGAGAAGGCCGCCCGACGTCTGGGGATCGTAGAGCACGCGAGAGGCATCGGCCGCCTCGGGCGCGCAGGAGACGAACTGCCCGTAGTATCCCTGATTGGACACGAGACCGCCCGGCCAGACCCCGTCGGCCATGAGCTCCGTGACGCCTTCGAGGACGGGCACCCTCTCGAGGTCCACCTCGAACGTGACGCCGCTCGCGCGGGCCATGGACACGGCATGGCCCGCGAAGCCGAACCCGGTGACGTCCGTCGCGGCGGAGGCCCCGGCCTCGCACATCGCTTCCGAGGCGACCCTGTTCAGGCGACGCATGACGGCGGTCACGTTGGCGAGGCGCTCGCCGGAGAGCTTCTCGAGCTTGAGCGCGGTCGTGAGCACGCCCGCGCCGATGGGCTTCGTCAGCGCGATCGTCTGCCCCGGCCGCGCGCCCGCGTTCGTCACGACGCGCTTCGGGTCCACGGTCCCGACCACCGCGAGCCCGTACTTGAGCTCGCGGTCGCTGACCGAGTGCCCCCCGACGATCGAGACGCCCGCCTCGGCCATCGTGTCTTCCCCGCCGAGGAGGATCTCGGTCATCACCTCAGGCGGAAGGTCGCCGTCCGGGAAGCAGAGGACGTTGAGCGCGATGAGCGGCTTCCCGCCCATCGCGTAGACGTCGGACAGCGCGTTGGCGGCCGAGATGCGCCCGTAGTCGCGGGGATCGTCCACGACCGGCGTGAAGAAGTCGACGGTGAACACGAGCGCCGAGCCGTCGGGCATGAGATAGACCCCGGCGTCATCCACGGTGCCCTCCGAGACGAGCACGCGCGGATCGCGTATCGGCGGCAGCTTCTCGAGCACGGGAAGCAGGTCCTCCGGACCCAGCTTCGAGGCTCAGCCCGAGCAGCGCACCTTCTGCGTCAGATGCCAGTCCATCCGTCCCCCGCCGGCCGAAGCCGGACTCACTCGACCGTGACGCTCTTCGCCAGGTTGCGGGGCTGATCCACGTGGCAGCCTCGTTCGACGGCCATGTGGTACGCGAGGAGCTGGAGCGGCACGACGCTCAGGATGGGCGTCAGGTGCGGCAGCGTCCTCGGAACCTCGATCACGTCGTCGGCCATCCGCACGACCTGATCGTCCCCCTGCGAGGTGACCGCGATGATCTTCCCGCCGCGCGCCTTGAGCTCCTCCATGTTCGAGAGGATCTTCTTGAGGAACGCGTCGTGCGGGGCGATCACGACGATCGGCATGTTCTCGTCGATGAGGGCGATGGGGCCGTGCTTCATCTCGGCCGCCGGGTAGCCCTCGGCGTGGATGTACGAGATCTCCTTGAGCTTGAGCGCGCCCTCGAGCGCGACCGGGAAGTTGTAGCCTCGTCCGAGGTAGAGGAAGTTCGAGTGCTTCGCGTATCGCCTGGCGATCTCGGCGATCTGCTCGTTCTTCGCGAGGATCTCGCGGATCTGGCCGGGGATGCCGAGCATCGCCCGCACGATCCGCCTGCCTTCTGTCACGGAGACGTTCCGCGTGCGACCGAGCATCAGGGCGAGGGCGGCGAGCACCATGAGCTGCGACGTGAACGCCTTGGTCGACGCAACGCCGATCTCAGGTCCCGCGTGCACGTACACGCCGCCGTCACTCCGGCGCGCGATCGTCGACCCGACGACGTTCACGATCCCGAGCGTGATCGCGCCCCGCCGCTGCGCCTCGACCATCGCGGCTGCCGTGTCCGCGGTCTCC
>Ga0316622_100004676_pt1 | contig 10097 bp, 13 predicted proteins | sample OWC_Aug_OW2_C1_D_FD_207646 | JGI IMG/M metagenome (GOLD analysis project Ga0316622, IMG submission 207646) | Wetland soil microbial communities from Old Woman Creek delta, Ohio, United States - OWC_Aug_OW2_C1_D5_C | ecosystem: Environmental > Terrestrial > Soil > Wetlands | place: USA: Ohio... | reverse complement strand
AGGCGGTCGGATATACCTTTTCACAAATGTGTGCTAGCGCGGAGAATGGTCTTAGCTTGACATCGGAGAAGCCCATGTGGAGGAAAGGCGATGGTACGAGTGCGCTACCCTCGCTGATATCATACTAGCAGTCATAGGTGGATGCATTAATTGCCGGTAGATTCCATGCCAATAATCGGGCGTCGATTTGTCCCTCGCACTCGCGAATTCTATAGGTGCGGGGTTTAATTGCCAGCAGATTCAGGGTAAATATCCGGGGTTGACTGTGTCATAACTCCTTCCGAACGTAGGATAAGGGAGTTCGATTCTCGTATGCATCATGCCGAAGGTCTCAAATACTACATGTGTGTTATAGCTAACATAAAGTTGGTTGAAGCTAACAAAAAGTTAGCACAAAATAACTGAGAGGTGTTAGATGATGGATGAAGAAAAGAGGTTCCGGAAGTTCGTCGGAGTACTAGCCGCCATGATCGTCTTGGGTGCGGTCTTCGTCGTCGGCACAGTAGTTGCCGAAGTCGACAACTGGTACACAATTGTTACGGCCGCGATTCTTGTCAGCATCGCAGTGGTCGCGGTCTTCGTAGCCTGGAGGAGACAGGAGGAGCTGAAGAGCGGTTTTCCTCATGAGGATGAGAGATCGAGAGCGCTCAAGATGCGCGCGGGGTATCTTGCCTTGTGGGTGAGCATGTACTTCTGCCTTGCTCTCGGTTGGATCATAGGCGCGTTCGTCGAGGACTCGACGAGAGAATTCCTCTCGGTTGGGGAGATGATGTTCGTCCTGGTCGCTGCGATGGGCATCTTCTACTTCGTGATATTGGCAGCGTTGTCGAGAGGGAAGGGCACGTCATGAAGACAAGAATCAAAGAGCTCAGGGCGAGATACGATATGACCCAGGACGACCTAGCCAGGAAGATAGGAGTTCGACGTGAGACGATCCTGTTCATCGAGAACGGAAAGTACATCCCGTCTTTGAAGCTGGCTCACGACATCGCGAAGGTCCTGAAGACCTCGATGGATGAGTTGTTCATCTTCGAGAAGGATTGAACACCGTCCGCTGAATCACGAATGTGATGAACTATGTGAAGGTCCGCGCATTCAGTTTCCGAATCGCAATCAGAGGTCCCTCGTCTTCCGGCTGGCCCTTTTGCGCGAATCTGTAAGAAGAGCCCATATGGGAGGAAAGGCGACAACACGAGTGCGCTACCCTCGCAGATATGATGCCGGTAGTTATAGCCGGGCGCTTTAATTACTGGTAGATTCGAGGCCAATAATACGGGGCCAATTTGCCCCTCGCCCTCGTGAATTCAATAGGTGGGGGCTAATTGCCAGTAGATTCCGGGCGAATGTCCGGGCCCTCGCACCTACCAATCCAATGATGAGTGCTGAAGCTGCGCCGCTGTGGTGTCGGAAGCGCGTATTCTGATTGTAGCTGTCGAAACTAGGTTGCTCTCCGCCAATCTTGTTCATCAGAGCCTTCTTAGCATAGAGTCACATAGTGTATCATAGTGTATCTCATGGCAGACCTTGATGTCAGGATTGTGCAGATGGGTGTGAAGCACCTCGCTTATGTGCAGGAGTTCGGGACCATCATGGGAGAACCGGAGAAGGTGGCGTGGTTCAAACTGACGAGATGGGCGAGGGCCAAGGGGTTGACTGCCGGCCCGGGCGGTTATCACTACTTCGGCGCAAACGATCCGCCCCCCATGAAAGAGGGGGACCGCTATGGCTATTTCAGCGGTGTGACAGTGCCGCCTGGGGTGAAACCCGAGGGGGACGTCAAGGTGAAGGTGCTGCCCGCCTCGACGTACGCGGTGGTGCGCTTCAAGGGGCTTGGCAACATAGGCTCGATGTGGCAGGCGCTTTACAGCTGGGTTGAGAAGAGTGGCGAGTGGAGTGTCGCAGGCCACGGCCTCGAGGAGCTCCTGACGCATCCGGATACAGATGATGTCGACAAGTCCCCCGAGGCCATGGTGTTCGATCTGTGGCTGCCCATCTGCAAATGCGGTGCTCAGGAAGTCGCCTAATCAGGCGGTTCTTGCAGGCCAGGCTCAAGGACTCCCCCTTTCACCAGAAACGCTTGCGAAAGAGTGGGTGGCGTCCCTTGCCTTGCTGAATGACGGCTCGTGCGACATCCCAGCGGAATCGTTCCCCAGGCCTTTGATATTGTCCGATGGGCAACATCGACTTGTTGACGACTGTCAGTCGAGTGTTGGTGGACAACCTTGATGATGTAGGACTCAGACTAATAGCTCTCAATACCTGTCAGGAGCATCGAACGAATGAAAACGAGAGCAATCATCGGAAGGCAATGCAATGGCTCTGATTGTAGGATCACCCCAAAGGCGTCTCAGGCGCATCCGTACATTGACCGCAGGAAGCGCGAGCCGAAAGGAAGGAGAAACATCAGTTCATTGAGGGCCGGATTCCTGGCACTGGTTTCGACGGTGGCTGCAGTCTTTGCCCTATCGGTCCTTCCGGGGTCCCCAAACGAGTCTCCGTCCGAGTCTCTGCCCGCGGAGATTCTGTACACAACGCACCCGACCATCTCTATCAACAGCAATGCGCAGTTCAACAACACTGCATATCCATCAAACGGCGTCGTGTCTGGCAACGGCACGGCCCCAGATCCTTACATCATCGAGGGATGGAACATCAGCGCCTCATCCGCGATGGGCATTCGCATATACAACACGGACAAGCATTTCATCATCAGGGACTGCTACATCCACGATGGCGGATGGGACTACTATGGCATCTACTTGCAGTCATGCTCGAACGGCACGGTCAGCAACAACAACATGTCCTACAACAACTGCGGGATCGGAACCTATCTGACAACGCGCATCAACATAGTCAACAACAGCTGCTACGCGAACGAGAATGTCGACATCTATCTCGCCAACTCAAACAACAATACCATCAGCAACAACTCCTGCCGCAACAACGAGCACATCGGGATCGACCTGCAAGCTTCCAGCGGGAACACGGTGACCGACAACAACTGCACTAGGGTGGGAATAGGCATCTACCTCATGCAGTCAAGCACGGAGAACTTCGTCTACAACAACTCATGCAGCTTCAACAAGTACACCGGCATTGAGCTGCAGGAATCGAGCGGCAACACCGTGATCAGCAACAACTGCTCGAACAACGAGGGTGTGGGCTTCTACTTCATAATGTCCAGCCACGGCAACACTGTGTCCAGCAACACGATCAACTCTAATTCTATGTACGGCGTCGTGATCCAACAGTCAAGCAGCAACACGCTGAGCTTCAACAACATATCAAACAACCTCTATGCCATATACTTCATCCAAGCGAGCAGCTACAACAATCTTTCCTGGAACAGGCTGTTCTACAACAGTGACATGGGAGTGTACATTCAAGAGGGATCATTCAACAGGTTCTGGAACAACACTTTCGCCGGCAACGGAGGAGGCCAGGCATACGATTCCGGGCTGAGCAACTGGTGGAACACCTCCGGCTCTCCGCACGGATACGGCAACTACTGGAGCGACCTGACGGCTCCGGATTCCAACCTCGACGGGATAGTCGACTGGTCGTACAATCTCACTGGGAGCTCTGGGGCGAAGGACTACTATCCCCGAACGACGCCTCCCGTGCCTATTCCAGAATTCCCTGGCATGCCTCTCGTGGTTGTGGCTGGCCTAGGTATCGTCCTTCTCTTCGGAGGCTTGAGGAGAAGGAGGATCCGACTTTCCCCGTGATGCCTCGAGCCTTCACGCTGGGAGTCTGCATGGGAACGGATATGAACCACCGCCTCGGAAAAGCCCATAGACGAGGACGTCCCCCGACTCGGAGACGCGTAACGATGCATGATGTCGCTGCGCAGAGGCGGAGGCGCGATTCGCGGAAACGGCGAGAAAAGACCATAGGGGAGGATGGACGACGGTGCGAGCGGACTACCCCGGACATTTCATACCAGCAGTTCTTGCTGGAACCTTTGAATGCTGGTAGATTCCAGGCCAATGATCGAAGGCGAATTTCCCCCTAGGGAATCTGAGGATCACAGGTCGGACCAAAGACTGACTGTAGTTTCCACACAAGAATATGGGCTCTCGCACTTGGATTCTCTCGAAAGCGAGTGTCGATTAGACGACAGATGTGACGAATGGCTTATTGCAGTATGAGCGTCGACAGATCGACCCCTTGAGCGTCCATCTTTTCTCCCTGCGCAGGGAGGCTCCATCGACACGCCGTGGTCAGGGTTAGCAAGGCCTGGTACCTCAAGACATGATGGCGGACTTGACACTCCATCAGATGTGCAGCCAAAATCTCACCGTCCTATTGCATATGAACGGGGCAAAAGATATTCTGGGCTAGCGCATGATGAATCTCAGACAACTGGGGAAGGACCATATGAAGAGTCGTCGGTTGACATCATTCTCGGTTTTGTCCGCAGTCTTGATCGCCGCTCTGCTCAGTATCTGTGGATCAAGCTCAGCTCACCTGCCGATACACGCGTCAGGTGGCTCATCAATGGAGACAGCGCTGAAGATCCCCGACGCAAACGTCTCGTACGCAATAACCGCTGAGTTCTCTTCCGAAACCAACCGCATCCATTTCTACGCCTTTTCGGTCGAGGCAGGGCACCTCCTGAACTTCCAGCTGGCTGTTCCGGCAATCTCGAACCTCGAAAGATTTGCGCCCGTTGTTCTGCTCATCGGCCCAGGCCTTCCGCTACCCGACAGTTTAACAACTCTCCTTCTGAATCAATTCGACGTAGACCTTCCGTCTGGCAGTGGTGCAACGAGCTACTTCTATAACGGCACAGACAACGAAAAGGAGTTCGAGCCGTTCACTCAGGTCAATCTGTGGATTCGTCAGGAAGCCGAGGTGACTCTCCCATCCCAGGGTGTGTACTATCTCGCCGTTGCGGTCCCTGAGGGCTGGAGCCAGGACGCCACCTCTGGATTTGGAAAGTACGTTCTGGCTCCTGGTGTCCTGGAGGAGTTTTCGATACTGGACTACATGGCGATCCCATTGGATTGGATCAAGTGGCACACCTTCTGGGAGGACTCGGTAGTCCTTCTAATGGCACCAACTTTCGTGGTTGTCATTGCATCAACCTTCGCGACATGGTTCCACGCGGAAAAGCGAAGGGCTGACACCTTCAAAGGAAGGCCCAATGGAATGAAACCCGTGTTCTATTTTGGTGTAGTCGGCGCCACCATGATGATTGGCAGCGCTGTCAACCAGCTAATCCTAGTGTTCGGATACTCAGTTTCTTCGTTCGAGCCTGCCAGCTTCATTGTGGTGATGCTTCAGAGCATCGGCCTTTTCCTGGGCGTCCTCGCCCTGCGGATGATGCTTGGTGTGATGAAGTTGAGATCCGCACGAAGCATGATGTTGGCCATTGGATCGCTCACCGTGGTGACATTTGGAGTATTGATGGTGGGAGCTGGCTGGATGATCGGACCCATGTTGTTCGTGTTAGGTTATCTTGCCGGACTAGTCCTGACCTACAGATTGGGACTGAACGGTGTAGCCTCAGGAACCTGATGGGACTGCCATTGGCCATGTGCATACTCGGACTCACTTGCGCGTCCGTAACAGGGTCTTCTCAAACGAACCGATCTCCACAGTTCCGCAGATCTCCTCGGCGAATCGCACGTGCTCCTCGCTGTGGGATGCAACACCGTTCTTGACAATGAATGGAGTCAAGTCGTTGTCGAGCGCGCCGAAGAACGTCGCAAGAACACAGCCGCTGGCACTCAGGCCCACGATCGCAACTGTGTCGCACCCGGTCTTTCTCAGGATGGCGTTGAGCTTCGTCTTGCAGAACGAGTTAGGATAGTGTTTGATGACCCTCTTGTCACCCACCCCGACATCCACGGCTTCGAGGAATTCGAAGGGCTTCGAGCCTCGGACTACTCCGTACTGCTTCTCCTCATGGTAGATGACTATGATTGGGAGCTTCTTCTTCCTGAACCATCTGATCGCTCTGTTGATGGTGCTCAATCGTCTCTCGACGGACGCTCTCAAGTCCTTGTTCTCGTGCAGCCATGCCTTCTGGATATCGATGACGAGAAGTGCTGGTTTCATGTACCCTCCACTCACTCTTGAAGAGTTCATCATTGCACAATTAACCTACTCAGTAGGCTTCCCGTCGTACTCTTCCGGCTCCCTTTCCGCATCGGCCTTCGTGTGGCGGACCACCTTGTCAACGTGTTCGGGCGGGGAGTAGATGGTGTAGAGCTTGAGGTCCTTGCTCGAAGAGGTGTTAAGGACATTGTGTCGCGCCCCCGAGGGAACGATCACACCGCTGCCGTCCCGGACACGATGCTGGACTCCGTCGATGATGACCATTCCTTCGCCCTCCTCGAACCTGAAGAACTGGTCTACAGTATCATGGACCTCTTCGCCGATCTCTTCCTTTGGTCTAAGGTTCATCAGGACGAGCTGACTGAACCTGCCTGTGTACAGCACTCTCCGAAAGTCGGTATTCTTTCTCGTCTCCTTCTCGAGGTCGGCATCGAACCCAGATTTGGTCTTTTTCGATTTCAGACAATCACCTCTGTAGGTACTGTTCCTGGCAAGTCTCATGCGCTTATTTCTACTTGGTGGAAGCCCGCGGCATAGGTGCGGCGATGCTCCCGCGCGTCAACGCCATTCAGTGTCTGTGCTCCTTGCAGGCGGATTCCTCTGTGGCGACCCTCAGTTCCCCGCGGTTGAACTGGTCAATGGCCTCTCGGGCAGTTCCTCTGGCGCCCACATAGGTCTGGATACTGTAGGAGTTGAGGATCGACACGGCCTTAGGACCCAACCCTTGACCGAGCACGATACTGCAACCGCTGTCCTTGATCTGCTCGGGAGGTGTCCCAGTCCCGCCCATATGGTCGCTTCTGTTCTGAATGACGGTCACGTCCCCTGATTCCGTATCCACTATTGTGAAAGTCGGTGCTCGGCCGAAATGTTCGCTGATTCCGTCGTCCAGACCGCCTGATCCGTTTGTGGGTATGCAGATTCTCATCCTGTTTCACCTCTGATTCAATCCTTCGCACGCTTCGGGGTTCTCGAGAAGCGCTGTTTCCAACCTTCTCTTGCTATGTCCGCTGATCCACAGCAGATGCACTTTGCGGGTTTCTCGGGGAGCACCATTTGCAGGTCGCAATTGGAGCATCGGAATCTCAGCATTCTCATCTTGTCCCCTCTGGCCCCACAGCTCTCTTCTCACCCATTCTACGTGCACAGAGCGTCCGCCATTTCTTCGATGAGTCCAAGTTCAATCGCACTTCCTTCCCCTCATGGCCATTCCACACTTGGGGCATTTGACCTTACTGCAAGGCAATCCCCGCTTCGCGTGTGGTATCTGATGGCCACACTTCGGGCAGACGCACTTGCTCGATCCGAAATCCACATCGTCAAGATCGACGCTCACGGTCTTCCCCTCGGTCCTCTTCCTGGTCCCCCTCGTGCCCTGCCTCTGTCTGATGGTCCCCTGCCGGCGTGCCAACATCTCGTACCGGCTCTAGTTCCTCGGCCCTCATCGGATCTGTGGATGTTCGCGCTCTCGCACCGAGGACAGGCCACGGGCCTTCCAGTGCCATAGGGCACTTGCCACGCATTCGCGCAATCGTGGCATTCGAAGCTCCTCATCGGCGCCAACCTCGCTCCCTTAACTGACCCAAGGCCGACTCCGCCGTTCGCTCTTCCCCGCACTCGGCACCCTCTGGGCATGTGATGCTTCACTCCTTTGGTTCCTTCACGAACTTGATGATCTTGTCCGTGATGTCCGCGAAACCATCCGCAACGCCTGTTCCCGGGACGGCGACGAAAGGCCTCCCGTCGTCTCCGCTCCTGGCAATGTCGGGACTAAGAGGCATGCTACCGAGGTACGGCACTCTCATTTCCTTCGCCGTCTTCTCCGGCCCGCCGTCTCCGAATACGTCTATCCTCTTGCCGCAGCTCGGGCAGGTCAGGCCGGCCATGTTCTCCACGATCCCTATGATTGGAAGCTTGACCGCCTTCGCGAAGTTGATTGACTTCCTGACGCTCAAGAGAGCCACGTCCTGGGGTGTGGTCACGATTACCACTCCGTCGGGAGATGGTATCAGCTGGGCAATGCTGAGAGGTTCATCGCCAGTCCCAGGGGGAAGGTCGACGATCAAGTAGTCGAGCCTGCCCCACTCGACCTCTTCGATGAACTGCTTGATCGCACCCATCTTGACGGGTCCCCGCCAGATTATGGGAGCGTCCCTGTCCCCGACGAGGAATGCAATCGAGATGACTTTGATGCCAGGGGGCACGTTCATTGGGACGATTCGCCCCTTTTCATTGACGCTTAGCGGCAGGATGGGGACTCCTAGTAACTTCGGAACGCTCGGTCCGTGGATGTCGGAGTCCAGCAGGCCAACCTTCGCTCCCTTCTTGGCGAGGGCGAAGGCGAGATTCACAGCGATGGTCGACTTCCCGACGCCCCCCTTTCCGCTCATCACCACAATCTTGTGCTTCACTGCGACAAGGTTGTCATTGATGTGGTTAGGGGCGGGAATGCCTTTCGCAGCAGGAGCTCCCCCGTTGCCATCGGACTTCTCGCAGGATCCAGTGCTCATCCTTCCTACCTCCTCGCTCAGCAGGTGAATACCTTGTCAGCATCCATTGTCTCTGTGGCGAAGTCCATGAGAGTGATGAACTGAGTGCCTTCGACAAAGCTGTCCTTCCTTATCCCTCTGGATTCCAGACAGGGCACACACACCAGGAGCTCTCCACCGCAATCCTTGAACCCGGCCATTAGATCCTTTATAGATGCCATTCCCTTGATGCTCGGGAGCTTGTCTGCGAATCCTCTCTGTGCGAGCTTCACCCCGCTGCCCGTCAGGAACAGCTTCGTCTTGATGCCTATCGATGCAGACGCGCTGGCGCAGGCAAACATCATGGTCGCCCTCTCGACGTTCTCCTCGCCGTGCGTGCCTATGACGATGAAGGTCTTGTTTGCGTAGTCGGTCTTCTTGGTCTTCTTTGCCATTCGAGTGCCTCTGCGGTCCAATTAGGCATCGAGGGGTAAGCCAATGACGGCAAACATGTTCGCCGAGAGAAGGATTCTGAGAATGAAGTCCCGGGAATCAGGAGAGCTCGCCCATGTGGCTAGCTATGATCTTCTTCTGCGCCCGTCGGATCATCACGTCGAGTGTAGCCTTCGATATCTCGAGTCGTTTCGCAAGCTTCTCAAGCTTGATCCTCCTAGGTATCTCGAAGTACCCAAGCTCAAATGCGATCTGAAGAACGCGCTCCTGCGCTCTAGTGAGCTCGGTGGAGGTATTCAGTTTCGAGACCCTTCGGAGCTCCACTGAGCATCCGAGGGCTCTTATCTTCTCGACCATCCCCCTGAGAGCGTCTGAGTTCGGAGCGATGACGTTCCATTGCAGGATGCCATCGCCCTTCGAGGCGGCCGAGTCCAGGAAACAACCGTGTTCCGCGAGCAGCTTGCACACAACGCATGTTGAAGTCTGGGCTGTACCGACGAATCTGCCAGGTCCTGCGGGGGTCAGCTTCACGTCGCATCTTGGTTCCAAGGCCCTTATCTTTTCCGAGAGCAGCGTACCCGTCATGTCCTCAGGACTGTCGATTTGGAGTAAGCTCATGCCTCCGCTGCCGTTCATTGGGATGCACTTCAACACCTTTACCGACAGGTCGCAAGAGGTGCAGAGATTCCCGATCCAGTTGCCAGGTATCTTGACGAGCATGCTAGCCGATCTCATTTTCCATGCCTCCTTCTCCTACGACTGCAGTGGGTTTCGTCCGCCTTTGACGCGTTCTTGTCGACTATGGAGTTGGAATCCTCTGGTGATGCGATTCTCATAGCGAGGCCTTGAACAACGCACTCCGCAGACTTGTGTCTAGCACTTGCAAGTATCCGGTTGAATGTTGGCTGCGAGATATTCATCCTGTTGGCTGCCTCCGTCTGGTTGAGGCCCAGGAAGTCCGCGAGTCTGATTGCCTCCAGTTCGTCCAGTCCCAGGTCTCTTCTCTCAAGTGAGCTCAGAGGAATTCCCTGAGGCTTGAAGAACCTGTAACCCGGTTCGCAACACACGCGCCTGCATGTCTTTGGTCGCGGCATCATTTTGAATTATGAT
>Ga0316622_100004675_pt1 | contig 10098 bp, 4 predicted proteins | sample OWC_Aug_OW2_C1_D_FD_207646 | JGI IMG/M metagenome (GOLD analysis project Ga0316622, IMG submission 207646) | Wetland soil microbial communities from Old Woman Creek delta, Ohio, United States - OWC_Aug_OW2_C1_D5_C | ecosystem: Environmental > Terrestrial > Soil > Wetlands | place: USA: Ohio... | reverse complement strand
GATCATCTTGTGGTGGAGCGCGAAGGCCGCTTTGAGAATGCCCGCGGACCCGGCCGCGCCCTTCAAGTGTCCGATGTTCGATTTAACGGAGCCGATCTGGATGGACCGCTCCGGGAGCCGGTACGGCTTGAACGCCTCGATGAGGCTCTCGATTTCGGCCACATCACCCACGCGTGTCGACGTCCCGTGCCCCTCGATCATGTCGCCGGGTTGCGGGATCACACCGGCGTTTTCCCACGCCCGCTGGACCGCCAGCTTCTGGCCCGCGGGGTTGGGCGCCGTGATCCCCTTGCCGCGACCATCACTCGAACCGCCGGAACCGCGGATCACCGCGTAAATCTTGTCGCCGTCCCGCTCCGCGTCTGCGAGCCGCTTGAGCAGAAACAAGGCCGCACCTTCGCCCATCACGAACCCGTCGGCGCCTGCCGCGTAAGGCCGCGAGCCGGTTCCGGAGAGAGCCCCGATCTTGCAGAACTTCACATAGATCGACGGCGCCATGTTGGAATCGACGCCGCCGGTCACAACGGCGTCGAAATCGCGCTGGACCAAGCCCTCGACGGCCGCGCTCACGGCCGCCATGGCGGACGCGCACGCGGCGTCGGTAATGTAATTCGGCCCGTGGAAATCGAACAGCGAGGCCACGCGTCCCGCAACGATGTTTGCCAGCTCGCCCGGCATCGTGTCCTCGTTGATGTCCGGGAGTTTCAGCTGCACACCCGCTCGCGTTTCCTCGATGATCGACCGGCGGACATCTTCGGGCAGCGACGCGAAACTCTGCGCCCGGGACATGGCACCGGTGATTTCGGGGAACAAGGCGCGCGCCGTGGAGTAGAGGTGCTGGTCGCCGCCCATGGCGTTGCCGAGGATCACGGCCGTGCGCTCGGGATCGAGGCGCCGGCCCGGATAACCGTAGTCCGCCAGCGCTTCACGCGTGGCGGCTACCGCCCACTTCTGCGAGCGATCCATCACCTCGCTCACCTTGGGCGGAACAGGTAGCTTCCACCGTAACGGATCCCAATCCCACTCGCGCACCCAACCCCCGAGCTTGCTGTACGTCTTGTCCTCCGCCTTCGGGTCGGGATCGTAGTACATCGACGTATCCCATCGGTCCGGTGGCACCTCCATAATGCTGTACCGCCCGTCCCTGATGTTGTTCCAGAACGTGGAGGCGTCCTTGGCGTCGGGCATCACAGCGCCCACGCCAACGATCGCGACCGCGCGATGAGATGTGTCTTTCATCCTTTCCAGTCCTCTTTAAGTGAAGGTGCCAATGACTTACAGCCAAACAAGTTAACTATTGCGTCCATAGAGCACGTCCGCGACGTGGTCGAGGTCGGCCAGAAGCCCGCCCTGCGTGTGATGGATGGCGGGAAGGCCCAGTCGCTTTTCGCATTCGCTCTGCTCGCTGCGCTCGCTCGATTCGGCCTCCTCCCCACCGTCCGAACCGCAAAGCCAGCGCAGGCCGTCCATTCCGATCTTCAGCGCCGCCTCCCGCGCGAACACCCGGCTCATCGTCGCCAAAGCATCCGGAGTGAATCGCGCGTCGGCTTTGGGAACGAGTCGCCCCTGCGCCGCGTTCGCCGCGCGCCGGGCAAAACTCTCCGCGCCCTCCGCGAACGCGACCAGTTCGCCCAAGCGGAAGAGGACGTGCTGGTTCCGCGTGAGCCGCTGCACGCGAGCGCTCTCCATGACTTCCGCCAGCGCGTGCAGGGCCGTTGCGGCGATCGCGGCTCCGACGCGCGGGTGCTCGGAGTGGAGCGCCTCCATGAGTCGGGCCCGATCGTGATAGTACTGGCCCCGTGTCTTCAGGTGCGATTGCCAACGGTCCCTGGAGATCGTCATCTCCATGATCTCCGACGTGCCCTCGTAGATCGTGGTGATGCGGACGTCCCGCTTGATTTTCTCCACCATGTACTCGCGAGAATACCCGTATCCGCCCAGCGCTTGAATGGCAGCTTCCGCGGCGAGGTTTCCGGCTTCGGTGGCGAGATACTTCGCGATCGCGCCCTCGGTGTTGAGCGCACCTTCGCCGCTATCCAGGCGCGCTGCGGTCTCCTCGATGTAGGCGCGCGCAGCTTCGAGACGAACCACGTGCGGAACGATGAGTTTGTGCGTGTACCCCTGCTTCTCGGAAAGCGGCCCTCCCGCTTGAATACGTGTCGTCGAGTACGAGATTGCCCGGTCGAGCGCGGCCCATCCCCCGCCGAGGCCGAAGGCGGCCACCATCAGGCGCGTGTAGCCGAACACGAGCTGGGCTTGCACGAGCCCCTGGCCTTCTTCGCGACCGAGCAGCCGATCGACATCCACGTGGACATCATCGAATGAAAGCGCTGCCGTGTTGCTCGCACGAATGCCGTGCTTCTCCTCCGGCTTTCCCGGCTCGAGCCCGTCCGTCCGCCCCTCCACGATGAACCAGCTCGGACCGCCGGGGGTGAGCGCGAGCACGCTGTAAAGGTCCGCGTAGCCACCGTTCGAGATCCACATCTTGTTGCCCTTGATCCGGTAGCCGGTTACTTTTCCGTCCTTCTCGACGGGCGTGGCTGTAGTGCGCAAGGCCGCGAGATCGCTGCCCGCTTCGGGCTCGGTGGCGGCGTACGCCATGAGCAGGTTTTCCTCGCCGATGCGCTTGAGCCAGTATTGCTTCTGCTCCTCGGTCGCTCCGTAAATGATGGGGTCGGCGCCCAGAAACGTGGCCAGCACCCCGGTGGCAATACCGAGGTCCACCCGCGCGAGGGCTTCGCAAACACGATAGACGTCGAACGCCCCGCCACCCATGCCGCCGTGCTCCTCCGGGATGAACAGCAGTTGGATGCCCAGACCGGGGCCGCACATGTCGCGGATCACGTCGAGGGGAAACTCATCTTTCGCGTCCAGTTCGAGTAGGACGCGGTCCGGCAACTTGTCCCCGATAAACTGGCCGATTGCGGCGAGCGTGAGATCCATTGTCTCTTTGTCGAGGCCGGCTCCCATCATACCCCCTAACGTGCTGTAACAATTTTAGTTAGGATCGATGCCGTCGCGAAATGCGGGCGCAAACGTGTGCCCTGAAGGTTACCACAACAAAAGCGGAAATTCTACCCCAGCTTGAGCCTCAACTGGGCTATTTGCGACCCGGGCGGGCCGCGAAACTAACCAACGAAAAGCCCCCGCAGCCCCTAATATACGCCAGTTTCCAGGGGCTGCGAGGGCTTTCCGTTTCGCCCGCGAGGTGTGTTGCGGGTTCGACGCGACCTCCGCAGCGCGATTCGACACCGAGCGCGCGAGGACCGGGAGCGGAGAGCCCGCAACGCACCCCGCGCCATCCCCGCGGCACGCATCTTCACCCGCGACGAGGCTAGATGTCCTCCTTCTTGATGCCCATGCCCGTGCGGTCCGGATAGGGCGGTCGCTTCGGTTTCACCACCGGATGCTGTTTCAATTCCGCAAGCATGTGCGTGATGGCGGCGTCGAGCTGCGGGTCCTTGCCGCCGACCATGAGAGCGGGGTCATCGACGACCTCGATGTCCGGATCGACACCGTGTCCCTCGATCCCCCACGTGCCGTTGGTCTCGAAAAACGCGAATGTCGGCGCGCTGGTGTATCCCCCGTCGATGAGCCCCGGGTTTCCGCTGATCCCGACGAGCCCTCCCCATGTCCGCATACCGATCAGCTTGCCGACTCCGGCGGCGCGGAACCAGTAGGGGAAGTAGTCCCCGCCCGAGCCCGCCAGGCCGTTGATGAGCATGCATTTCGGTCCGTGATGTCCGTCCGGCGGCCACGGGAAGTTGTCTTCGCGATCACGAAGCGCCCAGTAGTTCGCGATCGGGCGATTGAGGAGCTCGACGAATCGAGTCGGCACCTGCCCGCCGCCGTTCCACCTTTCGTCGATGATCAGGGCTTCGCGATCGAGCTGCTGATAGAACTGGCGCACGAGTTCGTCCTGCCCGAAGATGCTCGTGTTCGGCACGTATATGTAGCCCACACGACCATTGCTCGCCTCCGCTACGTACGCCCGGTTCTTTTCCACCCAGGCGCGGTAGCGCAGCATGTACTCGTCCTGGCCGAGCTCCACTACCACGTGGCGCGCTTTATCCGATATCTTCGGCTCCTCGCTCACGGTGAGAGTGATCGTCTTTCCCGCGAGCCCCTGCAGCGCCGCCCAGGGGTCTTTCTTCGGATCGACCGGAAGGCCGTTGACGGCGAGAAGGAAATCTCCCTCCTTGACGTCCACACCGGGCTGGCTCAGCGGCCCGCGACCGTCGACGTCCCAAGGTCCGCCTTCGATGATGCGCGAGATTTTGTAGGCCCCGTCCGCGATTTCGAAATCACAGCCCAGCATGCCCACGTTCATCTGCGGTGCATCTTCCACGTCGCCGCCCCAGTAGTAAGCGTGACCGACGTTGAGTTCCGCTATCATCTCGCGGATCACGTAGCTCAGGTCTTCGCGGGAGGCGCAATCCTCCAGCATGGATTCGTACTGCTTGCGGACCGCCTTCCAATCGACGCCGTGCATGTTCGGGTCGTAGAAGAAGTCCCTCTGTATCCGCCACGCTTCCGTGAATATCTGCCGCCATTCCTCGCGAGGATCGATCTCGCTGACCATGCCGGCGGTCGACACCATGTTCTCGAGCTTCTGATCGGCCTTGGCGTCCACGATCGCCATCCCGCCGGTGGCCGTCACGACGAGCAGCTTCTTGCCGTCGGCGGACATGTCGTAGCCGCGCACGTCGCTGACGACTGTTTTCTCGCGGTCCTCTTTCTTGTCCGCCTTGACGTCGAGAATGTGGATCGAGGAGGTCGCATCGTCGTCCGCCCCGCGCATCGGGAAGCGCGCGTAGAGGAGCTTGCCTTCGTCATTGACTGTGAGCTGCCAGAAGTTGCCCTTCTCGACCGGCAGCATCACCGCGCGGTGCTCGAACCCCTCGAGATCGATCTCGACCGGCTCGGGCTTCTTCTCTTCATCCCCTTTCTTTTCCTTGTCGCCCTCGGCCTCGCCTTTCTTGTCCTCGTCCTTCTTTTCTTTGTCGGCCTTGTCCTCCGAGCCCGCGTCCTTCTTGTCCCACTTCTCCTCATCGCTCTCCGGCGGCATCGGGGACGGGACGTCCTTTTTCAGTGGAACGGCGTAGAGCCGGTCGGTCTGCGTATAAATCCACGTCGTGCCCGCGTCCTCGTAGAGCGGATTCGAGAAGTCCCGTCCGCTCGCGAAATACAAGTACTTCCCTTCGCGATCAAAGGTGGGCCAGGAATCGCCGAAGACCCCGGCCGTCACCTTGTGTTTTTCCTGCTTGGACACGTTGTAGAGCCAGATCGCCGCCGGTTCGACCATGCCGCCCTGCAGACTGTACGCGAGCCAGCCGGAATCGCTCGACCAGCTCAGCGGCGATGTCCGGCCCCATCCCTTGAAGCGATCGACCTCGCGGCTCTTCCCGCTCTCGACCGTGCACAGGCGCAACACGCCCGCCTTGTCCCAGTACGCGATGTGCTTCGAATCCGGTGACCAGATGGGATTATACAGGTACCCCGCTTCGAGATCGGTGAGCCGGCGCGTTTCGCCGCGACCATCGGACTGGGCGACGTAGAGCTGATACTCACCGGTCTTGTCAGAGAAGTAGGCGATCCAGCGGCCGTCGGGGCTCCACGATGGATCGCGTTCCGCCGTTCCGCTCGTGCGCGTGAGATTGACCGCGGATCCTTTCTTCGCGGGGAGCGTCCAGATGTCGCCCCGGGCCTCGACCACGGCGCGCTTGCCCGTCGAAGAGATCCCGCGTGCGGTCAAGAGGTCGCTCACATCTGTCGCCTGGGGTCGCATCCGCGGCCTGTCGCCGGGGATCGTGATCGGCACGGCTTTGTCTTTGCCGGTGGCCAGATCCAGCAGGCGAAGCTCGGAAGCGCACTGGAATACGATCTCACCCTGGCCGTTCGACCCCGGGCCGATCGACGGCCACTTGACGTCGTAGTCGGCGAACTGCGTCACCTGGCGCCGTTCGCCGGTCGGCACTTCGTACACCCAGATGTTGAGCCGATGACTCCGGCCCTCGTCCGAAAGGTAGTACAGGCGGTCGCCGGCCCACATGGGCTGCGAGTCGGTTCCCTCCCAATCGGTGATCTTTTTCGAGGTGTGGTTTTTCAGATTGAAGAGCCAGATGTCGGTGGCCATGCCGCCACGGTACCGTTTCCATGTGCGCTGGTCGTGGGTTTGCGGCGTGTACGCCAGCCACTCGCCATCCGCGCTGATGCGGCCGTTGGCCCCGTAGGGTACGGGCAGCTTCTGCGGGAGACCGCCTTGTGCGGAGACCACGAACAACTCCACCGCGCGCGGGTAGTCTTGAGCGCCCCACGCGTAGTACACCAAACGACCGTCGGGCGTCCAGTCGACCAGGAACTCACTGGTCGGGTGATGCGTCACGCGGAAGGGCACCCCGCCGTCCGCGGGCACGGTGTAGATGTCGGTGTTTCCGTCGTAATTCCCCATGAACGCGATCGTGCTCCCGTCCGGGCTGAACCGCGGGAAGCTCTCCTCCCCCGGCGGCCCCGCCACCGGAGTGGCCACTCCGCCTTCCTTGGGGACGAGCCACAGGTCGTTCGCGTACAGGAAGGCGATTTGCGTCTTGTTCACGTCGGGAAAACGCACCATGCCTCCGTGCGGTTCCGCAGCGAAGGCGGTCACGGCCGACGCCAGCAAGACCGCCGTGGTCAGCACCAGAATACCCATACGTTTGTTTGGCATCTCTTTCCTCCTCAGTAGATGTTTCTACGCGTTTTCAGCGCACCGTAGCACTATCCGATCTCCCATTCCATCGATTCACCGGCTGAGATTCGCTCGCCACGCCGGCGACCATGAGCAGACCGACCAGAATCAACGCTGCTCCCGCGAGGCTCAACCCGTTCGGCCTGTCACCAAAGAAAATAAACCCCCATATACCGGCGAATACGACCTGCGCGTATCCGATCGAGACGGCCTTGCCGGCGCGCTCGCGGTGAAGTCCCTGGGTGAGGGCAATCTGCGCCAGCAATGTCACAACGCCGATTCCGGCCAGGAGCCCCCACTCGGAAAGAGTGGGCGCTACTGCGCGGCCGGCCACCAGCGGCGCCGCCCCCACCGTGGACACGAGGGCGAAATAGAATACGATTACCAGGTGGTGTTCTGTTTCACCGAGTTTGCGAATTGTCGTGTAGGCCCCCGCCGACAGCAGCGATGCCGCCAGCGCCAGGAGGACCGCGCTGAGGTCGAGGTTGCGCGCGCCCGCCCCGAACAGGAACTCCGGTTGCGCGACCAGCGCTACCCCAACCAGGTTCAGAAGCAGCCCGGCCGCCTCGCGCCTCCGCATCGATTCGTGGAGGAACACCGCGGCCAGAACTGCGGTGAACACGGGATTCGTGAAATGGATGGCGCTCACATCGGCCAGCGGCAGTTTGGTCACGGCGTAGAAGAAACACATCAAGGCGCAGAACCCGACCACGCCGCGGACGATGAGGATGGATTTGCGGACCCCCCACGGCAGAACGCCCGCCCGCCGCATCAGGAGATACGCCATGATGAGCATCACCGCGCTGCGCACCAATACGATCTCGGACGTGGGGAGCCTCCGTCCCGCGAGCTTGACGAAGAGGCTCATCACGCTGAAAAAAAAAGCGGCGGCCAGCATGTGGCGCGCGCCGCCGCCGGAAGCGCCGGATTGCGGCTTCATCTGCAGGGGACCGATCCGATCAGCTCAGCCGAGGACGACCTTGTCGAGCGCCTGTTTCAGATCGGCGATGATGTCTTCGATATCCTCTATGCCGACCGAAATGCGGACGAGACCGTCGGTCAGGCCGCGTTTTACTCGCTCCTCTGTTGGCACCTCGGCGTGAGTCATGGTAGCGGGGTGCGTGATCATGGTTTCCACCGCACCCAGACTTTCCGCCAGAGAACACAACCGGACGCTATTCATGAGCTTCCGGCCGGATTCCAACCCGCCTTTCAACTCGAACGTGATCATGCCGCTGTATCCGGACATCTGCCTTTTCGCGATCTCGTGCTGCGGGTGGCTCTCGATGCCGGGATACTTGACCCAAGCGACCTTTGGGTGCTTCTCGAGGAAACGGGCCACGGCCATGCCGTTGGACGAATGCCGTTCCATGCGGAGCGGAAGCGTCTTCAGGCCCGTGAGTGTGAGCCAGCAGTCGAACGGGCTGGGGACTGCCCCCACGCTCTTCTGAATGAACTTCAATTGTTCGAAGTAGTCGTGGTTGTTGGTGATGACGATTCCGCCTATGATCTGGTTGTGCCCGCTCAGATATTTGGTAGTGCTGTGCACCACCAGATCGACGCCGAACTCAAGCGGCCGCAGCAGACACGGCGTCGCGAAAGTCGGATCGACGGCCACCGGTATCCCGCGCTCCCGGCCGATGCGCACGACCGCTTCCAGGTCGGTGAGGTTGAGCAGCGGATTGGTCGGCGTCTCGATCCAGAGGAGCTTGGTATTCTTGCGGACGGCCTGCGCCACTCTTTCCGGGTAGGAAGAATCCACGTACGTGAACGACAGCTGGAACCGGCTCAGAATCCTGTTGAACAAGCGCGACACTCCGCCGTACACATCCTCGGTCGAGACCACATGATCGCCTGAGGACAGCAGTCGCAACACCGCATCCACCGCAGACAGCCCGGAGGCGAACGCCACTCCGTGCGCGCCGCCCTCGAGCGCGGCCAAATTCGCCTCCAACACCGCCCGCGTCGGGTTGGACGCACGCGTGTAGTCATAACCCTTGTTCTTGCCCACTTCCTCGAGCACGTATGTGGCCGTCTGGTATATGGGCGGGACGATGGCGCCGGTTGTCGGATCGGGGGTGATCCCGGCGCGAACGGCTTTGGTGTTGAATTTCATCTGACGTGTTCCTTTCGAATCACGGGGCAAAGTGTGCAGGGTATCTGCGCGCGATCCGTTTTCTCTTCTTGTAGGTCACGGCCAGCTCGAGAAAGATCTCCACGTCCCTATCGTAGTCGGCCTCGGTTCCGTCGAAGTAAAAGCTCCGAATCGGAATACCGTCGTGGTCCCGGCTCAGCCGCGGGTAGATGGCCTCGCTGACGATACCGTTCATGCAGGTGAACGGGCTCAAGTCGATCACTCCATCGGCTCCCTTGCCGTGCACGTAGATCGCGCCGCCGACGTTCAGCACCATCTCGCCGAGGGACCCCCAGTACGGCAGGTAAGGCGCCGTGGGACTCACCAACTGCTCCGTGCTCTCGGGGTCCTCGTACCCCTCGAAACGCGCCCGCAGCGGCGCGAGCAGCTTGTGCTCGTCGCTCCGCTGGATCTTGTTGCGGACGACGGCGCCCAGCATCGCCTTCGAGAACGTCCGGCCGCGGATCTTGAGATCGTGCTTGCGCATGAAGTTCGTGTACCAGAACCACTCCGTGATCGACGCGAGCCAGGTCTCCCCGCCGAATCGCTCCACCCGTCGAATGAGTTCGGCGTTCGCGAAGTCGTCGAGACGACAATAGATCTCGCCGATGACACCGATGAGGGGTTTGTCTTTATTGTAATCGGCGGGAATCACAGAGAAGCGCTTGCCGATCTGACCCATGACCCCGGCGAGAGTCTCGAATTTCGCTTTCATGTCGAGGTCCCGACGCTCGATCACTTCACAGAGCGTATCGAGACTCTCCTCGTGCACGCGGTCGGTTTCGCCGGCGTTCTTCTCGTAAGGGCGGACCTGCAGAAGAAGCTTCCGGAGCCCGTCGCCGCACACCAGTGCCCACCACGCCAACCGCGCCAGGCTCCCCGATTGGTCGCCCACACCCTCATAGCCATTCGCGCTGGTGGGGGAAATGACCAGCACTTCCGACAGGCCTTTCTCGGCGAGCACTTTTTCCAGCACGGGCTTGTACTGGCCGAACCGGCAGGGACCGCTGGCAGTGGGCAGAAGGAAAGCGGTCTTGGACGGCTCGAACTTGCCGTCCTCGATGACCTTCAGAAAGCCGCCGAGGGTAACGATCTCCGGGTAACACTCCTCACCGATGGTATATTGGCGCGCGAATTCGAGCGAACGCGCGTCCGACGGCGGGAGGAGTTGGCCGTTGACGCCAAAAGCCCGGTACGCCGCCGCGAACGCCGAAGCCCCTTCTATACTCATGCGAGG
>Ga0316622_100004674_pt1 | contig 10099 bp, 6 predicted proteins | sample OWC_Aug_OW2_C1_D_FD_207646 | JGI IMG/M metagenome (GOLD analysis project Ga0316622, IMG submission 207646) | Wetland soil microbial communities from Old Woman Creek delta, Ohio, United States - OWC_Aug_OW2_C1_D5_C | ecosystem: Environmental > Terrestrial > Soil > Wetlands | place: USA: Ohio... | reverse complement strand
GGCAACGGCACGACCGCCGCGTTCCTGCCGTCCGAGCTGCATGCCGCCGATGTTGACCCCGTGCTGCCCGAGCATCGTGCCGATCCGGCCGATGACCCCAGGGACGTCCATGTTCGAGTAGATCAGAAGCAACCCGTCCAGGACGGCCTCCACCCGGAAACCGTCGATCTGCACCAGGCGCGGATCCCGTTGGCTGAACAAGGTCCCGGCGACCTCGCTCTTGTATCGGTCGGTGAACAGGGTCACGGAGATCAGGCTGGCGAAATCGGTGGGCTCGGTAGACTTGCTCTCTACGATCCGGACGCCGCGCGTCTTGGCGATGGGCAGGGCGTTCACCATGTTGACATTGTCGTGCATCGGCGCCAGCACTCCCTGCACCGTGGCCGCCGTCAGCGGCGCGCAGTCGAGGGCGGCGATGTCGCCCTGGAAGGACAGCCGGATCTCCGCGAGTCGGCCCTCCGAGAGCTGGGACGCGAGCCGCCCCAGCTTTTCTCCGAGCGCGAGGTACGGCTGGAGCTTCCGGAGCGTCTCCAGGGGTACCGAGGGGGCATTGACCGCGTTCCGGATGATTCCCTTCTGGAGGTAGTCGATCACCTGCTGGGCGATCTCCACGGCCACCGCCTCCTGGGCCTCCTCGCTGGCGGCGCCGAGATGGGGGGTCGAGATGAAGTTCGGCAGGCCGAAGAGCGGGCTATCGGTGGTCGGCTCTTTGGCGAAGACATCCAGCGCAGCGCCGGCGACCTTGCCGCTCCGGAGAGCCTCGCAGAGATCTGATTCGTTGACGATGCCGCCGCGGGCGCAGTTGACGATCCTGACGCCGTCCTTCATCTGCGCGATGGTGTCGGCGCGGATGAGGTTCCTCGTTTCTTCGGTTCCCGGGACGTGGATGGTCAGGAAGTCCGCCTGCCGGTACAGGTCGGGCAGGTCCACGAGTTCCACCCCCAGGGCCTCGGCCCGCTCGGCGCTGACGTAAGGGTCATGGACAAGGATCCGCAGGTTGAAGGCCTTGGCCCGCTTCGCCACCTCGCTCCCGATCCGCCCCAGTCCGATGATGCCGAGGACCTTCCCGGACAGCTCCGTGCTGAGGAACCGACCCTTCTCCCATTTCCCCTCTTTCATGGAGGCGCTGGCCTGAGGGATATTCTTGACCAGGCTGAGGAGCATGGAGAGGGTGTGCTCGGCGGCGCTGATGGCGTTGCCCCCCGGCGTGTTCATCACCACCACGCCCCGCGCCGTGGCCGCCTCGAGGTCCACGTTGTCCACGCCCACCCCCGCGCGGCCGACGACCTTCAGCCGCAGCGAAGCCGCGAGGAGCTCCGCCGTGACCCGGCTGGCGCTTCGCACGATGAGGGCGTCGGCCGTCCGGCATTCCTCCAACAGCGCCGCCGCGCCCAAGGCGTTCTGGACGTCCACGACGAGGCCGGGCGTGGCCTGGAGCAGGTCAATGCCACGCTGGGCCAGACGGTCGGTCACCAGGACCCGCAGACGAGAGCTGGGCAATTCGAATTGGCCGGTCATGCGTTGCCCCTCGCTCGGCCGGACGGCGGCGCCGTCTGGCCGGTCCGATTACTGCCGCAGGAGTTGCTCGGCGGCCTGAACGCCCGCGCCGAGCGTCACCGGATAGCCAAGGTCGGCCAAGACCATCTCCAGGCCTCCCAGCGCGGTTAGGATGTCGAAGGCATCCACGTATCCCATATGGGAGATCCGGAAGATCTTCCCTTTCATGCTGCCCTGGCCACCGGCAATAGTTATGCCGCGCTTCCGCATCCCCTTTACGACGGCGCCGCCGTCGATCCCGTGCGGCGCGCCGACGGCGGTACAGGCGGCGCCCGGATGCTCCGCGAACAGCGTCAGCCCGAGGGCCTGAACGCCCGCCCGGGTGGCGCGGGCCAGGCGGTCGTGCCTGGCGAAGACAATCGGGAGGCCTTCCGACAAGATCAGGCGCAACGATTCGCGCAGGCCGACCACGAGCGAGACCGCCGGCGTGTACGCGCTCTGGTTCTCGGCGATCGCCTTGCGCTCCTTGGCAAAGTTAAAATAGAACTTAGGCAGGCGGGCCTCCGGCACCCGCGCCCAGGCCTTGTCGGAGAGCGCGGCGAAGGCGAGGCCCGGCGGCAGCATCAAGGCCTTCTGGGATCCGGACACGACAATGTCCACCCCCCACGAGTCCATCGGGAGGTCCATGACGCCCAGGCTGGTGATGGCGTCCACCACGAGGAGGGCGTCGGTCCCGCGGACGATACCGGCGAGAGCGTGAATGTCATGGATGGCGCCCGTCGAGGTTTCGCTATGGGTGGCGAGGACGATCTTGGTGCCGGGTGCCCGTCGGAGGGCCTCAGCCACCATCGCCGGCTCGACGCTCTTGCCGTACGGCACGGTCACGGCAAGGACGTGCAGGCCGTAGGCCTGGCAAATCTCTGCCCAGCGTTCCCCGAACTTCCCGCCCTGCACGACGATGATGTGGTCGCCGGGGGACAGCGTGTTCACCACGGCGCCTTCCATCGCACCGGTCCCGGAGGCGGCGAACATCAAGACCTCGTTCTTGCACTGGAAAAGCGTGCGGAGATCCCGCCGCACCTCGGCAAAGAGGGCCTCGTACTCCGGCGTGCGATGATGCATCATGGGCTGCGCCATCGCCTGGAGGACAACCGGTGGCACGGGCGTGGGGCCCGGGGCGAGCAGATAGTGCTTCATGGGCAAACCCCCCTCCTCTTGGTTGGACCGACGGGGAAGGCCCGGATCGCGGGGCAGGCCAGACAAAAAAACCCGGCCGCAGGGGGCGCCGGGATGAGTGTCGGCTAGGGACGATCGACCGCTGCGGACTATACCCAGCGTGCCTAGGCGTGTCAAGGCGAATCCCCGACTCTTCGGCCGACTTTGCCAGCGACCGCTTGTGATCCGACGAGGTCATGTGCTAGGGTGCCCCGGTCATAGGGCAGGCAATTGGGCAATTGGGCGACTAGGCGATTCGGCAACTGGGCAATTTGGGACTGACTCCCCAATTGCCGAACTGCCCAGTTGCCCGTCCTTGTCAGAACCGGAGAGAAGCGTGGTCGAACCGAACCGCTGGCGCGGTGTCGTCATGGTCGTCGGGGCCACCGTTTGCTGGGGGACCATGGCCACCGTAGCCAAGCTCCTCTTTCGCGATCAGGGCGTGGCACCGCTTTTTCTGGTGGTTGTCAGGGCCTACCTGGCGACGCTCACCCTGTTTGTCTGCCTGGGTGTCATCGCGCCCGCCCATCTTCGGATCGACGCGCGGATGTTCCGCGCCGCCGCCATCGTCGGCGTCGGAGGGCTGCTCACCAACAACTTTCTCTACTTCGAGGCGATCCACCTCACGAGTGTGGCGACCGCCCTGCTCCTGCAATATCAGGCACCCGTCCTGGTGGCCCTGTATGCGCTGCTCGTTCAGCGCCAGAGGCTTTCGTCGCGGTTGGGCCTGTCCTTGGTCCTGACAGTGACGGGGTGCGCACTGGTCGTGCGGGTCTACGACCCGGCAGCGATCCGGCTGAACCTGGTGGGCGTTCTGGCGGGGTTGGGCACGGCTTTCGCTTTCGCTTTCTACATCTTGACCAGCCGCGCAGCCCTCAGGTTCATGCGTCCCTGGACGCTGGTCGCCTACGGATACTTGGCGGCCAGCGTGGTGTGGCTTCCGATCGTCCCGCCCTGGCGGTTGGTCTCGGCGGGGTTCCCCATGGAGACCTGGGGCAGCTTCCTGGCGATCGCGACCCTCGGGACCGTCATTCCATTCGGTCTCTTCATCAGTGGATTGCAGCATCTCCCGCCCGCACAGGCCAGCATCCTGGCGATGTTGGAACCCGTCGTCGCGGCGATGGCCGCCTATCTGATCCTCGGAGAGACTCTACTCCCGTTGCAGCTTGTCGGCGGGGGACTCGTCCTGGCGGGAGTCACCTTGGTAGAGACGGACTGAAGGCTTTGGTTCGGGCGACGCGGGGAGCCCGACGCCCGGCCGACGGGGGCCGGGCGTCGGGGGGAGGTCATTTCTTGACGAGTTCTTCCAGTCTTGTTCCGTTGATCTCGACCACGAGAGCCCCGACCGGCTTCCCCTCCGATAAAACGGGCACGGACACCTGGATCTCGTAGACCTTGCCGCTGTCGTCAAGCTCGGCAGGTCCCTGCCACGATTTCCCGGTGGTGAAGGGGACGTCGAATTTGGCGGAGCCTTTGTGGATGTAACTCCCGGTCTTCTCATTGAAGGCGACCTTCTCGCCCTGGGCCGCGTTCAGGAAGGCTCCGGTGCAGATCCCATCAGTCTTCGCCAGCTCCTCCTTGAGGAATTTAGCCGCGTCGTTGTTCAGGAAGCCTCGCACAATGGCATCACTCTCCGGCACGGTTTTCCATTTCGCATTGTCCATGCCCGGAATCGGGCCCTTCTTGTTTTGAGCGAGCACCGCTTCAACCACCACCGGGCTCGCCGCCCAGCCGTTGGCAAGCCAGACCTGCTGGGTGATCTTCGTTTGAATCTCCGACATGACTCCGAAGCATGACGCGCAGCGGCCAATGCCCTGCTGGGCACACGCTGCCACCAGTCCCACTACGAGGACGACCATCAATCCCATCACACGTCGCATGATCCCTCCTTCCATGGCGTCCGCCACTGTTGGGGTATGAAAAGGGATCGGCCTACACATTCGCCGGCGCATTTGTGGCCGGGCGTTCCCGGGATGCGCTGACAGGGGCAGCGACGACCGAGGCTGGGCAGGTCGGAGCTTCCCGAAACAGACAGGGGAGCGGAAGAGGGCGAAGTGGAACGAACTCCCGGATGGGCAATCGCATACCGGCGTTCCGAGGTTGGGCACACAAGGAGAGACGTACCGTTTCTCCTGTGTGTAGGGCAAATGATACCATTACCATGGGTCAGCCCGACCCGAGGGGGTGCGCCCATGCTGTACGTGCCCACCGAGAAACCACCCGGCGCTCTTGGGAACTCTTGTACCACGGCTCTGCAGTAGTGTCGAGCAGATACTTGGCGCCCGCGGCGTCTTGTCTTTGCCCGTGTTGACAGGGCTCGGATTCCCTGGTAGGGTTTGCTCCCCATTTGCAATGCTGGACTCTGCAATCAGCCATTTGCCGGCTGATGGTTACCCAGAGGGGCCCCGGCTGATGGCTGATGCTTTTTGACGGCGGGTGTCTATGGACTACAAGGCCACGCTGAACCTTCCCCGGACCGATTTTCCGATGAAAGCCAATCTCACCGAGCGGGAGCCGCAGCTTCTGCGCGAGTGGGAGGCGCTTCGTTTGTACGATACGCTCCGCGAGGCTCGCGCCGGTCGGCCGCGCTGGGTCCTGCACGACGGTCCACCGTACGCCAACGGCCACATCCACATGGGGCACGCCCTCAACAAGATCTTGAAGGACATGGTGGTCAAGTCCCGCTCCATGTTCGGTTTCGACGCGCCCTACGTGCCGGGTTGGGATTGCCACGGACTCCCCATCGAACACCAGGTGGACAAGGAGCTCGGCGGGACGAAGCACGACGTGCCGATCCCGGAGAAGCGGAAGCTCTGCCGGGCGTATGCCCAGAAGTTCATCGACATCCAGCGGGAGGAGTTCAAGCGTTTGGGCGGTCTGGGGAACTGGGGCGACCCCTACCGGACGATGGAGTTCCGGTACGAGGCCAACATCCTGCGCGAGCTGGGGAAGTTCATCGCCGCGGGGAGCGTGTACCGGGGCCTCAAGCCGGTCCACTGGTGCACCTCGTGTCTGACGGCCCTGGCGGAGGCGGAGGTGGAGTACGAGGACGACACTTCGCCCTCCATCTACGTGGCCTTCCCGCTCACGTCGGATCCGGCCCGCCTGGATCCTGGCCTGGCCGGCCGCGCCGTCTCCGTGGTGATCTGGACCACCACGCCCTGGACGCTGCCGGCCAACCTGGCCATCGTGGTGCACCCTGACGAGGAATACGTGGTTTTCCGCTTTGGCGACCGGCACTTCCTGGTGGCCGCAAAGCTCCTGGACGAGACGGCTCGTGCGTGCCGGCTGGCGAACCCCGAGATCGTGTTCCGCGGGCCGGGCAGAAGCCTGGATGGCTTGACGGCGCGGCACCCCTGGTTGGATCGGCCCTCGCCCATTTTCACGGCCGAGTACGTGACCATGGATCAGGGGACGGGGTGCGTCCACACCGCCCCCGGACACGGGGCCGACGACTACGAGACCGGCATCAAGCACCACCTGCCGGTCTACAACCCTGTGGACGATCACGGGCGGTTTGTGGCCGACGTGGCGCACTTCGCGGGCATGGGCGTCTGGGAAGCCAACGCCGCCATCATCGCCAAGCTGAAGGCGGACGGGACGCTCTTGCACGCGGACGAGTTCCGGCACTCCTACCCGCACTGCTGGCGCTGCAAGAACCCGGTCTTGTTTCGTGCGACCAACCAGTGGTTCATCTCCATGGAGAAGAATGGCCTTCGCGCCCACGCGCTCACGGCCATCCGCCAGGTCCAGTGGATCCCGGCATGGGGCGAGGAGCGGATCTTCGGCATGATCGCGAACCGCCCGGACTGGTGCATCTCCCGCCAGCGGGCCTGGGGGGTTCCGATTGCGGTGTTCTACTGCGCGGCCTGCGGGGACCTCCTAGCCGACAGCAGGCTGGTGGAGCACGTGGCGTCACTCATGGACCGAGACGGGGCCGACGTCTGGTTCGCCCGGCCCGCAGCGGAGCTGGTTCCATCCGGGACCACGTGTCCCAAGTGCGGATCCCGGGAGTTCACGAAGGAGACCGATATCCTGGACGTCTGGTTCGACTCCGGGGTCAGTCAGGCCGCCGTCCTGCGGGTCCGGTCGGACCAGCAGTGGCCGGCGAACATGTATCTGGAAGGCAGCGACCAGCATCGCGGGTGGTTCCACTCGTCCCTCCTGGCTGCCGTGGGCGCCCAGGGGGGCGCGCCGTACAAGGCGGTCCTCACGCACGGGTTCGTCGTGGACGGCGACGGCCGCAAAATGTCCAAGTCCCAGGGGAACGTCATCGCCCCGCAACAGGTCATCGCGAAGCACGGGGCCGAAGTCCTGCGCCTCTGGGTCGCGGCGATGGACTACCGGGATGACATCCGCCTGTCGGAGGAGATCCTCACACGGCTGGTGGAGGGCTACCGGCGGATCCGGAACACCTGCCGGTACCTGCTGGGGAATCTCTACGACTTCGACCCGGGGCGCGACGCGGTGCCTGTGGCTGAGCTTCTACCCATCGACCGATTCGTCCTGCATCGGCTGGAGCGGCTCGTCGAGCGCGTCCGGAAAGCCTACGAGGACTATGAATTCCACGTCCTGTACCACGGGCTGCACAACTTCTGCGCCGTGGATCTCTCCGCCTTCTACTTGGACGTTCTCAAGGATCGGCTCTACACGTCGTCCCCCACGTCGCGTCTGCGCCGGTCGGCTCAGACCGCGATGCACGAGATCCTGGTGAGTGTGGTCAAGCTCATGGCCCCGGTTCTGTCGTTCACGGCGGACGAAGTCTGGCGGTACCTTCCCCTGGAGGACAAGCCGGCCAGCGTCCATCTGACCGAGTTCCCCGCCGTGCGCCCGGACCTCCTGGACGAGCCGTTGGCGGGGGAGTGGGAGCGGCTCCTCCAAGTCCGCGACGAGGTCCTCCGCGGCCTGGAGGCGGCTCGGAAGGACAAGCGGATCGGGAGCGCGCAGGAGGCGGCGGTGGATCTGGTCGTCCCCAAGGCGAGTTTCGATTTCCTTGCGGCGCACCGGGAGGACCTGGAAACCATCTGCATCGTGTCCCGCCTCGCCGTCCGGCGCGCGGCGGGAGCCGGCGCGGACGCCGCCATCGCCGTGCAAGTGGAGCGGGCGCCGGGCGCGAAGTGCCCCCGCTGTTGGAACTATCGAGAGCATGTCGGAACCTCGGCCGCGCACCCCAACCTCTGCGAGCGATGCGCGGGCGCCCTCGAAGGGCGCGAGTGACCCGCCGTCGGTGATCGCTGCGAGCGGAGCGGAGTCATGGGCTTCTATCTGATCGCGCTGGCGATCGTCCTGACGGATCAGGTCACCAAGGCGATCGTGGTCCGGTCCATGCGCCTGGGACAAAGTGTTTCCATCGTGCCGGGCTACTTCGACCTCACCTTCGTTTTGAACCCCGGCGCGGCGTTCAGCCTCCTGGCCACGCTTCCGGAAAGGATCCGGAACCCTTTCTTCATCCTCATCTCCGCCGCCGCCGCCATCCTGATCATCGTCTACCGCGCGCGCCACCTCCGCGCGCATCGACTGGCGTCCGTCAGCCTCGGACTCATCCTCGGGGGGGCCGTCGGCAACCTGATCGACCGCATCCGCTTCGGGGTCGTGGTGGACTTCCTGGACGCCCACGTGCACCAGTATCACTGGCCGGTCTTCAACGTGGCCGATTCCGCGATCTCGGTGGGTGTCACGCTGCTGCTGATCGAGATGCTCCTGGAATGGCGTCGGGAGAAGAGGAGCCATTAGCTATCAGCGTTCAGCGCTCAGCCACAGCGCGAACCCGTCTTCCCCGAAAGCTGACTGCTGAAAGCCGATCGCTGACTGCTGACAGCTCTTATGCCTGACGTGCGTCAGTTCATCGTCGATGCGGCGGATGCCGGGCGGCGATTGGACGTTTTTCTCGCCCACGCCAGCGGCCTGTCCCGCGCCAGGGTGCAGAATCTGATCGAGCGCGGCGCCGTGCTCGTCGGCGGCCATCCGCAGAAACCGCGGCACGTACTCCGGACCGGCGAGCGGGTGACCGTGACGGTGCCGGACCCCGAACCCCTCGCCCTCACGCCCGAGCCGATCCCCCTCGATATCCTCTACGAAGACGAGGACCTGCTGGTCCTGAACAAGCCCGCCGGGCTGGTCGTTCACCCCGGCGCGGGCCGGGCCACCGGAACGCTGGTCCACGCTCTACTGGCCCACTGCCGGGACCTCCCGGGCATCGGCGGGGTGGAGCGACCCGGCATCGTGCACCGCCTGGATCGGGAGACGTCGGGCGTCATGGTGGTCGCGAAGAGCGAGACCGCGCACGCGTCGCTCAGCGCCCAGTTCAAGAACCGCGTGGTCCGCAAGCGATACCTGGCGCTGGTCCACGGTGCGGTGCGACAGGAGGCGGGACGGATCGAGGCGGCGATCGGGCGGCGGGAGCACGACCGGAAACGGATGGGTGTGCGCGCCCGCGGCGGTCGAGAGGCCCGCACCGCCTATCGCGTCCTGCGCCGCCTCCCGGACATGACGCTGATCGAGGCCAGCCTAGAGACGGGCCGTACGCACCAAATCCGTGTGCACCTTGCGCACATCGGCCACCCGGTCATCGGGGATGCGGTGTACGCCGGGAGACGGGGACGCCAGTTCGCTGCGTCGGGCGGCTCGCGACCGGGACGGCAGATGCTGCACGCGTGGCGGCTGGGATTCCGCCATCCCCGGACGGACGCCTGGTTGGAGTTCACGGCCCCGGTTCCCGAGGACCTCAGGACGTTGGCGGGCCTGGCGCCGGCTGAATCCTTCCCCGGCCAGGCGATCGAGTAACGGACGTACCGGCGAGGAGTTGGGGGCTCGGCGAGGCGCCCAGAGACAGGAACGGATGGTCTATGTGCCTGGGGTCAGCTCTGCGATGGCCTGCAAGAGCTCCTTCAGACGCACCGGCTTGTTCAGAACCCGATCCGCGAGGCCGCGCCCGGACCCGTCACCGGTGTGCTCATCGCCCCAGCCGGTCAGAAGAATTACGGGGAACGCAGGATGGCGCGCCTTGACCGCGGCCGCGACGTCCCACCCATTCACTTCAGGCATCCCCAGATCCGTGAGCACCAGGTCGAACTGTTCGGGCACGAAGCGCGTCAACCCGTCGCGGCCGCCGTCCGCCTCCACGGCATGATGCCCGGCCGAGCGGAGAAGGCCCGCCACCGTTTGACGCACGCGCGCGTCATCGTCGATGACCAATAGCCGTCGGGGCGGTCCGCCGCGGGGCCGCGGCAGAGGGCCGGCCGGCGGTTCCGCGGGAACCGACTGCAGCTGAAGCGTGAAGGTCGTCCCCTGCCCCGGTGCGCTGACAACCTGGATCCGCCCTCCGTGCCGTTCCACGATGCCGTACACCATGGACAGCCCCAGCCCGGTGCCGTGGCCGCCCTTCGTC
>Ga0316622_100004672_pt1 | contig 10099 bp, 8 predicted proteins | sample OWC_Aug_OW2_C1_D_FD_207646 | JGI IMG/M metagenome (GOLD analysis project Ga0316622, IMG submission 207646) | Wetland soil microbial communities from Old Woman Creek delta, Ohio, United States - OWC_Aug_OW2_C1_D5_C | ecosystem: Environmental > Terrestrial > Soil > Wetlands | place: USA: Ohio... | reverse complement strand
CTTACGAAGGAGGGGGCAAGGGGGAGGTCGTCAGGGAGACGGAGCAATGAATCGCACCGAAGACGCCTACCGCCGCCGCTACAACGATTGGGATCGTGCTGCCTTCGGCACGCACTGCGTCGACTGCCTGCCCAACAACTGCCCGCTGTTCGTCTTCGTCAAGGACGGGAAGGTGGTGCGCGAGGAGGCGGCGGGCGTGCTCGAGCCCGTCGAGCCCGGGGTGCCCGACATGAACCCGATGGGCTGCCAGAAGGGCGCCTGCTGGAGCCAGCAGCTGCACGCGCCGGACCGGGTCCTCTATCCGATGCGCCGCGCCGGCGAGCGCGGCGACGGGCGCTGGGAGCGCATCTCCTGGGACCAGGCACTGACCGAGATTGCCGACGCGATGCTCGACGCGATTGCCGACATCGGCCCGTCGTCCATCGTCCACGACGTGTCCCCAGAGATCAGCGTGGTACCGGCCACGGCGCGATTCATGAACATTCTCGGGGGCACGGCCCTCGACGTGAACGCCTCGATCAACGACTTCTTCGTGGGCTTTCATCAGGTGTTCGGCAAGTCGCACTTCGGCGCGTCTGTCGACGACATGTTCCACGCCGACTGCATCCTCATCTGGCACAGCAATCCTGCCTACACGGCCATTCCGGCGTTCCACTACCTGGTCGAAGCGCGCTACCGTGGTGCCGAACTGGTGCTGATCTCTCCCGACGTCAACCCGTCGCACAGCCACGTCGACTTCCACCTTCCCGTGCGGCACGGCACCGACGCGGCGCTGGCGCTGGCGATGTGCCAGGTGATCCTCGCCGAAGGCCGTGCCAACCTCGGATTCGTGCGTGGGCAGACCGATCTCTCGCTGCTGGTGCGCATCGACACCGGCGAGTTCCTGCGCCAGTCGCACCTGGAGGTAGGCGGTCGCGACGACCGCTTTTATCACGCGCACCCGACCCGCGGGGTGGTCCCGGCCGATCCCGGTAGCCTGCTGCTCGACTTCGAGCCGCGTCTCGATGGTCCCGTCGATGTCGTATTGGTGGGCGGCGAGCCGGCGACCGTTGAGCCGCTGTTCGCGCGCGTCCGTCGTGTGCTGGATGCGCGGTACACGCCGGAGGCCGCCGCGTCGATCTGCGGCGTACACCCGGACACGATCCGCACCATCGCCCGTAAGGTCGCGGCCGGCCGCACACGCCTCTTCCTCGGTGCCGGCGTGACCAAGTACTTCCACGGCGATCTGATGACACGGGCGATGCTGCTGCTGCTCGCCGTGACCGGCAATTGGGGCAAGAAGGGCACGGGAACCAGCGGCTGGTGCTCATCGCTGTTCGACGGCAACTCACTGGCCATGGCCAAGGGCAAGGCGGGGGCGGAAGGCGCCGTCGAGATGCGCGACTCGATGGCGATGATGACGGAGGGAATGCGGCTGCAGGACCCCACACTCACCGACGAGCTCGCCGTCAACGCCTTCTGGCGGATGATGGGACCGACGACCGCCATGAGCCCGCCGGCGTTCTTCTGGTACTGGCACATGGGGTATCGCGACCGGTGGAACCGTCGCGACTGGAACGACCCGACGATGGCACGCACGTTCGACGCGTACTTCGACGAGGCGATTGCGTCGAACGCATGGGGCGACGCGGCGCGCCCGGGTCCAGCGTCGCCGCCGCGGGTCCTGCTCGAGATCGCCGGCAACATCCTGCGCCGCAGCCGCGGCGGCCACGCCGTCGTGCTCGACACCCTGTGGCCGCAGCTCACCAAGGTCGTCTGCATGGACTACCGGATGTCGCAGACGGCCCTGTATGCCGATATCGTGCTGCCCGCGACGCAGCATTACGAGAAGACCACGTTCAACATGCCGACGCCGTGGACGATGTTCCTGACAATGTCGGATGCCGTCGCCGAGCCGCCGGGCGAGGCGCGATCCGAGTGGGAGGTGCTCGCCGCGCTCTGCACCAGGCTCGGCGAACGCGCCGCGGCGCGCGGGCTCGAGAGTTACACCGACCGCAACGGCATGACGCGCCGGTACGATCAGCTGTGGGACAACTTCACACTGAACGGCGCGCTCGTCGACGCGGAGACGGTGGCGGCGGACATGGTCGCGTCGGCCGTTGCGATCGGCAACCTGCCGGCCGGTACCACGGTGGAGACGTTCCGTCAGCGGGGCTGGAGCCGGTACGCGAACTGGGGTGTCGTGACGTTCGCCAGGGGACAGGCGTCGCCGTTCCCGAACGGCGAGACGCATGCGCCGCTGCGCAACCACGTCGAGCTCGGGCATCCGTACCCGACGCTCACGCGGCGCGCGCAGTTCCTACTGGACCACCCGTGGTATCGGGAGGCCGGCGAGGACCTCCCGGTCCACAAGGAACCACCGCCGATGGGCGGCGCGCACCCGTTTGCCCTCTCGAGCGGCCACAGCCGCTGGAGCGTGCACGCGATGAACATGACGAACCCGGTGATTCTCGAGACCCACCGCGGCAAGCCGTTCGTGCTCATCAACGACGCCGACGCGCGCGCCAAGGGCATCGCCGACGACATGCCCGTACGCATCCACAACGACGCGGGCGAGTTCGTGGTCGCGGCGCGGACCAGCCCGGCGCAGCGGCCGGGTGCGCTGACGGTGTACAACGGCTTCGAAGGCTTCGCGTTCCCGGGCGGCAAGGGCGCCAACGAAGTGGAGCCCGGCCTGGTCAAGTGGCTCCACTTCGCCGCCGGCTACGGGCACCTGACGTTCACCCCCATCGAATGGCAACCGACGCCAACCGACCGCTGCGTGTATGTTGACTGCCAGCCGTATTGGGAAACGAAATGACAGTTGCAGTCGGGTCCCCCCTCCCGGAGGGGATTGTCGATAAACGTGGGACCGTGCTTCGAGACGGCCCCAGAAAAGGGGGCCTCCTCAGCACGAACGGGGAAATGCTCTGCGAAATCCAGCAGCGATCCGTTCGCCCTGAGGAGCCGCCCTCTTTTGGCGGCGTCTCGAAGGGCGTGCTCGCGAGAAACTCAGCAGTCCCCGGATGGAGAGGGAGAATAGGAGCAAGAAATGACTCAACCGATCAGCATGCCGTGGTCCGCTCCCGTGTTTCCGCCGCCCCCGCACCACTGGCCGGGCGTCCGTCTCGTCGTCTTCCCGTTCCTGCCCGCACCCGGCGCGGTGGAGCAGATTCTGCCGCCCGGGATGGAGGCCGGCGACGGGCCCGGTCTGATCACCATGCTCACGTATCCGCAGACACCCATCATCCATCCGTTCAACGAGCTGGTGGTCATGGTGCCGGTCCGCGTCGGCGACGTGGAAGGAAACTACGTTCCGTACATCTACGTCACCACCGATGAGGCGTTGATTCCCGGTCGCGAGATCGCCGGCTTTCCGAAGAAGCTGGCCGACATCGTGTGGGAGCGCGATGGAGACCGGTTCCGCGGCTCCGTCACGCGCTGGGGAACGCGCATCCTGTCGCTCCAGGGGACGATCGCCGGACCGATGCCGGCGGAGATGGCGGCGGCGCAGGTCGAGGGCGCCCGTCGCCCGTCGATCAACTACAAGTTGATCCCGGGACCGGCCGGTGAGATCGAGATCGAGGAGATCACCGCGGTACAGCTCGAGATCGTGCAGAAGCGTGTCGAGATGGGGTCCGGCCGCGTGCAATGCGAGTTCTCCGAGCTGGACCCGGTGTCCGCGCTCGTGCCCGACAGCGACGGACCACTCATCGCCATCGTGTCGGACAACACGATCCCCGCGGGCCGGGTGCTGGGGCGCATCGAACGGAAGGCACCGGCTCGCTCGGCCGCCTGAACCGTATGTCGACCTTCGTCGAAAGCGCCCTTCGAGACGCCGCCAAAGGAAGGCGGCTCCTCAGGGCGAACGGAAGCTTTCCCTTTACGTTCACGGACAGCCCCGTTCGGGCTGAGGAGGCCGCATCTTCCCAGCGGCCGTCTCGAAGCCCAGCCGGCGAGTTCCTCGACCGTTTCTTGCGCTGGGAGGCGACATGACCGACCTCACCCCCGAACAGGAGGAGGTCCGGCAGTGGGCGCGCGACTTCGCCCACCGCCACATCGCGCCGCGGGCGCTGGCGCTCGACAAGGATCCCGAGAGTCCGCTGCGCGACGAGTTGCTGCGCGAGGCGGCGCACGCCGGCATCCTCGGCGCCAGCCTCCCCGAGTTTCTCGGCGGGGCCGGGCACGACCCGTTCACCGGCGTCCTCACCACCGAGGAGTTCGCGGCCGCGTGCGCCGGCTGCACGGTACTGTTCGGCGCGACGATGTTGGGGCTGACCCCGATCCTCTTCTGCGGCGACCCCGCGCCCGTCGCCCGCTTCGTGCCCCCGCTGGCCGCGTCGTGGCAAACTGATACGCCGCAGGTCGCCGCGCTGGCGGCGACCGAGCCGGACGCCGGATCCGACTTCATCATGGGACACAGCGACGGGCACATCCGGACACGTGTGGTGCGCGATGGCGACGGCTACCGGATCAACGGCCGCAAGATCTTCATCTCCAACGGCTCCATCGCCAGCCTGGTCACCGTCTTCGCGTCGAACAACCCGTCCGGTTCGATCCGCGAGGGCATGAGCTGCTTCGCGGTGCCAACGAACACGCCGGGGTTCGCGGTCGGACAGGTCTTCGACAAAATGGGGCAGCGCGCCTGCCCCGCGGCCGAGTTGATCTTCGACGACGTCTGGGTTCCCGACGACCATCGGCTCGGGGACGAGGGTACTGCCTGGGTGCTCAACCGCAAGATCATGTCCGTGACCCGCGCGCCCGTGGCGGCGATCGCGCTCGGCATCGCGCGCGCCGCATACGAGAGGGCGCTGGAGTATGCCGAGGTGCGCGTGCAGGGCGGCAAGCCGATCGTGCGGCACCAGGCGATGCAGGTGCTGCTTGCCGACATGGCCATTCGCGTGGAGGCGGCACGCGGCCTGGTGTGGAAGGCCGCACGGGCCATCGCTGCCGGGCAGCCGTCGTTGAAACTGTCGTCGATGGCCAAGGCCTTCGCCTCGGACGCCGCCGTCGCCAACGCCACCGACGCCATCCAGATCCTCGGCGGCTACGGCTACATCCACGAGTACGGCGTTGAAAAGCTCCTGCGCGACGCCAAGCTGACGCAGATCTACGAAGGCACGAACCAGATCAACCGCTTCGAGATCATGGAAGCGGTCAGCGCTGAACGTGCATGACTCGCCGGATGCGCGCCGCGCGGTTTCACGGCCGGGAGATCGGCATCCGCATCGAGGAGGTCACGTATCCGGTGCCCGGTCCCGGCGAGGTCGTTGTGAGGCTCGCCGCCTGCGGCATCTGCGGTTCCGACGTCCACTTCCTCGAAGGGATGCCGGTGCCCGGCGGACTGCCGATCACACTCGGGCACGAGCCCGCCGGCGTCGTAGAGACGGTTGGTTCGGGCGTGCGCAATTGGAGGCCCGGCGACCGTGTCGCGGTACATCTCGGCGTTGGATGCGGCACGTGCCGCGTCTGCGTGTCGGGCCACCCGAACTGCTGCCCGCAGTTGGTGGCCCCCGGCCTGCACATTGACGGGGCTTTTGCGGAGGCGGTCCGGGTGCCGGCCGGCGCGCTGGTCCGCGTCCCCGACGGGGTGTCGCTGGTGGCTGCGGCCGTGTCGACCGATTGCGTCGCAACGCCGTATCACGCACTCAAGTGCCGCGCCGGGCTACGCGCGGGTGAACGCGTGGCGGTGATCGGCTGCGGCGGACTGGGCGGCCAGGCCGTGCGCCTGGCCCGTGTCCTCGGAGCGGCGCAGGTGGTCGCCGTCGACGTGTCCCCAGTGGCACTCGAACGCGCCGCCAGAGCGGGCGCCACCGACACCATCGCGGTGCCGCCGGGGGACGACGGTGTGGCGGCGGTCCGCGACGTGACGGGTGGCGGAGCCGACGTGGTGATCGAGTGCGTCGGGACGCCGGCGACGGTCGCTGCCGGCGTGCGCGCGCTGCTGCCCGGCGGTCGCCTCGTCGCCGTCGGGGTCGGCATGCTACCGCCCGGCATCGATCTGCCGCAGGCGATCTTCGCGCTTCAGGAACTCGCCGTCCTCGGCAGCTTCGGCTCGCACCCGCACGACCTCGAAGAGATCTTCCGCCTCGAGGCCACGCGCGTCATTGACATCGAGGCGTCCGTTTCGCACCGTCTGTGCCTCGACGAGGTCGCCGCTGGCCTCGAGATGCTGCGCACCAAACAGGGCGACCCGCAGCGCATCGTGGTCGAGCTGCAGACCGGGGCAGGAGGATCGACGTAACGCTGCGATGGCGGGGCATGGCGGGTGCGGCACTGGCCCGGCTTGAGGAGAGGCATGCTGACATCCACACCGTTCGGAGTCTTCGACCCGGCCCATCCGAGTCGCATCCCGGGGCCATTCGCGGCCAACATCCTCACCGAGCCGCTCGACATCGCGGCGCCCGCCGAGCTCGTGTGGCAGATCGTCGTCGACTTCGACCGCTACCCGGCGTGGAATCCGTTGAACCGATTCTTCCACCTCGATACGCGCGCCGCAGTGGGAGAAACCGTCACGTTCGGACCCCGCTGGGGTCCGTACGACGGCGAGACGCTCGGCAAAGCCGGGTTCATGCAGCGGGAAACTCTCACCGTCTGGGAGGAAGACTGCTGCCTGGCGTACGCCGCCATGGGGCGCTGGCTCAATGCGGAGCGAGTGCAGTACATCGCCCGAGTCAGCACCGAGCGGTCTCGCTACTACACCTATGAGCGCACGTCGGGGATCTTCGCGCCTCTCGTTCGACGCTTCTATGGGCGCCGGATCATCGAGGGCTTCACCGCCAATGGGCTGGCCCTCAAGAAGCGCGCCGAGGCCGCGTCCGCACGAGCGGCCAGCGCACGGTGACCGGCACGACTGCCGGCCCACCAGCGCCCTACATATCCATCAGGATCGACGACGGGCCGAAACCGACCTCCGGGATGAATTCGGGCGGCCGGACCACTTCCATCGTAATGCCCCCGTCCAGTGGGCAGGCCAGCACGCACGCACCACAGCCAAGGCACTTGTCGCGATCGACGACCGCGACCCACCCGTCGTCCTTCACGGCGATCGCATCGACGGCGCACCGCTGCGCACATTCGCCGCACGCATTGCACACGTCAGCGTCGACCGTGCTGACGAAGCGACTGGGGGCGAGGATCTTCTGCAGTCCGTCGACCCGCAGGCCCGGGTTGATGACCAGGCAGCAGCACCCACAGCAAAAACAGATGAAGTCCAACTCGTTCAGCTTCGACAAGTTGCTCACCGTCGGCACGAGTCCGGAATTCCCGGCCTCCGCCGCGATGGCGATCGCTTCTTCCGCAGACACCTTCCTACCGCTGCCCCGAAAGATGTCGTACTCCGCCCGTCGCGCGAACTGCATGCACACCTGATTCGGGTGGTTGCACTTCTTGGCGGCCACGCGGCAACAGCAATTGCGGATGCTGATCAGGTCCTGGTGAGCCATGATGATTTCGACGACGTCTTCATGGGGCAGGAGCGTGGTGCCCGGCGGGACCGTGTGCTGGCTCGGGATCGTCCTGAGGACCGGCGTCGGGAGGCTGGACAACACCGTACCGATCTGCACCCCCCAGCCTTCGCCGTCGTAGAGTTCCATCCAGGCCCGATCCATCCCGGGCGGGATGCACTCGCTGGCGCTGGACAGGATCGCGTCGTGCAAGGTTGCCGGATCGCTCGGAAAGCGCAGCCCATTCTTGGATCGGACCAGCAACCCCCGCCGTGCCAGCTCCAGCAGCTTCGCCTCGACGGCCGGCTCGTCCATCTTGTACTTCGCAGCCAACTCCGCCGTTGGCGCGGGCAGATCGAGGATGAAACCGGCCTCGTCATCCGTCATGGCGCATTCCAGGATCTTGTTCATCGCCACCGAATCGCCCTGCGCGTAGCGCTCGGCCAGCGCGTAAATGGATTCACTCCGGCTCATGGCACCTCACCCTCCGAGCTTCGTCACATTCGGCCCAATACCAGCCGCACCAAATCGACCGCAAGCTGCGGCGCGGAGGGCCTCCTGCCTCTCCTATCCGTTCGGCGTAACAACGGCGCGACCCTGAATCTGGCCCTGCTGCAGGCGCTGGTACACGTGAGGTGCTTGTGCCAGCGGGAACAGTTCAACGTGCGCCTTGATCTGGCCTGCCTGCGCCAGGGTCACCACTTCAGTCAACTCCGGGATGGTCCCGTAGAACGTCGACGCGACGGCGACCTCGGTGGGTACGCCGAGGTAGCTAAACGGCAGCGAGCCGCCGGCAATCCCCACCAAGGTGAGGTGGCCCAAGCGCCGCGCCACGCTGACCGCCAGCTGGAGCGTGGCATCGGACCCGACGATGTCGAGCACCAACTCCGCACCCGCCCCCCGGCTCAGGTCGCGCACGTGCTCCGCGGCGCGGTCGTCGGAAGCAATCGCCGCATCGGCGCCGAGCGATTTCGCCGCCGCCAGCTTCTCGGGCGACAGGTCAACCGCCACCACCCGCGCCGGCGACAAGGCCTTGAGGATCTGAATCGCCATCTGTCCCAGACCGCCCGCCCCGATGACGACGGCGGTCGATCCCGGGCGCAGCAGCGACAGCGAGCGTTTGACCGCGTGATACGTCGTCAGGCCGGCATCGGTCAGCGGTGCGGCCTGGCGCGGGTCGAGCCCGTCGAGGGGGCAGAGGAAGCGCGCCGCGGGCACGATCATGTGCGATGCCATGCCGCCGTCGTGGCCCAGTCCGCCGCCAAAGAACAGCGGGGCGGTCTCGCAGTAATTCTCGGCACCGACTCTGCACGCCGCGCAGCGGCCGCAGCCCCACACGCTGTATACGACCACCGGATCACCGGCCGCCCAGCTGCTCACGCCCGGACCCACCCGCTCGACCCAGCCCGCATTCTCGTGGCCCAGGGTGAACGGCAGTGCGTACGGCAAGAGGCCGTCCGGGTATTCCATGATGTGCAGATCGGAATGGCACACCCCCGCGCCACCGACCTTGACGAGCACCTCTCCCGGACCGGGTTCGCGCACCTCGACGTCACAGAACTCGGGCGCCGCTTGCCACTTCGTCATGCGATACGCTTTCACCATCGCCTCCCGTCGCGCTGTCTCCGAATCGCTCGCCCACTGCCTACCTCATCCTGATCTCCACGGCCACTGCGCGTTCTACGCCAACGAAGAGAATCCGAAGCGACCAGAAGAGTCGCTGGCGACTTTGGCCGTGTACTCATTCACCTGGCGCGCCATCGCACGCGCCTCCGGGGCAACCGTCTTGCTCGGGTCGAGCTGAACGCCGGGCGTCGACACGGACAGGATCGCCGTCGCGATCTCGTGGTCGCCCATCACGCGTCTCTCCCCGGGTGCGCCACCCTCAGCCCCGCGACTTGCTGCGCCGGCGGGTGCCAACACCCGACGCAGCGCGCGGGGGCCCGGGGGTTGCCCCCGCAAGCTCGCGTGCGAGACGCACGGCCAGAGCCGCCTCCGGGTCGCGGCGTTGCACGCGTCGCAGGAAGCGGATACCGCGTTCGATCGCACGCGCCACCTCGGCGCGGAGCTCGAGACAGGCCGTCTGATCGCCGGCCCGGCCCGCCCATCTCCGCGTCTCGATCGGCGCCTCGAAGCGAAAGTAGAAGCGCTGCGGGCGGGGCAACGGCCCGAGGCCAGCGACGATGGGCGGGAACTCGTCAGGGCGCGGCGTGAGCCACTCGAGGACGGGGCCGAGCAGGCTCTGCCGCAGCTCGTCACTGTCGACGAGGATGTCGTAGCACTCCTCCGCCCCCACGGCCGCAAACGGCACGATCGGATACCCGTGCTTGATTGCCAGTGCGGCAAAGCCGGTGCGGCTCTTCCAGATCAAATGGTACTGCTCCCCCTTGTGCTTGAAGACCTCACGGGCACCGCCCGGAAAGACGAGGATCGACTCGCCGGCACGCATCAGCGCCTCACAGTTCTCGCGCGTGCCATCGACCGCGCCACAGTGGGTGAGCAGGTCGCGCCACACAGGCACCTGGAAGTGCACATGATCGCCGAGCGAGCGCACGATCACGCCGCTCAGTTCGTGGAGCCCGAGCAGCATGAGCGGCACGTCGAGCACACCCATGAGCGTGTGATTGCCGACGAGGAGAAACGGCCGATCGGTTGGCACCCGGTCGACGTTGTAG